>JAABUH010003518.1_pt1 | contig 13362 bp, 9 predicted proteins | sample 5559121 | NCBI WGS metagenome assembly JAABUH01 (sample SAMN10711871, study PRJNA513364) | rock metagenome | isolation source: Antarctica rocks | place: Antarctica: Victoria Land, Battleship Promontory nord | collected 2015-12-28 | reverse complement strand
TGCATGTGTACATGTACAGTGTTTGGATGAGCGTAGATTTGCGGACTAGGGGCAGATGCAGTTTAGACAACCTTAGGTACAGGGTAGCCATTGCAGCAGCCCGCTTTCAGCCTGAAGTTGCCTGTCTCAGACAAGGTCTAGACAGATCTGATGAGATTATCAGCCTCAGTCAGATCCTATCTGATGTAAAAGATATGACACGATAAGACCTGTCTGATATTGCACAAACAGACACAATCAGACCTATCTGAAGTGGTCGGTTTGAGACAGTTTCAGCATGGGCTGAAAGGCGACTAGACTCCGAAACAGTGAGACACTTTCAGCATGGATCAGACAGCGTTCAGCCGCGCTTCGTTCCCATAGTGGTGGTGGTAAACAAGGAATGGTGCCAGGCTGAATTGCGTTCAGAGGTGTTTTGAAGGCGTCTGAACTTGTCTGAAGCTGGCTGAAAGGCTTGGGCCGAAAAAGTCGTGTAATCCTGAGGAATCCTGAAGAACAGGCCGGACAGGTTCGGAGGGGCTGTTCGCGACCACTCTGATGCGCTCTGATTTTATTGACGGTCAGACACGCATCAGACACACGTACCTGATTTTATTGACGGTCAGGTGTATCGGCATATTGCTAGGCGTGGGAAGAAATATTGGATTCTCTTTTCTCTGCTGCTGGGATTGATTACCCTGAAAGTAGTGGGACTTTAGCTCAAACGAGGTGTCCAGCAACGGCCAAATCCCAGTCCTGCTGCTGACAGCTGCATTTGAACTCAATTTTCACCACACGTCTTCCAAACATCAGAATTCATACTTTGCTGCATAATTTCCGCTGCCAGCAAACAGCAGAAGCCATACCTCACTGCCGATATTCTGTTGCAATTAGACAGCAGGGAGGAAACCACGGTGCAAATCTGCTGTCGGACAACATGTATGTTGGGGACCCTGTGCTCAACATACGCAATACAGAGCTCAGAAACAATCACAGACACTGCAATTCTTTCATACCAAAGTTATTTGCTGTTGCACAAAATTCGAGCGTTGCACATTCAAATAGTTTGCCGCACAACAATGTGCACACCTGTCTGTCATAGTCCCTTGCACATGCAGCACAAAGCTGGGAAACAACACGAATCAATAAGGAGGGTGCCTGCATGGCATGCAATCTGGCAGTGCTGCTTCTCTACTGCTCCCAAGTCTGCATGCCACCAGTGACATAGTATAGACAATACGTTTTCTTACAGAATTTGCCACAAACTCCTTCTCACCTTGCTGCATGGCCAACAGGTTTTTGCAATGCCTGCACCACCTCGTCCAGTGCCATGATTGCTGAGCTTTCTTTTCAAGGCTTCGAGGGATCCTTGTACAGTCGCCCTGCTGGTGGTGCAGCTGTGAGCACTGCTGGTGCTGGATTGCCATGTTGACCATTGGCAGCAAGCTTATGCACCAACAGCCGGTTCATGTGATATTGCTTGAGCAGGAGCGGGCTCATGAAGGTGCTGACTTGCACCTGCAGATGGCGCTCTCACTGAAACCCCTGATGCTGATGAGCCAATGCCAGCCATGATAGGAGCATGTCTTGCTATGGAAGGCACAAGGCGAGCTAAAGATGCAGGAGGTTGCACTGAAGCTGCCTGTGCATACAATAGAAGCGCCTCTGTAGCATTCAATTTCTTGACGACACAGTCTGCGTACTTCTGCAGCAAGTGCGCGCTCTTGAGGGAAGATTGCATGTTACAGCCAGACCCATTTGGATTCATCAATGCACAGGTTTGTCAGCCATTTTTGAAAAGATACAAACTTTGGGAACCCTCCTTTTCGGGAGATCAAACCATGCAAATGACCCTTTTCAAAATAAAAATTACTAAATTTCATATTTTTTATATTTTTGTTTTGATTTTTATGTTTCTTTATCGCTATAGACCAAACTCTATATCACGAACAGTCGCATCTACGGATTCAATCGATGGTACCTTCGCCACCTGCCAAAGGCAAATAATTATGAAATTGGAAACATTCCAAATTTGCGATTTGGTTCTCTATATTTTCTATATATTGTTCACAGGCATACATGCACTCCCAGTCTGTGGTTCTGTTTCTTGTGAATTGTGGAAGCAACTGCCAGAACACTCTTTACGCAGAGACAGTATTGATGGGTCTGTGCAGATCAGGGGCTGAACGACTCCTCCTAAAAAATGCACCTGTTTGTTGTCAATACACTGACACAATTTGGGGAGCCTGTTTGCCTGTTGTTACTATTTTGGCAGGTTTAGCAGGGTTTACGAATGAATACCTAATTGCTTGCTATTGATAGGATGCTTTCAGCACTGTGCATGAGCTGTACCTTATTGACTTCTATGGTAGCACAGTTTGTGCAGACACCGCCTCCACACATGTACACCTCTGTCCATACCTCTGTCCATGCCTCTGTCTACACGTGTACACCTCTGTGTCAAAAGAGTACCAGGTGTGCTCAATTGTCATCATGACAGGCATGCTTGCAGTTCAAATAGTATTCTTGCTGCTGGCCCCCAGGCCATCCCCAGAGGTCGTATCTGTGCACAATCTGTCCCCAGAGTGCAAAACATTTTATCATGGATGTTACAACCCTCTAGCTAACTGGCTAACAAGTCCTGGGTTTTGGCCCATGTACTCTGCTTGTGATACGGAAAAAGCAGCAGCATACATACATTGAGTAAATGCACAAGACTGCATTTGTCATGCAGAGTCGTTGCTGCTTCTGTCTGTTCCAGAGCAGCTATCTCCAACCTGAGCAGATGGGAAACCGCATCATTGACAAGCGTGTGCTTGATTGAAGTGCATCCACTGATTGCGCCGTCAGTGAGTGTGAGTTCGACGAGTGTTGTGCTTCTCTGCTACTGCTAGTGGGCCTTTCTTCTCTGCTACTACAACTGGGCCTTTCGTTTTCACTTGCTCATGTGCCTCATACTCATTCAAGCTGCCAATAAGCCCCGTGCGCAAGCTTGCAAAACTCATTCTGACATTTGCTTTTAGCATGGCAAGAATCACAGAGGTGATGACGGAGCAAGTTGTGATATGTGATCGATTGACTGGGGTGCAAATGCTGCTTTGGTAAACAGCAACAGTGGGAGCGACATATCAGGCTGAGCGCAGTCCTTTGTCTGGAACATTTTTGTCCATAGAAACCTCACAAAGAGAGCTGTCAGATGGTTCCAGCACCAATACATCGTGCGGCAGAGGTGGGGCAGTTAATGGTATTACAGCAAAAACAAAAATGGGCAGTCATAGTGTCAAGACTGACCGCAAAAGAGGTACCAGCTGCAGACGTTGCTGTGCTAGTCTGCTATCAGCATTAGTAAAAGCAATCTGCACAGCTGGTATCGACTGCGCTTTGTAAGCAGCACCGGGTGCCACTGGCAAATTGATGACAGTCCTATGACCCATTGCTGCAACATGGGACTGTGCACCCACCAAAGGCATCTGAGCCATTGTGCAAGCTGGTGGCAACTGCACAGCTGCTACTGCAGCAGGTGACAAATGTGCTTCTTGACTTGGCTAAGTGCACAGCGGTAGCAGCTGCACTGCTACCAGGCGCAGCTGCCATGTTGATGCAGGTGCTGGGACCAGCACTCCTGAAGGCTGAAGGAGGCCTCAGCTGACGCAAGTGATAGGTCTACAGGCTGTATGTACTCATTTTTTGCGGAGCTGAAGAGACAATAGTGCTCACTTGTGGGCTTTGTGTATTGTTTGAACCCCTGGTTGATTAACAAATTTGAAGTGTACCCTTGCTAATGGTAAGATACCTCACACCCCTTCAAAGCTTTAGATGACCACACTGGTCTAACAGGTTTTGCTGGTTTGAATGACCTTTTGATAACTTGAAAGGTTTCCTGTCTGGTTTCTCGGCGGGAACTGAAAAATGGCGCCGAGTTACAGCTTTAAGCGTTAACAAGCATGCGGTGCAATTTTGGCCAGCATGTTGATTTAGTGGGGTTGCTGTTAGCACAGGCCCAGCTGTCAATGGAATCAATCAATCGAGTTACATGTTGTTTTACAGCATCAGTTGTCATGCTGTTCCCGCCAGTCAGCACTGCAGGCATGACACAAGCCAGCACAAGATGACTACATACTGTAAGGGTTTGAAACCCTAAGCCAACAGTGTCTATTCTTGCAAGACACACCTTGTGCTGATGCCAGACAGATCTGTCCAGGAGTGCTATTGCACTCTGCTTCTCTACTCAGCTGACCTTGTTGAAAAGTGGAATTGCTTGAAAAGAAAAGGAAAATCCTACGCCGTTAGGCGTGGTAACGGGAACGCGCTATACGGCTTGAACGTAGCCCGAGGCAAGTAAGCCCGTAAGATTTCGAACATTATGCGCTCTACCTGCTTGACCATCCGGCGAGGTCGACCGGGGTTCCGAAGTATGTCACGGGTTCGACTAGAGAGAAATAGGCAGAAGTCAAAGCCTGCAGACCTTGGACCCGAGACCTTTCACTCAATAGCCAGCAGTCATTTAACGTTCGACCACCGGGACAAGGAATTACTTGAACATGTGTGCTGTCAAGCATGTTGTCACAAAAGGCAGCTTCTGTGATCTCACAACATCATATGTAGAGAAGGCATCGGATGCAGAGCTGACTAGGTGTGCACGGCATCACTGTCTTGTTTTGCCAGGTAGCCGACCAGGTCTACCTGAATGAAGCATTGGAGGACGTATCTACTGGACCAGTCATCATGAGGACCTCGTCACGGTACGGGAGCTGTAAGGTTTTCAAAGCCTTGTGCTGAATTTACTGGCATGCACACTTGTCGATATTATGACATTTGGCTTGCACAGACAGAGAACAGTCAGCTCAGGTGTGCACACAATCTCCAAGGGCACCACAAACAAGCCGTACTATGGAGCAGCAGATGCTGCGCCTCATGGTAGGCTGTGATGTATCCTGATCTGCTTGTTCATGAGGGGCCTTGATATGTCATTGATGGCATTGTTTTTGCTGCACAGGGGTGTACTTGAGTCTGAAGGACATGTGAACAGAGGTGCCGTCATTGTGATATTTTGCCTCAGCATTGTATGGGCATCTCAGCAAGACAAACAGATAGTTGGCAGGAAGATGATACCACTCTTCTTCTTCCTGATTTTTTGTATCGTTTGTTGCCTTGTTAGTTAAGTGAAGGTCATGACTGCTTCCTGTCACCTCAAGTCCTTGTGGTGGCACCTCCCTGCATAGCTTGAGTAGCATTGATGAGTTGCATGTCATGCTAATTCATTAATGTATAGCAGTGAGTGTCACCCTATGCACAGCATTGGATGTCAACTTGCGCATGCAGGTCAACATAAAAAGAGTGCTTGGTGTTCCGTTTGCCCATGGCACTGCTGACCTGGTGCGCGGTCACCCTGGATTGGTCAAGCCTAATGGGGGTATTTGCTGAATATGCATACCAATAGCATTTAATGCTGCATGATGTTCAAATTCAAGGCGAGACTGCTCTGATGAGCAGCCCCTTGATGAGTTATGGTCTGGACAGGTCAGCTGAAACAGCAGCTGTAGTATGCATTGCTTGTCTAGTATTGCCTGTCTAGTAGTCAGCAGCTGCTTGTGCTAGTTGCCAAATTGAGATCTGCAGGTGACAGCTTCAGTTACAGTGCGCGCTCCAGTCACATTTGCGCTGCATCCGGTGATGTTGTTAGGCATGGAAGCATGTGCAGTTCATGCCTTGATACTGATCTTACTGACTTGTTCAGGTGCACATGATCTTTAAAGTCCGGGTGGCAAACAAGGACAACCAGCAGTCTGAGGAACCTTTAGCTTTCGTTAGATACTGCGCTGTCAAGACCTCTGGCAAGGAGGCAAAAACCGCAGCCATGCGGCATTTGGTCTGGGAGACCGTCCCTCTCAGTGGTGAGCAGCGCTGCAGACAGCCAAGCTATGGAAGTGTGACAGCATTATACAGCACGTATGTGTGTATCTTCTTTTTGCCTTGTGGAAGCAAGGGCCCCTGCAACGCTGTCTACTGAAAGACATGCTCCTATATTGATCCCATTCAAGCTTAGGGCTGCCAGCCTGATGACTGAGTCATCACTGGGAATGACGTGATCAAGTTTGAAAGGAATAGCTTCAGAGTTCAGCTGTCAGCGAGGGGTATAGCAACGTGCTTTGCCTGGGCGCAGCCGAAGGTGCAGGTAAGCGGAGGTGTGGATTGTCTGCCGTCCAAAGTCAAAGTGAAAAAGTCAAATAGCAACCACTCTGGCAAGTTTTCTAGCACCTGCAAGTGATTGCACCGAACACAGGGGCTTGCTGGTTGCACGAGCTTTGCTTCAACTAACAGCAAAGCTTGCTCAACAAGCAAACTCCTTGTCTTCTGTGAAAATGCTCTGGCTAACAGCACACTGCTTTGCTTCACAAACTGGATGCTACACAAGAAAGCTGGCCTGTTTTTACACACAGCACTGCCCTCTTGAGGCCTGCTTGCCCATGGCTTTTGCTTGCTGCTGTGCAGCAAAACTTGCCCTCCTGCTGACAACAGGTTTCCTAGGTCAACGCACAGTCAGGGTCAAAGCTCTGCAGCTAGCGCTACGGACGACATCTGCCGCACTGGTCCCACCTACACACGCCTTCGATGGTGTACTAGGCCTACCTGGCCGTACCGCCAGTCAGATTGAGCTGTCGTCGCACACAAATTGTTCTGCTAAGCAAGGACTAAATTTGGATACAGACTTTTGACGACCACTGTACGTCTGTTCAGCTCAGCCCGAATCGAAATTGTGTCGTTTGTAGCCGCCGAACAGCGACCGGCTGGAGCATCATAAGTCAATGAATTAGCTTGAGCAGCCAAGCCTTCTAAACCCCAGTCATGCATTTCTCGTTGTAAAACGGTCAATCATGGTGACTGCACGAGCGCCTTGTCATTGTACAGACCGTGAAAGCAGCTGAGCGGATGCGAAAAGCAGCTGAGTCGATGAGAAGAGTCGAGAAAAAAACGTGACTTGTTGCTTCTCCGTATAAGGGAGTAAGGCGGGAAATTAACGAACATGGATTAAATTTGGGAAGATTGGAAGGGGTGTCTCACAGTAGACAGCAAGGCGTGACATTGAAAGCTTGAGAACACGGGCTTTGATAAGAACCCCTTGCACATGGTCGCTCTGACTGACAGCTTCAACTTCCATGCTTCTTTAGTCTTTACGTGGGCCGGTAGTATGCTAGCAAAGGCAACAAGGCACCAGGGTGGTAGTACTACGCGATGTTTATTTGTCAAAATCGTCGCAGGGCTGTCGTTCGCATGGGTCTCATCAGCGCGACCGAACGACCGAAAGTTAGACATTGTGATCGCTCATTACAACAACCAGACGTTGGGCGAGAGCGTGGAGACGTGGCGCCATGTACTGCAGCAACCTTCTGTGCAAGCCCTCTCTCCTTACGTGTTTCTTTACTGTCAAAACGAGGCGGTGTCAGACGGGGATCTTGAATGGTTCGCCGCACGTGGTGAGGTCCGTCATCTGGCTAATGTCGGCCGAGAAAGTCACACGTACATATGGCACATTATACGAAACTATGGAGACCTGGCTTCACATACACTGTTTCATCAGGATTTAGCAGACTCGAATATGGCCAACCAGATGTTGAATAGACTGTCCTTATTAAAGCCTCAAACAGGGATGCTGGCGCTAGGCTATATACACGTGTGCTCATGTCAGACGTGCTACATCAGTGACATTCCTAAGCTCAGAGAGATCTGGGCGATGACGCAGCATACCTTCTGCTCGCCGGAGGCGTCATACCCCGCCTTTCTTCGAGGCGCGTTTGTTGTGTCGTTGCGCAGAATTGTCAGTGTCGAAGTGCAAGTTTACAAATCTCTGCTGTATTACCTGGAGGCCCCCGAGGATCATTGGATACATACAGAACATTCTCATGAAGGGTCACGGAGTCCCAGCGACCCCATGTCCGGTCATGTGCTGGAAAGATCTTGGAACATCATCTTTGATTGCATGCACCTTGACGGTCCGAAAGAGTGCAGCATATGTCGTATGGAAGGGAAAAATGTACGCAGTCTGCCTGCCAATGTTTTGACTCCAGGTCTAATCGGTGAGCTCATGTCTGCCACATAACCTAATACGTTGCACCACCAACATAGCCACACTATCCTGACGCAGATTTATTGGAGTGTCTGAACTAATGAAGGCCCATGCCACTTGGTTGGGGTCCTTCACACTTTTGTAGGAAGGTCTGTTGTAGGAGATTGTGTTAACTATGTACTGAACAGGACGAAACAACCAAAGAGCTACGTTACTGTGGTCTTGCACTTTTGCTCAAGTCTAGGCCACCATATGAAAATATGGCATGAAAATATGGCAACGCATAGAGCATGCTGATTTGACTGGCATAGGCAGGTCTGTCCTCAGGTGTTGCGACAAATTCAAAATTGCTTTGGGACAGACCTTAGAGGAGCCCTGCAGCCATGCCAGAAAGCGTGTACTGCATGAAAGAATTGAGCAACAGAAGGAGTGGTCTGCTATGTTATACCTTGTCCTCAGAGCAGCGCATGATGTATATGTCTCTAATATGGCAAGGGAGTTCTATACTCATCAAAACTGTTGCCAACACTCCCCAGTTTCCTGACCAGTTCCAAAACTAGATTAAGTAACAGTGAGTTTTGCTGTGCAAAACTGTGTGAGAACTTGCAGCTTTTCAGGAGTTCTGGGGAGTATGCAGAACTGGCAGTTTTGTCCAAGTATACACACAGTTTTGGAACTCGCTGTTATGGACACAGTGTCGTACACTTGTAGAAACTGACAGTTTTGATATCAGCTTATACCATGAGTTTCACACACAGTCTGATGTACACACAGTATATCACGAGTTTTGCATGCTTACTGCTACAGCAAAAAGAAGCTTGAGTTCTTTGGACCGCACTTTATCCAGTGACGGTTGCTTTCACATATTCAAACAACCAGCATGCTAACTGACTGTTGACCTATGGTATGACCCTGTACCAAAGCATGTAATCAAATCACTGCACTATTAGTTACTCTGTTCATGTACTTCTCAACCTAATGATGTCATACAGCTTTAGCAGACATGAGCACATACAAAAGACATCACTGCTTGATGATTCAGTCAGTAGCGAGATCGTCTTCTTCCTCCATTGCTGACTGTTCATCTGCTTGCTCTTCTGTAGCTGAGATTGAAAGAAATTCAGGCATGTCTGGCCGCTGCAGATCTGCGAAATTGCACAGCTTGAAGCTGCAGCCATTCAAGGTAGCCTGATTTGAAAATTGTCTGTGTAGCTTTGAGCACAAGTCACTCTAGTCTGTCTTGTGTACAGCATGATCAGTGTTGTGCTTACTCCTTTTGGAGCCTTCAGAGTTGCTGAGCTTCTTTGTGACCTGTAAATAGGACCAGATGGGAAAACCGCGCATGGAATGAGCTGCATAGTCAGATTTCCTTTATGTACAGCCTTGAGATGCAGAGCATGATGGAGCGTACAGCTGCCAAAAGTCAGCCATATGCAATGTAACATCAGGCTTGCAAGCATGACTACCAATTGATAAATGGGAGCCTGCGCTGGCCTCATTGACAACAAAGGCTAGCTCAGACAGGGTGATCTCCACATCTGACACCTCCGCCTCGTGTAACTTTGCTTTGGTGACATGGCAGAAGTTCTTCAGGAGCACGTGAAGGAAACATCTTTTGCCGCAAAGGCCCCTCTCACCCTTCCGGAATTTGTCGTCTGCAGCACGAGTTGGACTCAATATCTCATGCCAACTGCCAAAACCAGGTTCTTGCATATGCTGGTCAATGCTCAGTGGTGCACAGATTTGATTGCCATATGCAGGCAACAAAAAGGCTGCAAAGCTTTGTACCTTTCAGGAGTGCTATTAAGGTTGCAGATGGGGTCTTGCCTGAGCCATGCTGCCAAGTTGTTTCATCCCCAACTACAATGCAGACACATCTCTTGCACTTGCTTTGGTGTCCTTCTTGCCCTGCACGGGCACATTGGCTGTGGCAAAGGAGTGAATTGCAGTCATTGTACTCTGCTAGGCAGCTGCATGACAATGTACTGTACATACATAATGAAATCCTGCACATTGGGCGCTAACTTGGCCTGACAATTGATCTCGCACTTTTTGACAAAGTCTTTATCAGAAGTGCAGCCTGCATACATCAATGCAGCAGAGTGTATCTGCCATGGGTGAGGTGCATCCTCTGAACATGTGCTTCAGGAGAGCTGGGAACCCCACAGAGAGTGAAGCAGAGGTCAATGGCACAGACTCTTCTTTTGTTGCCATGCTAGGCATCAGTGCTCTCAAGAGGCTGACTCTTGGCATGTGTTTGGTTGTCAGATAGTTTGCACCTGATCAAAGCTGCTGCGGCAGCTAGCAAGGCCACCCCAGCTCTTTCTTCGGATTCCAGGTGTGGCAACAGAACTGTAAGTCAGTGTCTAAGAGCAAAAGTGTTATTTGCAATTATGCACATGGTGCCTTGTTAATGTGCTGCCTGTGTGCAGTGGTAAAGGACGAACAAGAATTTTCACAGGTGTCCAAGCAGTCTTTCAAAGTCTGTGCTATGGATCACATATGAACGAAACAACAGGTACTTATAATGTCACATTTTCAGCTTCAACCTTCTCTTATGTGCGTGCAACGCTGCTGGGAGATGTTGTGCAGACTCAGTGCTGTCTGTGGAGAAGCTGTCCAAGGCTGTCCCTGCCCTGAAACTCAGATGCCCTCTATGACTGGGCTGATGATTTTGGAGCAGAGCTCTTGACAACAGAGGTTAGTCAACTCAACTGCTCAAATAATGCTCAGCGTTCATGGTGCATATGCTGGTCTGTGCATTAGTCTTTCAGTTTGGCATGCGCATGCATGTGAATTTATGTAATGATGACCCATGCCAGTCAGTCATGTGAGGATGACTCATGACAGTCAATCATGTAATGATGACTCATGCCAGTCAATCATGTAATGGTGACTCATGCCAGTCACAGCGTTGAGCATGCAAGTGCAAGCAAGGCCTGGTGTTTGCTATGGCTCTTGCACTGACTGCTGCTGTGCTGGAATGCAGGTTCACGCCAAAAGAGCAATGGGGTTTTCCAGCCCTGGAGAGTGGCACTGCAGACATAGTCAGAAGCCATCTGTTGCTGACATAGGGAACCTTGTTGTACGCTAAATCTGCTGGAAAGCTAGGGCTCATTTTGAACCGACATAGAGCTGAATGGAAGTGAGCGGTATGAACGTACAATGACTGTGTGCGCTTGAAGTCCCGAAGAACCAACAGCAATCAGTTCACTCTGACAGACTCCCAGCTATCTTTATGCACAGGTAGTGCACATGTGCGTTTATTTGTGTGATGCACAAGCATGCAGTACTACTTCAAGATGCTGCAGTCCATCCCATGTGATGAGGAGTGGTGCCGCATATAGCTTATGGCACTCACTGCCCTGTGTCTAGGGTTTAGAATAAAACCTATGTAGTGTTGTCCCTGCTCTCTTGGTGCAGCTGTACTGTGTTGAAAACCCATTGCGTTGTGCACTCACCAGGAATGCAATTCTGCAAGGGGACTGGCAGGTGAGGCCCCTTTTGCGAGACCAAAATCAATACATACAGTTTGTTGCCGAGGGTACTGGGCATTGGCCCTTAGGGGTCCCTGCTCTCTTGGACCACTTGACAATGTTGTTGCATCATTGCAGCAAACGTCAGCAAGTGAGCCAGAAAACAATTGAATCACGGCATGCAGATGACAACTGTCGGCAAGATCATTTCATGTGTATTAACTGCTGCTTGCATTGGCACTGCTGCACTGTGGCATGGCTGAGCCTTTGTATTACACAAACCAGACAGGCAAATGCAGTGTGAAGCGCCAGCATAGTATAGAAAGACCCCTCTGTGTCCAAACAGTTTGGCTAATAATATTGCAGCTCTGCTGCAGTTGGTTGTTGCTGACTTGAACGTACCAAAACCACTCAACATGTAAGGGTGTACACCCTTCAATTGCCACTGTTTTTCAAGTCAAATACGAATACACTGAATACATCCTGACTATGATGGTCTGCAGGTGCGAATGCTTTTCACAATAAGAATCCGCTACCAGCATGCTCCCACCCTTGAAGAAGAAGCCCAGCTGTTGTTTGTGCGCTAGTACACTGCAGCACCTGACCAAGAAAAGAAAAGAAGAGAAGAGAAAAGAAAAGAAAAGAAAAGAAGAGAAGAGAAAAGAAAAGAAAAGAAAAGAAAAGAAAAGAAAAGAAAAGAAAAGAAAAGAAAAGAAAAGAAAAGAAAAGAAAAGAAAAGAAAAGAAAAGAAAAGAAAAGAAAAGACTACACCTTTCGACGTCAATTTAATGAGAAGCCAGTATTATACCGGGCTGCCCAGGGATTGAAAGATGTTGAGGTTGTTCTAGCCCGCCCCGTTGTTCCTCCTGTTTCCTTTAGGTTGCAATGCATATCTGCGGTTGTTCTCTAGGTATCTCCTTTCCTTGATGATGTTGTGTAGGCACAAGATTGCGTGCGTATGCAGTTTTTTCAGTACTCCTTTAGCCACTGTTCTTTGCAGTCCAAGATCTTGCAGCATTGAAAGGTTGCAGTTGTAGATTGTGCCAGCATAGCCTAATGGCATTGGTCTTAGCTGTACATCATATCCATACATTTTCAGCATGTCAACCAATTTTTCATGTTCGTTTTTCTCTGCCACTTTCTCTGCGTATCTTGTGTCAGCACAGTAGCCACCTTCCACTATCCAGATCTTCCTTTGCCTTCCAGGGCCCAGCCGGGGGTCAATGACAGAGCTTGGCAGTAAATTATGGGGCGTGCTACCGGCTGCTCTTTGGTATATTGATTGTTCATGCTCCTGCAATTCGACCATCATTATGTCTGGCCTAAGCTTAGTCCTCAGCCCCTCAGGGTCTGTTGTATGAAGGGCTAGCATGTTGTTTGGCAACACCCATTTTGGTATGCGTTTGTGGTGAACACCCAGGTTTCCTAAGGTTGCAGCTGTGCCTACGTCTGCAATAATTAGAAAGCTTCCTTTTCTGCCTTTGTTTATTGCATTGATAATGATCCTGTGGGCCTCGTCGTGTCTGTAAATCACCATTTTCCTCATTTGAGGGTGTGCACAACCTCCGAGAATGTGGCTCCCAGAGTCTGGTTGGCCGCAAAGTGGGCAGAGGTTGTCTATGGCAACAGGTCCACCATGCATATATGGCATCTTCCATAGATAGGCTTTGCCCTTATGCCAAAGCTGTCCAGTTTTCGCTTTGTTGGTGTTTCTCAGCATTGCATCTGGGACTTTGCCTTCTTCTTCCCAGTACCCGTTACTAATGTCTGCGACCATATGTTGCGCAGTGTCGCGCCATGCTCGGAAGTATATGGTGTCTTGATTGGACTGTCCCAGGTGCT
>JAABUH010003517.1_pt1 | contig 13375 bp, 5 predicted proteins | sample 5559121 | NCBI WGS metagenome assembly JAABUH01 (sample SAMN10711871, study PRJNA513364) | rock metagenome | isolation source: Antarctica rocks | place: Antarctica: Victoria Land, Battleship Promontory nord | collected 2015-12-28 | reverse complement strand
AGAAGCTTCATGCACGGTTAGAGGCGCGGATGCACGTATGGTCTTCATCGAATCAGCCGTGGACAGGGTGCGGTCAGGGAACGCTGGTCGGCTGGCTTGTGGATCACTGACAGGCCTCGCAGGCTTCGCTTCATCAAAATAAGCAAGATCGCTTCTCAACTCGGGACTGACCGCGACACTCTGTGCCAGAGGATGCTCTGAATTCTCTCGTGAAGCTCGCAAAGCAGTATAGATCTGCTCATCTCCTCTTAAGCTAGTTCTCCTCCCATCTTTGATGACAGTGGATTGCACTCTCATGGGATCTGAGGCTGCTGCCACAGATGCTGGCTCGGAGGTTCTTGGGTTGCTGTCGGCTCTCTTACGAGATCCGCGGCCGCGTAGAACGGAGCCAACACGTTGGAAACCAGCTTTGACACGATCGACAAGGGTGAGTCCAACAACAGCGTCTTGTACTTCCTGTGTAGAGACTTCGATCTTCCTGCCTTGGCTTTGAAGCGATGGGTCGGTTTCGTCCATCCAGGACATCTGGTCGCTGATACCTCGGAGTACCCATGGATGGTGCTTGACTTCCTTCAAGGTGATTCGCTTGGCAGGCTGCTTATTCAGAAGTCGCTTCAGTAAGTCACGAATTTCGTCGTCAACCTCCTCATACTCGAGCACATCATCCAGTCTCTTATTGAGGTTAGAGGGAGTCTTGTCCGTATGTTCGACGCCACGGAGACGCATCCGAGGAATAAACACCTCTTCTCGAGCAATTCTCTCATACATCTGGAATTCATTGTGATGGTAAAAAGGGAGGCGGCCGAAGACCATTCCGTAGAGAGTGACTCCAAGGGCCCACACATCGATTTGGCCCGTGATGGCTGGTCGGTCAGAGCCGATATCGAAGTACTGTGGATCGCAGAGTTCCGGCGCATAGAATGCAGGTGTCCCAACGGTCTTAGCGAGCTCGATGGCTTCGTCTAATATCGCGGCGTCAGCCTCGGGAATCTCTTCCTTATTATCATCTTCTCTGATAGGCTTTCCAAGATATGAAACACCGAAGTCCGAGATCTTCACCCGATAATCAGTGGTCCACAGCAGGTTGGCAGGTTTGATATCACGGTGAATGATCCCTTGGTAGTGCAGATACTCCAAACCAAGGACGGTATCTCGAAATGCATCTAGAGCTTGAGATAGAGTTAGACAGGGGACGTAGCGGAAGTCTTCTTCATCTGGATTCCATTGAGTGTGGCCAGCGATTATTTCGTCAAGGGTTCGCTGCAATCCAAGATCGGGGGAATCCTCTTTCAAGTACGGTCCCCACATAGTGCCCTCTAAGTTTGCTGGGGTGCGAGGAAGTGAGGAAGGCACACTCGCTGGTGCTGAGCCTGAGTCAATGGATTGTGGGAGCGGCCTAGGGGTATGACTCGGCGACTGGCTTTGCGGTGAGCTCTCGGGTGGACTGAGCGCCATGGAGCCCTCGGGCTCAACTTTAGCTTGAGTCTCGGGACCAACCTCACTTTCAGTATCACCTTCGAATTCAAGAGACCAGAAGTTAGATCTTGACTGTCGAAACGACCGGCTGCTTCCGGTCCCAAATCGGTCTTTGGCTTGACGCTTTTGCTGGTCAAGAAGACGAGTTTTCTCGAGGCGCCTTGTAGGGGCTCCATTGTTGAATTCTACGACTGCGCTCCTCTCAAATGCATCGTTAACGTTGTTTGCAATTTCGCGTTGAGTCCGCGCCATCTCAAAGGCGGCAATGTCCTTATCAGTCTGCTTACGCCAGATGATCTCTCCTCGTTCAACGTATTCGAGCACCAAGTAGACTTTACCAAATTCGTGATCATCGATGACCTCAATTAAGCTCACGACATGCGGGTGCCGAGCTTTCTTGAGAATGGCGACTTCTTTCCTGATCATGTCATTGGGATCTCCTGACCTACCAAGTCGCAATTTCTTGGAAAAGCGGCGCACGATCTTAATGGCTACCATTTCGCCAGTTTCCAAGTCTCGGCCTTGCTTGACAGTGCCGTGCTGACCACTGCCAAGCTTTTGAAAGATCTCATAGTGGTTGATGGTCTTCCTACCAGAGATGGGATCGATGTCTTTCGTTAGTTTGTGAGTCCTAATACTCGTCAGCAAACAGGTTTATGGCGATAAAAGTTCTACGGCAGTGAGAAGGGGCTAGACATACTCCTTTGGCGGTTTTTGGTGGGTGGGGTGAAGCATTGGTGTGGTGGAACGACCCTCGTCAGGATCGTTTGGCCACTGCCTCTTCGCAGGAAACGTGGGAGAGAACAAGCCAGGGCTTGGAGCGGGAGTATTACCAACAGTTTTGGCTCCTGATGGAATCCGAGGTAGATCTGCTGAGCTTTGGGAGTCGCTAGGAGCAAAGGAAGAACTCCGCGAAGGATGGGAACTTCGAGTCCGCAATGGTCGCGGTGAGCCCGGTCGATATGGTGGAGGGTAATGCTGGTCTTGCAGTGCTCTGAAAGACTGATCTGGATAGTTTGGGTAGTCCGGGCCTTCTCTGCGCCTTGACGTAGGCTTGGATTGCGCAATTGGCACAGAAGTAGGCCTGGAGTTAGGTAAATTAGAAGCAGAAGCAGAAACGACCGGCGGTTGTGATGAAGAAAAGTCTTTCCACGTATTTGGGCCGTCGTTCGGGGATGGTGACGCGATGGTTCTGGTGGTTGGCAAGCCTCTGGAAGAAGTGTTGGCTCCTTGGCCTGGTAATTCACTTGATGTAAAGTCTGTGGGGTTTGAGCTATGCGAAGCCTGCGATGCAAAATAATCGACATCCCTAGATGCAATAGGTTCTACTACATCATCTGGTGACTGTTGTTGGTCATGAGCTTGCACAACTCTGGACTGTTCCAACCTCAAGGTATTTGTCGTGCCCGGCGGTGACTGCTGTTCCTTGTGACTTTGCATGGCTCCGGACTGTTCTATTGTCGAGGAGGTATTTGTCGAGCTCTCTAGCGCTATGCCATGAGTCTTCCACTGATCTTCTGGCCTCTCACTTGAATCCCGCTCCCTTTGATCTGGCTCGATTTCAAACGCAGGACCCGGTTCCAATGTATTTCTAGAGCCTACGGCCACGGTATGGACATTATGTGGTAGCAGTGGAGACTTCGTGAGCGTTCCCTCCTCGACTGCAGTCGACTTGCTTGCATGGTCCCCAACATCCTCAACACAGTCTCTCCTGCCTGGAGCAGCCATATTTCGTCTGCCTACTCTTTCCTGATGCTTTTTGCTAATATTGCTCTGGACGTAGCTTCACAGGCAAATGTTACCGAGGTTTAGAGAAGGCCCAACCCCTTCCAGTGGTCATGGTGGCCCAGGCACCTGTCGGAGGAACCTGTCGGCCGACTTTGTCAAATTGCAGAGTGCGCGAGGGCCAGGTGCGCCCCTTGGCAACGCAATAGACCGAAGGCAGAGGCAAGCTGGAGATGCTATATGATATATCGACCGGCCAGCAGTACTGCGCAAGGCTTCCTCCGAGATCCTCCAGGTGGGGTGGTGTCCGAGTCTGAAAAAAAACAATAACCGCGAAGAGGCGTTGCCGAACAGAGGGGTAGCACGCACTGATAGGGCGTCAGTGGGTTTCGACCAACTTGAATCCGTTTCAAAATCAGAGTGAGAGGCTGACCAGGGCGAGGTGATAATAGGGAGAGAGCCTCGAATTGTTGAATCTGTCAGGATGAAAGGACCAAGGCTATCTCCCCCCACCTTTGTGAGTGACGCAGTCGAGGCGACCAGACTATTGGCGGGTCGGCAATGGAAGAGCCAATGGATGGGGAGAAGCGATTTGAAAGAGCGTTGTCTCCACTTCAGATGTATGAAGTGAATTGATAGGAGAGCTAAAGAGCAGCAGGAAAGACAGGAGAGTGGATGGCACTTTGACACACCAGCAGACTAGAAGTGTGTGACAAGGGACCGCCAGAGGGAGGAAAAGTCGATAAACCCGGATCTGCAGGCTAACCGACTAACGCCCGGCGCAACCTTTTTTAGTTTTTCACAGTACTACTACCAAGTCAGTTGGTGTGGATCAGGATAATGGATAACGGATCACGACGGTGGAGCAGGTGGAGCATGCCTAGTCTCCACTGTCCCAACCTTTCTAATTTCTGACTACTCCCAAGTCCCAATCCTCCGTCTGCCTCCTAGGGCAAATCCTTCAGGCCATATCGAACCGCCTGTCGGACACTTCTTCCTTCGACTAGAGCGACTACTAGAGCCACGACGTTTGGGCGATGCTCGATGGGCTGTAGGCTAAGCACCCTAAGCACTCTAGGCACCTTAGTGGCCTGAGAGGGGAACACCCAGCTGGGGTTGGGGCTAGCCGAAGTGCTAATGGCTTGGTCAATGCATATCATTCTGCCACCAAGCCTGCCCTGTTACGCCTATCAATAATCCCTGAGGACTCCAGCGACTATTGGCACGACTCGACCCCCTCACCCTACCCTTGACTACTGATCGTCTATCAAGCAAAGTCTGTCGTCGATCCGTCTCCGAAAGAAGCGAGAAAGAAATCGTCACCGCCGTCGTTGTGGGCTCTCAACTGAACACCAGATGCATGACACTGGATCTTCGTCCAGCCACTCGGCTCCGGACGCCGCACAAACAGGGTCTCGATCGCATTTTGGCGAGACAGGAGGCTTGAGCAGGGGAGAAGCTACGCCCAGTCCCACCCGTCGCAATCCTCGAACGACATCTACCTTGCTCTATGTTGCTCCTTGACTTGACGCCTCCCGAAGCCGCAGCTATACCGCAAGCAGCAGATGAGCATCGCAGATTGACAGACGCACAGAATCTCGTCAGTTGATTCCCCAGCCAATCACCCGCTTGGTACGGCTTACCCCAGGTTTGCACTCCCTCGACGCCGGACGGCCGAAAGCATCTCTCCAGGCCCCAAACCTATCGAGGCGATGGGCCCACCCCCTTCGCTACGCTCCAGTTTGCAGTAGCCTGCCGGCCGTGGTCGCCATCGCAGCGATTGCGCCTTATCCACCCAATGAGCCCTCGGTACCTGAGTGCTCGGAGTGCTCGTTCGGGGCGGAACACCTCATCCCGCCGGACGATTCTGGTGGCAGGGACATGATCATGCAGCAAGCCGAAAAGGGAACACGACCCTCGACCCTTCTTCTCGCGCATGGCTTGCCACAGCGGTAGCAGGTACTATCAGCTATCGGGCTATCAAGGCTCCATACTTTAGATATCAGCACAGACGGTCAGCGCAGCAGCATCCTCCCGTCCATCCAACCGCCTCTCAGACGCTTGGCGGCCTTTATCACTCAACCTTAATCATGGTGGGTGGGTGGGTAAGAAAAGGGTCCGCGTCCTATTTTGGGCACTGCAGGGCACCACCTCCCGTACGGCCATCCAAGCTCTGTTTCGACCGCGGGTGTGACCACACTTGCTGGAAAAGAATCCCCATGACTGAAAAGAATCCTGCCAAATGATTCACTGACTGGACAAAGGTAAAGGACACCTGGCAGGCCATCACACCACTACAGTCCGTATGGTGACCGTGCGCACAGGTTCCGCTGGGGCCAGTGCAAGACGCAGGAACGGACATCAGTGCGTAGGTGAGACAATCCTCCTGGTGTGGTTGCACTGCACCAACCCTGCACTTGGAGCTTCTGTTTTCCCTCCGCTTGCTTGTGTTTGCAGACCCAGCACTTGACTTTCCAAGACTCCTGTACCCGAGACTCAGAGTTCCTTGGTAGGAAATTACGCTCATCTGCCTTCCTCATCTGACCCTTTCCGTAGATAGTCCATCTTCTGGCTTCTAGGTCCCATTTGGTCCCATTTGGGGATTAAAAGCCTCATATGCATGACGCATCCATGAGCACATCTCCACTTTTGCCCCTGTGTGCTGCTTTGATGCATTGTCACTCACAATGCTCCTCGAGTTCGGATGAAGTAATTGCATGCTTGGTCGAATTATTCGAGAAGTCGAAGAATTGCACTCGGCCTTTGCATTCATGTTCAATGCTTACCTTAAGTGTGTATGCGGAATTACTTTTCTTAGCACAAATGATAGACTGCTGATTGATTACAATTGCTCGCTCCACTGATCCATAGATCGTTTCACGTTTATGGAGCATGTCTGTCAGCTTGAGTTCTTATTATGATCGCTGAAATTATAAGTCAATCGTCTTACAGTGAGTATCCTGTACCACGGATGATGTAGTGATTCATATTATGCCTGGTATGATTGCCTTTTTGGCGCCAATCTTCTCCTTTCCAAACCTCTCAACATACCAAGCTTTACCTTGAAGAGCCCTTGGCAACATGGCAGTAACCTCGTTGACCACAAAGATCCTCGCTGGCGTGCAAGCAAGCCCCCCAACCATCCAAAACCCACACCACTCGATCCATTCGCAGAAATAATGTGGGAACAGTACCGCCCTGAAGAGCCCATTCTCCGGAATCATGTACACTTTGTCCACGCCCTTCCCATCCCCCTTTTCGCCCTGGGCTTCCTGTCTCTTCTTCTGATTCCGTGCAGCCGCTCTTCTGATCTCTCGAAGCTCATCATCGTGATAGGCGTTCGCTAGCAATCCCAGCGCAAAGATCATCATACCCACCTCAATTCTCGGCGCGTTTCCTGCCCAATCTTCTCCTGTTGTCGGACCATGACCAGCGAGCCATCCCCCAATACACGTGGCATTGATGAGTTGAAAGCCAAGAGCAGATGCCCAGACGGATACGTGTATTGGTGACATTGATGGGTTCAGTACCAGAGGGGCTAGGAGGGCACGGTAAACATAGTGGATGGTCTAAGGCAAGCAAGAATCAGCGGATCACTTGATCGAGGCATATTTGGCATTGGTGGTAACATACAAACATGGCGGCCATGATATAATTAGGAAGAGGCAGATTCTCAATCCGCTCTTGCCTTGGCAAAGAGTACATTATGTACAACAGCGTGATGAATCCTGGCGCCTCCATGGTCGCCCACCCGATCTTCCCAGGAAGATTGAAGCGAGACTGGGTCGAGGTCTTGCCCATGGGATAGTAGGAGAAGAGCCATTGGTACGACGTGAGCTAGGAAAAACGGTCAGGAAGTGGTTGGGTGTGCAACGTGGATGAGAGGCCCACGATTGGGAAGAACTGCCACAGGAAGTTGATGAGCTCCCAATGCTCTCTCGAAGGCGGACACCAACCCTCTACGATTGCCATGATCAATGCGGATGGTTGCTGCAGCTGCAGGCCAACTCCTACACGAAAGCAGCATCGAATGAGATCATCGAATGATCTGCAGCATCCCTGTTCATCGCCCGAAGAAGCATCGTGGGGATTTAGGCGAGCCTTTCCGAACGCCGAGCACGCTGTCCCACCTTCATCCTTCTCACACCCTCCATATTTCCTTCTTACCGTTCTATCCTCAATCACATCAATCGTTGTTCACTGTCGCGATTCTTGAAAATCACCCGTAGATCTTGTTCTATCCATCCCTCTTGACGTTGCACAGACTTTTCCCCGCCAAGATGGTTCAATCGTAAGCAAGGAAAACCCTCCGAGATGTTTGCACACAAGACTCATACTATTCCCAGCTCCATTCTCGGCTTCCCTCGCCAGGGAGTCAATCGAGACCTCAAGAAAGCCACAGAAGCCTACTGGGGCGGAAAGCTATCTCAGAAAGAGCTCTTCGATGAGGGCAAGCGACTTCGAAACGCTCACTGGAGGTTGCAAAAAAATGCCGGTGTCGACATTATCCCCAGCAATGACTTCTCATACTATGACCACGTCCTTGATCACATCCAGCTTTTCGGAGTAAGTCTTATTGTACTACGGTACATCTGCTGCCAGACCTGATGCTCCTCTAGGCAATTCCCCAAAAGTACTCGAAATACAAGCTCGACCCCGTCGATGAGTTTTTCGCCATGGGCAGAGGTCTGCAGAAGCCTCAGTCAGGTGAAGCTGCCGCAGTTGACGTTCCCGCCTTGGTATGCGATGATGTGTTATCCCCAAGACTCCAAAAATTTGCTTACTATCAGTAGGAAATGGTAAAATGGTTTGACTCAAACTATCATTATGTCAAGCCTACCTTTGAGGACGGTCAAAACTTCAAGCTGGCATCCAACCCCAAGCCTGTCGTTGAATTTCTTGAAGCAAAAGAAGCCGGCATTACTACCCGTCCAGTCCTCGTCGGTCCGGTGACTTTCCTTGCTCTCGGAAAAGCCGACCGGGGTCAGAACGTCGTACCTATCAGCCTTCTATCGAAGCTACTGCCCGTCTACGAAGAGCTGCTGGCCAAACTCAAGGAAGCTGGTGCGGAGACTGTTCAGATCGATGAGCCCTGTCTTGTCTTCGATCTGCCTCCCAAGGTGAAGAACGCCTTCAAGCCAGCTTATGAGAAGCTCTCCAACCTTGGTGACAAAGCTCCCAAACTTGTCGCCGCTACTTACTTCGGGGACATTGTCCACAACCTCGACGTCCTCCCAACTCTGTCAAACCTACACGGCATTCACATCGATGCGGTCCGGAATCCAGAGCAACTCGAGACAGTCATCAGCTCGCTCGGTGCGAAACAGGTTCTGTCAGTCGGTGTGGTCGACGGCCGAAACATCTGGAAAACCAACTTCAAGAAGGCCATTGAGAAAGTCGAGACGGCAATCCAGAAGCTGGGTAAGGACCGGGTCATCGTCGCCTCCTCAAGCTCGCTTCTACATACTCCTCACACCTTGGAGAGTGAGAAGAAACTTGATGAGGAGGTCCGAGATTGGTTCAGCTTCGCAGTCGAGAAGGCATCGGAGCTCGCGATTATTGCGAAGGCTGTCACCGATGGCCCTGCCAGCGTACGGGAAGCTCTGGAAGCGAACGCCAAGTCAATGGAAGCACGAGCTAGTTCGAAACGAACAAATGATCCAAAGGTCAAGGAGCGCCAGTCCAAGATCACAGAGGAGATGTTCAACCGAAAGTCGCCATTCCCCACCCGCATTGAGCAACAACAGAAGAAGCTCAATCTTCCCATGTTCCCTACCACCACAATCGGCTCATTCCCTCAGACCAAGGAGATCCGAATGCAAAGAAATAAGCTTACCAAAGGCGAGATCTCCGACAAGGAGTATGAGCAATTCATTGAGAAGGAGATCCAAGATGTTGTCAAGATCCAGGAAGAGCTTGACCTTGATGTTTATGTGCACGGTGAGCCAGAGCGTAACGATATGGTGCAATACTTCGGCGAGCGCCTCACTGGTTACGTATTCACCACCCACGCCTGGGTACAGAGCTATGGTTCCCGGTGTGTGCGACCACCTATCATCGTTGGTGATGTCTCAAGACCTGCTCCCATGACTGTCAAGGAGTCAAAGTATGCCGCTTCGATCTCCAAAAAGCCCATGAAAGGGATGCTTACTGGCCCAATCACCTGCCTACGGTGGTCATACCCTCGTGACGACATTCATCAAGAAGTGCAAGCTCAGCAATTGGCTCTTGCTCTCCGTGATGAGGTTGTTGATCTCGAGTCTGCGGGTGTCTACGTTATCCAGGTAGACGAGCCTGCGCTGCGTGAAGGTCTCCCTCTACGCCAGGGCACAGAGCGTGAGAACTATCTCTCATGGGCAGTCAAGTCCTTCCGCCTTTCCGTCTCGGGCGTCCAGGACTCCACTCAGATCCACTCTCATTTCTGTTATTCCGAGTTCCAAGACTTTTTCCACGCCATCGCTGCGCTGGACGCCGATGTGCTCAGTATTGAGAACAGCAAAAGTGACGCCAAACTCCTCAAAGTCTTTGTTGACGAGGCTTATCCAAGGCACATCGGCCCTGGTGTCTATGACATTCATTCTCCTCGTATTCCAAGCGAGGATGAGATCAAAGAGAGGATCCAGGAGATGCTGCAATACCTTAGCCCAGATCAACTCTGGATTGACCCTGACTGTGGTCTCAAGACCCGTCAGTGGAAGGAGACTAAGGCTTCTTTGACCAACATGGTCAATGCTGCCAAATTCTACCGACAAAAGTATGCAAAGTCTTCTTAGACTTTTGTGATGATGATCTACGACGTGATGTTCAACAACATGACTCGATAAACTAAACTATCTGGATCTCAACGATCCCAAAACCGGCGTTAATTGCTAAGCAGATGTTGGAACAGCTTTCAACATTGCGTAGCGGACTGAAATTTATGATACCCACTTCAACCGGGCGTCTCTGTACATCTGGTTTCCTAAAAGTATACACCTTCAACCTTGCATAGCGGACTCATAGTGTTGTCACCCATCTCAACCGGGTGTCTCGAGAGACATAGATGCATTAGCTAGATTGAATGGATCGGCCAGACTTTCCATGAAGCTATCTTTCCTTGCTCATTTAATATGTGCTCAGCCTGCAGACTGCCATTGATCCACTATCTCCACATGAGCAGAATCCCCAACTTCAATTGTGGTTTTTATAGGTAAGTACTCCCCACAAGGTGCTCCTTCCTCGTTACTTTTTAATTCTGTTCCCGCTGTTCACAATTGGAAAGAGCGAATCTAAGTCCCCATTGAGAGCCATAATCTCGGTAGGGTCTGGCTCTTTTGTGAGCTCCTCATGTTTGACAGATGAACTTTAGAAAAAGCATAATGGCCACGAACATTACTAGGTTCTCAATGTCTAAGATGCAGTGACTTTATTGCAATGGTCTTAGTATGCAGTATTACCGAAAGGCGCATTATATACCATGGCGCCTTTCAATTGTTGTGGCTTTCGACGAAACACATCGCCGAATCCTCAGCCTATCAGATTAGTTGACAATGCACAGAGATTTGCCTTATCTAGCCACTCTCTCACGCCAACCGAGACAGCACCAGAGGCAGCACCAACTCAGAACATCTTCGCGTCTGCTTCTGAAGACAATGGCCAGATCAACTCATCTGCCACATCTGGCCAGGACCTACTCCCCTTACACGAGACGGAAGCTGACATGCACCGCCGACACAGTAGCCGTAAGCTCTGGGGTGTTGCAAGCCATGTCAGGAAGAGGATGTCACGCGATTCTGGCATGTCCAGACGAAGTTCGAGGCGAGCATTAAGGACCAGTATGAGCCTCGAAGACACTGATAGGCGGGCTGAGTTGAAACGAGCTTTGCATAGACGAGTCAAAGATAGCCTCTATGACTCCACTACTGATGACGACCACTACGACGATGATGCTGTACCCATCAAGACACCAAAGAGCACCTGGGGTCGGCAGCAAGGCTCCATCCAAGTTGATTCAGAGCACATCAATAAAGTTCTCAGCAGATCAGAATCTTTGTCACGTTTGCCACATATCGAACACCATCAGCGTGAGATCTCAGAAGGCTATGCTACCAATCCCGCAGCTACTACACTTTCTCGAATGTTGACCCAAAGAGCCAGCTCTTTGAGTGAGAATCCCGAAAGTAGAAACGTCAAAGCAGCAGATGAAACCCCGAGGAGATCACAATCGAAGAAGTACGTGTTTGAGGACGAAGAAACGCCAAAGCCGGCTACGCATACTCGCTCACGGTCTCCTCTTGAGCGATCAAGCAATATGGTACGTGCAGAATCTGGATTCAAGCAAGTCGAGCTAGGTCTGCTGAACCCTCCACTATTGCTTCCAACTGGAGCACCGCCGCCACCAGAGTTGCTCCCTTCACGTATGCCGAGCATCAGTAAAACACCAGCAGAGGACCAATGGCGTCTTCCTGCCCCAGAAAGAGCCGCAGATAATCTAGCGGCCACTTCGAATCCCAAACGAAGACCACCTCCGGCCAATGCCTTACTCTCAGGGATCTATGATACCAAAATCCGACCGGCTAGTGAAAGTTGGCTCCATGGAGCTTCAGGACTACTTGGCCCGTCGCGGCATGCTAAGGGGACTTCCAGTGACCACATTACAGGCCAAATGGCTCATCATGGACATGATTGCGATCCCGGCAGCGAAGAGGCGGATTTTGGAGGCATTGATGGCAGAGATGACAGCCCTCCAGCATCGATCTACCACACCGCAAGAACAAGGAACCATTCGGAAGGAGATGAACCATCTGGGTCCACCCACATCTACAACATGCACGTCCCTTCAAGACTAGCATCGAAGTTGCGTTTGCCTTCAGTCTCATTACCACAACTGCAGGCACCTAGACGCCAACGAAGCTTTGCGAGTGGAGGTTCAGAGGCGTTTTCAGTCAAGTCGCGCCGACAACCATCGAGCGCCAGTTATATAAATCCCAATAACCGTGCATCGAGTTCTGGATTCCCAAGTCCTCCAGTCTCGACGGCGTGGGACAACCCTCAGTGGCGAGCTTCATCGTCAGTCTATAGTTCGCAGCCCGAAAGTCTCCTGTCAAGCCAACAGAGCTCTTTGCGGCGTATCGCGCGTCTCCACGACAGACTGCAGCAGATCAAGGCGTACGCGCCCAGCGACGAGATAATCAGTGTGCCGGCATCACGGCCAAAGTCTATCGATCTGGACAAATTTGAGCAGCAGATCAGTGATGGAAGCTATCAGTCTAGCAGTGAAAGTCTACTCCAGCGAGAGCTTGCTGCAGCCGAGACACGCATTGCACCGTTGCCAAGGGCGAACACTTTGCCCAAGAACAGTCGCTTTAAGGAGGAGCTTGATCGCATATCTGCCGAAATTGCACTCACAAATCCAGTACGACGAAGGGTCTCCAATCTAGATGGCGGCAACGAGTGGAATCGTGCTAGCCAAGCGATTACTGACAAGCATGCAACCTCTATCTGGGAAAGAGCTCTTCGAGAACACTCCCAGGAAGATGCTGCTCTGACACACACAAGACTAGGGAGCGATTCACGTGTTGGACCCATGGACCTTCCAAACAATGGCAAGCCGGTCAGTGCTAGAAAGGCGCCGACTCGTCCGCCGCTAGAGCGCAGCAATAAAGGAATGAGTTTGCAGGAACGATTGGCTTCCTACAAGCTCCCCACTCCTGTAAAAGCTCCGATCAAAACCCCTGATACCCAGGAAACTCAACGTTCCGCATCGATCCATTCGACCTCATCATGGACCCGCTATCCCTCGCACACCCGCTTCGAACGCTCAATGTCCCCAGCCGGCGAGCAAGATCAAGTCTTCACCCGCGACTTCGCAAGTTCCCTACCAACAACCCCATCCGGCAACTCCCCAACCAAACACCACTTCCACCACCACGGCACGCACAAAGAATCCCAGACTTTCGGCCAGCACATGCTCTCATCCATCAAACACATCTACCGCACGCAAAGCCAGGAACTCCAGCGCCGACTCGCCAACGAAGCGCGCGGGAACCGCTCCAGCATCTCGCAGGGCGGCGTGCTGGAGTATCCGGAGCTGGAGATGTTGGGGGCGGGGAGTCCGGTTTTGATGGAGCCTGATGGCGATGGGAGAGAGGTGTGGGAGGAGGCGATTAGGAGGGTTAGTCAGACGGGGGCGCAG
>JAABUH010003512.1_pt1 | contig 13391 bp, 8 predicted proteins | sample 5559121 | NCBI WGS metagenome assembly JAABUH01 (sample SAMN10711871, study PRJNA513364) | rock metagenome | isolation source: Antarctica rocks | place: Antarctica: Victoria Land, Battleship Promontory nord | collected 2015-12-28 | reverse complement strand
CCCACCCCTCCAAACAAAAACCTACCCCTGTGAGGGGGGTGAGAAGGGGCGAGAGGGCCGCTGTCGACTTTTCACGAGCCCTGTCCGGAGACTGCTCATCGTAGCGGGTGGTAGCGCTCGGCGCGCAGGCGCGCTGTCGTGGCCTCCTCGGCGACGGTCCAGTCGCTATCGACCGGCGCGAGGCCGTGGTCGGCCAGCGCGCGCTCGACCGCAGCCATGATCTCCCAACAGGGCGGGCGATGATCTATGACCTCGTCCAGCCCGGCCACGCGGTCTTCCAGTGCGACAACAAGGGCGGGGCGATCGGCGGCCGGGACGGTCAGCAGTGCGGCCATCCCTCGCGCGTCGAAGCGCAGTTGTACGGCCATTTGAAACAACGCGCCCTGCCTCCGGCGCACCTGGGCCAGCCCGACGACTTTGCGGCCGCCGACCGTCACCTCATAGGGCGAGAGGCCGCCGAAACAGGCCAGGCGCGCCAGCCACGCCGCCGGGCTCGTATCGCGGCCGGACGTGCGCGCCTGCTCGACATCGACCATCGCGGCGTCCACGCCCAGAGAACACAGCCCCGCGCGCCACGCCGCGCCGAAGGGACGATAGCTGGCCGTCAGGTCGCGCGCCAGCAAGGCGTCGTCGCGAGGCAGCGCCACGTCGAGCCCCAGCATGTCGCCGTCGACCAGCACGGAGGCGCCGCCCGCTGAACGCTGGTACACGGCGACGCCGGCAGCGCGACAGGCCGCGAGATCGACGGCCGGCGCCCGCTGGCTCGCGCCCAGCACGAGCGCCCGCTCGGAGACGACGTACCAGCGCATGGCCGGCTGGCCGCCGGTCACAAGGCCCTCCAGCAGCGTCTCCGCGCCCCCCAGCATCCCCGCGACATCGCCGCGATAGAAGGGCAGGCGGCGGCATGGCCGGGGCGGCGAGTCGATAGTCGATAGTCGATAGTCGATAGTCATCACGATAATTGTCGTCGGCCGACCAGCGCAAAGAGATCCGCATGCAGCGTATCACGCCGCGCATAACCTCGCCTAGCCATCGACCATCTGAGCCTGCTGCACAGCGCCGGCGTCTACGGCGTCTACGGCGTCTACGGCGTCCACGGCACTACGGGCGCTGGGCGGTGCGCGACTTACAGCCTATCCGAAAAGTAGGGGGCACGGCGCCGGGAGCGCGCGATGGGTGGACGGCCACCCAGGACACCTCACTGCATGCGGTGGGGACCGTCTTGTCCCCGAGGGCGCCTCTCCTTGACCATCACGATCACTGATGGTCCTGCTCTATCTGGGTATTCACGTATTGGCTGCAGCGATGGGCAACGTCGGGTCCAAGCGTGTCGCGGATGGCGCGTGGGTAGGAGTCAGACCCGTCCGTCGTCACCCTGGTCGGCGTGTGGCCGACGACATCGAGCGCCTGAGCGAAGAACCGCTTGGCGGCCGCCATGTCGCGGGTCTCGCTCAGCAGCGTCTCCACGAGGGCGCCGTCCACATCGCTGGCGCGATACAGGTAGCGCCAGCGACCGCCGACCTTGATAGAGGTCGCGTCCGTGTTCCACGTGGCCCCGGCTTTACCGCGCCGTTTCGCACGGAGATGCGCGGCCAGCAGCGGCGCGACCCGCTCGTCCCAGTCCCGGACCGCCTCATGTGTGAAGGTGTATGTCATCAAATCGCGTGTGAGAGTCGGCCCAAACCAGCAGCGGCCGATGGTGAGCGCCCCATCGCGGCGCATGATCATGCGACGTCGCGGTGGAGTGGTGTTACCGGCACAAATCTACCGCGAACCTACCGCCGAGGTATCGGCGCCACGCCTGATCCTGGGCGCTGGAGCGCGCATAGTTAGCGATCATGGCGCACAAATCGTGCATGACCGGCACGCAGAGCATTAGCGGAGGGTCACGCTTCGTGCACTAGTGAGACGCGTCGAATGGGATTTCGTGGCGATGATCCTGTTAGATTGCGCACTGGTGCGGCAAAACATCCCGACGGGGCGCGACCCGGCCTCGTTGTCCCGGCTCGCGCCCCATCCCGTGTCAACAGGCCAGCACGATCGCACGTGTCGGCGGCCTGTCGACCGGAGGATACCATCCCTATCTTGCGCTAAGTGGGTCGCTGGTCAAAATTCTTAGGGATCGCCGTGTAAAAACTACGAACGTACACCGCCTAGCCGCTTAGCGTCGTCCGTCCGCAGGGGGCGTGTCCCAGGACCCGACGCTCCCTCGGATCGACGGGCGCTACCAGGTGATCTGGCGGCAAACCGTCCCGCTGAGCTTGCCCTCGAGCTTGAGGTCTGGCCCCTCCGCTTTGAAGCCGTTGGGCTTCCCGTTCGCGTCGCCGTTGAGCGGCGCGCCGAGTTGTGTCTGGCCGTCGGCGAACGTATGCGTGACAGATCCAGTCAGGAATCCGACTCCGTGCTTGATTGTAACCGACGGGGCTCCGCACGGCGACACCTGCGCCGCCACGCCGATGTTGGCGACGCCGGCAAAGTTCACAGTCGCCTCGGCCCCGACGAGGACGCCGTTCGTGTCGTTGTCCAAGCCGCCGAACGGGTCGACCTCGATCCCGCCTCCGACCCCGACGCCAGCCTCGACGCAGAACGATACACCCTTGGTGGTGACGCTGATCTTGCCGCCCACGCCCGGCCCTCCGTAGGCCGAGCCGCCGGCCAAGAACAGGCCGCTGGGGTCGCGCCGCTGGACCGGGTTGTTGCCGGCGTAGACGTACAGGTTGGCCTGCCCCCCGTTGAACAGGGCGGGGTCGCGCGCCGTCCAGCGCCCCGAGGCCGGGTCGTAGTCGCACGTCCCGAAATGCACGAGGCCGGTCGTCGGGTCGACCAGCCCGCCGGCAAAGCCGATCGGCAGGGCGAAACCGGGGTTGCTATCGCTCGTCACGCCGCCGAAGCTGTCGTACGCTGCGGCCTTGAGCACATGGCCGGACCCGTCGGTCACGACGCGCGGCGTCCCCACCCCATCGGTCGACACGTAGGAGCGCGCCCCCGCGCGGTCGATGGCGATGAGCAGCCCGCCCTCGTCATAGGTCAGCGTCGTCAGCGCGCCCGACGAGTCGCGCATCGCCGTGATCTGATAGGGCTCGTCCGGGTTGCCGTACAGGTAGCCCGTCGACCCCGCGCTATCAGTACGGCCCACGCGCCGTCCGAGCCCGTCGTAGGCGTAGGTGACGGTCTTCCCGCCGACCGTCGCCGCGAGCAGCGCGCCGTCGGACCCGTAGCTGAACGTGTCACCCCCGCGCCGGACGAGATACCCATCGGTGTCGACGCCGTAGGTAACGCTCCCCTGCGCGACGATACGATCCTGCGCGTCGTAGCTCGCCGTCTTGGCCGCGCCGGCCCCTAGTTGGCGCGTCGTGCGGTTGCCGTCGGCGTCATAGACGTAGTGCTCGACCACCGTCCCGTCGTGCCGCACATCCGTCAATTGCCCGTCGGAGTCGTAGGCGTAGACATAGGTGTGCGTCGTCCCGGCCACCGTTTCGACGTTCCGCACGAGGCGTCCCGCCGCGTCGTACGACACGCGCTCGGCGTAGGGTTGGGCGCCGGCCACGGTGTCGGTGACGGCGGCGACACGGGCGAGAGAGTCGTACCCAAGGGCGCGGCCCCACGTCCCGTCGCCGATGCTATCGGGGGCCCCGCCGGGGCCGCCGCGCGTCACGACGAAGGGCCCGACGCCGGTCAGCAAGCCGTCGGCGTCGTTGGTAATCGGCGTCGTCACCAGGTCGGCGCCGCTGGCCAGCGTCAGGCCGGTCAGCAGCCCGTTGTTGTCGTAGGCGTAGGAATAGGCGCCCTGTGCCACGCCGCCGGCCGTCGCCCCGGTGAGCAGGCCGCCATCGTAGCGATAGGTGAGGCCCTGCGCGCCCCCGCCGCTCGCCGTGCGCGTGATGGCGCTGGGGTTGTCGGTCGTGTCCGCGTAAGAGTAGGATGTCGTGGCGTCGGAGGAGGCGACGCCGGTCGGGCGGCCGCCGCCGTCGTAGCCGAAGGCTAGTTGGCGGCCGCCGGGCAACAGGAGACCGGTCAGCGCGTGCTCGGCGTCGTAGATCAGGGTCGAGCCGGCGCTCCCCGGCGGCGCGTAGCCGGCGTCCTGGTCGATGGGCGTGTACGACAGGGTGTGGACGGCGCCGCCGGGCATGGTGAGGCGCGTGCGGTTGCCGTTGGCGTCGTAGACGACGCGGTAGGTTTTGCCGCCGGGGAGCGTCTCGCTGATGACGCGGTCGGCGGCGTCGTAGCCGTACGTGACGGTGTGTTCGGCGGCGTCGGCGCGGCTCGTGACCCTGTTGAGGTCGTCGTAGCCGTAGGTGTACGCTTGGGCGCCCTGTCGCGCGGCGCTTACACGCCCCAGCGCGTCGTAGCTCAGGGCGATGGGGTCGACGCCGTCTGCCAGGTCTATCCCCGTGGCGCGGCCGTGGTCGTCGAGCGTGACGATGTTCCGCCGGCCCCCGGGCGTTGTCGTGGTGGTCGTACGGCTCGCCGCGTCGTAGACGCTGGTGGAGGTACGCCCATTGACCGTTGCGGTGTTAGTTATCCCCTGAACGCTGAACAGGTCGGCGGGGTCGGACAGCTCGACGGCGGATGTCAAGGCGGCCGTCGTGGTCAGGCCGCCCGGCGTGGTGCGCGTAAAGCCTGTGAGCATGGGAGCCAGCATGCCCCAGCGTGGGTCCGGCCCCTGCGTTAGGGTGGCGCGCGTGCTATCGGGATACGTGGCCGCCTGGGCGCCGTCGGCGCCGATTGTGACCTCGGTGCGCCCACCGCTGGGATCGACGACCACGCGACGCGTGCCGCCAGTGGGCAATCGTCCCACGCCGTACGCCGTCGTCCGACCCAGGGCGGTGGTCAGGGTGACGGTATAGCCGTCCGTGTTGTCGGTGCGCGCCAGGGTGGTGACGCTGCCGGCGGGGTCGGCGTCGCGCGTCAGGCGGCCGCCCTCGTCGTAGCTGAAGTGGTGGACGGCATCGTTGGGGTCCTGCAGGCCGGTGAGCAGGCCACCGGTGGTGGAGGTCAGGTCGGTCGTCTCGCCCAGGGGGTCGGCGACGCTACTGAGGTAGCCGTTGGCGTCCGTGGTGAGCGTGGTGAGCTGCCCGCCTGGCGCGACAATGGCCGTGGGATGGCCCGCGGCGTCGTGCTCGATCGTGGTCACGTTTCCGTCGCCGTCAGTCACCGTCACGAGGCGGCCCGAGCCGTCGTAGCCGAAACGGTAGCGCACGGCATTGGTGTGGGCGTCGAGGGTGCGCAGGTGCCGGCCCGCGGCGTCGAAGATGTAGATCTCGCTGCGATCCTGCGAGGGGATGACGATGTCGGACAGTGATAGCCCCGCGAACGCGGGCGCGACGCGGCGGATGCGGTTGTTCTGCGTGTCGGCAACCACGAATGCGCCGTCCGGCGCCAGCGCCAGCGCGTAGGGAGCATTTAACTGCGCGCCGGCGGCCGGCCCCTCATCGCCTGCATAGCCCTGGACGCCGGTCCCCGCCACCGTGGCGATCACGCCGTCCGTCGAGATCTTCCGGATGCGCATGTTCGCCAGGTCGGCGACGTAGAGGCTGCCGTCCGGCCCGACGGCGATCGCCGTCGGAAAGAAGAACCGCGCCTGTGTCGAGGGGCCGCCGTCGCCGCTGAAGCCGTAGTTGCCGTCGCCCGCGACGGTCGTGATGATGCCGTCCGGCCGCACGCGGCGCACCGTCTGTATGCCCGACTCGATAATATAGAGGCTGCCGTCCGGGCCTACGGCCACCGCGACCGGGAAAGAGAGAGACGTCTGGGTCGCGAGCCCGCCGTCCCCGTCGTGCCCGCATGAGGTGGAAATCCCGGCAACCGTGTCGATTTGACGCGTGCGACCGATGCTCACGTTAGAACCGCCCCCTCCGCTGCCTCCACTCCCTCCGCTGCCACCGGCGGACAGGGCGAAGGATGCCGCGAAGGCGGAGCCCGAGGCATAGTAGTAGCCGCCGTAGTTGTAGCACAGGTTCACCGACACGGGTTGCGCGCCATAGGCGCTACGTCCATAACCGTCTCGCCCGTCCCAGTTGAACGTGTGCCGGAGATTCGTGGCGGGCGGGAAGGTGAGGAACTGGAACTGCCCCGCGACCTGAATGCTCAGGTCTATCGACTTTAGACTATGAGGGATATGATCCCCGCTCAACGACATACTCAAGGTGCGCCCATCGCTGAACCCGCGCTGCCGCTCGCTCTGATAGCGCAGGCGGAACGGCGTATCGGTCACGCCGATTTCCTCGCCCAGGCTCTGCGTTTCGCAGCCGATGATAGAGCCGGCCTTCTGGCAGGGGTCGTCGACAGGAGGTTTATTCCAGTCCGGCGGCGGCTGGTTGGGAGCGGTCGCATCGGGCGGCGGCCCGAACGGCCAGTTGTAGTCCCAGGGGGTGAAGTGCGTGACCGGCACGCGCCACAGGCTTTGCCCCGGCGCGTACAACGCGGCCAACTGCTGCCGCTCGGCGTCGGTGATGCCAAGCGCGCCAAGCGCGGACGCGCTTGCCACCGTTCCACTGCCGTCGAGGTCGAGATCGGCCTCGCCGCCCGTGACGCCCAGGATACCGATCACGAGCCCGTTCCCCGAGCCGACCCAGCGCCCCACTAGACGATCGTAGTAGCCGGCCGGCACGACGGTCCCGGTAGGGAAGCCGAGGAAGTTGGTGACGTAGGTGTTGACGGGCTGGCTGAAGGTGACGCTGATGGCCCCCGCCGCCATGGCCTCGTCGACGCTGAACTCGGCGGCGTAGGTGTAGCCGCTGCTGGGCGGCAGCTGCCCTGGCATGGCTGCGGGGCCGTTGGCCCCCACGGTGTACTCGGTCGCGCGTACATGCAGCGCGGGGAGCGGGCGTACGCTACCGTCGGGTAGGGTCATGGTAGCCGTGGTCCCGCGCGCGAAGAGCAGCGTGGCCTGGCGCTGCCCGTCGGTGTCGGAGATGACGCTGCCCTGCGCGACCTGGATCGGGGCGCTAGAGCCGGAGGAGAGGTCGACCGTGGTGACGCGGGGGTCGAGCGGGACCAGCGCCACGTCGGGCAGGGCGGCGTAGTCCTGCCACGGCGTCTGTACCTGACGCTGCGCCGGCAAGTAGCCATGCTTCTGGTAGGTGACGGTAAGCAGGCCGCCTCCGTTGACGGCCAGATCGAACAGGCCGTCAGCGCGCGAGAGCGTCTGGCCAAACTCGGGATGGTCCAGGATCGCGATCGTGGCGCCGGGGAGCGGCTGCCCGTCGCGCGTCATGACCTTGCCGCGCAAGACGGCGGTGCGCGTGATCGTGATCGTGCCGGGGCTCACGCCGGTCTGAATGGGGTTAGGGCCGGTGTAGAGAAAACTCGTCGCGCTGATCAGGCTGGTGGCGACGCTCCCGTCGAGCGGCGGAGCGACGCTGGCCGGATCGGGCGGCAGGCCAGGCACGCCCGTCGCCACCGCCGTGTCCGTTGCTCCCGGCGTGTCCGTCGCCGTCGCTGTATCGGACGGCGTCGGCGTGTTTGTCGGCACGGCTGTCGCCGTCGCGGTGTTGGGCAACGGAGTCGCAGTATTCGTCGGTGTTGGCGTCGGGGTCGCAGTATTCGTTGGTGTTGGCGTCGGGGTCGCCGTCGCCGTCGCGGTGTTTGTTGACGTCGCCATTGCGGTAGCAGTGTTCGTCGGGGTCACCGTCGCGGTAGCGGTATCAGTCGGCCGCGATGTCTGTGTCGCCGTCGCGCTTGGGGACGGCGTGCTGGTCGCGTTCGGGGTCACAGTGCCGGTCGCGTTCGGCGCGTTCGTGGGCGTGCCGGTCGGTCGCGTCGTGCTGGTGGCCGACGGCGACGCGGTGGCCGACGGCGACACGGTGGCCGACGGCGACACGGTGGCCGACGGCGACACGGTGGCCGACGGCGACACGGTGGCCGACGGCGACACGGTGGCCGACGGCCGCAGTGTGCGCGTCGCCGTTGCGCTCGGTGTGGCGGTCGCGCTCGGGGATGGTGTCCTTGTCCTGGTAGCCGTGGCCGTGGCGCTGTCCGTGTGCGACGGCGTCGCGGACGCCGTCGGTGTGGCGCTCGGTGCGGTGTCACAGTGGGGGCCACCGGTGTCGAGCGCGATGATGTCGCCGCCCCCCTGAGGGTGGCGGGCGAACGTGGCGGGACCGTCCCAGGCGCGGCCGGTCACCAATCCGTAGAGATGCGTCCCCGCTGGCGCGCTGGCGAAGGTCTCTTTGAACGTCACGGTGATGATCACGGGGAGGAGGTCATCGCGCAGGGGGGCGACGACGATGGCGCCGCTGTGGGGTTCGACCCATACCGGGGGATGCTCGTCCCGACGCGCGACAGCCAGCGCGCGCGCGACCTGCCGCGCGCCCCAGCAGCCTACGAGCGCGACGCCGCGCACCTGTCGACCGCGCACCTGCCGGCCGCGCACCTGCCGGCCGCGCACCTGCCGGCCGCTCGCCCCGCCCCGCCCGTCCAGGGTCCACACGAATGTGGCCGACGCCCCCGGCGGGACCGGGGAGGCAAGGGCCACAGTATAACCACCGGATTGCGCCGCCCGCTCATCGGAGACGGGTCTCGCGGCCGCGACGGGCCGCACTTCGTTGGGCGCGGCCGTGCTCATCATCGGCAGGACCACTAGCAGCGTCAGCGTCGCCCGTAGCGACGCGCGGTATCTCGAACGCAAGGATGTCTTCTCCACAATGTCCTCCCAGGGGTGCCCGGTCACACCTCGACGATGGGCCGGCTCGGTCTCGCGCACGGCTACGCCGCGCGTGTCGTGTGAAGTGTGCGGCATCGGCCGCGCCGCCGCCACACGCAACACACGCAATCGGGGCGCGCAATGACGTCGCGTGGGCGTTGCGTGGGCGTTGTGTGGGTATGGTACGATGGGGATGATCGTTGTCGTGCGTCCGGCGAGCCGCCGCCGGCGGGACCAGGGCGAGGAGTGGCGAGCGGGCGCGCGCATGAATCACGAGCACGACCAGACGTTCGCGTACCTGCTGCGACGCCATCGCTGCGCCGCCGGCCTGTCCCTCGAGGCGTTCGCGGAGCGGGCGGGCCTGTCCGAGCGCGGCCTCAGCGATCTGGAGCGTGGTGCGCGCCGCACCCCGCGCCGCGAGACCGTCGCCCTGCTGGCCGGGGCGCTGGGACTCTCCCCGCGAGACCGCGCGGCGCTCGAAGACTCCGTGGCGCGAAGAGGGGGGACCACGCCCGCTGCCCCCCCGCGCCGCGCCCCTCTCCCCCTCACGCCGTTGCCGCTACCCCTCACCCGCCTCATCGGGCGTGAGCACGAGCTCGCCGCGGTCGCGACCCTGTTCGAGCGCGGGGACGCGCGCCTGCTCACCCTGACGGGGCCGGGCGGCGTCGGTAAGACGCACCTCGCCTTACGCGTGGCGGCGGACAATCCCTCCCTGTGGCCGGACGGCGCGGCCTTCGTGGACCTCGCGCCCGTGCGCGACCCCGCCCTCGTCATGCCGGCCATCGCACAGGTCCTCGGCGTCCGCGACGCCGGCGGGACATCCGCGCTCGACAACCTGGCAGCGGCGCTACGCGACCGCGACCTGCTCCTGCTGCTCGACAACGTCGAACAGGTGCTCGCCGCGGCGCCACGCGTGCTCGACCTGCTGATGGCCTGCCCCCGCCTGCGGGCGCTGGCGACGAGCCGGGCGCCGCTACGCGTGCGCGGCAAGCAAGAGTTCCCGGTCCCCCCCTTGGGCCTGCCGGCCCCTGGGCACGTTCCGCCGGCGGACGACCTCGTGCGCTACGCCGCGCCGCGCCTGCTGATCGAGCGGGCGCGGGCCGTCAGGCCCAACTTCACCGTCACGCCGGCGACGGCGCTGGCCCTCGTCGAGATCTGCCGGCGACTGGACGGGCTGCCCCTGGCCATCGAGCTGGCGACGCCCTGGCTCAGGCTCCTGCCACCGGCGGCCCTGCTCACGCGGCTGGAGCGCAGCGTCGTCCTGCGCGCCGGGGAGACACCGGATCTCCCCGCGCGCCAGCGGACGCTGCACGACACCGTGGCTTGGAGCTACGATGTGCTGCCCCCGGACGCGCGTGCCATCTTCCGCCGGCTCGCCGTCTTCGCCGGCGGGTGCACGATCGAGGCGGCCGCCGCTGTAACTGCCGACGCCGGGGACGAGGACGGCGTGACGGAGGCACGGCTGCGCCTGTTGGCGGAGCACGGCTTGCTCACGGTCAAGGGGGAGGAGGAAGATGGGCCGCGCGTCGCGATGCTGGAGACAATTCGCGAGTTCGCGTCGGAACAGCTGGCGGCGAGCGGGGAATTGGACGCCAGCCAGCGCCGTCATGCCTCCTATTATCTCACCCTGGCCGAGGCGGTGGCGGCGCGGCTGGACGGGCCGGACCAAGCGCGGTGGCTGGACCGGCTGGACCGGGAAAGCGCCAACGTGCGGGCGGCGCTGCGATGGGCGCGTGGAGGCGGCGCCCGCGACACAGGGCTGCGCCTTGCCGGCGCCCTGTGGCGGTTCTGGTTCCTGCGAGGGCATCTGCGCGAGGGGCGCGCCCTGCTGGCGGAGTGGACGGCGCCGGGCGATGGCCCGCTCCCTTCGACGGGGTGGGACGCGCGGGCCCGCGCGACGGTCCTGGAGGGCGCCGGGACGCTGGCCTATCGCCAGGGCGACTACGCCGAGGCCGCAACGTTGTTGGGCGAGAGCGTGGCGTTGCGCCGGGATGCGTGCGACACGGAGAGCCTGGCCCGCACGCTGACGACGCTGGGCGCGGTGGCGCGCGACAGCGGCGAGCACGGGCGCGCCGCTGTGTTGTACGAGGAAAGCCTGTCCCTGCTGCGCGCCGTGGGCGACACAGCGGGGATCGCTTCCGCGCTCAACAATCTGGCGCGCCTCGCCCTCTACCGCGGCGACCTGGCGCGGGCGACGGCGCTATACCAGGAAAGCCTCGCGCTGTCCCACCTGCAGGGGGACGACCGCGGCGTTGACCTGCTGCTACACAACCTCGGCGAGGTCGCGCGCCTCCGGGGCGACCTGGCACGGGCGGCGATACTGTGCGAGGAGAGCCTGGACATCTTCCGCCGGCTACACCTGGGGCGTCGCCCTCGCCTCCATGGCGCTGGGAGACGTGGCCGAGGCGCAGGGCTGTGTCGCCAGGGCGACGGAGTTGTACGAGCGAGCCCACGCCCTGTTCGAGGATCTCGGCGACGCGTGGGGGACCGGGATGGCGCTCGTCGGCCTGGGCGAACTCGCGCAGCGCCGTGGTGAGTTCGCCCGGGCCGAACGGCTCGCCCAACACGGCCTGGAGCTGCACAAAGGACTGGGGCCGGGGCAAAGCTACGGGGTGGCCTTGGCGCTACGCACGCTAGGCGCGGTCGCGGAAGGGGAGGGCGATGCCGCGCGCGCGGTCACGCTGTATAGGGAGGGCTTGCGGCTGCACCGGCTGATCGAGCATCCGTGGGCATGGCGGCGATGCTGGAGGCGCTGGCGGGGGCGCTCTCGCAGGGGGAGCCCGCGCGCGCCGTCCGACTCTACGGCGCGTCCGCGCGCCTGCGGCGCACGCTCGGCGTCCCGCTACCCGCGAACGACTGGGAGGACTATGCCCGCGGGACGGCAACGGCGCGGGCGCTGTTGGGGGACGCGGGCTTCGCAGCGATGCAAGCGGTGAGCGAGGCCATGTCGCTCGAACAGGCCATCACCGAAGCCCTCGAGATTGAGGGGGGCGGGACGACGAGTGGAGACTATCTCTCGACATCGGCGTCCCTGTCGGGGCGGCCGGAGCCAGGGCGCCGCGCGTAGGCCGCTAGCCGCCTGTGGTGGCTGGTTGGCACGTCCGGTGATTACCAACAACGCGGCGTGGGGCTTGCATCCGCTGGGATAACCATGTACGGCAGGTTGACAGGGGCGCGAGTCACCTGTCAATAGCGCCCTGGCAGACATCCCTCGCAGCAAGCACGCCCTGATTAAGGAAATACTAGCAGCTATGCCCGCCGCAGTCGCCTCCACCGCAGCCGCAGCTGGCGGACTCACCCTCGGCGCCGTCGCCGAGCCACCAGGTGTAGGCCTCGGCGAGGGTCGAGCCCGTGAACCCGTCCGACTGCAGGCGCGCGACCCCGGCCTGCTCGCGCTCCACGATCTCTCGCCCCACGCGCTCATGGTCGGGCGAGGAGAGTAGCGCCAGGTAATCCTGTTGCGTGGGCAGGCTATAGGTACGCCGAAAAGTAGTCAGGTCACGCGCCTCGGTCTCGGTCGTCATGATGTGTCGTACCCCTGCTATCCTGCCGCGTGGCCGGCCATCGGGCCGACCGTATATCTGTATTGTCGCATACAGGGGTCTTTATGCGGCGTCGGCCGGGGGCGTGGGGCAGGGTCTGTGCATTGTCGAGACGTACAAGCCCCATGTGCCCGCACGCGTCGTGGATGGCGGGGGTCTGGGGGGAGGCATCTCCCCAGGTTCCCCCGGAGGTGCGCTGGGCTGTTGGACCCGCGGTTAGGGTCCGGGAGACCAGTGAGCCATGGGCGGAGGGGGCGAGAAAAGGCTTGGGCGGCTTTTCATAGACCCGGGGGCGTGGGGGCGTGGGGGCGTGGGGGCGTGGGCCACCAGTCGGAGCCCCGAGATGGCGAGCGGCCTGGCCCACGGCGCTCACCACCACAATCATGGGCGCACATAGGGGCGCCGGCCCCGGTCAGCGCCTCTGAGTGCGCTCCGTCAGCGCAGCAAAACCGAGTGGGCGTCGACGCACACGCGGAAGAGGCTATAGGGCTTCTGGTGCAGATCCTGGCCCTCGTGGTAGCGCGCCTGCTGATGCAGCTGGCACGCCTCCTGCACCACGGACCCGCTGTAACGCGACAATAGCGCGTGCCACGGCACGCCCACGAACGCAGGAAAAAGGCAAAGGAGCCATCATCATGTCACCCGCAGAGAACAAGGCTATCGTGCGCCGCTTCTTTGAGCAGGCCTGGAGCCAGGGCGACCTCGCCGTCGTCGACGAGCTCGTCGCCACCAACAGCGACAACGCGTCGCCGGATGAGTTGCCCGGTACGGCGGGCATCAAGCAGTTCATCGCCATGTACCGCACGGGCATGCCCGACACGCGCATGACGGTGCAGGACCAAATAGCAGAGGGCGACAGGGTGGCTACGCACTGGTCGGGCGAGGGCACGCACCAGGGCGAGTTCATGGGTATCGCGCCCACCGGCAAGCGGGTTACGGTGCGCGGCATCAGCCTGTACCGGCTGGCGGACGGCAAGATCGTGGAGGGCTACGACGCCTGGGACAAGCTCGAATTGACCGAGCAACTCGGTGACACACCGCGCTTGAGAGTGCGGGGAGGTTAGAGGACTAAATCGAGCGGGTGCGTTTCATTTGAGTTGAAAGGAGGGGTGGCGGGCAAGGTCGAAACGCGGCAAGATGAGAGTGCGAAACAACCATCGAGCTGGAGGAGACGAGTGACGCCTGCCACCCCTGCCCCGAGTGTA
>JAABUH010003511.1_pt1 | contig 13395 bp, 9 predicted proteins | sample 5559121 | NCBI WGS metagenome assembly JAABUH01 (sample SAMN10711871, study PRJNA513364) | rock metagenome | isolation source: Antarctica rocks | place: Antarctica: Victoria Land, Battleship Promontory nord | collected 2015-12-28 | reverse complement strand
GACGGTGGCGCGACCAGGGGGGCGTAGGCGGCGATCATGGGCACTCCTCCTCCCCCCAGTCTACGCCACGCCCACCAAAACCTAACGTTGTAGTACTAAGCTGGAAACGGAACTCTCTATCGCTCTCTATCGCACCTACCCTGACGTGTTCGTCTACCCGCGTTCCATAGCTACGCTCACGCCGGCGTCCGCTTTTCACGAGCCCTGGCCGCGTACGCAGGGTCTGTGCATTGTCGGGCGGCCGAGCCTGTTCGCCGGCACGCCCCGTGGTTGGCGGGGGTCTGGGGGGAGCCATCTCCCCCGGTTCCCCCGAAGGCGCGCCCCACCGTCGGACCCGCGGCTAGGGTCCGGGGGACCAGTCAGCCAGGGGCGGAGGGGGCGAGAGGAACACTGTCGACTTTTCACGAGCCCTCTCCTATACGGGCGTACGGGCGTATGGGCGTACGGGCGTACGCCCGTATAGGAGAGGGGTTGGGGGTGAGGGCCGTTTCTGCTATGATGCTATAAAATCAAGAGCCACACAGTATCGAAGGATAAGACAACATGGCCACTGCACCGGCGCCCGCGACGGGGAGCGCACAGAGGACCTACGAGCTGAACCCTAATGGGACGCTGCTCGACGTCGTCGACCTGAAAACCTATTTCAAGAGCATGGACGGCGTGGTCAAGGCCGTCGACGGCGTCGATTTCTCGCTCAGGCCGGGGCAGACGCTCGGCGTGGTGGGCGAGTCGGGCTGCGGCAAGAGCGTGACCTCGCTCTCGGTCATGCGCCTGGTCGACCGGCCCGGCTACCTCGCCGGCGGTCAGATGATGTTCAAGAACCGCGACCTGTCCAAGATCTCCGAGCGCCAGATGCGCGACGTGCGCGGCGATGAGATCTCCATGATCTTCCAGGAGCCGATGACCTCGCTCAACCCTGTTTTCACGGTGGGCAACCAGGTGCGCGAGGCCATCACCGAGCACCGCAAGGTCAGCAAGGCCGAGGCGCAGGCGCGCACCGTCGAGTTGTTCCGCATGGTCGGCATCCCCTCGCCCGAGCGTCGCGTCAAGGACTACCCGCACAACATGTCGGGCGGCATGCGTCAGCGCGTCATGATCGCCATGGGGCTGGCCCTGCAGCCGGACCTCTTGATCGCCGACGAGCCGACCACGGCGCTCGACGTGACGATCCAGGCGCAGATCCTGGAGTTGATGCGCGACCTGCGCACCAAGAACAACACCGCCGTGCTCCTGATTACGCACGACATCGGCGTGGTGGCCGAGATGGCCGACGACGTGATCGTGATGTACACGGGCAAGGTGGTCGAGCGCGGCACGGTGCACCAGGTGCTCAAGGCTCCGAAGCACCCCTACACGGTCGGGCTGCTCAACTCGATCCCCTCGATCGGCGAGAAGGGCCAGCGCCTCAACGTGATCCCGGGCACGGTGCCGAGCCCGCTCAACCTGCCCAAGGGCTGCCCCTTCGCGCCGCGCTGCCCGCACGCCATGGCCGTCTGCCGTGAGGAGCGGCCCCCCTTGAAGGAACTGCCCGACGGCAGCGCCACGCGCTGCTGGCTGTACTAGCGTAGAGGAGACGATCGATGGCTATAACAGAGGGGACCAGGACCGCGCCGGGGACGCCTACGTTCGCGGGCGAGGGGAGCGGCGAAACGCTGCTCTCGGTGCAGAATCTCAAGACGTTCTTCCCGATCCAGGGCGGCATCCTGCGCAAGACCGTCGGCTACGTGCAGGCGGTCGACGACATCTCGTTCGACATAACACGGGGCGAGACGCTCGGGCTCGTCGGCGAGTCGGGCTGCGGCAAGACGACGACGGGGCGTACTATCCTGCGCCTGAACAAGGCGACCGCCGGCAAGGTGATCTTCGACGGCAAGGATGTCTTCGCGCTCTCGCCCGGCGAGCTCAAGAAGACGCGCGCCGACATGCAGATCATCTTCCAGGACCCGTATTCGTCGCTCAACCCGCGCATGCCCGTCGGCGACATTATCGGGGAGGGCCTGCGCGTGCACGGCATGCAAAACCGCGCCGAGCGCGAGAAGACGGTGCAGTACTTCCTCTCGGTGGTCGGCCTGCGCAAGGAGTGGGTGCGGCGCTACCCGCACGAGTTCTCGGGCGGCCAGCGCCAGCGCATCGGCATCGCGCGCGCACTGGCGCTGCGGCCCAAGCTCGTGGTCTGCGACGAGCCGGTGTCCGCCCTCGACGTGTCGGTGCAGTCGCAGGTGCTCAACCTGCTGCAGGATCTGCAGAACGAGTTCGGGCTGACCTATCTGTTCATCGCGCACAACCTCTCGGTCGTGGAGTACCTCTCCGACCGCGTGGCCGTGATGTACCTGGGCAAGATGGCCGAGTTGGCGCCCTCCGAGGAGCTCTACAGCAACCCGCTGCACCCCTACACCAAGGCGCTACTCTCTGCTATCCCCGATCCCGACCCGGCGGTGCGCAAACAGCGCATCGTGCTGCAGGGGGATGTGCCGAGCCCGATCAACCCGCCCTCGGGCTGCCGCTTCCGCACGCGCTGCCCCATCGCGATCGACCGCTGCGCCGCCGAGGTCCCGGCCTTCCGGCTGATGGGCAACGGCCACTACGTGGCCTGCCACCGCGCGGAAGAGTCCTCCAAGCTGATGGGCAGCGGCAGTGTCCTGACCGGTAAAAAGATCACCCCCCCGCCCTCGCCGAACGGGTCGAACTTGCACTAAGCCGCCAGCAGGGCCAGACCCTGAAGGAAGGGGACAGGGACGGACCTTAAACGGACCTTAAAAGGTCTGTGCAACGTTACTTCCGCACATCGACCCTTCCAGGGTCCGTCCCTGCCATGGTCTCTTTAGGGCCAGGTCTACGCCCGCAGGTCCATTCGTCCTATTGGCCTCTCCCCCATCCTGTCCTATCCTACCTCCAACAGGAACTGCGATCACAGGTCGCAGACGTGGTGGAGGTACTTTTTGGTCACTGTTCCGGTCGATGCCGGCCCCGCTCTAGAGCCCGTCTCCGCACTGGCTGAGCCTCCCCAGCCGCTGTCCCACCTGGGGCGCCCCGATCCGTCGAGGCCTCCGGCGCGCCCGCGGCGCCCGCACATCCGGGATGTCGGGGTCTTCGGCCTCTTCGTGGCCCTTTTCGCCATGGCGCTGCGCCCGGTGGTCGACAACGACCTGTTCTGGCACCTCGCGACCGGCCGCTACATCTGGGCCACGGGGCGCGTCCCGCACGCGGACCCGTTCTCCTGGACGGAGCCCGGCCGCGCCTGGATCGCCCATGAGTGGCTGACCGAGACGTTCCTCTATCCGCTCTACGCGCACGGCGGCTACCCCGCGCTGATGCTCCTTTTCGCCTCCGTGATCACCGCGGCGTTCGCGGTCGCCTACGCCACGGCGCGCCTGCTGGGCGCCGCGCGGCCGATCGCCGCGCTCGTTATCGGTCTGGCCGCCCTCGCCTCCGACCACACCTGGGGCGTGCGCCCGCAGATGCTCTCCCTGCTGCTCACGGCGTCCACGCTGTGGGTGCTGACGCGGGCTATGGTGACTGGCAGGGCGCGGGCTCTATGGGTATTGCCCGCGCTCCTGGCGCTCTGGGCCAACCTGCACGGCGGCTTCATCTTCGGCCTCGTCATCATCGGTCTCGTCGCGTTGGGGCGGACGGGCGAAGAGATCTTTGACCCTCCCCCCTCCGTGGAAGCCCGCGACTGCCCTCCCGGCCACGCGTGGGCGCGGATGGCCGACCGCTGGGGCCGCGGCGCCGAGAGCAACCGACCGCAGCCGGCGGTGTTTGCCATGCGACCGCAGGCGCAGGCGCAGGCGCAGGTCCAGGCCCAGGCGCAGGCCGTAGTGGGTCAGGGCGTGAGGGCGCGGACGCTCTGGGCCGTTTTCGCCGCCTCGCTCGCGGCCTGCCTCGCCAACCCTAACGGGCTCAAAGGGCTGATCTACCCGTTCACCTATCTGGGCGACAACGCCTCGACGCGCTACATCGCGGAGTGGGTCTCGCCCGACTTCCACCAGGGGCAGTACCAGCTTTTCGAGGCGTTGGCGCTGGCGCTTATCGCCGGCGTGGCCTTCTCGCCGCGCCGCCCGCGCGTGACCGAGGCGCTGCTGGCGCTCCTGTTCACGCACCTCGCGCTCGTGTCCGTGCGCAACATCAACCTATTCTCGATCGTCGTCGCGCCGTTGGTTGCCGTCTACCTATCCCACGCGTGGGGGGCATTGAGCGCCCGCGCCCGCGCCCGCGCCCGCGCCCGCGCGCTGGGCGAGGGGCGGAGGGGCGCGGCGCCCGCGGCGCCAGCCGATCGGCGTGGGGAAGAGCGATTGCTCGCCGCCGACCAGGGGACAGCCTCTTATCGCCCGTCGTCCCTCGCCCGTCGCCCTGTGACGCGGGGGATCGCGGCGCTGAACCTGACGCTCGCCGCGGTGATCGCCGGCGCCATGCTGGTGATCTCGGCGCCCAACCTGGGGACCCGGCGCAACACGCGCATACAGGCCCAGCGCTTCCCGGCGGGGGCCGTCTCCTATCTCCGCGCGCACCGGCTCCACGGCCCCTTGCTCAACAGCTACGACTGGGGTGGATACCTGATCTGGACCCTCTACCCGCGCGAGCGGGTCTACGTCGACGGCCGGCCCGACATGTATGGGGATCGCTTCGTCGACGCCTTCGTGCGCACGTGGCGCGCCGAGCCGGGCTGGCAGGCGACGCTGCGCCGGCAGGGGGTACGCCTCGTGCTCGTCGAGCCATCGTCGGGCCTGGGGCGCGCCCTCGCCGGCGCGCCCGGCTGGCGCGCGATGTATCGCGACAAGGTCTCGGTCCTGTATGCGCGCGCGTGAGACGCCCGCTATCACCCTATCCGCGGCCGCGCTCCTCCTGGCGGCCCTGCCGTACGTGGCGGGGTTCGTCGCGGCGCCGCGCGGTATGGTTTTTCTCGGCGCCCTGAACAATGTCGGGGATACGGGGCAGTACCTCGCCGCGATCCGCCAGGGGAGCGCGGGAGGGCTGCTCTACGTCGACCAGTACTCGAGCGCGCGGGTCGCGCCGGTGCTGATGTATCCGTTCTATACCGTGACGGGGCTCGTCCTGTCCCCGCTACGCCCGCCCGTGATGGCGGTGTACCAACTCCTGCGCCTCCTCTCCGCGCTCGCGCTGCTCGGCGCGCTCTGGCGCTTCTGCCGCGTCGCGCTGCCGTCGGTGTCGCCGGCGCTACCCTTTGCCCTCGCCCTGTGCGGTGGCGGCCTGTACGCGCCCGCGCTCCTGCTCTCTGGGCTGGCGCCTTTGCCGTTCGCGCCGGCGGCCCTGACCGCGCCGGAGTTCGGCCTTTTCGCGACGTTGCTGATCTCGCCGCACGGCGCGGCCGGCCTGGCCGCGCAGCTCCTGGCGTTGACCGGCTACCTGCGCTGGCGCCGGCGGGGGCGCACGCGCGACCTGTGGGCGCTCGCGCTCGGCGGCCTCCTGCTCGGGCTCTGCTATCCCTTCGGCATCGTCGTGTTGCTCGCGGTCGTGGCCGTGGATGTGGCGGTACGGATTGTCCTATTCCCGTCCCCATTTAGTCGCAAGCTGCGCGGCGAGTTTCTACTCGCCCTGGCCTTACTCCCCGCGCTCGCGGTCGCACTATACTACGCCGTGTTGTTCCGTCGCGATCCTTTGTGGGGCGGCAGCAACATGCTGCGCCTGCCGCCGCCGAGCGCGGCCGTCCTCATCGCCGCGTTCGGCCCATTGCTGGTGGTCGCGACGCCCGCGCTCAAGAGGCTGTGCGCGCGCCCGTCTTCAGTCAAGCGCGATCGCGATCGCGCTAGTGCGTCTGGCGCGGGACCACGCTTGGTCGCCGGCTGGGCCATCGTGACGCCCCTGTTGTTGCTCACGCCCTTGCCGCAGACGGAGCGGCTGCTCGAGGGGTGGAGCGTCGCGCTTGCCCTGCTGGGGGCGCCGACCCTGTGGCGGCTGCGCCGTCGCGCGCGGGTGCGCGCCGTCGCGGCGCTCTCCTGCTCCACGATCGTGCTCGCGCTGCTCTATCTGGCCATCGCGGCGCACGGCGCCAACCCCGCCTACTATGCGCCGGAGGGCCAGATGGGCGTCGCGCGCTGGCTGGGGACGCACGCGGGGGCGAACGATGTGGTGATGGCCTCGGCCGGCAGCGGGAACCTTATCGTCGCGGCGGTCCCGTGCCACGTCGTGGTGGGGCAGAACTTCGAGACGTTCCATTGGGCCATGGCGCAGCGCGACGCGCTGCGCTACTACAATGGAGCGACCGCGACGGGCGAGCGGGCGGCGATCCTGCGCCGCCAGCGCGTGACGTTCGTGGTGGCCGGCCCGTACGAGCGGGCATTGGGTTCTTTCACGCCGGGCCCGCAGGGGTACCGTCTGGCGTATCGCGCCGGTCCGGTGCGCGTGTTCGCGGTGACGGGGGGATCATGACTCTAAAGCTCGCGCCTCCCTCTTCGCCCCCCCCAGGGCTCGTGAAAAGTTGCCCAAGCCCCTGCTCGCCCCCTCCGCCCCTGGCTACCTGGCCACTCCCCACTTCGTGGGGTCCCCGCTGCGGCCGACGTTGGGGCGCGCGTCCGGGGGAACCCGGGGGGAGCCATCCCCCCGGACCCCTGCCAACGATGGTACGTGCGAGCAAACAAGTTCGACTAAACCGACACATCAGGAGCTGTGTTACGAGATACCAGTCGCAGGCCGTGACGGTTTTTACTTTGATGCTCGCCGCGGCGCTGCGGCTGCTCAACCTGGGCGCCAATCCTGGCTGGGACGGCGACGAGGGGTACAACTACAACATCGCGCTGAACCTGGCGCATGGCCATCGCCAGATGTTCGCACTCTCTTTCGTCTTCGTGCAGCATCCGCCCCTGTTCTTCCTGATGGCCGCCGCGCTGTTCCACATCTTCGGCGCCAGCATGCTCGTCCTGCGCGCGCTCTCGACGCTCTGTTGCCTCGGCACGCTCTTGTTGCTGCGCCCGCTCGCCTATGAACTGGCCGGCCGTGATCTGTCGGAGGCGGAGGCGTCCAGCGGCGGTCGACCTACGGGTGCGCGCATCGCCCTCCTGGCCTCCCTGGTCTACGCGGTGGCCCCGCTCGTCGTGCTGCAGAACCGCTTCGGCTATACCTACAACGGGCTGGCCTTCTGGACGACCTTGACGACGCTGGCCGTGCTGCGCTTCCGGCGCACACGGTCCGCCGGCGCGCTCGCGCTCGCCGGCCTTGCCACGGCGCTGGCCCTGGTGACCGACCAGGAAGGGGTCTACCTGCTGCCCGTCCTCCTGCTCGGCCTCGGTGGCGCGTCCCTCGCGCGCCGGCTCCTGGCCTGCGCACTGGCGCTGGCTGGGCCGGCGCTCTACGTCGGCGCGATGGCCCTGGCCGATCCCGCCGCGCTCGTCTTCGACGTCACGCACACGGCGGGCCGCGTGTCCGGCGGCTCACTACTCTATCAAGGCGCGGCGCTGCTCTACTACCTCGCAGACCTGTTGCGCTTCGACCCGCTGATCCCGCTCGGCCTGGCCGGGCTCGCGCTCGTCCCGCACCGTCCGGCGCGCCGGTTACTGCTGGGGCTGCTCGCGGCGATGCTGCTCGTCATCCTCAAGGTGCGCGACCCCAACCCGCTGTTCCGCACGGCCGAGCCGTTGCTGCCCCTGGTCTGCCTCGGGCTCGGCGTCCTGGGCGCCGTCCTCTCGACCCGGCGCAGGGTGACGGCGAACGGGCGCGCGGCGCTGGGCCTGGCGCTCGCGCTCCTGCTCGTGGCAGGGACGGCGTACGACGCGCGCGCAGCCCTGACGCGTTTCCCCACCCGCATCGGCGGCTTGCTGCCGCGCTCGACGGGCGATGCCGCCGCCATGGCCGGCTGGTTGAACCGTCGCCTGCGCCCCGACGATCTGGTGATCGCTATGCCACAGGTGTCGTGGGCCCTGCGCGCGCGCACGACGGAGCTATTGCAGTCCGTGGCCTACGGCGGGCAGCCCAGCGCCTTCTACCCCGCCGGGATAGCTCCGCGTCGCTGGCGCTATCCCGTCGGTATCGACGCGGCGCGCTTCCTGGTGGTGGACGATTTCACGCGGGCGTGGATCGCGCAGAATGGGGCCGAGCGCGCCCTGGTCGCGCGGGTCCGACACCGGTGGCCACTCGTCTACGCCCACGGCGAGTATACGGTCTACGAGAACCCCGCCCATGCGCACTAACACTTCCCCCTTTACTCCCACCCCGGGGCTGACTAGTCCCCCCAATCCGCAGCGAAGCGCGGGCCGGGGGGTGAGGGTCATCCTCCTATACGGTCTCGTCTATATCGCCTCGTTCCTGGTCTACGCGGCGGTGGCGTGGCCGCACGCGCACCCGCCGTATATGGACTCGGCCTACTACGTGGACATCGCGCGCAACCTGGCGCGCGGGCGGGGCTTCACCGAGGGCTTCGTGTGGAACTATCTCGGCGGGACGCCCTCGCTCCCGCATCCCAGCAGCGCCTATTGGCTGCCCGGCATGTCCGTGTTGCTCGTCCCGGCGCTGGCCCTCGGCGGCGGCTATCACGGCGCCGCGCTGACGACGGCGGCGACGGCGGCGCTGTGCCCCCTCCTGGCCTTGAGGATCGGGCGGGATGTGTTCGGCGGGACGCGACGCCCGCTGACGATGGCCGGCCTCACCCTCTTCAACGGCGTATGGTTCCACGACTGGACGACGCCCGACGCCTTCGTGCTCTACGCCGTCCTGTCCACGGCGACGCTGCTGCTCGCGGCCAGGGGCTTACGGGGTAGGGGGCCGGGGCGCGGGACAGCCTTCTACGCCGGCGCGGGCTTCACGGCGGGGCTGGCGGCGCTGACGCGTCAGGAAGGCAGCCTGCTCCTGCTCGCGCTGCCGCTCGCCGCCGCGATCACGCCATGCGCGCGGCGGCTACTCTGGCCTCGCGGGGTTCTGAGCAGCGTCGCCCTTTTCGGGGTGGCCCAGGCGCCGTGGGCCTTGCACAACCTCGCGGCCTTCGGTCGCCTGGCCCCGACCGGCGGGACGCGCACGCTGTGGATGCGCTCGTACGACTCTTTCTATGCCCTGCACACGGAGCTCTTGACGGCGCGCGCCTACGTCCGGTGGGGGCTGCCGCACATCCTGCGCGCGCGCCTCGACGCGGCGTTGCTGGAGCTGGCCATCTGGGCGACGCTATGGCTCGTGCTGCTGGCGCCCCTCCTGCTGATAGGGCTGCGTCGCCTGTGGCGACGCGTCGACTACCGTCCTTTCTTGCTCTACTGGGCCCTGCTGGCGCTGGCGATGCCGCTCCTATTCACCGCCACGCTCGAGCACGGCACGCTGGGCCACGCCAGCGGCGCGCTCGTCCCGTTCGGGTCGGGTCTCGTCATGGCCGGGCTCGACGGGGTAGCGGGGTTTTTAACGCGGAGGCGGGCGTCTACAGCCGCTACAGCCGCTACAGCCGCTACAGCCGCTACAGCAGATCTCAGTCGGGGTAGTTTGCCGTCCGGGGGCCCCTTCGGGGAGGGCAGTCGCAGGCCCTACCTGGAGGGTCGCGCCGAGCGCGTGGCCGCTGCGCTGGGTATCCTGGCGGTATCCATGGCGTGCGCGGCGAGCCTCGGCATGACCTGGCGCACTTTCCCCGCGCACGGAGACGAATATACGCACGACGCGCGGATCGTGGCGTGGCTGCATAAGCACAACCCGCCGGGCGGGGCGCGCGGCCCGGCCCGGCCCGTGATGGTGCTCGACCCGCCCCTGTTCGCCTACCTCGACGACGGCGCGTACGTCGTCGCGCCGAGCGACGGTATCGCGGCCGTCCTGACGGTCGCGCGCCGGTACGGCGTGCGCTACTGGGTGCTCGACCCCCTGCATGCCCCCGCCCAGGACCCTCTCTATCGCGGCCTGGCGCACGTCCCGGCGCTGCGGCGTGTCGCGACGGTGGAGGGGGCCCAGGTGTACGACGTTGGATACTGAAAGTACTATTTGAGGCCCTCTGGGGGCGCGCATATACTGCCGCCAGAGTTGGTTGAGTAAGGTAAGGCCCGAAAGGTGTACGTGATGGATGTGACGACGGTTTTAGTGATCGACGACCAACCCTTGTTTCGCCAGGGTGTCCGCTACGCGCTCGCGCAGCACCCCGAGGAGTTCGAGGTGGTCGGCGAGGCCGTGGACGGTGAGGAGGGGCTCCAGCTCGCCACCGCGCGCGAGCCGTCCGTGGTGCTGCTCAGCGCCGAGGCCGGCGGTCTCAACGGCCTGGAGCTGATCCGCACGCTCAAGCACCAGGCGCCCGGTGCCGCCGTGATCGTGATGACGGGCCGCGAGGACGAGGAGAAACTATTCTACGCCATCAAGTTTGGCGCCTCGGCCTACCTCTCCAAGAACGTCGACCCGAAGGCGCTCGTGGAGGTCGTGCGCCAGGTGGCGCAGGGGCAGTACCTCATCAACGACAGTGTGCTCTCCAAGCCGGTGGTAGCCTCGCGCGTCCTCAAGAGCTTCCGCGACCTTGCCGACGAGGTCGACCAGGACGTCGAGCCGCTCTTCATCCCGCTCTCGGTGCGCGAGGTCGAGGTGCTCGACTACATCGCCAAGGGCAACAGCAACAAAGAGATCGCCCGGTCCATGGGCATCAGCGACCAGACCGTCAAGAACCATATCACCTCGATCATGCGCAAGCTGGCCGTGAACGACCGCACGCAGGCTGTCGTCTACGCGCTACGCCACGGCTGGATCAAAGCATAGTGACTAGTGTTTAGGGACTAGCGGTTAGCGAGCAGCAACTAGGTCACTAAACACGAAGCGCTGAACACGAAACACTAGTACCACACGACAGAGATTTCTCCGCATATTCAGCACGATGTCCCGCTTGTCAAACACCCGCTTCACGCTTGTGGAACGTGCGGAATGTTTTCAAGCGAGCGGTACTAGCCACTAATCACTGGCCTGGAGGGTTCTGCCATGCTCAACAAGTTCGTCCGCAACAGCCGCAACCTGTTCATCGTCGGAGCGCTCCTGGCCATCGTGGCCTTCGGCCTCGCCTTTACCGTGCTGAGCAAGGCGCAGCAGGCGCCGCAGTCCCTGGCCGCAGCCCCTGCTGCGCCGCCGCCGTCCCCACCGGTGCTCATCGCCAGCGCGGAACTGCCCGCCTACAGCCAGGTGGCGGACCCCAAGCTCGCCGCGAAGCTGTTCACCGCCATGCCGTACGACCTGTACATCAAGACCAAGGGGGCGCCCCCGGTCGACTACGTGAAAGGGATGGCGGGTTTGCAAGGACTCCTGACACCGACGGGGGGTGGGCCGCGCCATCTCGCCTTCGCCCTCACGTCTGGCTCACCATTGCTGGCCTCGGAGTTGCTCACCAGCACGGTTGCAGGGATGGTCGACTACAGCACTATGCTGAACAAAGATGAGGTGGCCGAGGCCGTGGCGGTTCCGGCAACCGGCGCGGGCAACGGCAACATCCAGCCGAGCGACCACGTCGACCTGATCGCGAGCTACAAGGTTAGCGTGAGCGAGACACCTCCCGGCCTGCCCGGCATCGACCTCACGTCGCGCGTGAGGAAGAACGTTCAGCAGCCGTACGGTACCTGGCAGAGCCAGACAGTCATCGAGAACGCCCGCGTCCTCGCCGTCGCCGCCACCGGTACCGGCTACACCGTGGCGGTGACTCACCAGGACGCCGTGGTGCTCAACTGGGTCAAGAACACCGGCGGCAGCATCGATCTCGTGGTGCGCTCGGTGAGCGACATCGACAACAAGACGCAGGGCGCCAAGACGTTCACCACGCAGCCGGTGCTGCCGGGCTACATGACGAACAACATGCGCTACAACAACAACTTCAAACAGTCCTAGCAAGACCCGGTGTACTCCGGCGGGCCTCGCTACAGTGAAGCCCGCCGGGTGCCGTGGTACGGTCGGCCCCTAGTCTTCCCGTGCGCGCCCGTGCTGCGCGACTATCTACAGGGCAATGAAGGCTTGGATCAGGTGGGACCAGGTCGGAATGTGAGGCGTGTGGCATGAGCGTGAGCATGAGTGAGGGCGGGCGCCACCCGTGAGCGTGAGAGAGAGGATCACCGTTCTGGTCGCGCAGGGGGACGACGTGGCGCGCGAGGAGATAGAGGCGATCCTGGCCGGGGCGGAGGACATGGAGGTCGTCGGGGTGGCGCGCACGGGCGAGGCGGCGCTGGCGCTGGCGCGCAAGCTGACCCCGGCGATCGTGCTAGTGGACTACGACCTACCGGGGCCGGGCGGAGGCGACGGGATCGCGACGACCGAGGCCGTGACGGCGCTGCTGCCGGGGGTAGGGGTGATCGTGACGGCGGCGGAGTTGTCGGCGGAGGCGCTGCGCCGTGCGATGATGGCGGGGGCGCGTCAGTTCGTGCAGGCGCCGCCGCGGCCAGAGGAACTGGTGCGCGCGATCTACCAGGTGAGCGACACCACCACCCGCCGCGCCGCGTCGGGCGCGGGCGCCCTGAGGCCGCCGGAGGCGGGCGAGGCGGAGCCCGCGCGGGCGGGGCAGGTGGTGGCGGTGTTCAGCCCGAAGGGGGGGGTGGGGACGACGACGGTGGCGACGAACCTCGCGGTGGCGATCCGGCGGGAGGCGGGGCTGCGGGTGGCGCTGGTGGACGGGGCGCTGCCGTTCGGGGACGTGGGGGTGTTCATGGACCTGCCGCCGACGCGGTCGATCATGGACCTGCAGGCGCTGACGGACGGGGGGCCGGAGGGGCTGGAGGCGGAGTTCGTGGAGACGGCGCTGGTGACGCACGAGCGGAGCGGGGTGCGGGTGCTGCTGGCGCCGGCGCGGCCGGAGTTGGCGGACATGGTGACGGGGGAGTTGCTGCGGCGGGCGGTGGACGCGTTGCGGAGACGGGCGGAGTACGTGGTGGTGGACACGTGGGCGGCGCTGGACGAGCGGGTGTTGACGGTGCTGGAGGCGGCGGACCGGGTGGTGCTGGTGACGGCGCCGGACCTGGCGGCGCTCAAGGGGGCGAAGGTGTTCCTGGAGGTAGCCGAGCTGCTGCAGTTCCCGCGGGAGAAGGTGATCCCGGTGTTGACGCGAGCGACGGCGCCGGCGGGCATCACGGTCGCCGACGTCGCGGCGACGCTCGGCCGTCCCGTCGAGGTGTGTATCCCGAGCGACGAGCGCGGCGTGTTGCGCGCGATCAACGAGGGGGACCCGGTGGTGTTGGGGGGGCGGGGGACGCCGGTGGCGGTGGCCATCACCGCGCTAGCCCACCGCATCGTCGCGGAGAGCTATCCCGAGCTCCATACCGCGCCGGCCGCTGCGCCCGCTACCCATCCCCGCGCCGGGCGCTTCAAGCTTTTCGCCCGCGCCTGAACCAGGTAGCCGTCAGCCGTCAGCCTCCACGAGGCTGGCGGCTGACTGTTCTTTTGGAGCCCTACATGCTTCCAGATAGTTTTCGCGGGAGTAGAGGGGCCAGGGGCGCCTGCGACGGCCTCCCCGGGAGGCTCCCTTTTAGGGGT
>JAABUH010003509.1_pt1 | contig 13401 bp, 21 predicted proteins | sample 5559121 | NCBI WGS metagenome assembly JAABUH01 (sample SAMN10711871, study PRJNA513364) | rock metagenome | isolation source: Antarctica rocks | place: Antarctica: Victoria Land, Battleship Promontory nord | collected 2015-12-28 | reverse complement strand
GCAGCTTGATCAGTGGCACGGGCCATAGCGGCCTTGAGCGGTCCGAATATGCCGACATCAAGAGGTTGGGTGATGTGGGAGGTGTGGGAAGGTAGAACCATGAGATCAATCGAGTGATTCATGCAGGAAGCAATGAATCTCGCCTTGACATGACTGCCATGACCGTCCACGATGAGAAGACGGCGGGTAGGAGGGGTGGTTGTAGTAGGGGGGCAGTGCAGGGCTCAAAGACGCGTTCGAGCCAGTCGTATGCGAGCGTGTCATTCGTCCAACCGGTATTTGAAGTCGTTCACCTCCATCCCCGTACCTCCAGCTGCTCTGGTAGCCACCGTGTGTTGAAGCTACCGGTAGCTTAGAATATGACCAGCGGAGGGAGAGCTCTGCCTGCAGCGGATACGCACTCGATTGTAGTAACCCACTCCTGTCTCCCCGCCGTCCCTTTTGTAGCCTCCCTTTCTTCCCTTTCCCTTTAGTCTCTGTATCTCTGACTACCAGACATCGAGTGGACTGAGTGAGACCAATCCCGTGATCCGTCTCGTCCATGTTGAAGATTTCTCTGGGCTTGTAGCGGTTGCGGTCAAGGATCGTGCCCATCTCCGCAAACCACGGTGCCATCGAGTCGTGAGTTTGTACACCATGTAGGGTGGCGGTGAATGGCCAAGGAGGGTCATCGGCGTGTGTAGTCCAATAGGCAGTGCTCCTCGTCATTTGTGAGGGCTTGGCGGTACGCATGGCCTTGGGAATACGATTCGGTAACCCCTCGGAGTCGATATGAGAGGGTTGAAGGATGGACGCCGAAATCTTCGACGATCGTGCGCATGCTCCAACGGTCTTTGGTGTCGATGTGTTGCTGGGCTCTGTAGCTAGCCATAGCAAGCTCGAGAGGGGTCTCAGGCTGCTCCATAACAAGAAAGGTGGATTTGATGGGGACTACAGAGGAAGATGAATAAAGGATTCAATAAAGGGGTCTGTTCAATAAATAGGTGAATCACGTTATGCAATCAGTTGCGCATTACATCGATTTCTATCCTTTCCCTTCTTTCTCCCCAAACTCCGACTTCAGCCATGGATGTTGATTCTCCTCCTGCTGCCATGGGAAACGCCGACATTACTGAACATGGTCGGCTCGTCTATGTCCTCCCAGGCGAGGCCGTCCCTCGCAGGTCTATCAACGCGGATCCTACCGCTGCCCCATCAACCCTTCATGAGGCAATATGGGAGCACACGTTACCGGTCCCGAGGACATCCCAAGATTCGCTCGCACCTTCTCTAGCAGGCGTCCGGCGACAGATCGCAACGACCGATCAGTCCCAGCGCTTCATGAGCTTGATGGAAAAAGAAGGACCCAACGCATCTGTCGATTTTATTCACGATCCGTTGATGCTTGTAGAGGCGGATTCACGACTCCTCTCATGGCTCCAATCCGTGCATGAGCCCCTTTCTCCGAACGTCCACCTCGTCATTCTGCGAGCGTTGGCAGAGATCGAACGAGTGAGGGATACAGACGTGTTTGATTACGAGGACTCGCGTCGAGGTTTCTTCCGTTCCGCCCTCCCCAGCCTGATCAACTACCTCCTCTGCCAGCCGGACCTGTTCGTCGCGGAAGTGAGGGACCGTGCAAGGCGCAGCATATTCAAAGACGTGGATCAGGCAGGTACCTCGATCCCGGACCTGGCTGCGGTGGAGAGACGGATTAGGGAGTGGATCGTGAAGGCGGTTGAGGAGTTCAAGCTCGAGGAGGCGATCCACAAGTCGTCCATGGACAACGTCTCGACCTCATCCGGTCAACCAGGAGGCGTCAAGCTTAGAGTGTCTCAGGCGGGCGTTACAATACTGGGACTCGGCGCGGGAAGGTCAGAATCCGATGTGAACAACACGCGTAAATCCCTCATCCAGGTCAGTCCTACTCTCCCCCCATCGCTCTTCCCGCCCCCTCGCCGCCTTCCTTCCTCCCATCCCCCTCGCCGCCTTCCTTCCTCCCATCCCCCTCTGTCTTCCCTCCTTGGCCGTCAGTCTTTCCTTTCCCCCCATACTCATAGCCTCCCACGCTTATAGGTCTACTGCCAAATGCGCGACCGCGGGGTCCCATGGGATATCCTCGTCAATTCATCTGGACACGCTCAGCTCTTCTACCTCCACAGCAGGAAATGCGTCCAGGTCTCTCCCGTCATCGATGCAGCAAACGGAAACGTCAATCGCCAGGCGCGTTTGGACCAAAGCCCCTCGTACCCTGAGCCTCACCGACGATCAACCTTGATGAGCATCTTATTCAGCCTCGTCCTGCTCGAAATCCCGGCTGCAGGTCACCCGCCCGATCTGTTCATAAATCCTCACCCCCGCCCGCAGGTGCAGGAGCAGACCCGGCCCATTGCTCCGTCCATCACCGTGCCAAGGAGGACAAATGAGCCACGTCCGTCGGAGGGGACGAGGGGAAATACAGTCGCGTCAAGTAGGGTGGCGCCGGGGGAAGCAACAGATCCATCCAATCCAATAAGTCAGGTCACGGGGCAGAGGCGAGAGGAGACTGAACAGGTGAGAGCGTAGTTCTTGCACCGGAGCTGATGGCTTACTACAGTTAGGAGTCGAGGCCCCCCAGCTCGGCCATGAAGAGGAGGACACCAAGAAATTGGGGGAGTCACCCGATGAGAAGAGAAGAACGCTCTTGGAGGAGCTCGCGAAGACACCGCTCGAATCTCCCCAGAAGAATTTGTTGGCGGTGCGTGTGGTTCACTTCCCGTTCACGCTTATTGGATGTTTGCAGGCCAAGTGGTCCGAGCGCTCCAGTATGATCCATCTCGGCAATGTCCTGTTCGACCTGTCCGCTCACGACTTTCGTCCCTTGGTCCAGCTCGATCCGCCTCGCAATCTGAGCTTTGGTCGACCACTTCAGAGTGACACGCGGGACCTTGTGGTGGAGATGGGATCAAGTGACGAGCTGAGCCATGGTAGCGTTTGGCAAGTATACCCCGCTCGTCTCATCCACGGCGACTCAAGCCCGACCGATACGGACGAGCACCGACCCCATTCTGGAGCCTGGTCGGCATCCGCTGTCTCCGACTACCTCACCCCTCGATCCCGTCCCTCATCCCCGCTCCATCCTCTCACAGAGGTCGTGGTCAAGGTTGTCCTGACCCCACCGGACGAAGGCGAGACCCTGACTTTGATATCCAACGAGGCTCATCTTTACAACGGACCCCTCGCCCCCCTTCAGGGCCACGTCGTCCCCGAGTGTTTCGGCGTCTTCGGCGCTCAGATCGGTGAGGACGACGTCGTCTGTTGTGCAATGATTCTTGAGCGGCTTGATCCCCTCCCGACGTCCAATTGGGCGCAGCTCACGAATCGCGATCGGCAAGTTCCCCTAAAGTACACAGTTCCATGGCTGACCCAGTTGCTTCCACGAACAGTCGAGAGATCATCAACCTGTACCACAAACTGCATCACGCCGGCGTCCAGCACTGGGATCTTGACCTCCGCCACATAGGCAAGACGCGCTCAGGCTCGTTCCGATTATTCGACTTCGATCGGGCACGCATGCCGGACGAAACCGGCAGGGAGGAGGAGAAGGAGGCGGTGATGCAGCGTTTGGGCGTGAGCACGGAATGGTGGGACGATGCGGTCGTCAATGGGGTCAGGGTGTGACGTTTCGCGTTGAAATGAGCGGACAAGGTGGGCTCCTGGCGAGTTCTGTCTAAGGTTGAGATGGCATCCAGCGGCGAAGCGATCAGTATACGAAAAGTTGTGCGGTTCATACCCCTCCCCACACATGCATCGAGTGGGGTTGCGCGGAAATCATAGAATCGGATCCATTGACCACGGATCAATGAGCTGGAACTCCTCTTTACCGACAATGTACGAGTCTATCACCGAGCCCAGATCAAGACAAGGTGTCGAATTGGAGTGGTGCCCCGTGCGCTCTTGCGACCGGATGGACTGGGCCGATAGCCCGCGAGGGAAAGACTCTAGGTTGGTACAAGCCTTATCAGAATAAAAGCTAACTGTGCAGCCAGTATCATCGAGTTTTCGGAGAATATGAACTGCTTTATGATTCCCATTCCATAAGTCACCATTGTAACCCAAAGTGTCATCTTTTCTCCTAGGTTTCGCTTGACCGAGAAGCACTCTGGCTGCTGATGCCGCCAGTTCACATACTTGCATCGATCCGTTCTCAACGTCTGACGGGTTCGGGAAGCGTTTTCACATCACATTGACGGAAGAGCGGAGGAGATGGACGAGGATATGTCAGTGAACCGAACAAACAGAAAAATATCCGGCTCTTAGCTTACCGATCATGAAATCCGTAACGTCCCTCAGGTTTGTATTTCTTGGGTCGCTCTTTCGGTCGGGTTGCGTTCTGCCCAACCTTGAGGTTCAAGACTAGGTCGCGCTGCCATTTAGGACCACGGCCGGTTGTACTCGCGGGTGGCTTAACACACTCGGGAATGGATCGTGTTATAAAGTCTGTACCGTGAATGAGCTCATTCCCGTGCAGCGGACACCATCAAGCGTAGACCGAAGAAGACACGGTAAGCTACTGGCCAAGGAAGTCTGGATTTCTTCTAGAGGATTCGAGCCAGCGCTCGCGTCGAATGCCATGACACACGACGACCTCAGCCCACGGAACTTTGCTTCCCTCCTTGCCTTTGATGTTGGCCGGATTAAGATCAAAGTGACTGCGGTCCATCCGAATCAGTGCATAGAGAAGATAGAGAAGAGTGAAGCGAAAAGATACGACAGCGCGGGAGTCGTTGACGTGGAAGATGCCATTGAGCGCCGAACCGAACAAAGATGGATCAGCATGCGCTTCACCAGTTCACTGAACTAGTCGTATGCTCACAGAATCTCCATCCACTGAGGGTCGCTTGGGTGCTTGTAGTAACGGACCGAATCACCCTTTCTGAAGATCGTGTTGTTGTGCATGATGGACTGGGGCCGTAGATGCGGGCCGTGGGTTAAGGAAATGTGAGTGCAAGGAGCCCGTGTGACGGAAAGGCAGCAGGCGTAGTCGGATGAGAGGAGGAAGCGACGTGAGCAGACGAAAGGCCAGTAGACGGGACCTCACGTAACATCTGTGTGCTCGCATGGACTCTGACAAGCTCTTCCCGCTCGTTGTGAAGACTAATGAAACTCCGTCCTGTCAATCCTGGTAGCACCCTGGTGTCGCAAAGCCCTGAGAATGATATCGCCGGCAAATTCGGGACCTCAACGAACGAAGCAACCAAAACGATCACGAGCGGGCTCTCCCAAGACCTTATCATCGTGACCAAGATCTCAGGCGAGATGTTGAGCCATACCTCAGCTCCCGTCATCGTGATCAGGCATCACCTTGGATCCGAGAGGCTGTGCTGTGGACTGTCTTCGCCGCCGACCTTTTACCTACCAGGATCATTGTCGGAGAGCCAGCATAGGTCCACTTCGCGTTCGTTTCTTCACTCGACACAGGAGATGGAATCGGAACGTCCCCCACGGACACGAATCAGACAGTTCATGATGAAGCAATGGGTAAGGGAGTCGATGTTGGAGTCGGTGTCGATGTCGGTTCGGATGCCGGGTCCCGATGTGACTCTGAAGGACAGGTCAATGAAAGCACCGGGTACGCACTCGACCACCAATTCAAGCCGTCTAATCCCCTTCACAACCACCAATATGACCCTTCTTCCTCCCGGATGATATCAACTTCCGCGACCGAACCTGAACGAACGAATCATTCACTTCGAACGCTACTACCACTACCTCCTCCTCCTCGAACACGACAGGATCCTTATCCCTCTTCTCTCACCGAGATCAGAACCCGAACCGGCTCTCGAGCTATACGGACGCGAACTGGACGGAACCCTCCCCGCTTATACCCGGCATTTCTGTCGTTGTCAAACTCGCCTCTCCTTCCCCTTCAGGGGAAGATTGACTCTACCGAGGAGGCGGACGAGGTGGTGGAGAGGGGTATGGACAGGAGTCAATCGCCAGGCTGGGATCCGATCAGGTCATGAACGGGCACGAGGTCTTGCGGAACTCAAAGGCAAAGGGGCATGGAGTATCTCCCCGTGATGCATGATTTATGGTCTGGCCGAATAGAGGATGTCCTCGCGAGGGAGGTAGACGAGGTCAAAGAGGTGAGCACGAATCCTTCTCCCCGCAAGCTTCACCAGCTCATGAAGAGAAAGTTCTCGCAAGCGCAGGTTGATACTCACGTACCCGATCCTGATTCGGCCGAGGACGGTGCTAAGGTATATGAGCGCGTCGCGAAACGAGGAGGGAGAGAGGTTTGGGTCATGGTGATGGAGAGGGTAGTCTCCGATCGAGCCCATTGAGATTGGGGACCAGGTCAAGTGAGTTCTAGATTTTCATCTTGGTTCAGATACTCTGAAAAGTGCAAGCCTTGCACCGACCGATTGAGCTGACCTACCTCCCCACAACCCTCGGTTCAACCTCATCATCTCCTCCGCTTTCCCCGTCCACCCGTTTGTCTTCCCTTGAAAACGTCAACTCTTCTCTTCCCTTTTCCCAAGTCTCTTCTCCCGCGTTGTTTTAGACGCCAAGAACAAGTGTTGACGATCACATCTAGACGCGAGATACTTGACCTTTACCTTGCCATCCACTCCCACGGCTTCACCCACGGAGACGTAGAGATCCGTCACGTAGCCCGTCGTTTGACTATCAACACCGAGCCTGACTCTCTTCCTTCCGACTCGGTCGTTCCCGATTCATCAATATCGCGATGTCTTGTCCGCCTCAATGAGTCGGTGAGATGGGACCTTCGCTCTTCCGCCTCGGTGAAACGGTCCAAGTGAAGTCTTCGCTCGTCCTGATCGATTGGGATACCGCCACGTTGCATTCGGAGGGAGAGCAGTTGGAGCAGGAGGAGATGATCGTTGCTGGGATGCTGGTTTGTAGGAGAGCGTGTTTGATCGGGCCAAGGTTTGGTTCGGTCTGGAGCAGCAGGGAGCTGGGGAAGATCGGGGGTGTAGCCGGCTCACCCCGACCCGATAATCAGTGGAGCCTTTTCGGTCCTTCTACTCTGGTTCTGGGAAGCAGCCAGGAAGGGGCGAGGGCGCTGATATACGGATGCCGGATTACGGACTACCGACTATATGGACATTTCTTTTTGCCCTCTTGTGACCTGCCCTCCCCTCCTATACCTGTTTTTTCTCCAACACCTGGAGGGCGCATACCAGGGGGTTTTGTGTTTTTGGTTTCGAAAAGTCCTCAAAATCGTGTATTTGTGCTATGACCACTGGCAGGGTACATATTGGACAACTCAACACAGCATGAACCTGGTATACGGTCTTCACCATTCCAAATCGTGTATTAGGGAATCTTAGACCTAGAGTGGTGGATAAAGTTCCGACGCTGGGCCATTGTCAAAGGCTAGGATGACTCCCACGCCTTCTTAGAACGCCTAGCGCGATGGGTTCATTCATCTCTTACATTCGTACATTACTATTCACAAAGTGCTTAAACTCCGACTATTGTAAAGCTCAGCTTCGACACCATTCGCTGCAACCATAAGGCTCTGCGCGATCCCTTTCCATTGGTTCGTCTTCACCCGACACATTCAACAATCCAAAAACACCAAATGATTTACAGCTAATTGGCAAAGCCGTATACGATCAATTCGCCATGTGCTCCTCCTGACAAGTGTCTCTCGCCCCGGAGACGGTTGATGAATCTCTGTCCCTGCGTAGAAGCTTTGAAATGTCTTGGGGAGCACCTCGACAATATCGACCCAAGACAGGCTTCAGACGGGCTCTGGGGACCTCCGATTGAGTGGACGCCTGCATGGGGACAGGAAATCATTGACGGGTGGATTGTTCCATACTGAGACAATGGGAGCGACAAACGGCAACTCCCAGGCCAGGGTCACTTGGCCCACACCGCGAGACCCTGCTTTTTATTGTGTTGGGGAACGCAGCAACTGACTCTGGACCCAATCCTGAAAAGGTGGTGGCCGAGTTGAAGGCAAAGGTTTCTAGAGGACACGTTCCTTCCATGCGTGGTATATATAAGGCCTCTAGATAGCTTGTAGGATCTTTGGGTCACTTTCAATGTATGTTGAAGGCTAATCACTACCAAGTAGGGCCAGCTTCATGGAGATCTTGCCATATTGACCTACTTCCCAATCGTTTCTGACACCAAATAATCGTTTGACCCTTATCCCTCTCGGCTATCCCTGTCCTTATCCTTATCCTTATCCAACTTATTCAGTTCGCCTATTCATCCAGTCTGTGGAACTCCTATGAAGCTCTGGCAGGACAATAACAACTTGAAAGCTGACTCACCCAGCGCCAAGTCTAACACAGCGCGCAAGGCATTGCAACCCCTGGTCGCGACGGTGGCCGTTCAGCACATCTGGGTGAGTCTGCGCTTCTCATGTGAATAGTTACAATCCATAGCTGCTGCTGATCTCGCTTCCTCATTCTCATAGGTCCCATCAGTAGTTCTTGTCAGGTCCAAGCAACACGCGTCGTTGTCGGTCGGAATGATCAGCTGTACGGAGGTTGGCGCCGGTAAAGTCTTCCTTCGTTCGCTCTCCCTCCGTGTTCAGGACTTCCTGGGATACGAAAGTTCCTTCACCCCGATTTTGACCACCTTCCAGCTGCCAAGGATCACCGCTTATGCGTCAACGCACAGGTTTTTCCGGACGCACGATCATTTACGCACCAACCGCTAGCCTTAGTTGGCACTCCACCCCGCTTTCTATTGACATCTACAAATCCAAGCTCGTCGAGTGAGGATGGTACCGACAAGATCACCGTAATCGCCACTTGCGCTGCGCGCGGTCCGTAAGTCCCATACACGGGTGGGGTGTAGTACAAGAAGCCCAACCGCGCATTTCCAGCGGATACTTCTGGACGACGCCTCAGGCGAGGCCCCAGGGTTCTCGATCTGAGTTGTTGTGTACGGGAATCAGAAATATGTCGGGTCTGACATGACAAACAGCACCGCCTCAACCAAGTCAAGCGGCCGGTTGTCCTCATCCTCGCTTCCAATGCTCTTGGTCATATCCCTCCCTAGCTCCTTTCGACCATGTCAGTTGTTGACATCAACGCACGCTCCGGGGCACAATACGCTCGACACTGATGCTTCATCTTTGAGAGGCGCTCGATTCCGTTTGAGCACGGTCCGGATGCCTTACCGATGAAGACGGGACGCCCACCTCTACCAAGGAGAATGGCGCGGATAGCTTACCGATGAGGGCGGCATGGGTAGCTTCCCGCCGATTCCGGCGGGGCGCACAATACTCGAGCATGATCACTTGAGCATGACCCATCCTGGTACGCTATACCCACGCATCACATTACATGTGACTGATCATGTGTACAGGCTTATCCCTTGCAAAGCTTATTCACTATTTGGCCCATGCAAGAACGTCGCGAGACCACTGCCGACATTGACATCGACATCGACATCGACATCGTCATCAACATCGTCATCGTCATTTACAGAAGTTGCCTTCATCATGGGCCGTACGGCCCCCTCCTATACCCCTCGAACCATCTTTACTCTCGTACTCCGACCAAGCTGGCCTCGCGGAGATCTTGACTCGCTATCTTAAGCTTCTCCAACGGCCGGTCTGAGAGTCTTAACCGATTCCGCATAGCTCAGCTCGGTACGCCGGGCGAGCTGGACCGGTAGCTTCGATCAACATGCATATTGCGAATGGCAGCGGACACATTGCGGAGGATGTTGGTTGGTGCAGCGTGGCGCTTGTGGGATGTGCGAGGGCGAGGAGTGAAGGAACGAGCAAGTGTTTTCCTACCGATTTTGAGCCCTCTAACCTGATCACATGTTTCCCGGCCAACCGTATCATCCCCATCAGATGCATCATCCCCATCGAACACACGATCCTTTTCGACCACATCATCCCATCGGCTATATCGCCCCATCAATCACAACAGCATCATCCTCATCGGCCGCATCTCTTCTCTCGAGCGTGTAATTCCCATCAAACACATTTACCCCACCGACCGCATCGTCACCATCGCCGAATGCCAAACCGGCTCATTCCTAATCGCACCGCTTGACACAATAGTCCATATCAACTGCTCGCTTTCCTGTCGTCCTCCCTCCAACCTCTTCCAGCACGACCTTCCGATCACCCAGAATTTTCCTTACTACAGCAAGCCGCGCGAGGAGGCGGCTTGCTCTAGCGGGCCAAGTTGTGCACATATATCTGCTCTGGGCTGGACTACACGCGGTCTTTGTGGAGGGACGTCCTAGCCAGGATGCCTCGACACGGCAGATACGGGACTGTAGCTCCGTGTTCTCAAGGCACAAACTCGACATTGACCAGGCGCTTGTCGGGGCCATCATCAATTCACGCCGAATGGGGAATCCGAAGCTACGGATCCCGTCCTCCTGCTTCCCGCCTTCTATCTACGACCATTACCGATCAACCAGCCCCTGATATCCCTGTCGTGGGGACGAGAGATGGAGATCCGAGCCCGGACTGCCGTATATTGCCATCGGACTGGACAGCGGTTCGAACGACTTCTTCGCGCACATTCCGTGGACGGCGTTGGAAATAATCCCTCAGGACATTCCGTGGTGGGCAATGAAGGAGTCGGTGATGTCAAGAAGTTGGGCATGAGGGAGAGGTCTTGCGTGTGAAGGGCTCTAGTCGTCCTGAGGAGTGCCGGTCTCAGGGTGGTACAGGTACGCATTCCGCTAGTGTTGTACGCAACGCTGAGGACTCTCGTTTTTGAAATAGGTTCTCAAAGAAGAATGTTTACTGTCCGATTACAAGAGGGGAGAATATGGGTCGAGCACGCCGATAGCGTCCTGCTTTGTTGTTCTCCATTCACGTTCATCGTCCGCAAAGTTTTGAGCTGATAAGTTGAGCAGGGCGTCAGGTCCGTCCGCTCCTTTGTCTCGGCTGACACCGCCTCAGTAAGTCTCAGACATCTCTAAAGCGCTAAATCACTAACGCTGCTGTCTGCCAAAGATGGACAAGGTGTTCAAATGGTGCCTTATGGGCGTCCTTTAACGGTCATAAACAAAGGGAGGCTGGAAGGTGAGACCGTGAAGCCGTTGTTTTTGCTCCGGGATTGTGTACAGAGTGAGCGCACATCGCTTGGCAAAGTGCCGTTACCTCAGAGTGAATAAGTGATTGGGTACAGCCCGCAACCCAGTGCAACTGCTCGACGACGGCGAGATGGGTGGTGATGAAGAAGCTGGTGTTATTCCGAGAATTTCAACGAGTCTACGTCAGTGAGCTCGAGCGGGCGGAACAAGTCAAAAGGCAAGAGGAATCAAAGAAGATCATCGGCGAGTACGTCGGCCGATCCTTTTGAGCGGGCAAGAGATTGATGTTGAGAATAGGCCTGATAGAGTTCCAGCGACTTTCGACGGCTTTGATCGACAGGAGGAGTACCGCTGGGAACCGGTCCAGTGCTATCCTGTGAGCTACTTTGCTCGCGCCTCTTCCCCTGGATGGAGCCTGTCGCTGTATTCACCTTCTCCTAACCCACCTTGGTCCGGAAAGCGTAGACGATATCGTGATCCTATATTTCAACTTTACATATCCTTCATATGAATTCGCGGAACGAAGTCAGCCAATCCCCTACGGCTGGGAGTGAATGAGACGTACGTGCAAGGATGATGCCGGGTGTCCTTGATGTGAAAGCTGGAGAAGAGGGCAGCCGATATGGAGTCTGCTTTCGAGGATCACGCCGTACGACGCTCGGGGTCAGGGTCACTTGTCAAAGAGGACGAGTCAGTCCCGTCCCCCAAGGTCACGCGGGCCCATCAGTGTCTTCCCCCGGTGCGGTCAGCGAGGAGATGGTTCTCCAGCTGGGCACGGAGAGGTTTTGCTGGTATAGGTTTCCGTACCATGATACTGCCTCTTTCTGTACTGTACGGCGCGAAGGTCTCGTCCATTAGAAATGACATATACGAGCCTAACGCTGCGTCGTCATCTCCTTCGCCAACCTCTCCAACTCCTCAACCCCCTTCCGCTCCCAAGTATCCCTCACCCTTGAATCTCGCGAACCCCATCAACCTCTTAATCCCGGACCCACGACCTCGCCTGACGGTATCCATGTAGCCCGGTATACGATCCTCGATCGAGGTGATGAACCTCGCTCGTACAAGCGAATCGATATCCATCTCGACGTCTAGGTCGGGGTCGCCCTCGTCATCCCATATTGTCGAGGAATGAGCATTAGGGTTCTTCCAAAACCAGTTGGGAGAAGTGTAGGCGGCGAGCGGAGGTAGGGCTTCGGTGACGTCCCAGTCGAGGACGCCGGTGATCTTGAAGGCAGAAGAGGAGGTAAAGGTCTGATGTTTGACGGAGGAGATCGTGCCGGGATGGGGAGAGGGATAGGAGTAGGAGGTGAAACAGGTCGGATGTTGATCACGTTCCGTCCTTTGATTGGATTCGGATTTGAGCCCAGCGTTCATTGGGTGGACTTGCAGCCGGTCGGACGCGCCGGCCATGATCCAATCGCCAGCCACGACCCAGTCGCTATCCCCATGGTGATGTTGGCCATCACAATCGTGACCGCGCTCCGCCTCACCCACACCCTCAACCCCACCATCCACCCGTACCATCAGCTTCCTCGCCGTCAAATCCCCGTGCACAATCACTGACCTCACAACCACATCTCCCTCCGGCAGTCTTTCCGGATCCAGCAACACCTGCGCGACGGCCAACAAGCGTATATAGATCTTCTCCAACCACAAGCTCCCCCTCATCCTCGTCCAATCAAGGTATGTTGTCAATCGAGCGAGGATGAACGATCGAAGGGTATGAGGTGTGGATAGGGGTTGATCCGAGGCGTTTGGGTAGTTGGAGGATTCGTGCTTCATTGGGTGATAGTCGGGAAGCTCTTGACCTGTACATGATCTCGCTCGTTGACGCAGACGTCCCCGATCAGGCCCTCCTCCCCAGGGAGAGTGATCCCATGGACATCGGCCATCAACCCGGCCACCGTCTCCGCCATCTGTAATCTCGCCTTCAAGCTCACGCTCAAGCAGGAGTTGGCGTCGTTTAGAGCCGAGGCAAGATCAAGACCTGGGAGACAATCTGTGAGGATGTATCGATCGGTGAGGACATTGTCGACCGCTGAGAACGAAAGGACGGCCGGGACGGGGGTAAGAGTTCTGGTTTGGATATACTTTAGGATGAGAACAGTACGGGTTAGATCATTGGATCGGTATCGAGGAGATCGCCAGATATACCTCGTGATGGAATCGTCGGAGTGCACGGCGAGCTCTGTGATCCGATTGAAAGCGCCACCTTTTCTCTTGACGAGTACAGGAGGCTCGTTGGAGGTAAGGGGATCCGCGAGAAGTGATAGAGTATCCTGGTCTAATAGAGATCAAAGGGTTCTTCCAAGAACAGGTCGCTCGAAGCCTGACTCTTCTTGTCCCAGTCCTTGTCGGACGCTAGTATTGATGATGACG
>JAABUH010003508.1_pt1 | contig 13406 bp, 14 predicted proteins | sample 5559121 | NCBI WGS metagenome assembly JAABUH01 (sample SAMN10711871, study PRJNA513364) | rock metagenome | isolation source: Antarctica rocks | place: Antarctica: Victoria Land, Battleship Promontory nord | collected 2015-12-28 | reverse complement strand
GCCTAGCACGCCGCAACGCCGCGGTCAGCCGGGCAACGGGCCGGCGACCGCGGCCGGCGACGGTCGCGCCCTTTCGCTTGCCACGGTGCCGGGATCTGCTAAGAGACCGGACGGCTGCATCCGGCATGTCGAGCGACTCTCGGATCCTACGCCGCAATAGCTCAGCTGGTAGAGCACCTCATTCGTAATGAGGGGGTCGGGAGTTCGAATCTCTCTTGCGGCACCAACTAACTCGCTGATTTGGCTGGTCATTTTGACCTTTGCTCCTCAGCCCCACGCTGCGGTTTGACAGTTTTAGCGTCCGGGTTTGACAACCCGCGTTTCGCGTTTGTTCAGTTCGGCCTCAAATTCCCGTACCACGCCGCGCATTTTCGGAGCGAGGTCAGCCCCTTTGGCGTAGCGGCGCGCCATCTCTGTCGTGCGCTGTCCGAGGGCGTCGGCGATGGTGCGCTCGTCCATGCCGATTTCGCGCAGAATCACCGCGACCGTATGGCGTAGCCCGTAGAGAGTCAGTCCGGGTTGAACCTGCCCAGACTTTTCCAAGCGCTGTCGAACCGGCCGCCATGACGCCCTGAAGCCGCTCAGAGTCCAGGGCTGTCCGTTGGAGTTGGCGCACAGCGTCGAGGCATTGTGGACCGGTGCTTCTGCAATGACATCTCGCAGGGGCTTGGGAGCAGGCCAGAACACGGGCTCGCCCGTCTTCGATCGACGGGTCGCGATGCCCTCGGCGCGGTAAAAGCTTTTCGGTAGCCCGAGAGCGTCCTTGGGCCCTAGGCCGGTGAACATCATAAGCCCGACCGCTGAACGCATGTGCGCGGGCAATGCCTGCAACACGGCCGTACGCTCGGGGTCCGACCAAGGGCGGTTTGGATCGGGGAGGTCCTTTTTCCGCCGAAGTCCCTTGATGCCGATGGCAGGGTTGTCCTTCAGGAGACCTCTTTCAGCACCCCAAGCCAAGACAACGGAGAGCACAGCTTTTACCGCATTTGCGAATGCCCTTCCCCTCAGTGCCGCTTTATCTCGAATTTTGACCACGTATGGGCGGTCAAAGTCGGCGAGCCGCACCGCGTGCAACGGCTTAAGGTAGTCAAGAGCCGAAAGGTAGTTGGATTGGGTGCGCGGCGCGAGATCCAAAAATGTCGGACTCGCTCGATAGCTGGTGACCAAGAGACCAAACGTACCCGGCTTCGGTGCAACAGCCTTCAGCTGGCCGGCGATGCGGTGACACTCGGCGAAGAAAGCCTCACTACCGAGAGGGCAAGCATTCAGATAGATGGGCGTACGGGTCTTCCGGTGATAGCAGCGCGGACGTCCGTGCCGATCCTCAAAGATCTGAAAACCCTTCACTCGAATCAAGGTCACCGGAGACTTTCCAGCGCGAGTGCCGCGGTGTCGTGAGTACATTTTCCTTTCAGGCCGTCTATCCAGGCATCAAGATCGACAATATCATAGAGCTGATCACCATTGGCCATCACAACCGGGCTGACAGAGCACTCTGCTGCGAAGCTGCGGCTAGATCGGCAGCAGTAATCCGCAGCGTCTGCCCTACAAAGTAGGCGTATCGGCTTGACCGCGAAGTTGGTACGAAACGTCCTCATTGCGCTATCTCGCACTATCACCGCTGGCGGTGCGGGATGACTAAGCCACAATGATCACTGTAGTCGGTCGCGAGTTGCCAATCAAAGACTGAATTGTGCAGGCTTACACCACCTCATCGCTAGGTGAAGCCTGCGTATGCCGCTTTTCCGCACGACGTTTGCGCAGCGCGGTGGCGATCTGCGAGAGCTCGATCGAGGGGTCAAAGACAATCGCCACGGCGTGGACGAAACGGGGTCCTTCAGCCTGAAAGTCCCGTGTTCCTTTTATTTTATCGATTTCCAGGTTCTTCGGGCAACGTCGTCCAGTGAGCCGCTCCCATACACGCGCGAGTCTAACCGCCGTGACACGGATGTCATCGCGGGGCCGCAAGGCGGTAGGTGCCTTGACAGCGGAGAAGTCATCGCAGACCCGTTCAAAGGCGCGAAGAACCTCTTCGACGCTGTCCCGAGATGGTCTTGGTTGGCTCCAAAGCCTGAGCTTCAGTTCACGTCGGCTTCCCTGATCAAGCCCCCACGACTTTTCCTTTTCGGCCTCCAACTCTGCTAGCAAAGCTCGAACGGCCCTACCAACTCTGACGGCATAGGTCCGATACTCCTCTGAACTTGGGAGCGCCGCATAACGAGCTTGGCGGATGTACTCTTCGGCAACGTAAGCGAGCTCGGTCTCCAGCCAGTCCGTATCAGGATCGATGATCGGGTGGTGTGCAGAGGAGAAGAACGCGAAGGCAGAGGCCGCTCCCCTCTTTCCAAGCAAAACGGCTTCCTCCGAAGGAAACAAGGTCGGGTGCTTGACCAGCGGATCGCGCCCATCTCCGTAGCCGAGGTGTGCACGTCGGAGCTGAGTTTCGGACGGATTTTGTTCGTGATCATTGTCCTGCGTCACGGCGGGTCCCCCGGTCCTTTTTTCCTTGAAGCAGTTTAGCAGCTTGGTAGGCTAAGCGATCCGTCCGATTGCGCTCCGCAGTGCCGAAGCGCTCCGACCGTTGCTGGCCCGCGCCAACGGTGGCGCCTGGGGAGCGAGCCATCGGGTTCGGCCGATGAAGCGGGCGCTGCTAGGGGCTGGATTGGACCCGAGCGGGACCTTTTACGCGCTACGCAGCTCCTACGTCTCCCTAGCGATCGAAGCCGGCGTGCCGCTGAACGTTGTGGCCGAGAACTGCAGGACGAGCGTGCGCATGATTGAGACAACCTACGCGAAGGTGCTTGCGGGTAAACGGCGAGAGTTCATCGCGCGAGGCGCGCCTCGCCTGTCTACTGACACACCCGCGCCGCTTCCCCGCGCTCTACGAAGCTGGTGGCTTGCGTCTGACTGTTGTGTCGAGGCTGCATTCGGTGGACCCGAGGCCGTGCTGGCCTACCTGTCGCGCTACACGCACCGTGTCGCCATCTCGAACCGGCGCCTGATCGCGCTCGACGAAGCCGGCGTCACGTTCCGCTACAAGGACTACCGCCGCGACGGCGACGCCCGCCACCGCACCATGACGCTGTGCGTCGACGAGTTCATCCGTCGTTTCCTGACGCATGTCCTGCCCAAGGGCTTCCACCGCATCCGCCACTACGGCCTGCTCGCCACGGGCAACCGCAGGGCCAACGTCGCCCACGCCCGGAAACTGCTCGCTGCCCCCGCGCTCGTTGTGACGAACGAGCCTGCCTCGTCCACGGATCGACGCGGGGCGTGCCCCTGTTGCGGCGGGCGAATGCTGGTGATCGAGAGCTTCGGGGGCTTGGCCCGCGCCCGAGCTCCACCCCCGCGCCAGTGGAGATCCGGATGATGAAGTCGTGACCCGGCACGGCCAGATCCAGCGCAGGATCGAAGCGATGTCGCTTCGGCCATCAGAGGGGCTCGTTCCCAGTCAGACCGGCACAGCGCACGGCGTGTCCAGCATGGCATCACCGGTCCGCCGACATCGACGGCGAACCTCGATCAGACCTCCGAAGAGACAGCCAAGCGGCTCGCAGCATCGTGGAAGTGTCAGCCTGGGCTGGCCGCGGCGCCTTCTCGCTCTCGCCGCGGTTCCACTAAATCCCCATAGCGCGGGACGACCCCCGCGCGTTCGTCCTTGGGCGGCTTACGGACGCCGGCCGCCAGCCCAGACGCACGACCTACGCCGGCCGGCGTCCGTAACCTTTCACCTTCTCGGAAACGACGAAACGCCCCGGTCGCCTCCGATAACCGCGCTTCTCGGAAGCGATCCATCCCGACGCCGGGCTATTTTCCCCGTCAGGAAATGTTTCAAGAGCAGCGACTTTCCGCAAGCCAGTTTTCGGTTTGCGGGCGCGGGTGGCATCGGTATGTTGCTTGGTGCTCTTGGAGCGGCTGGCGATACAGTGATGGGCCTATGTCGACACAGCGGGTACATACTTTCCAGATCTTACAATCGTCCCCCTCAGAAAGACAATACTTCTCACTTGCATGAAGCTATCGCCTCAATGGAAAGCTGGTTTCGCCACACTACGGCTGTCAACATCAACCGTGATTTGAGCGTCGAGCGATTTCCACCAGTTTATGATCGAGCCCCGTGCGATATATTCAAAGTGACAAAGCAGCATGGGGCAGCTCCCACTGCCCCATGAAGCTCCTCCGTAATTTGCACCCCCGTCCATTGGCTTTTCAGAGTAGCATTCATCGGGGTTTTCGGGCCCACTCCAATATCGCGGCGCATCACACATAGGACCAGGAAACGCAATTCCCTCGTGAAGGTGCTTACTTCGGTATCGATAGATCTTACCTATATCAATCTCGAATTTTTCCTTTTCGAAGCTAGAACACACGAAGAGCGGCGGTCTCTTGGTGGGAGCGGGTGGGCAGAACTCGCGAAGAAACCCTTTGAACTTCGCTGTGGATTTCAGTAGAGGAGCGAAACTGTTCGCTAAATGAGCCTCGAAAAGGGGGAACCGTCGCAATCGATCAGCGATGCTTGTATGAGCATCTCTAAACATGTTCACAGGACTAAAGTCTTTTAAGCCACGATTGCTAGCGAGCGTTTCGATGGCAGATACCATCAATAGCCAAGACATCTCGGGTATCGACTCGCAAAGTAACAAACTCTGCTGATATAAGCGAGCCGCTTTGATAAGTGCCGTGCTATCGTGAACTGGTAGCAACGCTATTCTATCAATCGCTGATAGAACTCTAAGATCAATACCCGTTGTCGCTCGCGGGATGCGAAGAAGTGTATAGTCAATATCTAAGGACGGTCTTACCTTACTATTGTACTCCATAGGATTACCAAGCGGGCCTGTATAATGGTTAAATTCGCGCCGCAGAGATCCGCCGAATACGCGCACACCTAGTATAAAAGAGGTGAGTGCTGCAACATCGTCGACTAAATCCCCGCCATGGTAGTGTTTGTGATTATTGTCGTACCGAAATTTCGGCGAATCACGCGCATTCTCGACTATTCTCAACATAATAGCCGGCTTCAGGCCGGACGACGAGCTTCTGCCAGCATGTGAGAGCGTGTTCAAGAATGAAAATGGACCTACGTCCCGTGTTTCGCCAATCGCGCTCGCATCAGTTAATAGCTGATATTCGTAAACTGAGACGATATCTTCCTGACTATTAAACTCCTTAATCGTAGAGACGACGGGCGGGTAAGTTGGGCCGGCGTCTTATCCGTCATTTCCGATGTCCATTTCGCACTCGCAAAATTTGCTGTAACGAGTTTGGACTGTCGGCCGCCCATCAACATTCGTCACAGCTTAAAGCACCGACCGTTTGTTCGTTTTGAGACTCCCCCCCAAACGAAATCTGCCCAGTCAAATCGATAGGCTCCAGACACATGCGCCTCGGGGCAGGCTGTTGCTTCCGGTAAGTGTCCTTCTGGGAACCAGTCGGCGCCGCGAAAACGTAGTGCGGCGCAGCAACGAGTTTCCGCTCGGCCGTCAAGCACGACGCATGCGCACCGCCGGTGGCCTCAGGCGAAGTGGAACACCGGCTTGTCGCGGCCGGTGATGACAAGATCCCACTCGACGACGTCGATCTTTTCCCCTCCCGGCTCTTGCCCCAACGTGCCGGCGTCGAGGTCGTAAAACGTGACGTTGCCGCGCTGATTCATACACATCATATGCGAACTGGGCGGCGTGCCGTTGCGCGGACGATTGCAGACGATGCGGCCTTGGTTGAAGGCGCTGCCGACGTCGAGGGCACTGTGCGAGTCGGGCGACGGCTCGATGCGATAGCCCTTCCCGTAGCTGAGCAGCATGAGGTCCTCGTCCGGTTCGTACACGAACCCGCACTCGGTTCCATTAAGGGCGACGAACCTGCTCGGCTCCGCGACGTGTGTGCTCTGTGCCGCAAAGGCAAAAGTGCTTATCACGTCGAGGATAAGAACGACCTTCATGTGATGGTATCTGCGCAGAAATACAAATCCCCATCCGTAAAACCAGCTAGCCGCGTATCCAGATATTAGCAACTCTAAAATTGTCCCAAAAACTGCTAATCTGTGTGAGTGAGTATTGCGGGCGAACGACTTGATAAATGCGGCCGCCGCTATGTTTTGACGATATCGAAGATTTCTCTTGTAATCTTACGAACCGAGATTGTGAGTTTTAGGTCCTCCTCGTGACGAATGAAGGAGTCCTTAATGTATTCCACACATCGCGATAAGAAGGTAAGACTTACAGTCACGGGTCGGACTCCCTAGGTCGAAGCTCCCACCTTTTGACGGGAGCCTCCGACGGGCAGCTAACGCACGAAAGGCCCGCCGCTGGACAAGCGGGGGGCCTCCTGTTTTCCTGACCGTGGGCCTGAGAACCGGGACCAGCGATAGACCCTTCGTTCCCCTTGGCGGGGGAATGGCTTTCCCTTGGCGGCGAGAGCGAAGGGTCGAAACCTCCCCTGGAAAGGGGGAGTGACGGACGAGCTTGGCGGCTCGGCACCGACTAGACGATTATTGTCCGGGGTCGGGCGTGCTGTCCAGAGCCTTTCGACGCTTAAAAGCGTTCGGCCTGTCTCGCTGGCAGGTTCTCAGCCCCCGGATATGTCTTCTCCGCTCGACGGCCACGGCCTGAGAAGCCTCTCACTCCACGCATGTGGGCTCCGTCAGCGTCCAGAATTGCTGGCCAAACGCCAGCGCGTCCGCAACGGGTCGACTCCGGCCACATCGTCCGTCGGCGCCTGAATGTCCGCAAGCTGGCGTGCAGCCAACGGAAGCTATTGGCGCAAAGCCGAGGTCACTCGCGATCACATCAGGGTATACCCCGGCGTGACGTCACACACCGGCCGAGCCGAATCGTAACATCTGGGTTGACAGCAGCTATTTGTGACATGCGACACCTCGGGCCTAAACCCTGAGGTGACATCACCATGGCCCGCATCGGTTACGCCCGCGTCAGCACCCTCGACCAAGACCTCGACATCCAACTCGCGAAGCTGAAGGCCGAAGGCTGCGGGGTGATTCGCTCGGAAAAGGTGTCGGGCGGCAGTCGTGATGGCCGAGCCGAGCTGGCGACCGTGTTGGAGTTCCTGCGCCCCGGCGACGAACTGGTGGTCACCCGCCTCGACCGGCTTGGGCGCGACACGCGCGACGTGCTCAACCTCATCCACGAATGCGAGCAACGCGAGGCGTTCGTTACGGTCCTTGACCCTCACGTGTCGACCCGTGGCGAGATGGGGCATGTCATGCTGACCGTGCTGGGGATGGTCGCCCAGATGGAGCGGCGCTTTATCAAAGAGCGGCAGAGAGACGGAATCGAGCGGGCGAAGGGCGAGGGCGTTTACGCGGGTGGCAAGCGCCGGCTCGACCGGGATCGCATCAGGTCGCTGCACGCCGCTGGCACCGGTCCCGCCGCCATCGCGCGGGCGGTCGGTTGCTCACGGATGCAGGTCTATCGCGTGTTGCAAGAGGACGTTTGTTGACCGGCCTCCCACGTTTGGACGCCCGGTGCCAGAGGGTAGAAGCTGGCCGGGAGCTGCAAGCCAAGCGGCTCAATGCGGGTGTGGTGGAATAGGGAGATCGGGCTCCATGCTGGCTTCTATAAGGCGGCGACGATCCCGTTCACAGGAAAAGTAGGTCGCCTCCGAACATGGAGACCTAGGATAATTCTCGGTTCTGACGCGTGTAAGGCTTCGAGAGACGCCGCTTGCAGCCTGTGCTTCACCGGCCGCTTGGGCCTGGCGGCATGTGAATACAAAGAGTGCCCGCAATTATTACCGCACGCAAAGCGCAACCTTCAAACTTTGGATCGATAAAGAAACCCATAGCCGTCATCGCAGGCTCCAGAAGCTCTTGAACCCATGCTCCGTCTGCCACGCCGCGAGATCGGCTTCATCATCGCAGGGCAAGACGATGTGCTCGCGCGTGGCGTCGAACTCGGTATCGTTGATCTGGCCGAACACGTAGCAACGATCCTTATAGTCGCCTAGGATCCTGTTCTTGAGGCGGATGTTCAAGCGCGAGAAGACCGTCTCCAGGCTTCGCCCTTTCCAGTCCGCCACCCCGTAGTCGGCCAGCTCGGAGTTCTCGCTCATTTTTTCCCAGCGGTCGCCGAGATCGTCGCGGAACAGAGCTGCGAAGTTCGGGAACTTGTGCACCGCGACCTGGGTCTGGTCCTCCGGCGAGTCCGTGAAGCCGTTGACCTCAGCCGCGATGCGGGCCGCGGCCGCGGTGGCGGTCGCGCCGTACTGCTTGCGCGAGGCCGCCTGCCGAGCGGCAAGTGTGGCCGTTTCATCGGCGGCGCGCATAGCGCCGATCTTCGCGTCCTCGGCCTGCTTCCTCTGGCGTTCCGCCATCTGCTTCTCGGCCGCAGCGCGCTCGGCCTTGATCGCGTCCGAAGAGCTCTGGATCTCCGCCGGCGTGAACCAGAGAGATAAAAAGCGGTGCTTCGTCCCGTCGCGCTGTAGGCCGTCCGCCACCGTTTTGAGATCCGCTGCCGAGGCGTAAACGGCACCACAGCGGCCGCGCTTCGCGCTCACGAAAGCGCCGTCGGCGGTCGTCGGAGCGGCGATCGGCTCGGCACCCATAGCGGCCGTCAGCACGTCGGCGTGCCTCGCAATCAGTCTCTGATGAGCCTCTGCGTCCTGCGGGGTCACGGCGCAGAGCCCCGAGACTTCGTCGGCTACGACGAGGAACCCAAAGCCGGGTCGCATGCCCCGGGCGACGTCCTCCGCCACGGCCTCAGCGGCCACGGCTTCCGTCGCCTGTGCCGTCTGGAGCGCGGCAGGGGTCAGAATCGAGAGCTGCTTCAGAGTGCCGGCTTCGAGCGATCCCACAAGTTGGAGCGCCACAGTCATGTTCTGACGTAGGAACTGCCCGCGTCGGGTCGCGACTACGTCGTAGCTATCCAGCCGATCGCCATCGCAAGGAGTCTGCGGCAGCGACATCTGCTTCAGCTTATAGGGAGCAAGGGCGGAGCGGACGACGCTGGGCAGATCCGCATCCGCGCCGCGGCCGAACAGGCAGACGTCGGCTTGGTCGCGGTCGAAGACGAGATCGCCCTTCAGGTCGCGGTAGACGTGAGGAGCCTTGGGCGACGCGTTCACCATCAGGACCACGTCATCGCGTCCGCCGTCGAGTAGGAACCGGTCCTTCTCCGTCATCGGCAGCGATGCGGCCGGGCTCTGTGACGGCAAGGCGCTGGCGGAAGACTGAAATGCCGGCTGGGACGGCGGGGGCGTAGTGCTGGCCGTGCTGCTCGCAGCCGGCTGCGCGATGACGGCTTCGGCCACGGCGACCTGCTTCGCCGCGGCGCTCGCGGCGGCGTAAGCGTCGCGGAGCCCGGCATCCTTGATGGTTGCTTCGATGGTGCCCATAGCGGTTTGGGCGTGGTCCAGGTCCGGAGCGGCCAGGACTGCTTCGGCCTGCTTTGCGAGGCTCAGGAAGCGGGCCGCCTGCGGAGAGGTCGGGTCCTGAGCGACCGTGCCCACCAGGAAGCTCCGCTGATTTTTCAGGGTCCGGACGGCGTCGCCGAGGTAGCGGGCGGTCTCGCGCTGCCGCTCGGCGGAGCGCTGCGCGCCGTAGGCGGCGTAGGCGGGATCTGCCGAGACCGCAGTCGATAGCGCGCTTGTCTTGCCCTCCACGACCTCCGGATCGGTGGCGGAAAGCGCCGCGTTGAGATCGGCGATCCGGCCGAGGTGGTCCATCAGCTGCGGATCATCTCGGCTGCTCTTCACAAAGCCCGACGCATCCTCGATCGCCTGCTTGGCAACCGAGACGGCCCGGGCCAGACGCTCCGCCTTGAGTTGAGCCGCCGCGGCAGCCCGGGCCTCCTGCTCGGCCCTCGCTTTTCGATCAGCCTCGGCCTGTTGCACGAGGCGATTCGCCTCGGCCTTGGCCTGGCGGACCGCTTCTTCCTGCTGGGCGACCCTAATCCTCTCCGCCGCATCGGCTCGTGCCGCGGCGTCTGCGGCCGTCCGACGGTCAGCCGCTTCGTGCTGCGCCACGCGCTGCTGCTCCGCGTAGGCCGCCTGACGGTCCGCTTGCTCCTGTGCGGCTCTGCGCTGGGCCTCCTGTTTCGTCTGCAACACGGCTTGGCTAACCGCGTCGGCGCCGGCGTTGGTCGGGGTGGAGCTGGAGAACGCCATGCTGTCCGGCGGCGCCGTATCACTCGGGCTGGCGTCACTCGGCAGGCCCTCGAAGATGTCGGCCTGCTGGCCCGTGTCGGAGACCATGTGGCGGGGATACAGCTCGTTGGCCATCACGACCGCGACGCGGACGCCGCTGGGGAACGCGTCGTTGTTCCAGGATAGCGTGAAGCCGGCGATCCCGCCCTTCACGACGATGAAGCGGGAGTAGCTCGAGGTCTTGTCGGTCCCGCTTGCTACAGCAAGGAAGGTCGGACGGATCACTTTCATGTCGACGCGGCGGCCGGAGGTCGTGCGGGTCAGTTTGTCAAAGGCGATGCTGAGCGTGGCTTCGTTGTCGGCGAAGAACGAGAAATCGGCGCTCATCGTGTGATTGCGGTTCTCAAGAGCGAAGCCGTGCTGGGTCGGAGATCGAGCTAGGCCGAAGTGGCCCGGTATGACGACCGATGCCGGCGCGAAGGGGTGGTCGAGAAACTCGAAGCCCCAGCTGTTGAAGACCCGACCGCCGACCAGGCTCAGAGCCTGGCGCGTCTCCGGCGTGAGGACGCCGCTTGGTTCGAGGCCGTGTTTGGCCTGGAAGCTGGCCGTCGCGTCATAGAGACGCCCATTAAACTCGCTGGAGGCCATGGCGTTGAAATCGCCGGTGGCCATCAGCTCCAGGAAGATCTCGTTGCGGTCCCGGGCTGGCAAATCGTCGAAGGCCGCCTGGGCCTGCATCATGTAGGGGCGCCCGGCCGCTTCGGCGCGAACCGTTGCGGTGACCAGAAAAAGAGACGCGGCAGACACCGCCACGCCCCTACGAACAGCACCTCGAAGCACCGCGCCCCTCCCTCGGTATCGCAACCAACATACGCTGCCGCTTGTCGGACGCAACCGAGATTGAACCAAGGGGTGAACGCCCTGGTTCGCCGAGCCATATCGGTTGGCAACGGGGATTTGAGTCAGAGGGGTAGCCAAGCGCGAAGCATGGTTCCCCTCGTGCTCCAGCACCATCCGCACCGCCCGGGCGCGCACCTCGGAAGAAAATTTGTTCGTCGTCTTGCTCGTCATGGCCCCGTCCTCTCAGGAATTGGGGCCTCCGGTAAACCCGGGGCGGTTCAATGTTCTACGAACTCCGTGCTCAATAATGCCTGAAGCGCAATTGTGCCCCATGATGGAATGCTTCTTCGAACTGATCCAGCAACCACCATCCAGCCTACGCCAGCGGCGCAATCGTCTTAGGGTCGTCGACCCCGACCCCGGTCTTATTCACCCGCCGTGCTACCGGCCATTCCCGAAGCGCGCTCTCCCGAGCCGGCTTCAGCACCTCGGTTCCGACTTCCCCCGAAAGCCAGCGGTCGAAGTCGGCTTCGGCCAAGAGCGCCGGCATGCGGTCATGGTAAGGCGCCATCCATTCGCTCGCGCCGGACACGACCATCGTGCAACTCAGCACCTCTTCGCCGGTCTCGGGGTCACGCCAGCGGTCCCATAGGCCGGCAAAGGGGAGAAGTCCCCCGTCCGCGCCGCTGAAATAGTGCGGCTGCTTGCCGTCGGGCTCGTTCGTCATGCTTTGCTCCTGAAGCGCGAAAGAGCGCCGAAGCGCCCTTGTGGGTGGGTTCATGGTTGCGCTGAGCTTAGGGGTCGATACTGCGGCAGGGCTAAAGCGCCGTAGCGCCGCCCCCTTTCGGCGGTGCAACCGAGCCTCAATGTATACGTCTTCTGGTTGCAGTCAAGAGCGGTGGTTTGTTCTCGCTGCGACCTTCCGGTTACCGCCCATGATGAGACAACGACGAGCGATGCGGCAGCGTCCGTTCAGCGTTTCCGGGGGAGCTTTGTAAACGCCCGGTTGCCCCGCGGCCCGGTCGCGACGGGCGTGTTGTCGCGGTTTTCGTTGAAGAGCCTGCGCCAGCGGACCAGACGCTCAGGGTCCAACGCACCGCTGAGAACGGCAGCTCGCACGGCGCAGCCGGGTTCATGGGCATGGGTGCAATCGCTGAACCGGCACAAGGGAGCAAGCTCGGTGATTTCGGCGAACAGGGTCTCGATCCCATCGGCCGCGTCACTGACGTTCAGCGTGCGCATGCCCGGTGTGTCGATGACCCAGCCACCACCCGCAATCGCATGCAAGGATCTTGCGGTGGTGATGTGACGCCCCTTGGAGTCGCGCTCCCGAATGCCCCCGGTCTGCTGAGACCCAACTTGGTCCGAGCCTCCCAGCGTGTTCACCAGCGTTGATTTGCCGACGCCGGAGGAGCCGACGACCGCCACGGTCTGCCCGACGCCGCACCAGGGGGCGAGAAGAGCAATCGCTTCTACAGATCGAGGATCCAATGCCACGACGGTGAGCCCACGCTGCAAAGCAGCGGCCTGCTGCTGATACGTCTCCGGGTCCGCCGTGACGTCAGCTTTGGTGAGCAGGATCACAGAATTGATCCCGCCTTGGTTGGCGAGCGCCAGATAGCGCTCAAGACGGTCAAGGTTGAAATCGGCGTTGTGCGAGGTGACGATGAAGAGCGTGTCGACGTTGGCCGCGGCGAGTTGTGAGACCGTGCTGCCTTCCGTGTGACGCTCCAGCACCGTCCTGCGCTCCAGGCGTCGGACCAGCGCCTGAGTTTGTGGATTGACCAGCACCCAATCGCCGACCGCATATTCCCCGGTGTCGGTATGGACTGGAATGACCAGCTTCACCGGGCCTGCTTCGGACAGGCCAGTCAGGCGAGCGCGGTGAACTGTTGCGATGCGACACGGAGCGAGGTCTGCCTCATGAGATTGACGCTGGTCCTCGAAAAGAGCGGACCATCCCAGGTTAGAGAGGGCGACGGTGCGGGTGATGTCAGGGTGATCTTTCAAGGTCTTGACTGATGACACGGCGCCGGCATCCTGGATAGCGGCTGTTGCGGTGGCATGCAGGTTCAACCGCGGCGATCACGCCGATCGTGTTGCGGGGATCGTCAGCCACTCCCGCAGCTTCGACCATCGCCGCCGCTGGCCGCCGTTCTGCACCGCAATCGCGATCGCTTTCCGCTGTCCGACCAGCACGACGAGCTTTTTGCCCCGCGTCACTCCCGTGTAGAGGAGGTTGCGCGCCAGCATTGTGTAGTGCTGGGTCATCACCGGGATCACGACGGCCGGGTATTCCGAGCCTTGCGCCTTGTGGATCGTGGTGGCGTAGGCCAGGACTAGGGCGTGTTGACATTCAGCGGAGAGCGATAGCTGCGCCAGCGAGATGGATCATGGCACCGAAGCTCACGTCAGTCTTGTCGTAACGCGTCGCGATTCGGCGGAACGCTTTGAGAGTGCAAAAC
>JAABUH010003507.1_pt1 | contig 13407 bp, 13 predicted proteins | sample 5559121 | NCBI WGS metagenome assembly JAABUH01 (sample SAMN10711871, study PRJNA513364) | rock metagenome | isolation source: Antarctica rocks | place: Antarctica: Victoria Land, Battleship Promontory nord | collected 2015-12-28 | reverse complement strand
ATGGATCACAAAGCTTGCCAGACCTCAGGTGGCTTGCTTGGCTTGGCTGGTTTGCCAAATAGCCTGCTCTCTGTGCTGTATGCATGCCAGCAAGTTGCCTATAACAGTCAATTTAATCATTGAACAAATTGCAACTATCCGGCAAATGCCGCGCATAGCAAACTCTTGATTGTCGAAAGCTTTCAATTACCTGAGGCGAGTCGACAGAGCTCAACAGCGGACGCGAGACTGTCCATGGCGAAGATGTTCTTGCTGTACGAGCGGGAATGCAGATGCTTTCGCATGACGACAAGCACCGTCGGTTCTGTGCGGTGGCAAGACGCTGAGCAAACTGCAGAAAGTGCTTTCTTTGATTTCTGCTGCCGCTTCTGATCGCAGCTGCGAGCACCAGCATCACTTCCTTTTTCAGGCCATAGCCCTACGTTACAACTTCAACTGCGCATTGCGATCTGTCGACTGCGTGGCTACTCGGGTGTAGCTAGGTCTTAGCACGCGCCCTGTTGGAGTCTCCACCAGCTTGGCAATTGCAGCAGAACTTAGTCATACACTCTCACGTGCATCCTTTGAGCTTGACAGACTGGATATTGCAAAGGGTGAGTTCCTTCATGTATTCACACGCTCACACTCACATCAAATCCAGAATCTGTCTAATCACTGTCACCCACAAAAGGGACCAGCAGGGAGGGCGGTGGCTTCAGCTTGAATGCTGTGTTGTCAACGATATTAACAGTAGCCTACCTGATCATGAGCTGTGAACCCAGTCTAGGCAATACAGGACATTGCAGTGCAGCGAAAACAAAAACTGAGCCAGCATATCAAAGTTCCTGCTGCATCTCAGTGCTGCAAACAATTGCAGTCTCAAGCAAAAAGCACAAGGGGGATGCTGTGCCAGCAGTATCAAGAAATGGCTGCTGTCATGGGCATCACTGCAAGCAAAGGGTATACATGGAGGCAGAAGCTGCTGGTAACACATTGAAACATCCAACCATACAACACTGAGACTCAATTTGCATGACTAAACCCATCTCACTGGTGCACTGCAGGGGATATACAGCAGCAACGTCTGCTCAGGATAGATCGCTTCTGTGACCCCTGAGATGACACTGACTTCTGCATCTTGCTCTTCCTCTTCTGGCTCTTCTGCAAAAAAATGAATCTGATCTGTTCTCGCTCAGGGCATAAGTACTTACTCACAGTTTAGACCATGAAACCTGTGCAAGGGAATGCCTCAAACTGCAATGTCACATCTCAAAGCACAATACTTCATGAACCGCAGAGCAGGTACAATGCACTGTCTGACATGATGTAAAGCTCATACCTTTGCTCTGCCCAGGAGCTTGTTAAGAGCTGGACCACAACCAGAAGGTGCAGCAACATGGGTTTACTCAGTCCTCACAGCCAGCAATCCATTTTGCTGGTGCCAATCGCGAGCAGTGCATGAATTGCCGGGTGATGCTGTCTGCATCAATAAGGAGATACATTTAGCACAACAAGCTCCTATGGGCCAAAAGTAAGCATGAAGGAATCACAACAAAACACAAGTACCTGAATCTTGGATGTGGTGGCTTGCATGGTGACCTGGGAGCGGCCAGCAGTGTTTGCTGGCAGCTGGGGGCACAGGCTGCCAGCCCCCAGCAGCCAGCCTGTGCCACAGCACAAGTCTTGTCTGCCTTTGCGTGTCTGTGCCTGTCAGACTATGCTGAGTGGTGCCTAATGCTGCATTGTAGGGTTCACGCTCTAATATGAAGAAAGACTTCAACACTGCTCAGACAATACAAAGTTTCTTCATATTAGAGCGTGAACCCTACAATGCAGCATTAGGCACCACTCAGCATAGTCTGACAGGCACAGACAGGCAAAGGCAGACAAGACTCGTGCTGATCAGCAGGCTGCTGTACAAGGTCATTGTAGTGCTAGACGATACGCACAAAACGCAACTTGATACGCAGCTACATTCCTGTACCTTTGAACTGCTTGTTGTCAATGGTGTCCTGAGTGTGTCTAGCACAGGCTTTGCTCTGCCAGTGTGAGGGGTGGCACAAGATGCTGATGCTGTGCCTGCTGAGGTAGACGCAATGTCAGTGGAAGTAGACGGAATATCGGTAAACACAGGCATCATGTACTTCTTCTTCTTCTCAACCTTGGGGTCTTTGAAGTTTCCCTGCATATAATTGTAAGTTTATATCACAAAGGCTCAATGGCGAGTTGCCGTAGACATGACAAACACCTCTCTATTGTTTGGCAACAGCAGCATAGCCACCAGAACAACTTAATTCAGTCAACTGGCCACAAGTAAGGGGGAGGGTTGGCGCTGACATCCTTTCTGACATCTGCAGCCTGCTGTTTATGAGCAGCCACTGGCTTGGATGCATGGACAGGAACTTTAGATGTCACGTGACTCTTGTTGCCAGAAAAGACAACGTCAACCATGCTAACATGCTGTCTTGTGTGGTCAGGGAGATGATCTGCAAGTCAGCAATCATCATTGACCTCAGCACCCACAGCTCGAACAGAGGTTGAACTCACACAAAGACTTCCCGACACACAATGTCTCAAATTTCATGGCTTACCATCTTTTCTACCATCCCGTTTGCCAATTGCAGTCGTCACCAGCACCAGCAGGCAACATAAGCCAAGGTGGCAGTGATGAAAGGTGCTACGCCACAGCATCAAAGACGTGCCTGCATAATTGTTGTCCAGCTGAAGTCTGCATTCTGTGGGCTGAGTAATTATTGACCAATGTCAACAAGGTGAAGATGCTTACCAGCACAGTCCATGTACCTAAAAAACATGGCAGATGTGTTGGCAGTTTGGGTTCCCACTGTTGGTGCCGCCAAAATAATGCCAGGGATATTGTCAGGAGGCAGTGTCAGCTTACATACATTGTCAGTGTCAGCAGTACACAAATTGAGCACCAATGTAGGCCTGCAATGTAGCATTTGCAAGACTTACTGTTTTCCAGCCCTGCAAACACAAAAGCTTCTGAAAGCTCAGCACCAAAGATGGCCTGCTGAAAGTGCTTTTCAGTATTGAGGTCCAAAATGGATGTATACAGCAAGATATCTCTGCAGCCAGTACAATTGCTTGCAACACAGAAACAGCAGAAATCAAACACAAGAGCCAAACTTACTTCCTTTTGACTGCAACATCGCACTCTACAATGCAAAGCAACAATCAGAGTGGATATTTACTGGTGGTTGGCTTTGCAACAGCCACTATCCTTACCGTAGGTTGAGCTTACACTTGTAGGCACCTGAGTGTAAAGCTCATCCACCAGAACAGAAGCTGTAAAGGTTTTGCCGTAAAACTTGACCTAACGTGCGAAACCCCGAATAGCGGTGAAGGTGCAACTCCGCTCGGCGGCACCTGATGCCGCCAGAACTTGACGACAGCTGACAGCGACCAGCAAAGTAAACAAGGTGATGCTGGCTGAAAACAGCTTGGGTGACACGTTCATCGCCACTGCTCACGAAGTTTTGAGGCGAGGCTATCTATGTTTGTGCAACTATCTGGCTGTAGCAGGGTTGACAGCGCTCGCCTACGTTAGTTGAGGTGCATGCTGACGAAACTGGCTTGACACAGGAGATGGAGCGGAAGTGTGAGCCAGTCACCCTGCCTATAATAGTATCTTTGTGACTCATGGTAAACCTGTGCAGCTGCCTACCGCAGCAAACGCCCTTGCCCAGGGCAGTGCCCGGGGGCGAATTGCAAAATCGCCCGTGTGTCATACGCCCCTCGACAGGGTGGAGAGGTCAACACACTGAATTGCTCTTCGTGTCAGGGTACAAGCTGCAACATGCTATGTCAGGCTTTGTCACAGTACTGTGCATCCTTTCATGGAATACCACGGGTGCAAGGCGATCAAGAGGTAACAGCTGTTCTCACCCCTCCGACTTTATTGGTTATAGCTGAGAGGCAAATCGCTTAAACCATAGGCTACGTGGTCCTATGGGGGTTTATCCGTTTGAGTTATGCATTCCACTATCCTCATAGTTAAACAAACCTTCTGCATTCGCAGCACCGTCAACGGCGAAGCCTGTGGAGTGATGGTATAGATAAGCACCATACTTCATACGATATATTGTTGGCTGTGATGAATCGCCTCAGCCCTAAGCAGCGGCGGGATTGTCGGGGCGTGTGCAAATGCTGGGCTATGGTGTTGGCGGGGCCAGGTTGGTGCGCAAAGTCAAGCCAGGCAAGCTGCTGGAGACGTTGAGGGATGCAGCGAGGCTGGGCAGGCACAGTCGGCAGCTGACCCTGACAATCCGAGTCGAAGACTCGCTGGACGCGCTGCAGTGTGCGGATATGTTGCGCAACATCGTCGTGCCGGTATGCTCTCAGGGTTGCAGTGACTGCTGAAACCTGTCATGCATGTGACTTTTTTCTGACTTCACTTTGCTGCTCCTGTAGGCTAATGCCATCCCAGCCTGCAGAATCGAGCTGTGCATATGTGCTACAGCACAGCAGCAGGTCTGTAAAGATCTGGAGGGTGTTGCTGCCAGTGCAGCTACGCAGCTGCAGCTCCACAACTGTTTGGTCAGGCTGACCCTGCAGACAGCTGTTGATCACCTACACCCCTTGAACAGTGCGTCTCTACAGCAGCTAGCACCTTTGGGTGCTGTAGAAAATCACGGGTGGTGATTTTCTACAGCACCCAGCAGCAGATTTCACAGAGGACCACTTTTATGCTCTGCAGTCAGCTAAGGGTCTACTAAAGACGATAGTGCTGAGCCTGCACCTCAGTGTGCTGGAGCAGGGCTTTGCAATGGCATAGGGGCTTTGGCCACCATCACCTCTCTTGTCAGGCTGCACCTCAGCGTCCTGAATCAGAACCCAGATTGGCAGCCACTAGCACAGCTTTCAGGCCTTCACGACTTAGCATTGCAATGCCAAGAGGACATGTCTTCCTGTGCTCAGGTGCTCATCAGTAACTGTGCTAACTTGCAGCGTGTGGTCATTGCCAGCCTATGCAGCATCTATGCAGCATTGCCACATCTGCAGTCATTACAGACCATCAGCATCAAAGTTGATAACCTGACATTTCCTGAGGCTACTGTGGTGGGGGATCTGCCAGCACCACGAGATATCAGAATTTTATCCGCAGATTGGCACTGTGACGCCGTTCGTCTTTTGGGCATTGTCTTCTGGCACTGCAGCAGTCACACAGCTTGTTGTCTGGGAGGCAAGCTAAGCACACTGCCATGAGCTGCAGCAAATGCAGCATCTCACTCTGCTTGCTATCATGTGTCCAGACCATGATGTGAATGTGACTGATCTCAAGCCACAGCAAGCACTGATGGTCTTGCACTTGGTTAGTTGCTTTGGCATTGATGACTCAGGGGTGCAATATATTACAGCAGCGTTCCCAAGCTCGAAGGTTGTGTCGGTGTTACACGAGGTACAATTTAGGGCTCCTGTGGATTTGCCCATCATTTCTGTGCAGGCTGTGGTTTCCTTAGCTCGGGGCCAATTGCTGAAGCACATGTGCATAGGTGGATTAACAGGCTTGACCAGGCAAGGCACTTAGGCATGCAATCAAAGCACAGCAGAGTGCTGGCATAAGCCCAGAAACAGTTTTGGTAGTTTTGCCGAGCCTCTCAGAGGCTGATGGTGGCAGGGTAATTACATATGATAACCTTGCATTTCCTAGCTTAGAACTTGCCACCAACAAGCTTGGCTTTGTCATCTCTTCCTTACTTGTAGGTGGCAGATCACAGAGTGTTGCACTTGAAAATTCACTGAACTATCAGTACCTAGATAGATACTTCACAGCACGCTTGTCGCCAGCATGGCTTTTGATGCAGTGATGAAACTGACAGTGTTAAACTTAACGTCAGTACTGATTGTTGTGAAGCACACTGTTCTGTGGCATTACTGAGGCCTTAAGGCAAGCTTGCAGGAGAAGTGCTTGTGTAACCCAGGAAGCAACGGTCATCCATACCTTGACGTGACATAGTCCTGTGACATGAAGTATGACGGTCATGAGCTGACACCAGGTCAGTTGATAACATCTGCAGCTGCCTGAGTCAGCTGACTCTGCACAGCAAAAACAATTCCGCCAACTGCAACATGCTTGGACCAGTAGGGTCAGCATCATTTAGGTTAGGGGTTTAGCATCAGCATCATCAGCTCCTTGGGATTCAGAAACGTCATTTTTGAGAAGCACCCGTATATAGTGTAAATCTAAAATCCTCTCAGAGCAAAGTGCCAAACCAATTGCTTATTGCATCAAACACACCAATAACAGATGCAGCGAATGCCTGGCTCCTATGGCACATAGCTCAGCCCAATGCTTGGAGCCTGTGCACGCTTGGGAGGGAGGGGCCTAAGTGACCCCAGACATGACACCTGGATTGTCGTCTGCAATATGCATCACTGTGCATGCATACCTACACAACTCAATGCTACTCTAGCAGCAGCATCAGGCAGCAGGAGGAGTGGCGCTAACACCAGCGCCAGCCACAGCAGCAGTTTCTGCCACAGGATGCAGGTTGCCAGCCATACCTTATTGAAGTGAAGGTGTCATCAACCAGCAATCAGCTACAGGTGCACACCTCTTTGCCTCCTCTGTGCTTACATGAGAGTGTCTTTCTTGAGATGTTGCTACAATCGTATACACTTTGACTGTCTTGCACGCATGCTAGCTTTGTCATCCACCTTACATGGTGTGTTGCACTGCTGACAACGCTAAACACTTCAGTATCTAAATAAACCCTGAATATAGATCCATGTTTGAATGCTTGCAACACCACTGCTGCATTGGCTTGATTGCAATTATCCACTCTCATATGCTTCAGTCTGTTGCCAGTTATTACTCAGCAGTGCCCAGGCTCCGGGTGCCCGATGCTGTACGCTCTTAGCCTCGGTGATCAGAGCAGACGGCGCTTACAGTATCATTACCAGGAGACAGACACACAGTCGATGGAGATCACTTTACACAAGCAGCCAGTCACGAGTTCCTTGTGTGCTTTGCGCCTGCATCTGGTTCTTGTCTAAGCCTGCAAGATGCTGCAACTTATCTAAGGCCTTCTATGAGACCTTCTGTCCCTCTGAATTTTCGCGGGTATATACCAAGGATTGTTCTCTTGCGTCAGACCTACTAGCTTTTTGCGCGGACTCATGGCCAGCCTCGCTTCCGTGGGCTCAGGCTCCGACGCTTTGCCTGTAAAGCATTCAGCTAACCAGCTGGAGCAACTCGCTGCAAGACGCATGAGGATGAGGTTCGTGCCTAAATTGGCGCTTCTTGTGCACCAGCTAATGGTCTGCCAACCTGCTGCGTGAGGAATAAGTTGACAATGCTAGAAATGCTCAGGCAATAGCCAGCAGTAAGGCCAAGCTTCAGCAGGTAGGACAGAGTGTAACAGAAGGCCACACAATGTCAATCAGGTAAAATGGTACCCTTTGACAAGGGTGTAACAAAGCTGAGCTAATTGGTTTGTTGCTGCTATATAGTATATTGCAGGCAGCCATTCTGTGCTTCAGTGAGCATCTGGGGCATGCTTGAGTGACTGGACATGTCAAAATTGTCTTGAATCAATCTCATGCGTGATGCAAGTATTGAATGTTAAGATTCACACCCATAAGCTGCTATTGCAAGCGTGGTGCACGCTGTCCTTCTTGCATCTTGGAAGGGATCGTGGGAAGGGATCGTGGAACACTGCTGTGCCTGTACAGCTGCACAAGGTGCTTGTCGCCGATCATGCACAAAGCTGCTGTCAACTGGACCACCTTTCTGGTATTGTGCGATCTGCTTGTGCACATACCTAAGTTATGTCTGTTGGGGACTTCATCCTGCAAGGCTGTGCTGCTCTGGTCGACAAATCACTGAGCGGCCATCTGTATTTGCCCCAAACACACGCTTGGCACTTGCTCAGACTGTATGTGCAAAGCTGCTATGCAGAAGATGGTCCTCTGCAAGCGGACCTACTCTTTGTTAACAAAGTGTCTGCTTTATGCTTTACCAGACTCTGCAAACAGATGCCCCACCCTTGCTGCACACAGATGGCTTGCACACGCTTTGTTGGCCAGGGCATGCTCAACATCACTCCAGCTCATTTGCTTGAGGAGAGATCAGCAACTGTGCTCAAAGACGCTGCAGAATATGGGAGACAAAGTTGGTGCCTGCCCAACGTTTGCAGAGCTGGTCCAATAGGCCAGTGACAAGCTTGCTTCAGCAGGGCTTTGCGGAGAGTGTCAAGCCTCGTGTGTAAATCAGCACAGGGACCGGTGCTGAGTCCTTCTTTTGCATGAGCAAAGCTGAGGAGCAATTGTCGATGTGTGCTTCTTGTCATCAGCTGACCTGTGTGTGATTTGTTGAGCCTGCCCTGTCTTGAGGATTGTGCTGACATTGCAAAACAGTAGTGCATTAAGGCTTGCACAATTCAAAATTCAGATTTGGGATAGCAATTTGCTTCCACCGTAAAGAGTTTGTGACTGGCTGGCCGCTGTGCTGAATGGTACTTGAGAAGGCTCTGAGCTGTCACCAGCACATGTTCGAGCTAGCTGCTTTGTGCATGCTCAACATCTTAGTCAACTGTGAAGTCGTGTCCTGTTTTAATAAAGGACGTGCACAGATGTCGACACAGCTCCATCAATGTGCATCACCACACATAATTGTACCATGCATGCTTCATCAACAAGCATGTTGGAAAGCCAAAGGCATCACCGAAATGTGCTGCTGCAACTTTGTACGATGGGATTGCAACACAAGGCTGAAAGTGCATGCGGCACGTGTAAGGTATTTGCATAGAGGCCTTGAGTACACGTGAAGAAGGAATCTAGCCGAGATAGCTGAGTAGTACTTTACGCTGTACTGGACGCAATTGTTCGCCTTGTCAAGTTTGTTGCAATCTTGCCAGGAGGGAGCGTGCAGAGAAGGCAGCTGTGCACCAATAGTTTTCACGGGGTGTAGTGCGTTGATCGACATATACAAGATCAGCCATGGCATCGTTTACCCACTTGCCTGTAGCCAACGCACCGTCGTCAAGCTTGCTGGACCACCGACCTTGCTGCGTACAAAGGTATCCACAGCGAAGAGCAGGAGCAGGCATCCGCTCTTTGTCGAGGCCGTTTCAGGCGCCTTGCCAGCTTACATCTGGTTACAGCACGCGCGGCAGCGTACGCAAGCAACCCGCGACCACCTGCCAGGCTGTAGCTGCCCCTCCAAGCACATTCAGCAGACCACAAAATGGCACAGGCGGCCACACGCACACCTCGACTGATCACCCGATTCAGAACAAAGAGCAGCAAACAGGACCGAAGATCTTAATTGCTGGAGCAGGCATTGGAGGTCTTGTACTAGCAGTTGGCTTGCTGAAGAGAGGCTTTGATGTCAAAGTATTCGAGAAGAACATCACTGCCATTAGAGGCGAGGGCAAATACAGGGGACCCATTCAGGTTAGGCAGCAGCTGCTGTCACAGCTTTGCCAGTATTTGGCACATGTTCCTGTGTCTAAGCTGTTTTGCACCTGGATGCAGGTGCAAAGCAACGCGCTAGCTGCTCTTGAGGCCATTGACAAGGAGATGGCTGACAAGATCCTTGCAGAAGGCTGCATCACAGGAGACCGCATCAATGGTCTTGTGGACGGCGAGACTGGCAAATGGTAAGCAAGCAGGCTCAATCATCGCTCCTTGCTGTGACTTTGCTGGAACTTCACAGCGCTCAAATTATGCAAGTTTGGCTGTCATTTAAAACTTGATTGCACCACAAAGCCAGGCACATAAAGCAATGCAATTGCAGTTGACCTTCAGCTAATCTCAATACATGCTATAATGCACCAAGAGCCTTTTACAAGCACCCATCATTTCCTTTGCAGGTATGTCAAGTTTGACACTTTCCACCCAGCAGTCGACAGGGGTCTGCCTGTAACTCGCGTCATCAGTCGGGTGGTCCTGCAGCAGCTACTAGCAGAGACAGCCATTGAAATGGCGGGCGAAGATGTGATTCTGAATGACCAAAACGTCATCGACTACCAGCATGAGGTACGATCTACCTTAGCACTGTTTGCTCTTGTTTGCAGTTAGGCAAGCTTTTGCAGGTAATGATGCCAAATCAAGCTCATTGGCGTCATGGGAGGCGAAAGCTGCTAGCTTGACTAGATCAAGGGCTTGCATGCTACTTTATAGCATGTGCTGCCTTCAGCGGTGCTCATCACCACATGTTGGCAGCCAAAACATGAACCTTGGGTCATGAATGCACATGCGTAGCAAATTTTCTGTGGCATCTTCCAGGTTGATGACATGGGCCGCAGAAGGGTGTGGGCTGTGATGAAGTCGGGCGAGCGGTGGGAGGGAGACATCCTGGTCGGCGCAGATGGTATCCACTCCAAGGCAAGTGTCGCAAGCAGGCCATGCATGCCTGTGGCATCACACCACTGCTGATGTCTGTTAAATGTGGATGATCTTGGCATGCTGTTGTACAGCAACTGTCTGGTCCCGTGTGAGTCCTGAGCAGAGCATCAGCATGCAATCTGCTGCAACAGCTGCACCTGCGCTGCCCATGGACAGCAAATGTTACCTTTTCTGCCATCAAGTGTATATCTTGACAGCAATCAAAACGTTCAACAGTCAAACTCAAGCTACAGCTGCTGGGGCAGACTCAACAACAAGCGCATTGGGCCAGCTTGGTGTGGCTCATTAATGATATGCTCCCTGCTTTGCAATGAAATTGCACACCCCCTTTGCACCTGTATGAAGGCCAAGCAGAGCTCAATAACTCTGTCATATTCTCAGCACGACATGCTCTTTGCTGTATAGGTTAGACAGAAGCTGGTGGGCAAGGGGGACCCAACCTACAGCCAGTACACCTGCTACACTGGCATTGCTGACTTCACTCCTCCAGACATTGACACCGTGGGGTACAGAGTGTTCCTTGGCAATGGGCGCTACTTTGTGAGCAGTGATGTTGGAGGGGGCAAGATGCAGTGGTATGGCTTCCACAAGGAGCCCCAGGGTGAGTGTATGTTGCTGTGTCAAGCCACCTCCCTGCAGAATGTCAGGTGTTGCAGTAACAGAAATCCAGCTGACATGTTCTGCAGTCTGGTCAAAATGGCGTTGGAGATGTAGACTTGGTCTGGTCAATTGTGTCATGTGCACATGACTGCAGACTCTGAAATCGCTTGTCTTTGTTCATCTGTATCACTTTGGACATATTGTGCTTAAAGCTCTTGTCTGGCTTTGGCTCAATGTAATGTTGCTGTTGTCCCTTCTGATGAGATGTGTGAAGCATAGTGGGGTAATAGAGGCAAGAGTCCCCCCACCCCCCCCCCTCAACATAGAGACACACAGTCTGTTGTTGCTGACTTTGACCGCCATGTGCATAGGTGGTAAGGACAAGGAGAACGAGCGCAAGCAGCGCTTGCTGAACATCTTTGGTGACTGGACAGACATGGTAACTGACCTGATCAGGTATGCCACAGCCTGAAGTGACTGCCTGCATGCATCTTGCCTGTGCACATGGTTTTGGCTTGTAGTTCACATGCGCCAGCAGCCACAACAAGAAATGATCAAGAGCACCAGCGCCACAAAGAGTCTACACCAATTGAGCAAGTATGGATGCGTTCTGGCTAATCCTGCTGTAGCCAAAAACAAATAGTATGAGTGCAGGCAGCAACAGTACTGATTGGCACAACATCACTGGTATCATTGTGAGCTGGTGTGGGCACAGTTGTACAGTCATGTTTTCAGCAAAGCATCAGACTGCAGCATAAGTCTGCACACAGTTTGAGTCCTGCCATGCGCATTCTATTGCAGTTGCACTTCATTGCATCCGACCAGAACTTATACCAAACCTAAACAACATTAACAGTGTCTGAAACCTTTGTTGGAGCCGGCTGTGTAAGCTGTACATATCACTGAAAGCTCCAGGCTCCACAGTCATCACAGCACAACAACATATGATGCCCCCCTTTGCAGGGCAACACCAGAGTCTGATGTGCTGCGCCGTGACATCTTTGACCGCCCCCCAGTCTTCAAGTGGACCAAGAACAATGTGATCCTGTTGGGAGACAGCGCCCATGCCATGCAGCCCAACCTGGGCCAGGGCGGTTGCATGGCCATTGAAGATGCCTATCAGCTGGCTAAGGATCTCAGCAAAGCCAAGGACTCTTTCAAGCAGCCCTGGTTCAACATGGAGAAGGTGCTGGTGGTAAGTCAATTTCCAACCCCATCTTGGATTGTCATGTTGCATTTGTTTGCAGGAGCAGCTTGGCAAGCTTCTACTTCAAGGGTCTGCTTCAGTTCATTGGAAGAAGCACGTGCATATCTTTTGATGAAAGGATACTCCAGTAAATGAGCCTGCAGCTGTTTGAGCATACTTTGTTGGCGCCTGGAGTTCTGGCCTTGTCAGGTTTAGTGCTGTTTTGCATTTGGCTTCACAGCGCTCAAATTGTACAAACTTTTCTACTCTCCAGCACAAATGCATGTTGCAAAATAACAAAGTCTGCAGTGAAAAAGGGTTATGCACTCACAAGCACCTGCTTTAGCCAGCTCAACTGATGTAGTGACTCCTAAATGTCAACGGCTGTCTGAGCAGTGTGCACAGGAGATAGTGCTGTCCACACCCTCCTCATGTGGGCTGAACTGCTCAACTTGCACATGCAGGCCTTTCAGTGGAAGCGATTCTTGAGGTCCAGCACCATCCATGGTCTGGCAGGTTCAGCTGCTATCATGGCTTCAACCTACAAGGCCTATCTGGGCGAGGGCATGGGACCCCTCAAGCCCCACCTTACCAAATTCAAGATCCCCCACCCTGGCCGGGTGGGCGGGTACTTTGCCATGAACCTGACCATGCCCACAGTGCTGGCATGGGTTTTGGGGGGGAATGTGAGCAACCTAGCAGATGCTAGGGCTTCCTTCTGCCGCATGGCAGATCAGCCCAAAGGTTTCCATGAGAAGGACTTCAGGACGTTTTTAAAGGATGATGATGCGCTGATCAGAGCATCCAAGGCTAGCTGGCTGTTGCTCCCAGCAACTGCCACCAACCATATCAATGCAGGCAAGTCCTATACTTGTCCCTTTTTTGAGTTGATACAATCATGCTGACTGGACTCCTTTTTGGTACCCAGCAGTACTTGCATTGCTTACAGCAACTGCGTATACCTCCGTTGAAACATCCGGGTGCACATTGACACTGAACACAGCATTGCCAAAGTCAGGCAACACTGTACACATGAGGTCCACTGGTCAGCTTGAGATTGTTTGAATGCCATAGCATGGGCAACAACAGCATGGGTGTAAACCACTGTTGATACAGCAACATGAAGGATTGCATTTTTGGCGTACTGCAGACGACCAGGATGAGTTCATTGGAGCCTTGAGTCTGGGTACAGCCCAAGAGGAGGACTCAGATGTACGTGCAGTGGACAGATTCCATGGGTTGAGGGTGGCCCACCCCTTAGAGGCTCACAA
>JAABUH010003503.1_pt1 | contig 13410 bp, 10 predicted proteins | sample 5559121 | NCBI WGS metagenome assembly JAABUH01 (sample SAMN10711871, study PRJNA513364) | rock metagenome | isolation source: Antarctica rocks | place: Antarctica: Victoria Land, Battleship Promontory nord | collected 2015-12-28 | reverse complement strand
GCGATCTGCGTGACAAGTGACCCACTAGCTCTATCATGGGAGTTTGTTCGCCAACTTCGGCTGATAAAGGGAAATGGACATGAATGATTTGAACAGACGTCGCTTCCTGTTTAGCTTCTTCTGCCTTGGCTTCTCGGCGGCATCAGCCTTGACAGCGGCAAAAGCAGACACGATACACGACGCTGTCGCAAAAGGCAATCTTGCTGAAGTGAAACGCCTCCTTGCCAAGCATCCGGGATGGCGCGAAGCGCGTAATCGTGATCACCTCACCCCCCTTATCATTGCCGTTGCACTGGGGCGGTCAGACATCGCACATTTCCTGGTGCGGACGGGGGCTAACGTCAACGCACACAAGGCCGACGGCAACTCGCCTCTTTTCGACGCCGCATACCACGGCGATACGGAAATGTTGAGCTTCCTGCTCCAGCACAAGGCCGATATCAACGCCCGAAACAAGAAGGGGGAAACCGCGCTCCATTACGCCGTCATTTACGATAAGCCTGATGTCGCGCGCGTCCTTCTGGAACATCAGGCCCGCGTTGACGGCAGACAGGGTGAAGGCAAGACGCCTCTGCTCTGCGCGGTAGAGACGAACCGATCCCGTTTCGTGCAAATTCTACTCGCCCACGGAGCAGATATGGGGGCGCCGGATGACTTGGGGAACTCGCCTCTGCTCTTGACCCTCTCCCGCTTTACAGGCGGCCTGGACGAGACCGGCACTGCGCTTCTCGCTTCCCTTCCCGTCTCACTACATCTCACCAATGTTCCGTTGCATGATGCGCTCGTCCAGTTGTTCGCGCAAACAAAGCAAAAGGTTACTGTCTCGGACAGGTTAATCTCCCCCGTGTCTTTGAGTGTTACAACGAATTTCGGGGACGCACTTGGTAAGCTTTTGCATCCTGCGCGTGAGGGCGATGACGCCCCGGCTACGGTCGCTACGGGCGCAGGTGTCGTGCAGATACGCGCCTCCGATGAACAGGCCGAAGCAGACCATGCGCTATGGCCGGTGTTCACAAGGGACCCGAAGTTCCAGTTCTACCAGAGAATCTCACTGCCGGTGCTGAACAGTTACTTGTCACGCGCCGTTACACACTTCGGCCTCTGCGCGATCTCGCCGGAGCCTTCGACCTCGTGTTTCGGGGACGATTTGCGGATGCTCACCGACCTAGGTGCCAAGTTCATCGGGCGTGCCGCCTATGCATGGGTGCCACCCGACGACGAGGAAGCGCACTTCCGCCAGGCGAACGCGCGCGCCGCGAAAGTCGCGCGTGCCGATCCAGAGATCATCCTCCAGGCGTGCATCTTTGAGGCGGTCCAGGCAGCCGTCGGGAATCTGCCCGTGCCTGAGTGGGTGTTCCAGGAGTTCGGCCTGCCCGTCGAGCGCCGCACGTTCAACTACTCCGCTATGTTATACGATGGGAACAAGTACCACAATCACTGGGCGAAGGACGCTTCCGTGCCGGACATGAGCAAGGCCGAGACGAAGATGTATTTCTACTACCGGGCGCGGCGCTACATCGACAGCGGTTTTGAGTCGCTCCACTTCGGCCAGGTGGGCCTTATGGATGAGAATGACCCGCAGCACGCCCACTGGTGGGAGATGCTGACCCGCGTGCGACGCTACGCCGCCCAGCACGCCCGCCGGCGCATGGTGTTATGTGACGCGCATACGCACGGCGTTGTCGTGGGCGGCGGTCTGCTTCTGTTCGACCTTCACGCCTGGCCGCTGATGGCACAAGACGTCAAGGCCGCGCCGCAGCAGGTCGAGCTAATTATAGGCTACTACAACAGCATCTACCATCAGAGCGCAGGCGGGGTGACGGTGAGCGGCTGGGCCTGCGATCACCTGCCTTATATCTGCGAGTTCGACTGCGGGGGCGTCAGCGACAAGCCGGGACAACCCAGCAACTTCCCATGGAACTGGGGATATTCCTGCGGCGACTGGTTCGCTCACCAGCCGGCAGAGTACCGTCGCGGGTTCCTGCGGTATGCGAATGACTGGCTCACGGCCCTCCAAGAAGACGCTCACCTCCAGATGCCTACGCGCCTCAACTTAGCCGTGCCCATTGAGGGGGTGAAGATGTGGCAGGCAAATCAGCGCTCTCCTGCCTGTCCGATGGGTTTTTCTTTGGAGAATGACATCAGGGCCATATGGCACTAAAACGAACAGAAAAAGCCGCCCCGGCCTATGGCTGAGGCGGCTTTCCTTATGTCTCTGACTACCCTTCCAGCAGCAACGCCTCGGGGTCTTCGATGAGTTCTTTGATGCGGACGAGGAAGCGGACGGCCTCGCTGCCATCCACGATGCGGTGGTCGTAGGACAGCGCGACGTACATCATCGGGCGGATAACGACCTCGCCGCTCAGGGCGATGGGGCGTGGCTCGATCTTGTGCAGACCCAAAATGGCGACCTGGGGGGCGTTCAGGATGGGCGTGGACATCAGCGACCCGAAGACGCCGCCGTTGGTGATGGTGAACGTGCCGCCGCGCATCTCCTCGATAGTCAGCGTGTTGTTCTTGGCGCGGCCCGCCAGCCCAGCAATTTCTTTCTCGATGCCGGCGAAGGTGAGTTTGTCGGCGTTGCGGATGACGGGGACGACCAGGCCCTCGTCGGCGCCGACGGCGATGCCGATGTCGTAGTAGCCCTTCTTGACGATCTCCTGGCCCTGAATCTCGGCATTCAGGAGGGGGAAGGCTTTCAGGGCGCCGATGCTGGCTTTGGTGAAGAAAGACATAAAGCCCAGGCCGATGCCGTTCTTCTCCTTGAAGGTGTCCTTGCGCTTGGCGCGGATCGCCATGACGGCGCTCATGTCAAGTTCGTTGAAGGTGGTCAGCATGGCCGCCGTGTGCTGGGCCTCGACCAGCCGGGTTGCGATGGTCTGGCGGCGGCGGGTCATGCGGACGCGCTCTTCGGGGCGATCGCTGGCGGTGGAAACCACGGGAACGGAAACCACGGGAACGGAAACCGTAGGGGCGGGGGGCGGGGGGGCTGCCGACGCCTGTGCCGTCTGGGCGGCCAGATTGTTCGCTGTTTGCGGTGCGTCACTGCTGCGCTCCAGGTAGTTGGCGACGTCGTCTTTGGTGATGCGCCCGACCGGGCCGGTGCCTTTGACCAGGCTGAGGTCAATCTTGTTGTCCACCGCCAAAGTCCGGGCCAGCGGCGAGGCGGCGGGGGCGGGCGTCCCATCGCCGTTGCGCGTGGGGGTGGGCGGGGTCGCTTCGGCCGTCGGGGCTGGTGCGGCGGCTGCCGAGGCGGGAGCCACGCTCGTCCCTGCCGCATCGGCGACAACGGCGAGGATGTCGCCGACGGCCACAGTGTCGCCTTCGGCGTGAGCGAACGACTGGATGACGCCGGCCGAGTCGGCGGGCACCTCGACGTTCACCTTGTCGGTTTCGAGTTCCGCGACGGCCTCGCCGGCGGCGACCGTCTCGCCTACCTTTTTCATCCAGCGCAGGATGGTGGCCTCGGTCACGGACTCTCCCATCTGCGGGACTCGGATTTCAACGGACATGGGCGGGGACGCTCCTTTTCGATTTCACGCCGTTGGAGTTAGCGTTTTTTTTTGCCGGCGCGTCGCTGAGGGCGGCGGCCAAGAGGCGGTTCTGCTCGACCGAATGGCGGCGCGAGGAGCCTTCTGAGGGGCTGGCGGCTTTGGGACGACCGACATAGGTCAGTTCCATTCCCGGCGGCAGCAACGAACGCACCCGCGACGAGATGAAGACCCAGGCGCCCGTGTTGCGCGGTTCTTCCTGGAGCCAGACCACTTCGCGCAGGTTCGGGTAGCCCTGCATGACCTTTTCCAATTCGGCGAACGGGAAGGGGTATAGCTCTTCGATCCGGGCGACAGCGATATTCTGTGCCGCCGCGTAATCCTCGCGGCCGACGAGGTCCACATAGACTTTGCCGCTGCACAGAACCAGCCGGGTCACGTCCCCTGCCCGCTCGCGTGGGCGCGGGTCGTCCAGCACGGGCTGGAATGTGCCTTCGGCGAGGTCCTGGAGCGTGGAGGCCACGGGCGGCTTGTCCACTTTAAGCAGGCCTTTGGGCGTCATCAGGACCAGGGGCCGGGGGGCGTCCCAGAGCAGGCCGGCCTGGCGGCGCAGGATGTGGAAATACTGGGCCGCCGTCGTGCAGTAGGCGATACGCATGTTGTCGTTGGCGGCAAGCTCCAAATACCGCTCCAGGCGCGCGCTGGAGTGCTCCGGCCCCTGGCCCTCGTAGCCGTGCGGCAGGAGCAGCACGAGGGAGGGTGTCTGCTGCCATTTGGCGTTCCCGGACGCGATGAACTGGTCAATGATGACCTGCGCGCCGTTGGCGAAGTCGCCAAACTGGGCTTCCCACAGGACAAGGCAGCCGGTCGCGTGCATCGAGTAGCCGTACTCGAAGCCCAGCACGGCGTTCTCGGACAGCGGGCTGTTGACGACGGCGAAGGACGCGCGGGCGTCCGGGATCGCCTGGAGCGGGCAGTAGGTCTCACCCGTCGTCGGGTCGTGCAGGACGGAGTGGCGCTGGCTGAACGTTCCTGCCTGCGAGTCCTGACCCGACAGGCGGATGGGTGTGCCGTCGGCGAGGATGGACGCGAAGGCCAGCGCCTCGGCGTGTGCCCAGCGGATCATGCCGCCCGGCAGCAAGGCGGCGCGGCGCGGCCCGAACGTCAGCCGCTCCAGCTTGGCGTTGGCCGTAAAGCCACGGGGCCTTGCCAGCATCTCCTCGTTGAGCGCCGTCAGCCGCAGGGCGTCCACGTTCGTTTTGACATTTTTCGCCAGTTCCGCAAAGCCTTCGGGGATGGCTGGCCCCTTGCCCAAGCCCTTGCCGGAGGGGGTGGTCCGTGCTTCCGTCAGCCGCTGCATGACGTCGGCGACCATCGCCTGCGCCTCGTCACGCGTCACGATGCTCTGCCGCTCCAGTTCCTTGGCGTAAATCTCGCGGACGGTCGGGTGCGCCTTGACGATCTCGTACATGCGCGGCTGCGTGTAGGCCGGTTCCTCGCCCTCGTTGTGGCCCCAGCGGCGGTAGCCGACCAGGTCAATAAGGAAATCCTTGCCGAACTTCTCCCGGTACGCCAGCGCCATGCGCGCCGCGGCGATGCAGGCCTCGGCGTCGTCGGCGTTGACATGGACGATGGGGATCTCAAAGCCTTTGGCAAGATCGCTGGCGTACAGGGTCGAGCGCGAGTCGCGCGGCGTCGTGGTGAAGCCGATCTGGTTGTTGGTGATGATATGGATCGTGCCGCCGACCGAGTAGCCGGGCAGACTCGAAAGGTTCAGCGTCTCGGAGACGATGCCTTGACCGGGGAAGGCGGCATCACCGTGGATGAGGATCGCGAGCGACGCTTCGGGGTTCTCTTCCGGCGGCCCCGGCTTTTTACGATGCTCCTGGGCGGCACGCGCCCGGCCTTCGACGACGGGGTCCACGAACTCCAGGTGGCTGGGATTGGGCGTGAGCGTGATCGGCATCTCCTCGATGCCGTTGTCGCTGAAATCCCGGCGCGCGCCCCCGTGGTAGATAACGTCGCCTGAATACCCCTGCTGGGAGCCACCTGCGACGGATGCGCTCTCGTCCTGTTTGGAAGATTTGAACTCCTGGAGGATCTCCGTGTAGGGCTTGCCGAGGACATGCGCCAGCACGTTCAATCGGCCCCGGTGCGCCATGCCCATGACAACCTCATGGGTGTGGCTCAGGGCGGCCTCGTGGACGATCCGATCCAGAATCGGCACGAGGATGTCCACACCCTCGATGGAGAACCGCTTGGCCCCGACGAAAGTCGTGTGCAGGAACCGTTCCAGCGACTCCACCTCGGTCAGCCGCTGCAAGACCTTGCGCTTCTCTTCTTTCTCCAGGCCCCCAAAGAAGCGCCGGCTTTCCGCCGCCTCGCGCATCCAGTCACGCTCCGCAGGGGTTTGAAGGTGGTCGTCCTCGTAGCCGATGGAACCCGAATAGGCCTGCCGGAGACGGCCCAAGGCCTCTAGGGCGTCGCCCGCATCTTCTGCCAGCGGCCCGCCGACCACGGTGGCCGGGAGCGCGACCAGGTCCTGTGTTGTCAGGCCATGCGTCGCCAGTTCCAGGCTGGGGTCGCCGGGCGGCTCGCTGCCGAGCGGGTCAATGTGGGCCGTCAGATGCCCTCGCTCGCGCACCAGCCGCGTGACGCGGGCTGCGCCGACGACCTTCATCACATCCAGAGACCCCCCCGCCCCTACCACTGTTGACAGGGGGGGAGCCAGAGAAGACAAGCCCGCCGAACCGCTTCCGGCTGCATCCTCCCCTCCGGCTCCCCCCCTGTCAACAGTGGTAGGGGCGGGCGGAGAACTCGTCCCGTTGCGGTGGACCGGCTCGACGGTGGGCGGGGTCCAGTTCTGAAAGGCAGCGCGGGTGGCGGGGTCCACCGAGGCGGGGTCCCGCTCGTAGCGGTCGTAGAGGTCAAGCACATACCCGGCGTTGGGTCCGTAAAACTCGTCTAAATCGCTCATAAGTCCTAAACCTTGTCCTGTAGCGATGGTTGTTCCCGATAATTGTACCCTAAAACCCAAAGGAAAGAGTAAGAACCCGGCACTGGACGTGCCGGGATACTCCCGGTGGAAATCGCTATGCGACTGAGGACATGCTTCCGAACGCTGTTCCTCAGTGCCGGGCCTTCCTTCCGGGCAGGATCACAGGCCGATCACGCTGTATACCAGTCGGCTCTTGCGGCTGCCGACTGTTTCCGAGATCAAGACCGAAACCAACTCAGGCAGCGGCTCGTGGCGCGGGTGCTTGATGACGACGCGGCGGCGGGCGATGCGGCAGGCCTCGCGGACGGCGTCCGGGTCGAGGGGGGCGGGGTTGCCGAAGACGAAAAGCGGGCTGACGGAGGCTTCGGAGCCGGCCAAGCGTTTATCAAAAAAAGGGTCGAAATAGACGACATCGAAGGAATGCGCCGCGCAGCCGCGCAGGTAAGCGCCATGGTCGGCGGTGACGACTTGAACCCGGCGTAAGGCCGCTCCCAGGACGGCGTTAGACATGGGGAAATCTCGGATTCCCGCCCGCGTGACGGCGGCCAGTTCGCGCACGCTTTCCAGGCCGAGGACGAGGCCCTGGTCGCCGACGATCAGGGACGCTAGGGCGGCCTCCGAAGCGAATCCCAGGGTGCCATCCAGCAGCGAGTCGCCGGGACCCAGGCCCGTGGCTTGCAGAAAGTGGTCCGGCTCGCCCCGCAGGACATGAGAGCCGCGTATGAGGAACATGTTGGGATGGAAATAATATTCCGTCCCGCTCGCCCGGTCTTTGAGGCGCAGGTGGTCCGCCCCGGCAATCAGCAGGCGCGCGACTTCAAAGCCTTCGCCCGAAGCGGCGAAAATCTGGGGCAGGGGACGACCGAGGCGGGGGACGAAGGGCGCGTGGAGTTCGGCGGCGAGGCTTTGCGCCTGCGCCTCGACAGCGGCGCCCAGCTTGACGGCGGTGGTAACAGCTAAGGGAACGGTCATAGCTCGCGGACGGCGTCCTTGACATCGGCGACGGCGACGGCGGGGACGACCAGCCGGCCAAAGCCCATGCCCACGGCGTCGCCCAGCACCTGCGGCCACCAGTCGCCCAGGGCAGCCGTGATCGCCTTGCCCGCGCCCCGCGCCTGTCCCGATGCCAGCAGCAGGCGCTCCCAGGAAGCGTCCAGGAGGCTCTCGGTGACGAATACCCCCGCAAAGCCGTCCAGCGTTTGGGGGAGGTCGTCCTCTTCAAGCGTCGCGCCCACACCCGCTTCAAGCTTCACCCGGCCAAACAGGACGTCGTCTTCCTCCAAAGCGGCCTCGATCTCCTCGATGCGTTCCTGAAGGTCGGGCTGCTCGCTCCACTCGCGCAGTACCAGGTACAGGGGCAGGCGGGCCGCGCCGCGCGCCAGCGCGGTCAGGGCCAGCCGCTCCGGGGGAATGTCCAGGGTCAGCGGCTGGCCGCCGATGATCCGCGCCAGGTCGCCCAGCGTCTGCGCCTGCTCGCCCGCCGTCTGCGCCAGCGCCTCCGCCCCCAGGAAGTCGTTGTCGGCGGGGACGACCAGGCCGTCCGCGCCGGACGCCATCGCTTCCTCGGCCTCAGCCAGCGTCCGCGCGGAACACAAGATCGTGATCAAACGATTGTCCGAGGCGGTCCGGGCAGGCAGGTGGGAGCCTTCGAGAAAGAAGCGGCGCGTGGAAAGGAACGGGGACTGGTAGCGGGCCACCGTGCCGGCGTCGGGCGCGACATAAACCCGGCCCCGGTCGCCGTCCACGATGAGGATGTCGTCCTCCTCGATGGCCGCCAGTCCCGCCTCGTCCAGCCCCAGCACGACGGGCAGGTCGGGCGGCGGCGACAGGGGAGTGGGGCTTGCGGCGGCTAGGCCGACGACCTGGACGCCGGGCAGAGGAGCCAGCCAAAAGGCAGGCGGGATGCGGTCGGCGACGACGATGATCTGTTCCAGGTCGGGGTTTTCGACGCCGTAGGAGCGCAGCCGCTCGCCCAGCCGCCGCAGGCGCTCGGGGGCGAGGTTGGGTACTCCGAAGTCGTCATGGAGGCGAGCGGCGACGGCGATAGCGACGCCGGGGCGGGAGGCGATCCCGTGGAGGATGTCGCTCACGGTTTGGCCGCTTCCGGCGGCGCGGGCGGCGCGATGTCCGGCGCGGGCGGCGCGATGTCCGGCGCGGGCGGCGCGATGTTCGTGATGCTGCCGGGCGTGTTGTCCGCGGGCGACGCGGGGGCGGGGGCCGGCGGCACGTCGTCCAGTCCATCTCCGCCGTCCTTGCCGTCGTCTGCTTGCGGCTTCACCTTGAACCTGCCGGTGGTTTTAAACGGGATGTTGATGTACTCGGCCCCTTCTTTGATGCCGATGACGATGGGCTTGCCGCTGGCGCGGGTGTCCGCGTTGGTGACCATGCTGCCGTCGCTGTCCTGCCCTTTGACGGTGCCAACCAGCAGAACGGTCTGGGACCGCCCATTGTAAAGCCCGGCGTCGGCAGTCAGGGTGCGGGTCACCGGCCCTTCCGGGCGCTGGATAATCTGGTGGACGGTGAGCGAGCCGGGGATCTTGCCGATCTTGCGGCGGTAGTCGTAGGTCATTACGGCGCAGGTCAAGGTCGCTGGGTCCTTGAACTGCCGGCGCGGGGAACCTTCGGGCGCGTTCGCCTCCCGCTTGCCGGGCGTGACGCGCAGGATAACATTGCCTGACAAGACCGCGAGGTGTCTGGGGAAGTCAATGGTCCCGTGCGACCCGGTCAGGTCGTCCTGCGGGTCATACAGATGGACCGGGCCGGGCGCATCGGCGCTCAGGAGGCTCTGGTCTTTGTCTTGGAGGGCGGTGGCCTTGTCGGTCTTCAGGACGGCGTCGTCTTGAGTGAACTGGACTCCCTGCGTCATCGAGATCGAGCGCCCGTCGGCGAGGTACTTGGTGATGCCGACCTGTACGCCGACATCCGAGGGTGCCTTGGCGGCAGGCGTGGGGGCGGCGCGCAGTGTCCCCCCGGTACGGGCGGGCAACAGGGCGGGGACGGCAGCCAGAACGAAGGCGCCCCATAAAATCGGTCTGTGGAAGAGTAATCGCTGGGTACGCATGATGGTCATTCTACCCCTTTGGGCAGCCGCAGTGTTCCCCGAAAGTCATGCAGGGTGAAGTCGCCCGTCCGCGTGTCCGCTTCGGCGGCGGATACTGTGGCGGTTCCCCGGTCGCCGGGGACGAGCGCCGTCACCGGCCCCTGGCTGCGGGCCATGTTCTGCGCCGCGTCCCAGGTGAGGCCGGGGCAGTCCAGCGTGACCAGGCCGCGCGGACTGTGGAGGAGGGCGTGGACGCTGCCTGCCAGCCGCAGGGTCCCGCGCGTGGATTGAGATGCCGCGCCGGGCGGCTTGCCGTAGGAGCCGCTCCCCGCCGTCACCGACAGCCGGGGCACGACGGCGGTGATCGGGCCGGGGCTTGCGAGCCGGCTCCGAAGTGAATCCCAGACCAGCGCCTGGCTTGTCAGGACGGGCCGCTGGGGGCTGAAGATGACGGCCCGGACATCCTTGTCCACCCGCAGTGTCCCCGCCGCCGACACGCCCCCCCCCCCAAACGGGGTTTGGTAAACGGCGCGGCCCGCCGTCAGCGAGACCTCCGGCCTGCCGCCCGTGTCATACAGAATCCCCTGCCGGATGCCGTCCACGCTCACTGTGCGCCGGTCTCGGCTCAAGGTGAGCGTTCGGGCCGACACGCGCCAGCGCCGCCGCCCGCCTTCGTGAGCCACCACCAGGACGTCATCGGCCTCCAGCCCGATCTGCCCCAGGTCGGGCCGGGCATAGCTTTGTCCCAGGGCCGTGAGCGGCTGGTAGTGGGCGAAATAGCGCAGGGACCAGGCAGTCAGCCCGACAAACGCGATCCCTACCAGACTCAGCAGCAGGCGCAGGCTGCGCGGACTCATTTTCGGTTAAATGGAATGATCGGCGGGGCCGGTGGCACGTTGCTGCCGTTTGTCCCCGTGCTGGTTCCGGTGCTTGTTCCTGTGCTCGTGCCGGTCCCCGTCCCCGTACTCGTGCCGGTCCCTGTACTCGTGCCGGTGCTACCCGTGCCGCTGCCGCTGTTGCCGTTGCCGCCCCCGCCGCCGCACCCGGCCAGCAGGGCGGCCAGGGCCACACCCGCGCTAGCCAGCCACAGCCGCCGCGTCAAGCCCCTATGCTCATGGAGAAATGCCATTTGTGTTCCTTTCGCGCAGGCCAACTTCCGGCCCGCCCCGGTTCTACATCTATCATGCACTGGCGTGATGCAGAGTGAGCCGGTGGCTCTGGAAAGCCCCGGCAAAGAAGCGTCCCTGGGACGAGGAGAACTCTGACGATGAGAATGCCGCCTCTGGGCTGACGGTCCTTCCCCCTGTCTTTGTTCCTTGATCTTCGCCCATGAGGGCGCGGACTGCCGAGGCTTTCCAGAGCCGCCGGCTCACTCTGCGTCACATCAATCACATACATTATATAAGAATTTCCGGCGAAGCGCAAGAGGCAAAGGAGATTCGGGGACAGTCCGCGTATCTTTACGGGCAAACAAGCGGGAGGATGGCATGGCGAAAACATATAAAGTGGGCGTGGCGGCGATGGTGCATGACCACGTCTGGGGCGAGCTGGCGCACTGGAAGTCGCTGCCCAATGTGGAACTGGTCGCGGCGGGCGACGTGAACGCGCCGCTGCGGGAGCGGGCGCAGAGCGAATACGGCATCACGCGCGTCTACGACTCGTGGCAGGCGATGGTGGAGACCGAAGACCTGGACATCGTGCAAGCGGCTTCAGAGAACAGCGTGGGCGCGGACATCGTGGAAGCCTGCGCCGCGAAGGGCATCCACGTCATCAGCGAGAAGCCGATGGCAGCGACGCTGGCGCAGGCCGACCGGATGCTGCGGGCGTCGGAGGCGGCGGGGACGCGGCTGCTGATCAACTGGCCGACGGCCTGGGTCCCGGCCTTTCAGGAATGGGAGCGGCGCCTTGTGGCGGGCGACATCGGTGACATCACCTACCTCAAGTACCGGTCGGCGCACAACGGGCCGAAAGAAATAGGATGTGACCCGCATTTCTGGCAGTGGCTGTACGACGCCGAAAAGAACGGCGCGGGCGCCCTGATGGACTACTGCGGCTATTCGGCCAACATGAACGCCCGTTTCTTAGGCATTCCTACGCAGGTGACGGGGATGCGCGGGGTGTTCGTCAAAGACTACCCCGTCCCCGACGACAACGCCATCATCCTGATGAAGTACGCCCATGCCTTCGGCGTCGCCGAGGCTTCCTGGACGCAGACCGTTCCTTACGCCGAGGGTGCAAACCCCATCGCCTACGGGGTGGGCGGCTCCCTGTCCGTTGCGGGCGGCAAGGTCATCTGGCAGCGGCCCGGCCAGTCCACGGAGACGATCACGCCCGCTGACCCCGTCGCGCCCCATCGCCACGGCCCGGAATACCTGCTGCACTGCCTCGAAACCGACGCGCCCATCGAGGGCTTCTGCTCCCCCCAAGTCAGCCGAAACGCGCAGGAGATTTTGGAAGCGGGCCTCCGCTCGGCGGACACCGGGCAGACACAGGCGCTGCCTCTGTAGGAACCCCCGGCCCTAAAGAATGGGGGAGCAGGAGGCGAGGGCACGGCGGCGCAGGGTGCGCCTTGACAGCCGCGCCCCCGTTCGTGTATCCTTTGGGTGAGGCTTTCCATGAGTAAACTGATCGCGTTCGGATGGTACGGCGGCAAGTTCAGTCACCTAGACTGGCTTCTGCCTTTGCTGCCTCAAACCATGCACTTCTGCGATGTGTTCGGCGGGTCGGGGGCTGTCCTCATCAACCGGCCGCCGTCGCCCGTCGAGACCTACAATGACCTCGACAGCGAGCTGGTCAACTTCTTCCGCGTGCTTCGTAACGACCGGGAGGCGCTGATTGAGCAGATCGGCCTCACGCCCTTCTCCCGAGAAGAACTTGCCCTTGCCAGCACGCGAGAGCCGGGCCTGCCCGACCTGGAACGCGCCCGGCGGTTCTTCGTCTGCGCCCGGCAGGTGCGGACCGGGCTGGCTCAGAGGGCGAGCGCGGGGCGCTGGGCACACTGTCTTCTCACAAGCCGGGCAGGCATGGCGGGAGCCGTGTCACGGTGGCTGGGGAGCGTGGATGACCTCGCCGAGATCGCCCAGCGGCTCTTGCGCGTGCAGATCGAGAACACCCCGGCGTTGGAGGCCATCGCGCGTTATGACAGTCCAGACACGCTCTTCTACTGTGACCCACCCTACCCACATGACTCGCGCGGCGACAGCCAAGCCTATCTACATGAGATGACGGACGACCAGCACCGCCGTCTTTCGGAGCTTCTCCACTGCGTTCAAGGAAAGGTCGTACTGTCCAGCTACCACTGCGACCTGATGAACGAACTGTATGGAGACTGGCCGCACATCGAAGCGCCTGAAAAGATGTGCCACTCCTCCAAAGGCGCACGAACAGAAGTCGTCTGGTTCAACTACAGCCCGCAGAAGATTTCCAACATGCGCCTGCGATCGGCGGACACCGGCCAGACGCAAATGCTGCCGTTGTAGGCCCCCCAGCCCCCAATAATGGGGGAGCGGGAAGGGGCTACGACAGAATGGAAGTCGGCGCGCACAGAATCGTTTTGTTAAGCACCATGTATTACGTTGGAAAGGACTTCTTCGGCTGTGTGGTTTCGCTCGACCAAACCTTGTGCCTCTAAGCCTGAGCGGATGTGGCTGTAGCAAGGGTCCTGTGCAAAACGCCCCTTGACTGCACCATTGATTAGCCCCTGATGGATGGTTTGAACGTCTATAGCCGTTAGGCCGGGGCAGACATGTTGGTTGTTTTGGGCGATGAATGAATAGAGTTGTCGCGTAGCAGTAGGTGCGGCGTGTTGGCGGGTCGCCCGCCCTCCGCTTAAGCGACGGGATAGGTCTTCAAGGGCCTCTGCGCCACACGCCGGTTGACCA
>JAABUH010003502.1_pt1 | contig 13412 bp, 11 predicted proteins | sample 5559121 | NCBI WGS metagenome assembly JAABUH01 (sample SAMN10711871, study PRJNA513364) | rock metagenome | isolation source: Antarctica rocks | place: Antarctica: Victoria Land, Battleship Promontory nord | collected 2015-12-28 | reverse complement strand
GTGTTGCGTCCGAGTGTGCTGATCCTCCGCTAGCAGGTGCACCCCACATAATCAAGAAAGTCCTCACCCTTTTCGTGTTTTCATCAGATAGTGAAACACTCATTTGCAACAACTTCTAGCTCTGTCAACTACTTCTGTCCTCTAGTTCTGTCACCTGAAGAGCTCTGTCATGTCATCTAGTTCTAGCCCTTCGATCTGATCTACCTACATACTATCAAGCATTCAGTACGACCGAACTAGTTGACACAACTAAGGTAGATGACAGAGCTAGATGACAGAGCTAGATGACAGAACTAGATGACAGAACCAGTTGACACAGTGATTTTTAGTTGACAGACCAAGGCACTACGTCGCACGAAACCTTCGTCCGCCCTAACCCATCCCCTCCTTGGCGTGTATTTATTTTGGGATCTCTATCATACACAAACTTGCCAAGTGCTATTCTAATCGTCTCTACGAATCTTCGCCAAGCTTCAGAGCGCGCATCACATCAGCTTTGGGAATCCCGTACCATGCTCACAGAAAGCCTCAACTGTGACCAATAGTGAGAGCCTTATTACTGCTTACTCCTGCTTATTGGTATTTGAATTTTGTAAGTCTTCGACATCTAGATCGATTAAACGTAAGACGACAGGGCTAGATGACAAGGCTAGATGACAGCACTTGGTACGACAATTATTTTTTGATCACTTGACATCTTAGTCTATCATATAACGATATCGAAACGTTAAGCTGTGTTCGTCCCATTCGTGAACAGCGTCGTTCAGTCCCTCCGCACTCTCACCTTTAATGCAAGCTATCGACAGTTCCGAGAAAATTCCGAAAATCTGGGCAAAGCTGGTATAAGGAAGTGGAAAATCTACTCCTAGAAAGTCATAAGAAAGTCGTGATGAATGAACCTGCTCTTGCACCTCCTTTAGGAGTCACTTCAAATTTCGTCGATCCATATACTCTGAAGCCCGTTCTCATTATCACCACCGCAGTATACATAATTCTCACCACCTTTGGAATTGGAGCGCGCCTCGCCGTAAGAATACGTACCAATGAATCGATGCTTCTGGAGGACTGTCAGTATTCTATACCCTCGTGAATGATCATGGCTAAAGATCAGAAGACACATCTGTTTTCGCCTGGGTTTGTCAATTCTCGAAGACTGTGTCTTGTTAAGATTGCTAATGATCTTTTAGGTGTGTCTCATCGCTTGGTCCGTAGAGTCGATCATAATCACAAATCTTGGAGCAGGACGACATCAATGGGACGTGACTGAGCGAAATATGGTTAAATTACATCGCGTGAGTTGTCACTAGGTAGATTCTACATATGTCTGTTTACCAAAGCTACTTTGTAGATTGGTAATATAAACGAGATCATCTATGGTCCTATCATATTTGCGGCGAAAGTCTCGATACTTTTACAGTTCTTGAGACTCTTTGTACCAACTCGAAGAGGCGCTATCTACTGGATCATTCACTTTCTTATCTGGACGAACCTGTGTGTTTACACCATCGTGACTTTCATATGCATCTTTCAGTGCAGTCCTCGGGAAAAGATTTGGAGTCCTCGCGTATCTGGACAATGTATTAACACCACTTCGCTGTTGCTTGTTTCAGGAGCTTGGAATATTTTCTCCGATGTATCCATTCTTGTTCTTCCAATTCACTCGATCTTTAAGCTTCATTTACCCTTGAGGCGCAAAATCGAGGTCTCCGCAATATTCGCTATTGGTCTACTGTAAGCTCTCTTGTCTCTAAAACAAACGAGTCCTCACTCTATACAGTGCCTGCGTTACAAGTGTTGCTCGACTGGTGTATAGTGTTGATTATCTGAACTCCGAAGACAAGACCTATGTATTTCAACAACTAGGGTTGTGGAGGTACGATCGTTCTGCCTTGCGATATTTGAACGCCCAACTGCTAATAGCAATCTCAGTTTCGCTGAAGTTACGACGGTCATTCTTTGTGGTTGTCTGCCTGTCGTGCCAAAGTTTTTCCAGCTATTTTCGATCAGGTCAAAAAGTGGTACCAACCGTTATATTACACTGGCGGAGCATACACCACTTAAAAGGACAAACAGTGAGATCTTGAAAACCATCGACGTTTGCATAACGTCTGATAAAATTCCAAAGGCTGTTGAGACTATGTAGAGCTTATCTTAGCATCTGTTCAAATACCGCCGATTCTCACATCTGCCTAAAGTCCTTATCAAAAGTAGTGACAAAGTCCCATTCCTCACTGCGTCCCGCGTGGCGAATGTGATGTATTCTTTGCAGTTAGACTTTCGATCGGTACAACAGTTTCCCAATCTCCTAAAGCTTCATCATCAGACGATGCGGCCTGGATATCCACATTCAAATAAGCCTGACCCTAATTCCGAATCAACGGGGCAAGTTTCTAGCACAGGGGCCTCATCATTATCCTCTTCAACCACTTCAGCAAACCCACCCATAATACGTATGATCGATACCTCTTTCCAATCGATCGCACGCGATTACAGATTGCCCAGCTGGGAGACATTGATCGGCGTATTACCAGGAGAGAGTGTCTCAAAAGACGGGAGCAAGGTGTTCCCTTAGCTAAAACCGCAAAACCATCAGCGCAAGTCAAAGGAACTGGCTTATGCACTATTCTAGAAAAGATAATAGGAAAATCGACTCTTTCCACCCCATGAATCTACGATCGCGATATAGACCCAACCACAGTAGTCCATGATTATTTGGTCTCACCGGACGATCAGATTTCAAAAACTATGTCGCCTACCTTCCATGCACATATAAGTCTTAAGACCCGTCGCTGCAATATCAGTGTGCGATGCAGGAAATAACGGAATGAGAGGCACAGGTATATATGGTAAAGGGGAAAAGTCAAATTAGGGCGAAATGAGAATTTGAAGTTTAAAACCAGGAAGATGATCTAGCTGGTAGCGATTAGTGTTCTTCATGTTGATCAAGGAGTGAAAGGGGCGTCATAGTGGTGAAAGGGAGAGTTCTCTTCTTAGGAACAACCGTTTAGTATACACAATTTCATGCCATTCTTCAAACTCTTGAGACTGAATTTACTTCTTGTATGAGGTTCCACTGCCTCTGCCTACCGCGCCCCCTTCCGGCAAAAATCAGACTTCATCCTGGCTAGTCGCTCTTTGTGGTTGCGGTGCAGGGCTACCAGAACCTCAAGAACGGTCCCTTTTCGTGCAACTATTCGCCTATGTTCCTATGATGTTTGTCGAAATCAAGTGTTGAAACCGGATTCCCATGTACTACCTGTAGACTTGACGAAACTCATTTTTCACGGCTTCATCATTAAGAGGAAATTTGTAAGGAATTCCTCGCTTTGGTTCAGATCTCGAAGTGCCAGAGTGACCGCTGGTACTGTAGACTTTGTCAAACATTTTTGGAGTCTTCTGTCAAGCGACGTTCGGAAAGCGACCTTAAGATTTCGAGTCCTTATTTGCTCACCAACCGACGAAGATGTCATCCTGTCCAGCCTACAGGTGTGAATGCCGCAAAATGGAATTATTCGAGCAAATGCCGTGTTGATAGAATTACCGATGACCACCCATGCACCTAGATCTAACAGAATACCCATTCCACCTACTTCGCTCTGCGTTTAGTTCTGTCATCTCATCAGACTCTGTCAGTCATCTATTTAGCTCTGTCATCTAGCTCTGTCATATGGCCTAGGTCATCTAGTCTCTACTTGAGAGAAAATAGATCAATTCGGGCTACATAGATTGAAGCTGCAGGCTGTTCTCGTGTGCTTAGGGTCCACGCCAGTGCTTACTGGGCAGGCATGCCGAAGGACTTCCTCAAGGCCGAACTAGAAGAGATGAGAGTTTTTTGAGTAAGGACTGAAATATGAGTCTCGGGTGTTGTTGTTATTGGTCAAAGACCAATACCTAGAAGTGTGCTTCCTTAGCGTGATAGCGCATCTAGTTTATGTGGCACATGTTGACACTGCAGTACACCCCAGCGTAAGGTAGTATACCACATTTCAACAGCACAGCCCACAACATCTCAAGATTCAGTGATATTCCGTATCTAACGCTAGGAGAGAGACTAATATTACGATTTGTAGGCGCTTCACCCCGAAGCCCCCGTGGAGGTTTTAGCAAGCCCGGTCATCATAGAATTCCCTACCGAGCAGTATGTCCCTCGTCGTTAGCACAAGTCTGTCCTTCAAGAAAGATGGTCTTCAACTCTTGGCGCATCCCAAGCGTCCCCGTCACCATAATCTTCGTCTCCCACGTCATTCGGCGCGCCTCTTTATCTGGTCCGAAATATCCAATTCCTGCATGTGTTCATGTCCCGATGCAGATCGTAAGAGCGCGGACTATACTAGTGCTCCAACTTCACGACTCGTGACGAAATGGATGGCAGCGTTAGCGTTGTGCATGCGTTTCTTTTTTGGCTTACTTTTCTTAGATGGAATTCGCAGAAGCCACGGCGTGGTAGAAGACGGATCTTTAGATTTGGAGGTATTTTATCTTACTTATAAGCAGATACATGCGTGGTCGCAGGTGGAGATGAGCGTCCGACGCAGATCGAAAGAGCGGTGCGAGCTACATGGGAATAGTGAAAGGGTTTGGGTTGGACTTTCGAAGTTAGGGCCGGTGTAATTTGGGCTACTTTCATATATCGGTGCTTCGTTGCTCGAAAAATTCCGCCCCTTCTTCTTCTGGGGTTGGCGAAATAGTTGAGCTGCGAGCGTTGTTCTTGCGTTTCTTTCCTGTCGGCGTCGCTTGCACGTCAACAGAAGTGAAATCTGCAGAAGCCGTAATGTTATTCTTGTACGAAGATTCGAAGTGCGATAAGAATGACTCTTGAAGCAGTAGAAGCAATAGGAGGAAATAGGAGGAGTACACTCTCACAGTTATAGGGTTCTGGCTTTTAATTACCCCAGCGCCGAACGGGCCAATGCACTTGCCATCCTTGCTCAGCCAAGTCAAGAAGCCTTGAGCTCTTGTCCATATGCCTCGCTTTTGCAGCCCACAGGTATGGCGGTATAACAGAGGCGAACGTGACTGTTAGCAAGAAGATCCTCCACACCCAACGAGTAGACCCCGCCAGATTATGCCAGACCAACGCGTCACTTTTTTCCTTTACAAAGGCGGGGCATGCTGCGGCCTCGTGATACAGAATATGGAATTATTCAGAGTCTCGGCAGCCAACAGTGACCACACGGGGTATTAGCGTGTGCAGAAAGGTATCGAATCCTTGGCATCGCATTTGTCGCGCCCTCCCTCAATAATACTTCGAAACCTTCAAAGCTCACTTTCGCGTTAGAAACATCAATCAAACAGGTAAATATGAAGCTATCATTTAAAAGCACTTGTTTATTGACCTGTCACGTCAAATAGCTATGCCTCGCACACTGGATCCATCCATTCGCTCCAAAATATTACGGCTTCTGCTACTTCACTGGTGCCCCAAAGCTATCGCCGAAGAGGTTCACTGTCACTTCGATACCGTCTATAGAATTCAGGAGAATCTCTTCATGTATGGCTCTCCCTTTAGACCTCAATTTCGTCCGAACAAAGATGACAAGAATCCTCCTTTGCCAAGATACGTTGACATCATTGAGTCGTTACGCCTAAGCGTTTTGCATTGCCGGCGCCTCGATTGTCCCAATAACCCACAGTCAGATCCTCCATAGTAAGCCATGGTCATTTTGTTCACAAATGATCACTATGTAGGCATGTTGCTCAAATAGCTCTAAATCCGGTAAGTTGGGGAGGCAGAGCCAGTATTATACAAATTAGGAATTTCATGCTGATGACAATCTCAGAACTGTAATAATTAATCTAAGAAGACATTACCCCTTATTTGCAAATGCCAGATGGGTAATGTTACATTCATGTTCAAAAAAGCAGTGTAACAGAAGTCGCTGACAGATGGCCAGGTACTTCTGAAGTGAACAAACATCTATGATCCGTCGGATGCTTTGCCGCCACCCCAGATGCAAATGTACGAACAGTCCATCTGACGATACTACCCACCGACCATGAGTAATTAGATTAAACATTTTAGGAAGTCAAAGGCTTACAGATGGATTATTGCTGCCGTCCCAATCTCCAAGATTGCAGCCAGGAATACCGTGATTGAGCTTGTCGGTGCTGGCCCACGTCTGTGCACCAAGAATGAATCGAATGTATTCGGGCTGAAGGTTTTCAGAATAGATTTGCGTCACGACTAATTTATCTTCAAGCTTGCTTTCCACAATGAAGGGGTCACCGCCTCCGAAACCGGTTGCCTTGGCATAACCGATCTGTCGTTGTTTGTCGTTGTCCCACATTGTCACCTCGAACGAGTGAGGTTTGTTGATAGCACTGGCGTCGGTCCATTGCGTGAGATGAAGATTACAATTACCTTGTGAGTATGGAGTGACGGGAGGTGTAGGCGAAGGGTTTACGGTAAGTGTTGTTATAAAGGAATCCATTTGATCCGAATATGTGTAAGTGGTGGTTTTAGTGAACGAACTGTTGGTCTCAGTTTTTGTGGTAGTAACACTGAAGCTCGAAACAGCGTAGACGGTGATAAGAGAACTGTTCACAGCAAATTTTCAATCAGCTCAGAGATATCGACAGCCGACTGTTTGATGTTTACCTGTCTGAGCCTGAAAAGGAGGTTGTCGACCAGTCTCGATTATGCACATTGTGTTCCGGTTCAGTAGATGTAGCGACAGCTCTGTGTTCCGGTTCAGCAAACGCAGCTGGGCCAGCAAGGAACGCCAGGCCGATTACTTTAAGAAAGGCTAAGACCATGATGAAAAGTACTGAAAAATCTCTGGTGTTGTCTAGGATGAAAAATAATGGTTTAAGAGTGCAAATCTCATGATTGATATACTCTGAATCCCCACTCTGTGTCTCTTTGGCACGCCCGCTAGTTTTGTCAGCTTTGTTGGCATAACTTACTATTATTATACTCGTAAAGAGGTTTCGATCACAAGCTAGCCTTTGCTTACACTCCCTTGCTACTTCCTAGAACTGAAGGCTTCCATCGACAGTTCGCCTGCATGAGAGCACAGCTCAAAACTTGAATGCCTGTCTGCAGGTATTATTAAATGGCGATTTGCAATCTTTCTCCCGAGGTTATTTCAGAGAAGTTGGCTGCTGACTTCTGTGCGGTAATGCTAACTACTACATACATCTTAGTGTACATATGTTCTGTTTCACTAGAAGACTAATGTTGTCAGCAGACATAGGGCTTTCCTGATAACTCTCTTGACGTGAAATACAGTTCTGGTAAGCTGGTCATCGAACCAGAATACAGGGCGCGAATGTGGAAAATCCCGTAGAGTTACTTAGCAATCTGTCAAACTGGTTCTGTTATCTAATGCTCTGTCATCTGTCAGCTAGTCCTGTCAGCTAGTTCTATCATCGAGGCAGGTCATCGAGTCTTGTCACCTAGGTAGTCTTGGTTGATTATTTCTGGTTACTATTTCTGTCAACTTGTTCTGCCATCTACTGTGGTATTTGGGGAATCAATGAACGCGATCTTCAAACGTAGGGAGATCGATTGGGCAGCACACCGGAATTAAAACCTGGCTGTGGCAACAGTCCCCCAATTACCATAGTAGTCCTGTCATCTAGGTAGTCGTCCTGTCATCTAGGCCTATTATCTAGGCATATCCTACACATGCAATTTTCAGCCCTTTCATAGATAACGGGAGGTGGGATAGCTACACAACAGCGTGGCTAGCCTTTCACAGCAGTAGTACATCCCAAAGAAGTAAGGATTAGCCCTTGGAATACTTGAACAACTCGAAAGTGACCGTTTGCAAGAGATGATCTACTTGCTCTCCCTGCCCCTGACCATCCGTGCCATACTCCTTGAGAAATATCTCAAGCAAGCCATCTGTCCGCTTTCAGACGCTCCACCACAAAAACCTTCACCGGGTTCAGTCTTGCAGATGGTTCCAAGTTTTCCAAGGTAACGATTGATAGCCATGAATAAAACCTGAACCAGCATAGATTAGAGATGACTGAGTTTTGATGGCGACAGTAGGTGGGTATTGATGATGTCGGTGAAGCGGCGATGGAAGCAGGAGCTGTGGTTTATTCTGTAATCTCACTTTTGATGTTTGCCATTGGTCGAAGTCTGAGGGTTGTTCTCTGACCCTGATGCTTCAGCCCTATGAAGGCAGAGATTACCATCTCCCCTATTTCCAACATTATACAAGACACACGCCATTCCGGACTCGCCGATTTGCCAGTGCATGGCTTCGACGGTGCCGCGGGCATGCTGGTCTAGAGGTCGGATTTATCGCTGTGGGCGGCGTGAGTTTGGGGTAGGACTATTACGATTTAGGAAGGGGATGGAAAGAAATTTTATCGGTGTGACTGCACAATGTACAACTGGTCTACGGGATATACTGTCTAGGATTTTTTGCTGCTTGCAGCAGGGATTTCCTTGAGACCGGGTATGGAATGTGGATTCAGGATACAGCGACTACTAGATAAACAACAGTGTGGTTTTTTTAGCTCTAAGAGCCTGTTTCACGCAGAGAGCTTTTCCATACTACATACATCGTCAGTACGACTCTATGTGTTGGAATACGAGGTCATATGGGGCATATTGGTATTTTGGTTGTTGCTGTTAGGAGGCTATCTCACTCCCCTATGGGAATTCGAACCTCCAAGCTCCCCTTTTTCAAGCTCCCCCGGCTGAAGCTTCCAAGCTCCTCCCGCTCCTACACGGAGCAGTACCATACAAAGCTGATCAGGCTTTCAGAGGCCTGTCCACGTGTTCCAGATGGCTATACTTTTATATACCGTTTGGTCCCCGCCCGGGGCCATCCACGGTTTGGTTCTCTTCGGCCCAGTAGCAATCGACTACCTGAACCTGACTTGGCTGCACCGCTTCCCTCCATCGAAGGAACATATTCACGGTGCTTTTTGTGCTTGGCTCTATCGCGTAGAGGCTTGAATTATCGACGTTGGGCTCTATCACGTAGAGGCTTCCGAGTAAGTGTTGGAAATAGAGGAGATGGTAATCTCCGCCTACATAGGGCTGATAGGGCTGGGGCCCGCTAGTAGAGTTTTACCTGCTCGCTCTAGCTCTTAAATGCCCCATATGACCTTCTCTTGCAACATATCGGAACAACCGTCAAATGCCATATCGATAGTCATACTACTTCAACGAATCCCTCTGGTTTGCCTCTATTTGTTCCAGTTGGATCAGTGGCCATTGGTAGGCTGCGAAGTGTGCCAGATTTTTCCCCTCGGCAATGTGACATTGTGAGTACGCTGCCAGAGGGGATAACAAGTTGGCTTCGATTTCGGTCGAGTTGCGCTTCAGGATAAACAAAAACATTAATTATTGAGATCAAGAACAAACTCACTTAGAAGAGAAGACAATTATCATGATGAATTGATACATAAAAGTTAAATCAGAAATTTACATCAAATTCTTTCAATCTTTTCTTGATCTTTTCATCTTTACAATTGAATTATCTCGTCTATCACGTGCCGCAGCCACGCAGTATTAACGCATCTGCCATTCGGTCTGTTAAAACACCGCTATGACGAAGTTGGCCATGCTTGGGGGCAAGCCCGGCGGCCGTGAACCCCTGGGGATTGCTGAAGAAATTGGACTGTACTGAAGTAAGACGACCATATCTTGACTAATAGCATCGCGCAGAATGAGTAGCGAAGAAGTATGTCAACGCTGTTACATGTGACCTGAACTTTGCACTGCAAAAACCCTGTCAAGAAGAAGCGTCAAGCCGACCTGCTGATGGAAATTCTTTCGAACAAGGCTTCCCGGACCTTAGAGAATGCACATTCTGTGAGGCTCCCATTGTTGAAACAAGACATAATTCGCTAACGCAAGGTGACAGCGCCTCTATAATAACAACTCACCCTATTTCCGTTCCTTTTCCAGCTTGGCCTCGACCGAAGGAATAAGCGTGTGCCAAACTTGTCAGGGGGTTGCTTCCATTTCTTACCGATGAATGATTTGATCAGGATGTATTTGTCCAATGCGGTCTCCTGTGCCGCCATAGCCAGTCGCCTGTTCGAGATGATGTGATCCTTTGGGCAATGAGGTGGCCTTCTATGCCTAGCCTTTCAGTGAAGCTGGCTCTCATTATAAGCCTGATAATCAGTTGACTCTTCTTGGAATGGCCAGTATCCGTGAAGGAACAGTCATCTTCTGCCAAGAAAAACGTCCCTGTTGTTCAAAGTCGGCGATCAACAGTACTAGTCCTACCACGATCGAACCTCAACAGCTCGCATTGGCATTCGCTAAGTCTATGACCGTCATCATAGTCGAGAGGGATTATGACATTCCTGGTTTATGATGTATATAAGTGCCGGTCTTCTTCAGTTAACCTCAATATGTCTTTTCCTAAAAGCCAAGACCCCAGTATCAAGGGAGCAGCTCCTACTGATGTTTTGGATATTATGGTCGCTTGTATTCTTGGCTTTCTTGGGGTTTTGCTTGCTGTTGTATTTTTGTAGCCCTATAGGAGTAGGAATTGTCGTGACTAATTTATGAGTACACATTCCAGCCTTCAAAGTTCTGTATTCGGTAATTTAATTGGCTCACTCGCTCAATCCATCCTTACCGCTCCTGAGCTTGAATCTCTGTCTGTCAGTATAGCCTCGGGAAAGCTCCCAGTAAGCGATCACCAGTCGCTTTCAGAAACGTGTGGTCCAGTCGCCAGCAATTCGAGTTGTCCGCTCGTGTATGAGAATGACCCGTTTGGTGAATATAAAACTTGATAGTCCAGCTGGAAAATTTGACCAGACCCGGCCCGCTGTGGAAAAGAAGGGATACGGGCCAGGATAATGGCTGATGCAGCCATCCCCTTACATATACCGGATTGCTCAGAATCGATGGCTAATCGGAGTTTTTATCATTCTCCTGTTCTCCGTCTGGAGTACATGAATGTATCTTCATGACTCCTCCTTTGACATAACCAGCGTATCCTTCACCCTTGTCCTCAACAATTGCTCAAGACCATCGGTATTCATTCGAACATCCTGCTCAATGTGTTGATATATGCTATGCATATATTTTGGCCGATTCGTAATTTTCGATAGAGTGATGATGCTTGTACCTTAGTCCTTCTCTTGCCTCTTTGCCACAAATGCTACAACGCGACCATTACAAGCCAATGCTCCTTCGCCAAAAGGCATTCATTATCACCGCTAGCAACAAGGACGCTTCAGGAATGCCCTCTCTTTCTAGAGGCTTGATTCATCAACTGGTGCGTAGGCTTGATGACGTCAGTCTGTAGTCTCATTGAAAAGAGTCTCATTGACGAAAACGAGCTGCTCGATCATTATATGCAGCAGCTTCGCTATTCAATTAAGTCGTAGCTCATCGTTCTGTCTGACTTCTTTACACAGACCTTGTTTTTCACTTTAGTGCCTCTTTTTTAGAATTCTGAATATCGTAAACCTATGAACATGTATATCTCACTTATTTCATAGAAACTACATCATCTATTCCTGCATAGCTCATGACTGTTGCTTCAGGTATGTAACTAGGGAGTCTTCAGCGGCCGGAAAGATCTTTCGAGGGGCGCTCTTCGGACGAAACTGAGGTTTAAAGGGAGTGTCATACATGAAGAGATTCTCTTGCATAGTGTAAACGGTGTTACGGTGACAGTGAACCCCTTCGGCGATGACGAGGGGGTTTCAATGTAAAAGCAGAAGGCGCAAGGATCTTCGAGCGAAGGGCCGAAACCAGTGGACATGTCATAGCTACATACACATAAGATCAGTAATCGAGAGCTTTGAACAGCTTCATATTTACCTGGTTGATTTTTTAAACGCGAAAACATGCCTTGAAGGTTTGAAGATACCAAGAATGTCTGAACTCAATAGTAAATTTGGTGGGGGGCGCGATGCCAAGGATTCCATAGCTTTCTGCACACGCGCTTTTCACCGTTGCAGCTCCTCAGTTCAAGAATCTTATAGTGTTACGAAATTGAAATATCTTTTCTGTTCATATGATGATAATTTAATTTTCAACGCCAGACAAAAGTTTACGGCGTCCGTTATTGGCAATTGTTCCAAAACCTGAATATATATCAAATATGTTTTCAACGCCGTTGATACTTGACCCATGTCTCTCTACAGACATTGAGTCAGGAATAAACATGTTATTAGTACTCTCAGGCTTTCATAAGCGGTAATCTAGGTAAGCTTATCAGGATTATTATACCCATGCTCTGTCAACTACTCGTAATCTACGACTAGATAGTGTAAGTAGAACATCCATCCTTTCGAAATTTGTTAAGCACTCGATCGGTCTACTTTTCCGTGAGTTAAAGATGAGCTTTGCTCTTGCACTAGTCACGATGTTGTTTGCTGGGATATACTGTACATTCTCAACTGCTTAGTGTGGTTTTTGATATGGCTCAACGATTCTCGACATTGACGATGCGGCGGTCAATTTTAGGGGAGCAATGTGGATGAAGTCGGTAAAGGTGAGCCTAAGTAAAATCCACAAAAACTTTTGAGCGAAACCATGTATGTTGTTTGGGATTCCAGCTCTTGCTGGGGTAGTTGAAACTCGATTGCTAGTTGATCTTTATCGACGGCCTCTTATACAGACCATCGCTCCTCCCTAATCTGTTTCTCCATATCACGCTTATGGGGCATTGTATATACTACATATGGAGCACTGAAGGGGACAGTGAGGTTGATTTTACAGCTCTGGTTCTTATTTTGCACTTTTTGGAGATTTGCCACTAAATTTGGTGGGGCTCTCGCAGGTTTCGCATATGACGATATCTAGGATTGCCCCCGTGTAAGGCTGAGGTTTGTATAGCTTCAAAAATGAAGCTTGGGGGTGTTTTGAGGGTGTGGGGATGATATCTAGGTATTTGCTCTATTTGCACCAAATTCGGGGCTGATTTGTGTGTTTTCCCCGCCAAATTCGCTAAAACCCGAAAACGGAACCAGACTTTTGCATACAACGATATGTAGCTGGCGGCCCAACGTCTCTGTACGACATGGCTGATCCACAGCCTCGATGCCATCGAGCCGGTCAGTCTTACGGGTCTTTGGCGGCGACAGGTTCAGCTTCAAATCTGCCCCCGCGTTTCAGAGTTCAGCTCGTCAATGTTCAATCAAGCTATGACGCCCAGATTCGACATATGCTAGCATCGCGCCCAACCATTTATTGAATGATCTCGCTGTCTATTCGCTCCTTCATAGTCTCGAGTATTAACCATGGTCAAGAAGGAGCCTGTCGAACTCAGCGAGTATGAGAAGCAGCGCCAGGCAAACATTGCCCAGCGAGATAATCTCCTTAAGCAACTTGCCCTTTATGCCGCCCCCGCAGGCCTTGGACCGAGCCAGTCGCTAAGCAATCAAACAATAGCACCTCTACACACAAGAAAAGCGGACCCGTCAAGCGAGTCAAGAAAGAGATTCAACCAAGAAGAACTTCGTCTCGACTA
>JAABUH010003501.1_pt1 | contig 13422 bp, 15 predicted proteins | sample 5559121 | NCBI WGS metagenome assembly JAABUH01 (sample SAMN10711871, study PRJNA513364) | rock metagenome | isolation source: Antarctica rocks | place: Antarctica: Victoria Land, Battleship Promontory nord | collected 2015-12-28 | reverse complement strand
CGGCAAGATGCAGCGACCGTGCATTGTGCTGACCGTAGGGAGTACGGAGCCTGTCCACATCGAGGCGTGCTCGGAGGCCGTTTGGCACCATCATATGCCAGTCGCGCCGCAGCGGCCCGACGTCACGCCATTCCCCAGGAGCGGCCACTATGTAGCCGCGCAGCGCGGGGAAATCCTCTTCGCGCACACATCGACCGGCGTCGATACAGCGTGCAAGCTGCGTCTTCTGACACCGGAACATGCGCTGACACTTCCAGTTATCGATCTCGTGTGGGTCGCCCGGCAACTGCACGAATGTCCGGGTCCCCAGGCGAATCTGTGTGAGGAAGTCAGGCTCGATTGTCCCGTAGTCGCGCTTGGCCTTCTCCTGGAGGTCCCCGCGCTTCCATCCCCGGATAGTCGGAGCCTGGCCGCCAGTAGCGGCGCTATCGCGAATGATGACGTTGGGGCGGTCGGGGAAGTGTTCTAGGGCGTCGAGGTAACTGATTTTCTTGCCGACTCGTAGCCAGCCTTTCACGAGGTAGCGCCGATCGTTCGGATAGTACCCAAGGAAGATTACATAGCTGTCGACCTTGACATGCTGACGCGTTGGCGGTCGACAGATGCCCCATGTTGCCACAGGCGGCCGGAAATCCAGGTCGAAGCCTAGATCCACCACATCATCAACGATGCTCGGGTCGGCCCGGAAGACGCAGAGATAGTTGCGGACTGATGCATCAGCGTCGTGCGCGGCATGAAATAACATGTGGGTCTTCTCCGTCCTACTCGATCAACCTCACCATGAGCCCACAGTGCTGTTCAGGCCCTCATCGCTCCACTTGGCGTAGACGCGGGTGGTTTCGATGGAGCTGTGGCCCAGGTGGCGCGCGGCCATCTCCAGGTTACCGGTTTCGCGCACCAAGCGCGTGCCGCAGGTGTGGCGCAGCGCATGGATGCCGCGGTAGGGAATGCCCACCTCCTCGGCGTCGGGGAGCCGGGCGGCCGCAGCCAAGCGCTTGATCCGCTCACGCGCAGGGAAGTCGGAGCGGTAGGGCAGCACGTAGCCGCGGCCGTCGAGGGGCCGAATCGCCCGCAAGGCCGCGATCAGCGTCCCCGAGAGCGGCACCGTGCGCCGCTTGCCGCCCTTGCCCTTCGCGACAACGAGCCGACGTTGGGGCAACTCCACGTCCGTCCATCCCAGGGCCAGGCACTCGCTCACCCGCAGGCCGCCGTGCCCGGCCAGGAGCACCAGCGCGCGGTCCTCGCCCTGGGCGACGGCGAGCAGGGCGTCGAACTCGGCCGCGCTGTAGGGGGCGCGCTTCTCCCACGCCGGCGTCGGGTCGGCCGCGACGCGCACCCCGTCGAAGGGGTCGACGTCGGTGGCTCTGGCCCAGCGCAGCGCCCCGTAGAGGGCGCGCGCGGCGGCGAGGCGGATCTGCACCGTGGCGGGCTTGAGGCCACCCGCTTCAAGCTGGCGCAGCCATAGAGCTGCGGCGTCGCGCGCGGGCCGCAGCAAGTTCTCCTGGCTCCAGGCGGCGACGAGGGTCTCGACACCGTGGCAGTAGTTCTTGCGCGTGTGCGGCGACACGAGGGCGCCGGCGCGGCCGTGCAGCGTCGTCCAGACCTCAGTCAACCGCCAGAGCGCGGCCGCGTCGTGCGCCATGCAGGCCTCCACCGCGCGACGCCGGCGCTCGTCGGGGGGGAGCCCCTTCCAGGTTCTGGCCCGCTGCACGGCGTCGCCATCGACATAGAGGATAAGACCTGTGTTTGTGGTGGTCACTTGGGTCTCCCTTCTTACCTTAGTGAGGTTGAGATGAGTACAATCAGGAACGCACCTTATCAAACGCGGCATTGACGGCGGCGAAAAGGCACTCGAAGTTGTTAAGGAGGTCCTTGTCGAGCTTCTTCGGCGCACTCTTCTGCCATGCGTCCAGCAACTGTCTTGCTGTGAGCCCTTTATCGAAGACTGTCCTGGTACCGACCGGCGATACCAGCTTTTCTCGCTGTGCATAAGCCTCCAGAGCGTCCAAGATCTTGCTTTTTGCGACTTCGTCCGGCATCAATTCAATGGACGCATGGTCACTAAGGAGATCTCGATGTGCCGCAGCGACCGCACGGAGGTAGTCCAAACGCGGGATCAAGTCCTCCACCTCGATTCCGGCTCGGCCGTCGGCGGTGGTCACCAGGACAATGCCGTTTGCATCCCCTTCCAGCAACCCCTTCGCCAATCCCTCGGCGTAGCGTCGCCCCGTCTGATCACTATCGAACAGGGTGACGACTTCGACCTCATTCGCCAGGAAGAGCGATGCGAAGTGCGCTACTTCTTTCGCCCCCCCCGCCGGGGTAATGACGACATCGGGATATAGGTGCGTCCGCCCCAACTCCGCTAGCGCCGCATCCATGGCCTTCAGAATCCACAAATCGGTCAACCCTTCCACTACCAAGGAACGCTTGCCTTGGAACAGCGATTGGGCGAGGGAGTAACCTAGCGCGGCCTGGAGTGGGAACGTCGCCTCCCGATCTTTCGGCCAAATTCGGTCGGACACCTCGGTTTGTCCCGTCTCGGTTTCGGTGACAACCTTAACGCGATCGAGATGTGCACCGTCGACCATGAACGGCGAGTGTGTACTGTAGAGCACTTGATTGTGGGATGAAAGATTCTCGAAGAAAGTGAGTAAGTTCTGTTGGGCCGTGGGGTGCAAATGTAAACCCGGCTCATCGAGGAGTAGGATGGCGTTCCGGTGGCCGTCCGCCGCCTCAACAAGGAAGATGAGGTAGAACGAAAAGAACCATTGTAATCCACGACTGCGACTCGTAAGCTCGATGCGATCCGGATTCTTGTCGTCAGATACCCAGATGCGGAAGTAGTTGCCGTCAACCTGGTATTGGAACTCGTGCCGGCGCTGCCCCCACCACCCTTGAAACTTAGCCGTCATGGCGCGCGAAGCCGAGTCCAACTTGATTGCGCGCTCGTCTTTCCGATCCCGAATAACGGCTTCGGCTTCGTTGTTTTGCTCCAGGCCAAGACGCACGACTTCCTCGGGCTGCAAGTTGACGTGCCGGAATAGAGCCATCTTCGTTCGCAGCTTAGAATTGTGCGGATCGGCCGCATGGTCGGCGATAAAGCGGTCGATAACCAGGGTGTCGTCTAGCGTCCCGTAGTCCTCGAAATAGATGAACACCGGCTGGTGGTCCTTCACGATGGCCCAAGCCTTCTGGTGCGGATCGCCGCGTTGCGCCCACTCCACAAAGCCGTCGATCTCGCCCATCAGGGGTTCCAGTATCGGTCTGATCCATTCATCAGTTAGCGCACTGCTGAGGCCGTGAGAGATTTGTTGGAGAAGGGTTCGGTTGCGGTCCGTCCGTAGGCTTTCCTCTCCTTGTTGCGCCTGCACGCGCCACCCTGAGATTGCCTCTCCTAAGCTCGCCTTGAGCGTTTGCAACTCCTCAGCGTGCTCCTTATCAATCACGCGTTGAATCTTCTTGCTGGCGTCATCCAGCCATTGCGCGAGTATCGTACCCGTTAAGGTCGTCCCTGGGAAAGCGGGCGAGAAGAAAAAATAGAGCTGACCGGAATAGCGTTTCGTGATGGTAACGCGCTGGGGATGCCAGTCCTCATGTACTTTCGCAGCGATTTGATCTTGGAGGTTCTGAGGAATGGAAAATTCGGCAGAGATGACGGGCCAGTCCTGCCGCTCGAACTCATAGGTGTAACGGCCGCGCGGGAATTCGCGAACAGGCACGAACTTTTCCTCATCGACGGGATTTAGCTTGTACAGTGCTCTCAGAAGCCCCGACTTGCCCGCCTCATTCTTGCCAACGAGCGCTGTCACGGCGGGATCGACATCAATCCAGCCGCTATCTTCCACCGACTTGTAATTCTGCACGCGGAAGCGGTGTAGCCGTAGGTCTGTTGCCATCCGTTAATCCTTTAGAAACCGGTTCGAGGAGTAGTCTAGAACCCGCAGTATAAGGCATCGGACAAACCGTGTTGTCCGATTTTCCACCGATTTTCCACCACCGCAGGCACGCGGGACGCGCGCCTGTGGTCGAGCGAGGCGTGTGTCTCAGATGAGGATGTCGCGGACGCTTATGAACACCTGCCCGGTGTGGGCCGCGTGGCGACGCTTGTGGCGTAGGAGGTCGGGCAGGGCGATGCGCTCCTCGAGGGCGGCCATTAGGTCGGCCCCGTCCATCAGGATCATCGCCGATGCGCGCCCCGAGTGGAGCATGATCGCGCTCTCTTGGAAGCCATTAATTGCCAGGAGGAGGCCGCGCGTGTGCGCGGCCTTCCTCCTGATCTTGCCGTCGAACACATCGAGGGTCGCGGGCGGGAGCGAGTGCTTCTCCCATTTGGCCTCCAGGAGGTAGTCATCCCCATCGAACGTGAAGGCACCATCGATCTGCTCACCTATCAAACGGAAAGACGCCTTGGGGTCGAGCTTGGCGAGTGTGAAGAGGTCGTTCAGGAGTCTTTCCAGCTGGTAGCCGCGCTGCTGGGCATCGGGCGCACCCATGAGGGCGATGAATGCGCCCCGAAGAGCGGCTCGTTTGGCGTCCTCCGCTTCCCGCTGGCGGGCTGTCTGCGCGGCGGCCTGTTGTCTCGCCGCACGGCGCTGTTGCTCAGCCGAGGCGTCCTCATGCGTCCGCGTGATGTCGCGCAGGGCCTGGACCGCCTTCCGCGCCCGCGCCGCCCCATCGTCGTCCAGGTGCGAGAAGTCGGTCATCATGCTGACTTCATCAACCAAGGAGCGGAGATCCCGCTGATCTGGGCGGGCCGCCAACTGGTCGACAACCGTCGCCGCGATATCTTTTTTGGTCTGCGTCCAGTCTATGTGCGCGAGGATGTGTGTGTCTGTAATGGAGTGCGTGAGAAAACCACGAAAATCTCTCTTCGTCCAGTAGATTGATGCTACTGCTTCTTTGAGGGCCTGGATAGCCTTGGGGGAAAGTCGCTTCGTCATCATGTTGTCGCCAGCAATCCCGTCCTATGGGCGATGTTCCCTATGGCGCGGTATTCAAGTCAGCGCATCCTGCGTGCTCTAGGTTCAGCACGAGGAGCCGCCCCAGGATCTCCTCGTCGCCCAAGTCGCGCGGCCAGTCGTAGGCGTCGAGCACTGCGCTGTCGAGCCGGTCATGCGCGAGGGCGAGCCAGGTTGGGCGCTCGTTGTAGAGGTTCGTGAGCGTCCGCTCCCGTAAGGTCGCCTCCGACGCGTCCGGTGGGTTGAGCCAGCGATCACGCAGTGCCACGAGGTTGCGCGCCGCGTCGGCGATGGCGGCGACGCGCGCATCGTCGGCCAACTCCTTGCCAGGCACCCACGGGAAAGGGAACGTATCGAAGGTGCTAGTGGGAGTGTACCGGAACCCGCTCTCGGCCTCCCGGAGCTGCGTGCCGGTGCCACGCGCCCATAGCTCATGGACCCGCGAGTGCAGCACGCCGAAGAAATAGTCGTCGTCGCGGGCAAAGACAAAGACTTGGTGGTCGGGCAGGATCTCGCTGCGCAACCAGGCGAAGATACGGTGCTTAGACACCGAGGGGGTCGTGACGCACCGCGAGAGGCCTACCAACGCCGCGCGCATTGCGGGTCGCGGCTCGGCATGTATCCACCACAGGTCGCGATACGAGGCCCGCTTGTTCCCCTCGCGCATGGGTTTGACGTGGCGTCTAACGTGCTCATACGGGGCCTCATAGAGCGCGGCCACCGCCTCCGGCATCGAAACGCCAAAGTCAACAATCCACATGTCGCGCGGGCGTCGCGTCACGTCGAGCGAGTTGATCCAGGGGCGCACGACGTCACCGTTCGACCGCCCATTCGGGTTGACGGGCGCGGCCAACATCACCCGCGCCGTGTCGCCTGGGATGTCGAAGGGGCCGCCTTTGGTGTCGCCCATGAAGGCGATACCCGCGTTTTCGGGTAGGCGACGCGCCGTCGTCAGGTCACTTCGGCCGGACAAGTCCGGGTTGATCGTCGTGACTGGCGCTCCGTCGAGCACGCGCCCCTCCTCGGTCCCGTTGTCGAAGCCGACGATTGAGACGTGGACCGTCGCGCCGTCGAGCACCCAAGGACGGTCGCTCCATGCCACGAAGATGTCCCCCGTTCCCTTGATGCGCTCCAGTACTTTGCGGTTCGCGCCGCCGCGGATACCTTGGGTCGCTAGCAGGCCGGCGCGCCGTTCGCGCCCCGTGTTGATGAGGGCACGCGCGCGCTCAAAGAAGTAGCAGACGAGATCGGCCTCGTGGGGCACGCGTCCGCGGTACAGGGCGAAGAGGGTGTCGACGTAAGTGTCCCCAAGCTCGCTGCGCAGCCGCTTACCGCCGAGGAAGGGTGGATTGCCGATCACGACGTCAGCCTCGGGCCATACCGGTTCGGTCGCCCGCCCCTCATCGTCATGTGTGAGCAGGGCATCCATGTGCTGGATGTTGTGCAGCGGCTTGAGGATAGGATCCTCCGGAATGCCGAAGCCGTTGTCGTGCAGCCATTGGATGTAGCCGATCCAGACCACCACTGAGGCGAGTTCGTGCGCGTACACATTAAGCTCGACACCGTAGAGCTGCTGTGGTCCGACCGTGTAGGGGAGCAGCCCGGCGACGCCGCTGGCGGCCGCGAACAGGCTAACCTCCTTCCAGAGGTCGAGCAGGCGCTTGAGCGCGACGTACAAGAAATTGCCGCTCCCACATGCGGGGTCCAGCACGCGCACTGCGGCGATCTCGTCAGTGAAGGCGAGCAACAGGCGTTCGAGGGCCTGCTGGTGCCGTGTCCGCGCCCCTCCACTAACTGCATCCCGTCGAACAATCAGGCCCTGCGCCCCCTCTTGCACCACAGCCCAGCGCCGGCGCAAGGGCACCATCAGCACAGGCTCGACGATCAGCAGAATGTCGTCGCGGCTCGTGTAGTGCGCACCCAACTGGGACCGTTTGGCGGGGTCGAGGCTACGCTCGAAGAGGGTGCCGAAGATGGCCGGCTCGATGCTCGCCCAGTCCAGGGCCGCCGCGCGCGCCAAGGTGGCCAGGTCGTCGCCCGCGAGGGCGGGCACCGCAGCGTCGGCGAACAAACCGCCGTTGAAGTGCGCGATGTCGTCGGCTCCGAAAGAGCCGCCGGTGGCCATGGCCGTGAACAGCGCACCCAGACGGGCGGCAAAGTCAGCCGGCCGGGTGCGCGTGCGGTCAACGAGCGTGGTGAATAGGCGCGCGGGGAGGAGCCCGATGTCCTCGGCGAACAGGCAGAAGAGCAGGCGCATCAGGAAGTGGGCGGTGGCCTCGGGGTCCTCGCCGCGCTGGCGCAGGCTCTCAGCGAGCGTAGCGAACGCACGCGCTGCATCCTCGGTGACACCGGCCGACGTGCGCGTTGGTCGCAGCAGGTCCGGCTGCGCGAAGACAGCGCGCAGCACGTCCAGTGGTGGCCGCGCGCACGTCGGCGTCGGAACGTTGCACTGGAGATCAGCCAGGTCGAAGGCATAGACCTGCTTCACGGTGTCGGTGAAGTTGGTATGCACCTCAAAGCGGTCGAGATCGCAGACGACGAGGAGCGGAGGATTACGTAGGTCCTCGCGGTACTGGAGAAGCTGCTGATAGGCTGAGGTGAGGTCTTTGTGTTTGCCCTTGTATTCCCAGCCGAAGTAGCCGCGCTTCCACACGTCGGCCCAGCCGCCCCCGCCGCCCGTCTTGCGCGCGCCCTTCTCGAAGGTGTAGGAGGTGCCATCGGGGTCGGCTGCGGCCGGGGTTGGCTCGCCGAGCACGGCGCAGAGGTCGAGGAAGTGCTGCTGGGCGGCGCTACGCTCCGTCAGTCGGCTCCGCTGCCAGCGCGCGACGAACGTCGGGAGGTCAAGTAATGAGGCCATGTGGCCCTAGTATACGGCAACGCACCCATTGTACCAGGACAGTTGTCCGATTTTCCACGGATGTCCCGCACCCGCCACACCGCCCGCTGGCGTCCGCCAGCGTCCGCTCCCTCGCCCGACGCGTGATGGAGGACCCGGCGCTCACGTAGTACGAATGTGCTATAAATGGGGTGTCGGCTGACCGGACTGCGTGGGGGGGCCGGCCATCATGTCATGAACCCACGAGAGGAGACACGCATGATCCCCGAGACCGTGACCGCCGTTACCCCCGGCATCTTTACCCGCGTGCGCAGCCGTATGACCCTGCTGACCGCCCTGGAGGAGGTCACCGTCCTGGTCACGGCAACCATCGACGGACGGCGCGTCACCTCGTCACTGGGCTGGCGCGCGACGGAGCAACTCACCAGGGCCAAAACGGTGGCCCAAGCAACTCCGCTCAATGATCTCACGCTCCTGGTCCACCTGACGGCGGCGCGCACCTTCTTAACCGATGGGTGGGCGCCGCCACCGCTTATCGCGGAGCTGAATGCGGCCATTGCGCGCATCCACCACCTCGCCCGCACAGCGCCGGACGTGTTCCGCTCGTCGGGGGGCGCGACGGGGGCCAAGGCTGCGGAGGGGATACCCGCGTCACGGCTCCTTCCATAAAGAAAAGAAAGGCGGGCGACCCCATGGACAGCCACATCCCACCGATCGGCGCATCCACCACGACGGGCGAGATCCTGGCCGCGCTCACGACCGAGGAGCCCCACGGTGCCACCGCCGATCACGTCGCCCGCGCCCTGGGGCTGGGCCTCGACGGCGACCTGGTGCAGGGCGAGATGGAGGAGCTGGTGGCGCGCGGGCTCCTCGACCGGCGCGGTCTCGGCCACGGCGCCATCTACACACTCAGCGTGGCGGGCCGGAAGTGGATGCGGTAGGGACAGGCCGCAAGAACGCGGCTGGCGGCTGGCGCCTTCCTCTCTCATCGCTCGTCGCCGTCGTCGGACGGCGGCACAAGGCGCAGGTAGGGCTCTTCCAGGCGCGCGGCCCGCTCGCGCTCGGCCTGCGCCAGCAGCGCCAGGAACCGCGCCGCCTCCTCACGCGCGAAACGGTCCTGGTCGGCCGGCTCCCGGTAGCGGCCGATGGCGGGACCGAGCGCTGTGAAGTAGTGGCCCACGAACGACGCCGTGAGCGGGTGGTGGTACACGTCGGCCAGCGGGTCGGCCGTCACCAGCGCGTGGTAGAGCGCCGCGCGCATCCGCTCGACCAGCAGTGGCGGCCGCAGATCCTTGAGGGCGTCAGGACCGTCCGGCGTCACGTCCCGCCTCCTGTCAGGCTCACGCCCGCGACCACTGGCTGCTTGGAAAGCAACATGTCCGTCAGGACATACATACCGATGTAAATGCGACATGGTTAGGCGTCCGGTTGTCTATTTACGGGAGAAAGTAAGGACTGTCGCCGGCCATCCTCCTTCGTCTGTCAGCAGGCCTGCCCCCGTGGTCGCTTGCTGCCCCCACATGACAATGCCCGTGTGGCGCTACGATGCCCCACTCCAATCCACGCGCACAGCATGGAGACGCCGCCCCTCGACATACGCCTGCCGCGCCCGCCCGATTTCGACGCGGCCACGCAGCAGCAGCGCGCCGGCGGCGAGCAGGAGCGCACCGCCGACCCCGAGCGCCTCCACCCGGACAACACCCACAAACAACGGCAAGGCCAGGCCCACGATGAGCGCGACGAGGGCCAGGACAGCCAGCCAGAGGCCGGCGGCGACCAGGCGCGCGGCCCGCGTCCGTTGTGCCCGGTATCGCTCCTCGCGCGTCGGTCGTCCCACGGGGATCGGTCGGGGTCTTTGGGATGTCCCCGCTGTTGATGCCGTCGATACCATCATCGTGTTGTCCTCCTGTCGCCTCCCCTAACGACCACCATGCACCGCACGGTCGTCTCCCTACAGCGATACCAGGTCCACGCCTCCCACACCCGCCCTTATCCACGACAACGCGCGGGCACCGAGGCGCGGAACGATTATCGCGCGTCACGCCGCCGGCGCTCCCAGACCAGCAGCGCCCCGTCCGTGCCGACCTGCCGCATGTCCAGCTTCTCTAGCACCCGCCGCGAGGCCAGGTTATCCCGCAGGCAACAGGCCACGACCCGCACGACGCCGGGCTGACGCAGCGCCCAGTCGAGGACCGCGCCGACCGCCTCGGTCGCATAGCCGTGACCCTGGTAGGCGGGGACCACGCCGTAGCCGATCTCCATCGTGCCCGTCGCATCGGGCGACTCCCGAAAGCTCACCTCCCCGATGAGCGTCCGCTCCGCTCGGTGCAGGATCAGCCACCAGCCCCAGCACTCGTACGCCCCGTTCGCTGGGTCGGCCTGCATCATCTCCACAAGCAGCGGCAGGATCTCCTCATCGTCCCGCAACCAGTCGGCGGGCACGCGCATGCCCAGCGCGTGTCCCAGGCGCGCCCGGCTCGTCAGCGCGACCCTCGCCAGGGCCGGCGTGAACGGCGTGACGGTTAGCCGCGTGGTCTCCAGGTCGGGCATCAGTCCTCCCTCAGTGGCTTCGGCGCTGGACAGCGCGGGGTCCATCCCATCAAGGCGTGCCACATCCACCGTGCCACGTCATCCACGTCATCTATCAGGAGCAGCTCGTCGTCGATCACATCATCAGCTAGGAGCCCCGCCTGTGCGTCGCTGGCCCTGTGGTCTCCTCGCGCGCCGTCAGACTGATAGCTCGTCGTCGGCACGCGCCAGCGGGCCTATCCCCGCATGGTCAGGGCCGGCTCCTGCGGCGTATCTCGGCGACGACGGCGCCATGCACGAGCGCCAGGTCGTCGCGACTCATCGTGGACACCTCGTCCGCGATGCGCTCTTTGATCTGTTGTGGTACACCGGTCCCGTCACGCGCGGCTAGGCACAATGGGCACAGCCAGCGCCGCCCCTCCTTGCGCCAGCCGGCCTGAGTCGCCGGCGCCACCGCCGCGCGTACGTCAGCGGCGTCGAGCACCACCTGACGCAGGCACTGGCCGCACAGGACGACCGGCCGCAGGCGAATTGCCCCGCTCATGCGCCCTCCCACGGCCGACGACAATCCATGATCGGCTGGCTCATGCTGATGCCCTTACCTGTACCTGTAACCCGTGCATCATGCGCGCTACTAACTGCTCTCGACCGGCAGACTGATAGGGCCACCGATCAGCCGCTCGACCTCGGCCCGCTCCCGGTGCTGCCAGCGCGGGGAGTGTAGCGCGTCGCCGTCGAGGTCGAACGTGACCTCTGCGAAGCGTTCACCCGGCGCGCTGTGGACATGGCGCGGGTCTACGTACGCCTCTACGAAGATAATGCCCTCCTTCGCCTGCGGAAGCAGCCGCCGCCACGCCTGGGTGGCGATGGATGCGGCCGCGTTTGTGACACTCGCGCCTGGGTTGTCGTTTGTCTCGCAAGCCAGGACGACGGGCAACGCGCCCCGGCGCTCAAAGACTTGGAGATAACAGTGCCCTTCGTGCCCGGTCGGGCCAGCGTAGTGAAACACCCCGTCGTAGGAGCGGAACGCCGGCGTCTGTTCTGGTCCCTTTGTCATCGGTCACGCTCCTTCTCCGCTGCGGAAGGGTCGTCCGCCGGCGCGGTCGTCGAGGCGTTCTTGTTCTTCGCGCCCTTCGGGCGCCCCTGTCGCCCCAGGTGCGTGCGCCGGTACTCCTCGATGGCCTCGGCCGTAATCATGTTGAGCCGCGGGTTGATCCGTTCGGCCGGCAGCCGGCCGAGCCGTATTTGCGCCTTGACCGTCTCGTGGGCGATCCCGAGCATGGCCGCCGCCTCGGCGGTCGTGAATAGCGTTCGCCCGTGCCCGTGCCCCTCGCCCTCTGGCATGCGCGCCCTCCCCCTCATGGTATTCCCCCTATCGTACCGCGTGGCGGGGGTGAGGTGTGGCGTCCTATGGGCACCGCCACGCCCTCTACCTGTGCTCGATATCATCATCGGTCGATCCTCCTATGTGCGCTCGCCGGCCGGGGTGAACACCCCGGCCGGCGTCGTCCTATCGGTCGCGCTAGGCCCGCGCGTGGGCGTCGAGCCAGCCGCTCCCTTCATCGGCCAAACTGTCCCCGGCCATGAGCGTCCGCGCCTGGGCCGCCGCGTCGTCGATGATGGCGACGCGCCAGCGGACATACGCCTCGAAGTGCGCCTCGTCCTCGCCCTCGCGCTCGTCGAGGGCGTCCCAGCGGTTGAGGTGGTCGATCACGGCGCTCACCGCCCGGTCGATCACCTCGAACAGCGTCGTCGGGGCTGCATTGAACGGGCACGGTTGGGGCTCCTGTGGCGCGTCCTGCGCGTTTCGTCCTGCCTGCAAGACAATCATCTGGTTCATGCCCATGGGTGCTCTCTCCTCTCCAGTGGGCCGGCCCGCTCGGTGGGGAGCGGGCCGGCCCTGGGGCCTAATACTCGCTCGGTAGCAGCAGCGTGGTCGCGTGGCGCCCGGCCTCGGTGATGATCCAGACGCGCCCGCCGCCTTGCAGGTGGTAGACACTAAAGATGCGCGCGCCGTCGCGGATGGCGTCCTCGTTCAGGCCGTGGTCCTCGGGGCTGATCTCGCCCCAATCGCCGGTCCAATGGCGCGCGAACAACTGCGGCGGCATGGTCAGGCCCGCCGCGCACGCATCGAGCGCGCCGACGGTAGCACTCAGGACGCCGAGCCCGAACAGGCCCGGTACGGGCAACTCGACGCCGCACCCGGCGCACAGCCGGCGCGCGACGGGTGGCCGGCCAGTCGCGGGGATCGCGATCACCTCGCCGCCGTAGGGCCGGGGGCGCATGTCCAGGGTGTTGAAGCAGGACGTGCACAGCAGGCGGGCGCGGTGCTGGTAGGCGAGCGGCTGGGGGGCGGCGGGGGCGGTGATGGCGGTGATGGCGGTGATGGTCATGGTGTGCATCCTCTCGGTGGTAGGCCGTGGGCGGGACCCGCTGCCCGCGCCCACAGCCGTTGTCGGTGTTAGAAGGGGATCGCGTTGTCCAGGCCGACGCCGGCACCGATGGCGATAGCGCGCTTGGTGGGCGGCTCCTGCGTGCGGGCAAACGGGCGGTAGCGCCGGAGCGCATCCCGATAGGACCGCTCTAGCTCCGTGTGGTGCTCATCACAGAGGCCGCACGTATCGGCGCTGACCTGCCAGCCGTCGATGTGGTGCCGCTCGGTCGCCGGGGCCGTGCAGCCGAGCCACGCGCACACGCCGAGCGTCGGCGTCGCCTTGCGCGCCTGGGCGCGGGCCGCGTCGCCGGCCTTGTTGCGCCCCAAGACCGGATCGCACCCGAACTTGGCGCGGTACGACGGGGCCAGCTTCTCTAGCAGGTACTCGCCCCAGCCCGCCTCGATAGCGCGGGCGAACCCGACCGCGCCGATGCGGCTGTAATGGTCGCGCCCGTAGCGGGCTAAAGTCGCCTGCCCTCCCAGCCGCCCGCGCTCCTGGGGGGTGAGCACGCGGGGCGTCCCGCCTGGGACGGGGATGGGTGCACCACGAAATAGTGGAGCGAGCGGAAACACGGGCACAGGCGGTACCCTCCGAAGAGGGCACAGGCGCGGAAGACGCCCAGAGCGTGCCCAAGGAGGGTACCGATGGACAGACAGGACCT
>JAABUH010003500.1_pt1 | contig 13429 bp, 22 predicted proteins | sample 5559121 | NCBI WGS metagenome assembly JAABUH01 (sample SAMN10711871, study PRJNA513364) | rock metagenome | isolation source: Antarctica rocks | place: Antarctica: Victoria Land, Battleship Promontory nord | collected 2015-12-28 | reverse complement strand
CTGGGCCGCTGCGTGTGCCCGCAGCAGCTTGGGGCAGGCTGCGCCTGCCGCGATTGCACTTTTCCCATTGGTGGCAGGACTTTTGTTACAGTGCACTGAGCAGGCGCTCCACTCTATGTGCTGCGGCCTGCATACGTTGTCAACACCTGCCGCCTGTGCACCAGTGCCGCTTGCCCGTGCAGTTACGCCAGCATGAAGTCGGGTGCACAGTCCTGGCAGGCGTATGTGTCCGCCCTGGGAGCTGCAGCCTGGCGCCCAGTGGGCGTCGCGATGTGAAGAAGACAGGGCTGGGCCACCACTGGTGGCACTTTGCCTCTGCCCCTTGGAGAGCAATGCTCGCACGAGCGTGCACCGGCATGCAGCAGGCTGGACAGGCCGGCGGCTGGGCAAGCGGCGGCTGGGGGCTCAGTTTTGCAGCGTGTGAGGCACGCCTGCACAGGAAACCAGTGACACGCCAGCGCAACCGCGACGCATGCCAGCAGGGCCACGCGGAGCGGCCTCCCGCGCCCGGCAGCGCCCATCCGCGCTCCCTCCTGTGCTCCAGGCTGCTAATTTTGGCTGCCGAAGTACGGTGAAGGGGGGACAAGCTTCCGGGCCGCACGCTTTCGGAGAGACTACCCTAGGCAACTCGCAGCAAGAATGTGAAGAAGAGGAGCGCAATATTACTTATAGGCGTGGCTCCTAGCATTGGCTTTCAGACGATCCCGCACTCCACTTCGTCTCAACACGATGAAGGGGCTTGCGACCAGCGCTGCTCTCCTGGCCCGCCTCGCCTCGCACGAAAGCGCGGGGTGCACACGCGCGCCGCTGGTGCAAGCAGCCACTTCCGGTGTGCGGGGCTTTGCAAGCAAAGGAGACGCAGACCACAACGAGGTGTGCCTCTGACAGGCAGACCGTGGAAGGCAACCTTGTGTGCATCTGGAGTTCAAGTGCTTTAAATGGAGGCGGGAATGGGAGGCTGTTGTACCTTGGAGCTAACATAGAACTTCTTGCGTGCAGTCCCAGGTCAGCCACGAGGCTCGTGGCGTGGGCAAAGCTGCATCATTCTTTGGGGATGGCGTGACTGCCACAGTTCACCATGTGGCGCAGGTGCGCCCCCTGATGTGCGTTGGCTGTTAAGTCTTCGTGAGACGAAGCGTGGCAAAGGTGTTGTCTCTTAACCTGCTGGCTGCAAGACTGCAGCAGGCTGAGAGGGTGATGTCGGGGCGAACACAGAAAGCAAAAGAGGCGCTAGGCATGTCCAAGCCGCTCAGCCAGAACGAGGACATGAAGCCTGCCGGCGGCATGGAGACGCTGTGTGCCCTGGGCTCGCAGCCCGCTCTGATTACAAGTGGAGTCGTCTGTCCTGCACCTCCCCTTGCCAGTGCCGTTTGCACCGAAATGTATTGTAAACCAGTGCCGGCGTGGACAGGGACCATGGGGGCAGCAAGGGCGGGATATACTCGGACATGAAGCAGAGCACGGAGGACAAGGCGCATGAGACCACTGGGGAGGCGCCCATCTCGCAGCTGTACCAGAATGCGAACGCGGCCGCAGAGACCACCAGCGTGCCAGGCTCGACGGATGCTTCCAAGAAGATGAAGTAGGTGGCGGTGGGTTGGCCGTGCCGGCAGATGTGCGTTGGGGCAGACGTGCTTACCTGGGTGTGGGGCTTATCCGGTGTACATTGCAGTCGCATCACTGTGTCTGGTATGCAGTACTCTAGGAGCGTCTAGGATGCGTCAATTTTAGCAGCAAGTGCATGCGCATGCGCGTGCATGCGGCTCCATGTAATTAGAGGGATGCTGAGTCGCCACACAGTTTGGACACCTTGCACTGTGTCTTTTGGGCAGCTTTGTGAACCTCTGAGCATCACTGAGCACGGTCGAGCCCTTGACAGGATGGCAACGTTGGAAGCCTGGGACTACCACCTGTAATTTGCAGCTGATCAGCTGATCATTGGGTCAGGAGGTGGAGAGGAACGGATGCAAGGCCCTTTGGGTGCGCGCGCCTTTCGGCGCACCCAGGGCGTTCTGGTTACAGCCTGTTTCAGCCAACTAGGGCTGTTTAGGCAGGGATGTCGGTGGATATGAGCCTAGAGCACAGGGCGTGAGGGGCAGTGAAGGCGAAGGACCGAATTGGCACAAGCCAGTCGTGCAGGCTATCATGCAGTGACACAGTGCAGCTTACTGAGGCAGCAGCAGGCTGTTGAGCGCCCCGTTGTTGGTGTGACCACAGCCCTCTGGAGCGCCATTCAATTGGAGATTGTAGGGACTCCTTTCCCTGACACAGGCACACATGCGCGGACAAGCAAACGTGGGCTCAAGAGGGGACGCATGTGTTCACAACATCGTCACGACGTCGTCGTGCAGCACTGCAAAGGGCGCATGACAGGGCAAGAAGTCATATGACAGTGACAGGATATGAGAGGGATCATGCTCAACTCCGGAGGGACGGACAGAGTCAAGCAGGCCGCATGTGCGCACCCACGCCACCTCTTTGACCCCGTACAAGTCGCATCCATGCTGCTTGTAGCGCACTTATCCTTCAGCGCTTCCATACGCTGTGTGTGCGCTGCGTGAGTTTGTAAACGGAAGCGTCCCTGCTTGCCTGTAACAGTTCTTGCACATATATACCCTACCCTGTCCAGCCATCGCCATGGCCAGGCACTCAACGAAGTGCGTTCGCATTGAATCGCATTCAGGAGACCGAGTGCCTCATTCTGAGTAGAGCGCTTTGCAAGAAACGCGCTCCCCACTCCCGGCCTACTTGCTGTGGTTAAATTGATATGTGTTGCTCTGCACGGCAGCAAGATTGAGTGCAAGCGCAAGCAGCACGTGCCTGTCAGGCAGTGAATCAGTGTGACCAAACAGGCCTGCAGAGCGCAGCCATTATGTAGACGCCAGGCCTAGCGTAGCGCGCCAGGGCCGTGGCAGGGAGATGCGGTCGGACCGTGCCTGGGTATGGCCAACAGCCGCTATGAGTATGTCAGGAAGTTTGAGCTCGTTGACACGCTGCTGCCGGGCTGCTGGATTGTCGTGCGGCTTGATGGCAAGGGCTTCACACGGTGCGTGGACGCTGCTGCAAGTGCATCTCTCGGTCTGTTACACGCGCTGTGCTGACACCTGGACCACACACCCAGCTTTGCGAGGGAGCACAACTTTGAAAAGCCCAACGACGCACGTGCCCTGGAGCTTATGGACTGCTGCGCCAAGGCGCGCCTTGCTCGACGCTGCTGGGCGCAGGGTTGCTCTTGCACGCGACTGTAGGAAGAGCAGTGTGAGCGAGGTGGCCGAGCGCACAGGCCGTGCTGCTCGAGTTTAGCGACGTGCGGCTCGCGTTCGGCGTGAGCGACGAGTACAGCTTCGTGCTGCACAAGGATACTGTCCTCTATGGTACGCTGCTCGCCGGGGGACCTTCTGTGCAGCACGTCCGCTTGCCGCCCTGCGGGGCACCTGCACCCCTGGGGCCAGCGCAGCTTCACAAATTGCGCGTCCTTGCATGAGCCCTTATGCTGATAGGAAGGCTGCGCGACCGGCCACTCTCAGCTTCTATACTATGTTTGGCTCTGTATTGGAAGCCCAGGGTGGACGGCACAGCAAACTCGCTGGAGCGGCGGTGCGCAGAGCGGCGCGCGAGCAAGCTGGTCTCGCTGCTGGTGTCGTGCTTCACCGGGCACTACGTGGCGCTGTGGCCGAGCCAGCGCCCGGGCCAGCCGCTGGCGCGGCCGCCCATGTTCGACGGCCGCGCGGTCTGCTACCCCACCGACGCCCTGCTGCGCGACTACCTGGCCTGGCGCCAGGTCGACACGCACATCAACAACCAGGCGCGCGCCCCGGGGATCGCGGTGTGGCCCAGGGCCCGATTGTTTGTCAAGTCGTCTGGCAAGTCGTCTGGCCTGCCGCGGTGCACCATGCGGCTCTCCGGCACTAGCTTGTGTGCGTGAAGGCGCAGAAAGCAGATGCCGTGCGCCTGTATCGGTGCGTCATCGTGTCTTGCAGGGAGCAGTACAGCACACTGTGCTACCTGTTTGCAGTGGGTCCGCACAGCCTCTGCACGCTGCCTCCTGCAGGCTCGTGAGCGTGTACAGCGTACGCAGTCCCTGTAGTCTGACCTCGGTCTGGTTCCCATGGCTTCCTTGAACAATGCGCACAAGCAGCTCATCGCCTTGCATGACACTTTGCGCCGGGCCGGCTGCGCAGTTCAACACATGCTTCTGGGCGCTGGTGAAGGACGGTAAGAGCCCTGCAGAGGCGCAGGCTGAGCTCAAGGTGCCCGCCCAGCCTGCCACTCGCCATCGTCTGACCGCCGTCGTCTGTCCGCACCTAGGCCCACTTCTGGGCCGGAGAGTTGCCGCCTTTGGCCCTGCTCCTAGTCGCATGCATTCGACAGCAGCTGACCACGCACGCCAAGCATCAAATAACTGCCAGGCGCCCCATATAAGGACGGAAGGGCCGCGTCAGACTTGTGGGTATGAGTGCTGCCTGCTTTGCTTGCTTGGCCTTGGCGAATTGCAAAACAACAAGTCCTGCTTGCTGCACGCCATGCAGCGGGAAGAGGACATGCTCACGTGTGCAGGCCCTTTTTGCAGTGTTTAAGCTCAAGATGAACCAACCGCAGCATGCAGAGGCCTCACTGAGGTGGCATTCCTTTTACGCAGGGCACACAGGTGGGCTTCAAAAACGAGCTGCTGTACAGCAGGTTTGGCATCAACTATGGCAAACTGCCTGCACGCTTCCGCAAGGTGCAGCACGCGCGGACCACTGGCACGGTCGCCCCATGTGGCTTTTGCTATCCTACCACCTGTTGATATGCAGCACCTTCGCTGAGGCACCTGCATTAATAAGCATCATGCGCAAGGGCCCTATATGTGTGCAAAGTTCTGCCTAGAGTAGCTCCCTGCTGCTACCCGAGGGACACAGCGCTGCGGCGCGGTAGGGGTCGGTGGTCATCAGGCAGCCGCAAGGGGCCATGAAGGAGGGAGCCGCAAACGAGGCGCATGCAAACCGCAGTCCGCCGCAGCGTGCCGCCACCGAGCTGCTCGTCCTGCACGAGGACATCATCGGCGATGACTTTTGGTGCCGCTACCCAGAGGTGCTGGCGTGAGGCGCAGGTCCAGCGGGCCCGCTTGCAGCCCTGCTGGCTCGCGCTGGCGGCATGGGCGTGTGAGCCTGAGTAGGCGGACACATGCCGTGGACGCACTGACCATGCATACTGTGCTGGCTAGCGGGCTGTGTGCAGGGGACGCGCCTGTCCCTCCAAAGAACCCCCTACGCGTGCTTGGGTTGCACTGTAGGAGGGAGTGCACCCATGCTGGCATGCTGCTTCTGTGTGGTGAAGCGAGCTTGGGTGCTCCAACAGTGCCCTCTTCGCTATGTATGCTGGCAGGGCATCCCTATAGCAAGTGCGAGGATGTTACAAATGTCATGCAGGCTAGTTGGCCTCCTACGCCAAGGCACACTAAGGGATAAAAGCGTGAACGCTCCTGACAAAAGGTTCTGCGACAAAGTCAGGGCCACAGCCTGAGAGTCGGGTGCCAAAACCAAGGCAGGTCAGCTCTGCAAAACCTCTGGCCGCTCACTCAGCAAGTTGGAGTGCTGATTCTGGGGGGCGTGTTCAACATGCTGATGTCACATGGGTGGTAGGGTCGACACACCGAGTGCTGCTCAGAGGCAAACACATCAGGCAGGGCACGCATCTACATATTGCCTGCTGCGTTGCCCACTGCGCGTATGCCCATCACTCCTGCCCGTTCAGCAGGCCGAGCCACGACGCTCCAGGGACCGGCCGCGCCAGCACTGGCCGGTGCGGTTTGGGAGCTGCGCGGGGCGCCGAGCTCGGCCTCAGCATCTCATTCAAACAAAAGGAACAAAAAGGCCGAGATTCAGGGCCCCCTCACCAAGCTCCAGGGCACGGCACAGCATCGGCCTCAACAGCTCAAGCACGGCCCTCCATAGCTTCAACGCAGGCGGCTGTGCAGGCGTGCGCGCACCCTTGGGGTTCCCCGCGGCGTAGAAGTCGCGAAGCAGGTCAATCGCCTGCTCGGCACACAGGCCGCCGCGCCAGTCGCGTGCCTGTGCAGCCTGCGGCACCCCCGCGCCCGCCCTGCAGGGCGCCGCGCTGTTGGCATAACCCCCGATGCGGAGCAGGGGGTGCCAGGGTTGCGGACATGGCGCAGGTGCATGCTGCCGCGCCGGCAAACCACACACGCTGGCACGCTGGCCCAAGCGCAGCCCAATTCAGTCCGCAATCAGCTGCGGGCCTGCAACAAGCACACTTGCAGAGTGCGGCCTGGACAGTGCCAGACGCTGCCAAGCGCAGCCAGTTACAGGCTGGTGTTGGCTCGGCCGGCGCGGGCCGCGGCGGCGCACCCGCCGCAGCGCCCGCAGTCGCCGTCCTGCATGGACACCACGGAGCCGCAGCCGCCAAAGCGGTCGTTCGCGCAGCCGAACCGCACGACCGGGAAGCGCAGCAGCGACAGCGCGCCCGCGCACATGATGCACGGCTCGCACGTCACGTACAGCGCGCACCTGCGCCCGCGCGCGCGCCGCGCTCGCGGCCGCCTATTTCGCGCAACTCGTGCCGCTAAGGGGTCCAGCCCGCCGTCTTGAGCTGTGCGCGGTGCCTGCAAGTTCAGGCGCAGAGGCCGGCAGGCGGCAGGGCGCACTCGGTGAACGCGGCCGCCTTGAGGCTGTCGCCGCAGGCCGCCAGCCGCGCGTCGACGGCCTCCAGCTCGGCGTGGCGCGTGGCCTGCGCCGCGCGCGCGCGCTCAGCACGGCGCAGCGCCCTCCGCCGGCGGTGCGTGGGGAGGCGAGCAGCAGCGCGAGCGCGCACGTTGCGCGAGCGGTTCGTGCGGTTGCTGCCGCGCGCCACGACCTCGTCGCCGCGCACGACGACGCACCTGCCCGCGCCCGTGTCAGCGCCCACCCAGGCGGGCCGCCCGGTGACCCCGCCGCTTGCGCGGTCACGCAGCTTTGCACAGCAGGCAACACAGCCGCCCGGCGGCGTGCAGCGCAGCTTTGCAGCAGACGCTCCGCTGCATCTGCACCAATGAGTTCCTGTTCACAGGCCGTCGTGCGGGGGCCAGCAGCGCGGAGCGCGGCGCACCCGATCGGCACCTCTCCCAGCGCCAGGGCCAGCTCCGCCTGCGCCCCAGTGCTGCAAGAGTCGTTACTCCTGCCAATGTACTTGCTCGTCGCGGTGAGCCCCTGATAGTGGCGTTTTCTGTTCCAGCCAACGCCGTGTCTACACTGTCTGGACAGCAGGCACCTGCTCAAACGCGAGCGCCATGAAGCGCCGGTCGCGCTCTGTCCAGGGCTGCTCCACGCCCATGGCCCGCTGGTGGCCCACTGTGCGCACTGCGCTCTCCGGCCACGCTGGACACGCTCAGTGTGTGCTCCGGGCGGCAGGCCCTGGCGGTGGCGGTGGCTTGAAATAATGAATGGAAGGTGCCGTCTATCAGCCAACTCTGGCTGTTTACGGGCTGCTTGTGAACAGCGAAGGAATGAGTTCTAAGCGATCAGCCAACTTTACAACAAACGGACAGGCTCGGAGGCTGCGAGAGCAAAACCCTCCCCTGCCCTACAGCTGTTGCCGCAGCAAAATCGATGCAATGGCAAGAAGCATGAGTCAGCGAGCAGGTAGTGCGAGAGGTGGGCGTTCTGCATACCTGCTCGCCGCCCATCCCATCTGTCGATCCTCACGGCGAGCGCAGGGCATAGCCAGCAATCGGTGCCGTGGCCAATTCAGTTAGTTACTCACGGCCGCGCCGGTTTGTTGGAAAAACATGATCGGTTGTCACTTCAGTGCTTGACGAGGGACACCGGCCTGTTTCCTTCGTGCTAGCGAGCGTCAGCTACGTCAGCCTGCGGAGCCTGGCGGGCCCTTGAACACCCGAAGGAAGAGTCGCGGCGGGCCCGCACAATTCAGACAACACCGAGTGCGCCTGGTGGCAAGCTACGCAGCTCGCTGCTGCGAGGCGCGTGGCAGGTGTGGCCTGAAGAGTCCTCGGCTGATGGTGCATTGGCCTGCGCGGTGATGGCCATGCCTGCTTGGGGGTGGTTGGGAGCTCTGTACAGGCGCGCTGGCGCCTGCGGTCCAGCGCTTGTTGCGATCGTTGACCGCGCATTGGGGCGATCAGAGTACCCTCTGTGCGTTCACGCGCGTGGCACCTCATCACCCCGCATGAGTCGTAGGGATGCACGGCTCTCTGCAGCACGCTGGGTCGTGCTTAGCCGTGCACTTTAGCGCAGGTGCATTTGAGCTTCGCCTCGTCGCCGCCGCGACTGGCCCGATCGCGAACAGGGACATGGACACCCAGGGTGCTAGCCCGTCCGGTGCCGCCCTGCTCTTCTGCAGCCTTCTGCGTCTTTGGCCTTTGGTGTTGCTGTGCTTTGGTGAAAGGATGCAACCTGCAAGCGGATGGGAGGGGTGTAAGGAAAGTAACAGTGGCTACGTTCTTTACAATTCTTTTCTTTACACAGCAACCACTGTTTCAACATACTTTTCCATATCTGGCCCGCTGAGCACTTGCGGCGCGGCAGGCGCCATATGCGGCACCAGCGAGGCGCAGTGCTACAAGACGCAGCCGTGGCCGGGTGCCTGCGCTCCGGCTGCCAGCGCTTCACGCGCGGCCGCGCCCGCATGGCACGGCCTGCGGTCTGTGACCTCGGTGCGCTGATGCTCACTGCCAGCAGCGCAGCAGGCTGGCTTCTTTATAGGGCATGCTCACCTTTCTGCCACCAACTTGGGGCGCCATTCGCCCGGCACTGCTGGGCCCCGCACCCAGCAGAGCCCCGCCAATTATGTGTGCCACATGTGTGTTGCTCTGCCCAGCAGGCAATGCAAGGGAGTGCCAGCCCCTGCACGCCGTCTGTGGTGGCAGCTGCTCTGAAAACCTTTTGCATCTCTGTGCATAGACTGAAAGCCCACGTCATGCACATCGGCACTGTGTGATGTGCAACCTTACCCTGCGTTCTGTGTGACGTTAGTCCCCGAGGCAACTATACTGCAGTGCCCCTTTCAGCGTACAACCTTGCTCACGCAGATGCGCTCTTTGCACACGCTGGCGCCTTCAGAGCAGCCGCCGCCGCCGGGTGCATGCGCGCCGGCCCGCCTGCAGGATCACCTGGCCACGCCTTTCGACCTGCGGCCCGGCGCGCCCGCGGGCGCGCGGGACGGCCTCAGCCTCACCACGGTGCGTTGCACTGCTTGCAGTGCAGACAGTAACTGCTCGACCTGCCGAGCAATAGCCGTTCAGGCTGCCGGGGCGCCACAAGAATCATGTGTAACCGGGTCTGGCGTGGAAGAGCTTGGTTCTGTCTGTGTCATCAAGCTTCAGAGTGACATGTTACAAATCAGGCGGATGCCACTTCGCAGCAGGCGCTGGTCCGGCGCCTAAGCGGCCTGCGTCTTGCGGCAAGCTCATACAGCACCAGCACAGCAATACTGTATTGCATTGTTGTCCGCACGGCGGCTGCCCGGTCATGGCGCGCAACGCGGCGCAGGCAAAGCCGCCGGCGTTGGAGGACCAGCGCACGCCGCTGGCGCAGTGGCCCAGCGAGAGCGACGGCAGCGACTGGCTGGCCTCGGCCGCGTCGGCGGAGGCGCGCCTGGAGGCGCCGCCTGGCGGCGCGCGCCCGCCGGACGCCCCCCGCTTTCCAGGCGCGCAGCCACCCGACCATGTGGCTCACATGGACGCCCTGGTGGTGTGCATGTGTTCGTGTCGTGCTGCTGAAGCGGTCTGCGCTACGAGTTTGGCAGTCCCGCAAGGGTGGTGCAGGTGTTTGCAACCACCTGAGCTGTTAGCCTGCTGAGATGCGTACGAGCTCGATGCAGCTGTTGAAGGGGTTGCCTCAAGAGGCCTCATGCGCTTGATTATGAAGAGCATGAATAAGGCTCAGACACAAGTTGCAAGGGCGTGGGCCGTGCGTGCGCGCAGGCAAGGGCGGCAGCCTGCCCGGGCACCCCGCGCGCAGCGGCGCGGTGCAGTGGATCATCAACGACTGGGGCGCCTACGACGCGGCCTGGGAGAGCGCGTATGCGTATGCGCTCAGCGATGACGAGGCGGCCGAGGAGGACGAGACGGCCGAGGACTACGGCCCGGCCGTGGGCAGCAGCCAGGATGTGTGCGGCGGGGGCAACGCCGCGGGGGCCGCGAGCGGCGCCGAGGGGGTCGGCCGTGACGTGCTGCTGCCGTGGGACTTGTGAGCCCAGGGCGAGGCCGCCGGCAGCAGCGACCCCAGTGCGGCGCAGCCTGCGGGCGCCAGCAGCGCGGGCGGCGCAACGCGTCCCGGGATGCTTGTACCATGCCATTGCTGCTTTGCCGCACAGCCGGCGCGATGGACGTGCGTAACCGCAACCTCTGGTCCTGTGGGAGTGGCACGGCATGGGCGGCCTCTACAGCGGGCTGCGCTGGCACGCTGCCGTACTAACTTAAAAAAAAGCAGGGGATTATCTTGCTTCAGTTCGTGGTGCGGAGCTCTATTTGGTGCGCCACCGGGCGCCCCGCCGCCTTTTTGGGCTGCGAACAAGCAGGGTGTCTCCACTGCGGCAAACTCTCAAGAGCTTGGCGTCAAGAACCGTGCAGCTCCCCCCACTTCTCTGTTTGATTGCTCCTCACAACTGGCTCTGATGACGCAGCGTACAACCTAGGGCTTGTGCTGACAGGCTGCTGCATTTGCATGGGTGCAAGCGCTGGCATATTCTGCTTGGCCACAACCCTCATGACCGCCGCGTCGGTGACAGCTTCGATTGCTGTCCTGCGCCGCGCGGGACTGCGCGTCATTGCAGGGCTCTTATGGGCCGCGTGCCGCGCCACCCCTGGGGCTGCTTGGAGGCCCCCAGGCCAGGCTCTGTACCATGCACGCGGGGCCGATTGTGCGCTGAGCCCTGCACGCGCCTGCTATCCCCACCTGCCCGGCAATGGCACCCTACCGACAATGCATAGCGCACGCACGGCTTGGACTGACGCTCCTGTAGCAGCGCGCGCGGCGCCGTGCGCACTTGCCCGATGCGCACCGGCGTGGCCGCCGGTTCCATGCGCTGCGCTGCGATATGCAGCGCTGCACTTTGCTGCCAGGCGAGGCGCCGCAGCGGGTTGCATCTTCCGGGGAGCTTCTGCTTGTACCCTGCTCTTGCTCCAAGTTCATAGTTCGGCTGTCCCTTCCCGGCTTGCTTGCAATTGCACGCGCCGTGCCGGCGTGATATCCTGCTTCGGCTGCATGCGATCCACCGGCCTGTCGGTCGTCACTGTGCTGGGTTTGCACCGCTCTCTGCTAGCTGTTTCATTGATTTCATTGCTCTTGCGGCCTGCCCTGCGGCGGCACGGCATTTGACTCCCTCAAGTCGGGCCGCTCATTTCCCAAGGCGGCCTGCTCAAGCCTAGCACTGATTGTGTGTAACAGGACTGCATGTAACGGGACCCACGACGCCAACAACTTCTGGCAGCGTTCTGCGCAGAGGAGGCAGCAGCAGCAAGCCGTAGGCAAATGTGATCGGTTTGCACTGCAAACTTTGCAGCCACCCTTCACATGCGGGCGCCATGGTCGCACTGCGCCTCCGCACCCGGCAACACGAGCGGCAAGCGTGGCAGTGGAGCACACCATGAAAGACTGCGACATGAGCGCAGTTCAAACGAGCACGCCCGCTGCAGGCTGGTGTTCATCATGCGTGCACTTTTCCAGGCAGGTCGCAGCGCTGCGGCCAAGTCACCCAACGTACACAGCGGCCGGGCATCATGGCTGTGAACGCAGCCGCTACCAGGGTATCTCCTCGCCCTTGTAGTCATACCAGCGCCCGCTCAGTGGCCTGCCGCTCTCCAGCACGGAGATGAGGCCAGCCACGCTCTGCGTGCCGCACACAAACGCCTTGCAAGTTGCAACAGGCCGTGATGCAGCGACTGCAGTGACTGCCGCCGCCGCATGACAGCATCGCTCATACATATGTAGACGCCTACTCAAAGCACGGCTGCAGGTGGACGGATACTGGCGCACGGGCCTGCGCATCATACAAAGGCAGGCACGTGCCAGGCAGCGTGCATGCACTGGGGGACAGGGCGGGGGACGGGCCTGCGCTGGCGTGATCAGCCCGGAGCCACCCGTCATGTCGGTCTTCACCCAGCCTGGCCCCCGCCCAGCCGCACTTGGCCTTAAGGTGATGACCAGTAAATACGACTGCAAAGCTGCAGATGTGCCAGGCAAGCATGGTCCAGACAGGTCCAGCTCGTCACAGTAGCCGTTCTGGAGCCCTCGTCAGTATGAGTAACGTAGTGCATGGCTGTGCAGAGATGCATGCATCCGGCATGCGCAGTCGCGAGCGCACAATCCATACGTGTCCATTGCGCAACATCGTACATGCACTCGCGGCTGCATGCGAAAAGCGCGAAAGCTCCGGGCTCACAGACTTAGCGCCGCGGCACAGGACGGGCAGCGCAGGAGCCCTACACGTGCTGGGACTGCGCGTGAACGGCTGGCAGCGGGGGCGCGGACCAGGGTGCAGCAGCACACAGGCGATGCCGTCATCCTCCAGGTCAATGGCTAGCGACTTTGTGACTGCGCGCGCCCCAGCCTGCTCAGGTCGAGGACGCAATGGGCACAACAGGCACATGGGTCAAGCTGGTGAAGGACGACATCCTCAAATCTCCGTCGAGCTGGAGCGCTGGCTGCTGTACATGTGCATTGTTACGCGCTGCATGAACCTGCACGTATGTTGGCGCCGCAGAGCTGCGGACGATCGCAAGGCGTGCCGCCCGCCAAAGCAGCGCGGGGGCGCGGGCGAGCTGTGCGGGGCGGTGCTCGGCGCAACTGATGTTCAGCGCGGCCTTGGACGCGCGGTAGGAGTACGTGTTGCCGGACGTGTTGTCGCTGACGCTCCCCATCTGCGGTAGGCGAGTTTTGTCAAGCACAGTAAGTGGAGAGCGCATGTGGGCTGTAAACACACAGCGCATCGCCGGCGCGCGCCCGGACTCGCGCGATCGCGCCGGGCAGTCGCAGCGCACGCGCACCCTGCCAGGGCCACCGCGCATGCCGTGCGCGCCTTAGACGTCATGTTCGCGATCGTTGCGCCGCGCCCCAGCAGGCGCGCCAGCACCAGCTCCTTCGCCACCAGCAGCGGGCCCACGGCATTGGTACGAAACACCCTGCGGCGCGCAGCCAGATGGCAGGCTCAGCCAGGCGCGGCCTGTCGTTGCTCGCACCTGGGGTGCTTCAGTACCTGGGTGCATGAGCTTACACCCAAGCATGCTGGCTCCTGCAGCATGAGCGCTCTCACACCGCGTGCAGCCCAGGCTCTCATGGCATGCTGACATGGTCTATTAAGAGCGGCCGCAGGCGGGGCAGCAGGCACTGCTGCGCAGGCAGGGAAGCAACCACGGCGGAAGGAGCGGCCGCGCCTGAGCATGCTCTCGTCGGTGACATCCTCCAGCTTGTTCCACTCCGCTATGCCGGCGTTG
>JAABUH010003499.1_pt1 | contig 13430 bp, 21 predicted proteins | sample 5559121 | NCBI WGS metagenome assembly JAABUH01 (sample SAMN10711871, study PRJNA513364) | rock metagenome | isolation source: Antarctica rocks | place: Antarctica: Victoria Land, Battleship Promontory nord | collected 2015-12-28 | reverse complement strand
GCGGCCCGCGGCCATCGCGGCCATGAGCAGGCAGTCGGAGTCGTCGGCGATGAGCGCGTGCGTGTCGCCGGGCGTGACCGCGGCCCAGGGGTGCAGCAGCCGCGACATGATCTTCACCTCGCCCTCACCCTGCCACGCAAGCGTAGGCCCCTCACAGCCGATCCAGTCCGTGGACCAGCCAAAGATCGACACTTCGCCAGCACACGGCTCGCCAGGGAACACAGTCATGCACAAGCGTATTTTACACTGCAACACCCGGCAGACTCCGGCTCATCAGAGTTGCAACGGTGAAAGTCTGCAACAAACATCCAGGCACAACATGCGGCGGCCCCGGCTCCACCTGCACGGTCGCGCCGGAGAGCTCAAAGTGCACGTGCTTCCACCGCTGCGACGTCAGCCGCTGGCAGATGTAGAACGTCAGGCTGTCCTGCACTGCAGCCTGCGGGGCGGCGGGCGCAGTTGCTTCAGCAGGGGTCATGCACCTGTGTAACCGCTTAGAACGGTGCACGGCACTGCATGAGCGCTGTGCGAGGCGTTTGGGCAAAAGCAGCGTTTTTAGCCTGCGCAGCGCTGCCCTGCAGCTCTTATCAGGACATGCAGAAACCGCACCCATGTCAGGCATGCCCTGACACCTGTGGATGATTCATGTCAATAGAAAACAGCATGTGCCAAGCGCAGACGAGTGCGGCCGCGCCATGAGCGGCGTCCCCGGAGTGAGCCCCAGCGACGACAGCAGCCGGGATGACTTCGCCTTGCCCGCGCGCCGCGACTCCCGCTGCCGCCGCTGCCTGCAGTGCAGAGTATTCGCGCGTGGAGGATAACTGACGTAACTGGCATGCGTTCGCTGCCCAGACAGCAGCAGAAACTTGCAAGACGCTGAGGCCGCAGCGACGCTACGCACGGAGTCTGCAAAAACAGGCGCTGCTGCCCGTCCCCCGTTACTCAGCACAGCAGGGCGACCACCGCAGAAGGGGCGACACGGTGCTGCCACACAGCCACGCGCATGCAACGTGGCGAGGCACTTGCTGCCTCAGGGCCACACCGCTGCGTGAGCAGCTTGGCCAGGGGCGCAGGCCCGTCCAGCGCAAACACGACGCTCTTGCGCGGCTGCGTGCGCCGCAGCACCTCGTCCAGGTGCGTGTACAGGCTCACATGGAAGCGATTCACGGTCCGCACTGCGCTCGCACACACCATGCAAGTGATTGTGCGGTCCACTACATACACCACCACGACCAGCGACTGCGGCTAGCAATACAAACAGCGCTCGCTGCTGCAGAGTCAGGACTCACAGCGGCAGTGGTAAGGCAAGCCCATGAGCTCCACTCCTCCTTGGCGGCTGTGCACGGGAGCTGCGGCAGGCGCAGGCGCCGCACCTTTACGCAGGACCGTGTGCAGGATGCTGGCCATGTCCACGTACACATGGTCAAACTCCGACCTCTGCGGCACGTATGCGCCAAGGTACTGGCTGCGCATCCACGTGTTGAAGCCGGGCACCCCCATGGCGCCGCTGCCAACCGACTACGGGCTGGCCTCCCTTTCTATGTGCGCGTTCAATAGGTCTAAATAATAGCTACACCACGTATCCGTTCGAACTCCTGCGAGCTGACCCTTGCATAAGCAGGTTTACTGGCGGAGCTGCTCTTTACTCCACAGAGGTGAGGGGAAGAGTGGATAGGTGGCGATGCAGATTGGAGCCAGCAAGTAAACAAACTTGTGCAGACAGGTGCCTGAGGTGCGTGTCGAGTACAGGCGGTTCACGTTTGCAGTCTCTTGCGCCGCCTCCGTCTTGCAGCAGCAAACTCAGCATGCAGAAGCGCAGCATATCACAGTACCTGGATGAAGAAAGTGCAGGCCCCGTGCACAGAGGTGGGTGTTACGACCAACTCTGACGCCTTGCCTTTGTTTGTTGAAGCAGCATGAGTGCTGCAGTGGCTGACGCATGCCCGCACGCCTCTCAGGCTTTGTCGGGCCTGGCTCGGGCGCTCCCACCGCCGCTGCAGTGGGGCCAGTGGCGCCCAGCAAAGTGCGGTTTGCGGACGAAGGCCCAGCACAATACAGCGGCGGCGCGAGCTACCAGCTTGGTGGGACACACAAAGTGTTGCTTGCTTGTTTCAGACCGTGATGTTGTGCCTGTGAGTCTGGTCTCTGCATGCACATGCTTTAGTTGAAGACACCGTACTGCGCAGACGGGGAGCGGCCAGACCAGGTCTCCTCCGACTTTCACAACGCGCTGGCGCGCTCGCCTGAGATGGCGGTCGCTGTTGCGGCAATCAAGGCGAGTGCAGCACTCTGTCTGGGTGTCACATGCAGACCTGACCGCCAGTGGCGAGTGCGAGTTCCGGCCTTACAGCGCAGGCGGGGTGACGCGGCGCTGTGCCAGCGCAGGCCTTGACCAACGTGATCAAACGCAGCAAGGCGTCCACGATGATGGGCCTGGACCAGGAGCTGAAGGAGGCGGCGGCGTCCCTGGAGCGGTGCGCTCCGTCTGTCAGGGCGCCTTGCTGCGCAGGACCGCGACTTGCAACCTGCAGCACAGGTGAGCCGTAGGAGCCTCATGTATGCTGGCGCGGGCGCAGGTGCAACGAGACGGCCATCTCGCTGAAAGCCGGCTGCCAGCTTTTCTTGCGCTACACCACGCGCACGTCCGCGCTGGACGCCGAAGACTTCGAGGCTGCCAAGAGGCGGATCATCGAGGTGCTCCTGCGCGGCTCAGTCCCACTGAAGTGCAGGAACTTGCACGAGCAACAGCATCGTAACAATAGGTACTTGGAAAGGGGGGCATGTGCTCCATGACGCATTAAGGCTGTGCTGCGCTGCGCAGCGCGGCATGTACTTTGCGGAGACGTCGGTGCGCGCGCGCGCAAAGATCGCGGACCTGGGCGCCCCGTTCATCCGGGCGGGGGCGCGCGTGCTGACGCATGGCCACAGCCGCGTCGTGCTGGCCCTGCTGCGCCGCGCTGTCGCGCAGGCGCGCCCGCCTTTGCTGAGACATGCAGCAGCACCTTCACGGGAAGTGACACTTGCACTCTGCGCTTGCAGCTGCTCGCTCACCTAAGTCCCTAGAGGGCCTGGCAGTCAGCGTGTGACGCTCCGATAGTTTTATTGGGGGGGATGGGGTGAAAGGAGGGTGTAAACTATGCTATGCTGTCATGCAAGGTGATGACACGCACACGCCGCCGACTTTCACGGACGCTTTGGCCTGGCGCCTGCAGGGCATGCAGTTCAGCGTGGTCGTCACGGAGGGCCGGCCGGACGAGACGGGTCTGGCCATGGCGCGCGCGCTGGACGAGCTGGGCGTGCCGGTGCAGGCCATCCTGGACTCTGCGGTTGCATTTGCGCTGGAAGTGCTGCGGTGCGCGCTGTGTGCTTCTTCAGCCCGCGCCCAGCGCATGCAGTCGGTGGGGCGCGGTGGCCGCGCCGCAGGCCGCCCTGGCTCGGCCGAGCCCCGCGCCGCCCTGTCGCGGCCGGGTCGTCTGCTGCAGTGTGTGCAGAGCTCTGGCCAGCGGTGCGTGAGGCGCACAGGCGAGGCACTCACACGCAGAGGAGCATACTGTCACCGCCGCAAGCGCTGGCACGCAGGGACAGGGCCTGTTGCCCGATGTGGCATGCGCTGCCATGGAGGCAGGCCGCTCGCATGCCTGATGCTAGGGTAGGGTTAGGGTAGGGTAGAGCACCTACCCTGCCTGCTGCCGCAGCGTGGACCTGGTGCTCGTGGGCGCGGAGGGCGTGGTGGAGAACGGCGGCGTGATCAACAAGCTGGGCACGTACCAGATCGCGCTGGCTGCCGCCGCGCACAACACGCCCTTCTACGTCGCGGCCGAGTCGTACAAGGCGCGCGCCCGCATAGGATGCTGCCGGCCTGGCGACTTGCAGACGCGCCTGTAGTCACAACGTGCTGCTTGCGTTCGCAGTCTGTGTGACAGGGCTCGGGAGCGAGTCAGGAGTGCATGTCAGTTTCAGGGCAGTTTGGCCCCGCGCTCTAGCAGGGATGGTGCGTTTTAGCGCTCACTAATTCTCTGGCGTATGATGTGCACACTTAGGGCAAATCGTAATACATCTGACTGGCCGTGGGTGAAGGGACAGCACTGTGTCCGCGCGGCAGTTTGCGCGCCTGTCGCCGCTCAACCAGAGCGACCTGCCCCTCGAGCGGCAGCACGTCGACTTCAGCCCGCGGCTGCCTGCCGGCGTGCGCATCGAGAACCCCTCCCGCGACTACACGCCGCCACGTGTGCACCTGCCCACCAGCCTTGCCCCTCTCCGCGGCTTTCCCCACGGGAGTGCAAGTGCATTTGTATGCGCTGCCCAACAACATGACAGTTTGCATGCTGCATGGCTGGGGCCTGCCCTACGGCAACCCTGCCCTGCAAGGTACAACCTTTGCTGCTGTGGACCCAGGCATGCCAACCCCTGGAGGGTGTACTGACGGGCGGCCACCCCAGGGTACATCTCGCTGCTGTTCACGGACCTGGGCGTGCTCACGCCGGCGGCGGTCTCCGACGAGCTCATTCAGCTCTACTCCTAGCCGCGCCAGCCGGCGTGCGACGCCTTTCACTGTTTGACCGGCTTGTCAGCTGCAGTGCGCTGTGCGCTGAGCAGCCGTCAGTGTGGTCAGTGGGCCGGAGGGTGGTCGAGTGCCAGACGTTGGGTATCGTGGGGGCTGAGTCTGCGTTGGCGGAATGCCGGACTCGGCGCGCGCGCACGCATACAAGTGCCGCGCGCGCTGATCTTTTTGCAGCATGGTTTGCGCATGGGCTAGTGGCCCTAGACAGGGGTCCTGCATCAAGAATGCAAGAACAATGTCGCACAGCCTGGTGAGTTGGCCTGGTTGAAATAGAGGTCCACCCTATGTTTCAGGGGTAGATTATAAAAACATGGATGCACCACCCGACTTCAGACTCCTACACGGTTGTATTTCATTCATTCATTCTCCGTTCATTCAATAAGGTGATGGCACATTTGGCAGCTGGGTAGCACATAACAATGTCTGCCTAAGCTGCTACGGTAGGCTCAACTGGTTCAATGCTGCGGTGTAACCATGGTCCCTGTGCAGTATTGCAGCAGCCTGACGCTCGCGTCCCGAGGCACTGCCGCGTTAGCTTTGTGAGCACAGAATGTAGGCCACTCTGGCGAAACAATGACTGCAGCGTGGGATGGCAATCACACCAGTTTTTGGGACAGTGTCGGTGCAGAGCAGCCCTGCAAACACAACAAGGGGCACTGCGTCACAGGCACAGCGTCACTTGCAGAGCTGCAACGCGGCCATCAGCACGGCCAGTAGATGCAGAGGCCAAAGGCCACATCCTATGCTGCCCGCAAGAAGGCCCCAGCTGGCCTGCGGAGGCATGCTTGCTACTCGTTGTGCTTCCTGGAGCTTACCTGCGGCCTTCAAACTTCAAGAGCCTCATCGAAGCACTGCAGGTAGCTTGGAAGCAGCGCATATCGGCGGGCCCGCAGCCGCTCTGACACAGCTTACGAAAGGCACTGATATGGCAGGCCAGCCTTGCGGGGCGCGTGCGGGCATGGCTTGCGGCCGTGCACCCGGCATGGCAGGAGGTCGACGTGTCTGCGCCGGACGTGATGGAGCGAGCGGCCACCTGCATGGACGCAGCAGTCACGGCGGCGCTCGAGGACGCGCAGGCGCACGGCTTTCCAGCTCAGCTGATGCCTTCTGGTGTGCCACGGAAGACCTGTGGCCTGCTTGGCCACCTTCTCGCCAACCCCTTGTGTTGCGCCTAGTGTTGCGCGGTGCACCAGGTAGCTTTGCAAAGGGACTCCCTGTCCCCGCAAGTGCTCAGCCTTGCAAGTCCCTGCTAGCAGCCCTGCGGCGGCATGACCGCCGAGCCTGTGGGGTCCAGGGCGCTGCGACAACCTCGCGCTGCTCTCGCACAGCTCGGCGACGCTGTTCGCGGCGCCGCTCGCGGCGCGGCGCGCGGGCGCGCTTGCGCTGCTCGGCTCCTACCTGTTCCCTTCCGCGCAGGCCTTCGCCAGCCTCAGCGAGTGGAGCAGGCGCGCGCGCGCGCCCGCGCTGGCAGCGCCGCTCCTGCGTCAGCCGAGTGGGGCCCTCTGCCTACCCGTGTCGCGCAGCGCAAGCCAGTGACGGGCTGGCGCGAGCATGCAAGCCCTCAGCATGAGGCGGTCGTAGGGGCATGCTCCGTGCATGTCTGCCGCGCCGCTCTCAGGTGCGTGATCCCGTGTCAATCACGCGTGCGGCTGCCGCCCTTGCCGGGCTGCTTTCCAGCCTGCTCCTCGTCATGCATCGGCGCAATGCTAACGCGCCCTGCTCACATGCATGCAGCAGGCAGCTGCTCTCGTCCGGCCCTCTGTGCAACCTGCCACACCAGTTGTGAGCCTTATGAGGCACTTGTGGGCGCACTGCCGGTGTGTCCTGAAGCGCACGCGTGTACCCGCCACCATCACCTGCCCCACCTCCTCGCTGCGCCGGCTGTCTGACGGCACCATTGGCGCCCTCTGCGCGCCTGAGGGCGCCGGCGCGCGGGCCGCGCGCAGGCCGGTCCTGCACCTGGGCGGCGACCTGGACGGGCAGGCGCGCTTCCCCAAGCTGGCCTACCCCGCGCTGGACGCAGCCGCCGCTGCATACCGCCTCGGCCCGCGGTGCGTCCATCCTTCCTGGAGCGCCCGTTTAGGCTGCTGTCGCTAATGCAATCACAGGCACCAGCCTGGAAGGTCGCGCAGTATCCTGTTCACTTGGGCACATGGTGGCAACACAGCACACCCGTGTTGTTACAGAGGCTTTATGCACACGAGCGGGGCGGACGCGCAAGCATGCTTGGTGCCGCAAACCCTTCATGCGGCAGGAGCAGTGCGCAGATGCTGAGGCTGCACACGTGTGCCCGCGCTCCGCCGAGCGCTACGGCGCGCCTGCAGGCATGCGGCCGCGCATGCGCCGGTTATCCTGCTGGCGGGCGCCAACCACGCGCTGCTCAGCGGCAGCGAGCGGCGCGAGGGCGACCTGGCGCCCGAGCTGGACGCGGCGGCGGTCACGCGCTGCGCCGCGGGCGTGCTCGGCGACTTCCTCGCGGCGCACGCGGGCGCGGAACCGTGCGCTCCTGCGGCCCAGGGTACCCTACTATACCTTACCCTACCTCAATTTACCCTACTTACCCTACTTATTATATGTCCTTGCCCCCCCTGCAGCCCGCGCCGCTGGCGCTCGGCTGGCAGCTGCCTGCGCTCCCGCCTGCCACGCCGGCAACGCCTTGCCCAATTGGCACGTGCTGGTGCAGAGCTGCTTCTCAGGGGTGTCCGCGGTGCTGCCTCGATGCTGGCGGCCCGTCCGGCAGAGCAGAGGATTTGTGCTTGACACCCTGGATTGCGTGAGTGGTGCTGCACTGGCTGCCGGGACGCGCGCGGCCTCACACTCCAAGGGCCGCACTGTGGCAGCCCATCGCATTCGCTTGCTTTCCACATACATGGCGCCTGGCGCGTGCCATTGACATGCAGCAGCGCTCGGCGGCGTGCATACACGAGCTCACTTGTGCAGGGCGCTTGAAAGGGTTGTACAGGCACGTACTCGCCTCACACAGACGCGATGAAGCTGCGGGTGGTGCAGCCCCTGCTAGGTCAGCCGCTCGAGGCGCTCGGGCTATGGGAGGTAATATGTGCACGGGACGAGCAGGGCCGCCAGGGACGAGGCCGTCAACCAGCTGCTGCAGCACTGTCGCGATACAGCGGCCTGGCTGTCGCCTTTCACGCACGCGCTGGGTGCGTCTGCACTGCCCCGGCGCGCACATAGGAGCCGCTCAGTGCCACGACGTTTATGCAGCGCAGTTTCCTGAGCAGCAGTGAGCACGAAGCGAGCGATGGTCTGCTTGGGTGCTTCTCAGAGGGAGCGGTCGTGCGGCACGTTAAGCGTGTGGACAGTGCTGTCTGCATGACAGGGTTCTTTGCACAAATCAAGAGCTTGCTTAGAACTGTATGGGTTCTGCGACCCACATTCAATCGGGAAGTGCGGCAAGTGCAGCTAATGCTGCACATGCTGACACATGGCTGCCTGCATCGGCAGGGCGCGGCTCGCCCGCGCAGCTCTGGCAGGCAGCAAAGCGGGCTCATGCGCCCGGGGCCCAGGCAGACGGCGCCCCGTCCAGCACCGCAGCGCCTGCGGCCGCGCCGGACCAGGCCGAGGCTGGATGGTGCGAGCCAGGCGCGGCCGCCGCCGCGCTGCTGCCGGGCGGCGTGCTGGCGGGCGCGCGCGGCGCCGAGGTGCTGCCGGACGATGAGGCCTCCAGGCGCGCCGCGCTGGGGCCCCTGCCCTGCCCCGCCTGCGCGGGCAGCATCGCAGGGCGAGCTGGCAGGATCCGGAAGGCGGGCGCGCCCTGCTGTCAATCAGGCGCGCGGCTGTGCGCCTGGCAACAGGGCATCACTCCAGCATGCGCAGCGATGCACGCTGTCAGCGGCGGGGCATGGATGCAACTTGCGTTGACTGCATGGCGACGACGAACGGCAGAAGGCGCGGCGCTCGCTGCTGCGCTTAAGAAGCAGGCCAAAACCCCCGACGGGCGCCTGTGCCAGCAGCGTGCGCCTCCCCGCGCGCAGGCGCTTCCACGCGCACCCGGGCGAGCTGGCCGCCGCGGAGCGCTGGGCCGCGGCGGCGCAGCGGCGGCTGGCGGGCGCCGCGGCGGCCGGGGCGGCCGCGGCCGGGGGCGTGCGCGGGCTGCGCGTGGCGGTCAGCGTGCACACTGATGTAACCATGTTCATTCTCAGCCAGCCGGCGCTGCTCCAGGGCGATGGTGCGCGCCCGTCTGCCCAGGGACAGCGAGACGGGAGCAGACGATGCAGGAGCTCTGGCACACTGCACCCCGTGCCGGGGTAGAACAGATACGCAGGTAAAGATCAGCCCCACTATGCATTGGTAAAGCATCAATGATCCATGGTCTGAGCGGGCGCGGCCGCCGCAAGCTCCTCACACGGCGCTGGCCGCGCGCAGGCGGCCTGGTGGTGCACGCGCACTGCTACCTGCACCGGCCCAGCCTGGTGCCTTTCGGGCACCGCATCCCCGTCGCGCCGCACTACCTGCTCAAGCTGAAGTCTGGTGACGCCATCCGCCAGGCGCGCCCTGGCTCAGCGCGTCATGCCGCACGTGTGCGCGAGTGGCCCGCAGCCTGCAGCCCAGTGCCTGGGATTGAAGGCTATCCCTTGCGCCAACGAGCGGTGCAGGAACCAGGGGACGCACGCAGGTATGCACGCACGCCCTGCCCTCCAAGCGCCCCGGTGCGAGAGGCCTGATGCTGCGCGCTGCCTGCGCGGCACTGCCCGGGACACAGGCCGCCGAGCCTCATGGCACTCCTGCTCGAGTGCATGCACGGCAGGCCTAGGCCCCAGGCGCGCTCTGGCATCTGCCTGTTTCTCATCTCTTATTTTTCCATTTTACCCAATTCTTACCCATACAATCTAAGGCGGCAGGCGCTGGAGCTGGAGCCGACGGCGGGCGCGGAGGAGGAAGAGCGGAGCAGCAGCCTGGCGGCGGACCTAAACCGAGAGGCGCACGACGCCGCGCTGGGCCTCGTGGCGGACTCGGCGAGGCAGCGCTATGAGTCGCGTGGCCGGCGGCTGCGCTTCCCGCCGGACAGGCGCGCGCCCGGGGAGACGCGCCGCCGAGAGCCGCGCGGGCATCCCGCTGCAGCCTCGCATGCACGCAGCCGCTTGCCGGCGCTCTGCGCCGGCGGCAGCGCACTCAGGGCGCGCCTAGCTGCTCCCGGGCGGCAGCCGGTGCTGAGAGCGCTGCGTGCAGTGCGCGGCCGGTGCCTGGTTTGGCCGCAGGCGAGCGCGCGGCGGCGTATCTGCCCTGCAAAGGCTCAGCTACAGTCTGCATGCAGTGCCGCTGCCAGGGCGTGCAGCCACATACCCACAAGAACAGTTGCAACACGTACGCCTGGGGCCCGCCCTTCTGCAGCGCGTGCGCTGTCGCCGAGGACCGTCGTCAGCTGTCGCATGCTGCCGACGCGGCTGAGCCCTCTGCCGCGCCTCGCGCCGCAGGGATGTGACGCGCGAGGTCGCCACGCCGGTGCAGTGGGTGGAGCAGCGCCCGCTGGAGGTGGTCGCAGACGCGCACGGGCATGCAGAGGCGTGCACAGCCCGACGAGCTGCCTGTGGTGTGATTGGAAGCACCGCCGTCAGCAGGCTTGAAAATGGAAGCACGCGGCGCTTCAGCTCAACCGCACCTTGCAGTACCGCCTTTGGGGGCGCGCTTGTGCCGGCCGGCATGGGTGACGGGTTGGGCTGCGCGCTGTGAAGTGGCTGAGACATGCCGTAACATACAGCTGTTGCGGGGATGCGCCGTCCGGCTGACGGGTCTTCCTGTGCGCGCGCAGGTGTGCAGCCCGGTGCTGTGCGCGCCGGCGGCCGCGGGCGCGCCCGGCGCGCTTTTCGAGGGCGTGCACTACATCAAGTGCCTGTCCCTGGCGGCGCTGGTGGAGTACATCATGTGCGACAGCCTGCGCCCGTGACGCGCGCGCGCGAGCCTGGGCGAGGCGGCGGCTGCTGCCGATCTGGCCGCGGCTGGCTGTCTGCCGATGTATTGCAGTTGTAAAGTATGCATGCAGCTGTGTGCGCAACACAGCACGTGGAGGACAGTTCGATACATGGTAGACATGCACGTCAAGAGCTGCATCTGACGTTTCCAGCAAACGTCTGCACTGTCTGTTTGACGAGGACCTAGCACCAAATTCAAATGACCCCACCTGATGAAACATCCTTCAGGTCGAAGTGTTTGCACAATCTCTGCTGTGCAGCCATCCACTTTCTCTGCGCAAACTCCTGAGATGTATGTATAGCTGAGTGAGTCAGGTGGTGCCCTTCCAATGGCAAACTAGAGGGCGCAGGAGCGGCCGCGTGTCCTACGCAAACATGCACACCTGAGCGCGGCTGCCGCGCATGCACGCAGCCATGCAGTCCTCGGGCGCCAACTCGCAGGAGGCGCGGCTGCTGCTCCTGGAGCGGCGGATGGGCGGCCCGCTGCCCTCGCCGCAGCGGCTCAGCTTCGACAGGCTCCCTACGGACAGCGGGCGCCAGGCGCGGCGCCCTGTGCCGTAGCTACAAGCCGCACCTGCCCGGCGCGTCTGACCTGCTGCTCTGCCCAGGAGCTCAGGCAAGAACGAGCGCCTGATGTGGAGTCGCAGCCGGGATGCCGGCATGTCCTGCCTCACCAGCGCGCCTGACCCCTTGTAAACGCGTTGCTGTGCACCCGCCGCCCAAGTGAGCGCACGCTTGCCGCACGACAGGAGGAGCCTGCGGGAGCCGCAAGGATGGAGCGCGGCCCAGGCGCTGCAGAGCGGCAGCCGGGCGGCGAGGCCGGGCGCGACCAGTCCGGCGCACTGGCGCGCAGCAGCGACCGCCCTGGCAAGCGCAAGGCGCTGCACTCAGGCGAAGGGGACGCGTGCCCCAGCGCGTGCGCCGCTCTGCTGGCCGCCCCTGTCGCCCGGACTCCGCTCATAGAGCTTGTTGCATGCTTGTTTTGTATGTAGGCACACGCTGTTGCGTATGTATCTGCAGCGTTGGGCTCGCCAGAACCGCCACCCAGGTGCACACGACAAATCGTATTACACATACCGCCCAGCTCAAGTGTGAGCACCACAAGCCATACGCGGGCGGCACATGCATGGCTTCATAGCCACCTCGTGCGTGCGCTGGCAGGGGCCGGCACGTGCGCTGGAGCCCGCCGGCGGCGCCGTGCACCGCAGCCGAGACTATCAAGGACGGGCAGGGCCGGGGCGTGACCTCGCCTCTGCGGCCCCAGGCGCCCACCCCCGCCCTGTCTGCGCCGCCCCGTGAGCGCCGCCTATGCCCAGCCTAAATGCATGCAGTGGATGGAAGCGCAGACGCGGGAGGCTCGGTGAGGCCAGTCTCCGCTCACTGGCGAAGCACGGCGGCCCCAGCGCTGGGTCCGGCTGATGGCTGGCAGAAACAGCCCTCAGAGCTTGTGATCACGCCATGTCCCTGCATATGACAGGCCTCGGCGAACGCTGGCCCAGGCGCGGCACGCTGGCCCCAGTGCTGGGTTCCGGCAGATGGCTGGCGGAAAGACCGCACAGCTCTTGATCTCGCCATGTCCCTGCAGGCGACAGACCTCGGCGATCGCCGGCCAGGCGCTCCATCGCCGCGCCCCCCAGGCTGTGCCGAACGCGCACCCGGTCACGCGTGGCGCGCAGGACCTGAACCGGCTGCCGCACCCGGGCGGCGGCGCGGCGCGCACGCCGCCTGCCGGCAGGTCGCCCGCCGCCGGCCGCGCGCGCTGCAACACCATCGACATGTACTTCCCGCGCGACGCGCCCTGCTCCGGCGGCAAGGCGGCAGCGCCGGCCGCGGGCCCCGCCTCGCGCAGCAGCAGCCCGGAGCGGCCGCCCGGGCACCGGGCGCAGGCGCCGGCGCCCGCGGCGCGGCGCGGCGCGGCCTGCCAGACGGAGGAGACCGGCGCGCACTACGCGGCGCTGGAGCGGCGCGGCGCGGACGCGCAGGCGCGCCTCAGCGCAGAGGCGGCGGCCGCGCGGTGCGCGCCGGCGCTGCCGCGCCCCAGCCCTCCGCGCGCGGCGCGCCTCACAGGCCTGCGCGCGCGCGCGGGCCGCGGCGCCATGCGCGGACCCGCGGCGGCGGGGGACCGCAGAGGGCCACACCGCCGAGGCAGGTCCTGTGCACCGAGGGAGCGCTTGCGCCTGCGTCTGCAGAGGCCGGGCTGGCAGGCAAGCGGGCCAGCGGGGCGCGCGCGCTGCCGCAGGCAGCGCGAGGCTGCCGCCCTGGACGCCGCCGGCGCCGCGCGCGGGGAGGCGGAGGCCGCGCGGGCCGAGGCTGACGGGCAGCGCGCGCGCGCGGAGGACCTGCAGAGGCAGCTGAGCGCGGCCAGGTGCAGACGCGCCTGGCGCCGCGCCGCGCGCGGCACGTGCCGAGCGCGCCGGGGAGCGTTTGCTCGTGTTGGTGGTAGCTCGGGCGGCATCGCAGGCGCCCGCCGAGCCCTGCTGGGGCCTGGAGTGTACCATGAACCGGTGCAGACAGCACACACATTTTGCTCCGTTGCCCTCGCTGTGCTGGTCCAGGGCCCGGCGGCGCGACTGGGGTGCGCCTGAATGTCGTGCCGCACTGGGCCAGGGAGCACGCCGCGGCCGCGCGCGAGGAGCTGGCGCGGCTGGCGGCCGCCGCGGCGGCGGGCGAGCGCGCCGCGGCGGCCGCGCGCCTGCGCGAAGACGCCGCGCGGCTGGGCGCACCCGGGCTGCAGCGCGGCGGGCCGCTGGGTGCCCCTCCCGCCCCTGCCCGCGCCGCTCGCCGCGGCGCGATCCTGCACAGGAGGGCTGCGTAACAAGGGTGTTGGGGTGCTGCCGGGCATGCTCGTCCCGCTGCTGCCCGGCCTGTCTGGCGCGGGTCGCTGTGCAGGGGCCTGCCTGGGAGGAGTTATGTTCAGCTGGGCGGGCATGCGATGCGGGGGT
>JAABUH010003498.1_pt1 | contig 13432 bp, 19 predicted proteins | sample 5559121 | NCBI WGS metagenome assembly JAABUH01 (sample SAMN10711871, study PRJNA513364) | rock metagenome | isolation source: Antarctica rocks | place: Antarctica: Victoria Land, Battleship Promontory nord | collected 2015-12-28 | reverse complement strand
AAGGAGCGGCAGATGCGGTGGATGCCCTCCGGCGCGGCGATGAGCGTCAGGAACAGGATGCGCCCCTCGTCCACGCCCTTCTCCAGCACGACCTGTGCGCGCCGCGGCCGCCGCTCTCCAGAGCTACCTGGCTGGTCGGGCAGGCTCGCCCGGCGCGGGGACGTGTCACACATCAGTGCACACCGCTGCTCCGTCACGCACGACAACCCCAGCGCGCAACACGCGCAGTGAGGGACCCTGCTCAAGGGCCCGAGCACGCCAATGGATGCGGGGCTGCGAACCAGGCCAATCAGCCCATGAAACCCACTGTCGACGGGGGCCTGCGCCGCATGCCCCTGCGCGCGGGGGCACCTGGATGGCGCGCGCGGCGGAGTTGCCGGTCGCCAGGATGGGGTCCAGCAGCAGCACGTGCCGCTCCGCGATGTCTGCCGGCAGCTTCTCGTAGATCAGCTCCTGCTGCACCAGCTTGTCGCCCACCCTGGGCAGCGCGCGCGCGACCACCCTGGACCAGAAAGTCGCACATCTAGGTACCATCTAGGGCACCGTCCTTTGCCCGCGTCGGCACCGGCATTCAGTACAAAGAGTCCACGGGTGCCACCCCGCTGTGAGAGCTCGCCGCCAAGCGCATGCAGTCGTGCCGCGTCCCCGCGCAGGCAGCCTGCAGGCGCGCGCCCCGCGTCACAGGACCCTGCCGGGCAGGACTCTGCTCGCGCTTGCTGGATACCCTAACCCTAACCCTTACCACGGGCACCGCGCGCCGCGCGGCCGCGCACCGGTGCACCAGGATCTTGCCGATCTTGATGCCCTTGCAGCACGCGCGCAGCGCGTTCTCCATGGACTCGCCGCTGCGGATGATGGACACGCCGCACAGCTTCTTGGCAAAGTCGACGCCCACGTACGGGTTGCCCGTCGGCGTCACCACGCTGCGCTCCGTGAAGGGCAGGTGGCCCAGGCCCGCCTCCACCACCTGGCGGCCACGCGCGCGGGCCCCGTCGCTACCCTACGGCCCGACCCGACGGCTCTTGGCAAGATAAGAACGCAATCTGCAGGCTGTCTCTTGACGAGTCGCCGTCAGAGCACCCCCGCATGCGGCTGCTGGGAACCCAGGCTTGCGCCCGCCGCCTGCATGGCGTGTGGCGTCAGCGGCCTCCTCCCGCGCCTGGGCCGCGCCTCGAGCTGCGGCTGCAGCCGCCTGCTTCTGTGCGCTCCGTGAAACCGCTGTCACGGAGCTGCAAACGGCCCAGACACACCCAACACCCGCTGCCGCGTGCGTCAGACCTCGTCCAGGCAGGGCCCCACCGGGAGCCCCGTGGCGCGTAAAGCAGCATGCCCGAGAGGAGCGCCCCAGGCGCAGCAGGCCTGCGAGCCAGCGCTGCCCAAGAGCACCGCAGCCCGGATGCTGCGCTATTCTGCGCCGGGCCGCCGGCCGGCGCGGGGGTGGGCCGCGCCAGGCGCAGCAGCCGGTCGGCGTAGAACACAAAGTCGGCCTTGGACGTGGAGCGGTCGCGGATGATGGTGTGCATGCCGCGGATCTGGTAGTTGCTGGGGATGACCTCCAGGTTGACGTAGATGCGCCGCAGCTCCGGCTGCTGCAGCTTCATGCGGATGTGCTCCGTGATGAGGTCGATCGCGACCACGTTCTCCTGCCTGCCGCCGCGGCGGCCGCCAGGGTCGGAGAGTGCTTTAGAGTAGAAATGCTGCAGGGCCCGCAGGCGAGCGACGTGGCACAGCGCGCGGCGCTGGTGGCAGTGGGGTGCGGCGCAGAGGGCGCCGAGCACGCTGGCGCGCCGCAACTCATCGCACGCACGCTCCTGACGTTTCACGCCCAAAAAGGAATGCAGCGGCATCCGCAGCGGCGCGGCTCCATGAGGCAGAGCGGCGGCGCGTGGCAAGACGCTGGGCGCCCCGCACGCCGCCGCCGGGCGGGGGCGGCCGGCGGCGCGCCTGCCCCATGGGATGATGACGTCTGCGTGCTTGCGGCTGGGCGCAACAAACATGTCGAAGGCGGGCTTGACGAACTTGGTGTACTGCTCGATCACGCCCGCGATGTCGCGCCCGCGCATCGCCACGTCCCGCTGTATTCTGCGCGACCCAGCCGGGCGCGCAGCTCATGAGCGCGCACGCGCCCCGCAAGGGTGGGCGGCGTCTGCGGCGACCCAGCACAGGCGCGGTGCTGATCCGCAGGCGACATGAATGTGCATGAGAGGCTTTTGGAGGGCGGCCTCGCGCGCGAGCGACGCGTCCGCTCACAAGAGCTGCGCAAGGAGAGGGTTCTGCGCCGCCGGCCAGGGCGGAAACGGCATGGCAGCGCGCGCTCCCTGCACGCTTTGGGGCGGTTGCATCATACAGCCACCCGCGCCGCTCTCCAGGGCTCCGGCCTGCCATCAAGCGGCACGGCGCAGCGGCAGCGGAGCTTTCGCGGCGCAGGCGCGCGCCGCGGGCGGGCGGGCTGGCGCACCGCCGGGCGAGGCGCAGGTCGTCGTCGGTGTCCACAAACACCTTCATGTTGAGGCAGCTGCGGAGCGCCTCCATGTGCAGGACCAGGATGCCCTGCGGGCAGTTGTTTCACCCGCTCATGTGCGCTCACATGGTGGAGGGCTGGTGTGCCGCGGTCCTCTAGCGCCGGGCTGCGCTTCCAGGGCCTGCGGGACTGCACAGCGATCCTCAGCGCGGCGGGAGGGATAGTGCTGTCGGCCGCCGACCAGGGACCGCGTGCCCCTTATCATGTCACTATTCGTTGGTGCATGGGCCCCTGTCTTGGCTGCATCAGGTGGCAGCGGCGGTCGGGTCTGCTCGCTGGCCTGGTCGCACTCCGCGGCGCCCCTTGCACAGCCCGCCTCGAGTTGACGGACGCGGCAGTTCCTCACTACTGGCTGCACGGCTGCAAGGCGCCGCGCACCTCGAGGATCACAACGTCCGCCGGCTCCACGCGCCGCGTCTCGGACGAGCGCTGGTGCCGCGTGAAGTCGTAGATGGGGATCTCCACCGCGCGCATGGCCTGCGCGCCGCCGGCGCGCGGGCTGGGCCCGGAGCGCCTGTGGCCGCGCGCCGGAGCGCAGCGCGGGCGGCGCAGCAGCACAGGTGGGTGGCGTGCAGGGCACGCGCTGCCAGCACATGGCGCCGCTTCCCGGCACATGTCCCGCAGACCTGCAGGCCTCCCGCCCAGCCGGCGCCTGCTGGTGCGCGACTGTCTCATCGGCAGGCGCCGCATGCAGGGGTCGGGCCGACGACGGCCTGTGAGCGCCTGAGAGCCGCGTGGACCGCGGCGGGAGCGGCGGCGCGCCTTCAGGTTATTCAAGCAGTCCATCATCGCCTTCTCGTCAAACGCGTCTGGGTGGTCGAAGTTGTACGCTGCGCGGCCCCGACCGCCGCTCAGCGCACAACAGCCAGCGCCTGCAACAGGGAACGATGGTTGTCGCGTCGCTTCGCGCTACCGGCAGCCCAGCCTCGGGTGCGCAGGGTCGGGCACGAGGCCGGGGGAGTGCGCTAGAAGAGCACGTGTGCGGGCGGGCAGCACTGTGGGGCGGGCAGGGGTGGCGCACAGGTCACGTTTGCTATCTCGGTGTTCGTCAGGCCGCGGTAGAAGCTGTCCTGGCTGAGCATGACCACGCACTGGTCGTGCAGGCGCTGCATGATGCTGTCGCATACCGTGGTCTTGCCGGAAGCGGTGCCGCCTGCGGGACCACACTGGCTGGTGAAGCGGTTGTGCGTGGTGACAGTCTTCATGCACTGTAAGCCTCATGCAGACATGTGCAGCCTGTCAAGTGCAAGCTAGAGAGCGCTACTGTGGCTCCGCCGGGGACACAGTAGCGCCGCAACGTTTGTCGGCTTGGTTTGTGACACAAGCAGCTCCTACACTACTCCAAGCTTTGAATAGGTGAGTGCCAACACAGCGGTGTACCGAAGCGAGTATGGCAATTGAGCCTGAGCAACGCGGCCAACGCTACTCAACCCAGTAAGAATAGGTGAGTGCGGAGAGGGAAGGCGGCTGCGCGACCTGCCACGCCGATGAAGAAAGGCTGCGTGCGGCCGCGCGTCGAGCGGCTGCGGCTGCTGCGCCCGCCCTTGCCGCCGCTCTCATTATCGGACAGGTAACCCGACCCGCCATTTGACAGCTGCGTCTTGACCTGCAGGTGCAGCCTCACATCCTCTGCAATTTTGCTGGTGTCCTTCGACATGTCAGGGCGCGGCGGGTCCTGGAGCCAACATCAGCCGGCCGCAGTGTGACAACAAGCAGGAACCGGCTGCGCTTTGACCAGCCAAGCGTGTCTCTGACTTCAGTTGGGCCTTGCAGGTACCGACTCGGCGCAAAGCCCCACTACAGATCCTGCATTTTTGAATGTTCATGGTCATGCAGGTGACACAGCAGCACGAACACTGGCTGTCTCCATGCCAGAATGTCCCCTACATGCAACAGAGCAAGTGTACATGCACATACACTAGCAAGCAGCCCTCTGCACGACCACTGGCATAAGTATCAGGTGGGACCGACGCACTCTGCACAGCCTGGACCCAAAACAGCCTGCATGAACACAGCGCGGACACACGCCCAAACACAGTTGGGCGAGCGTTGCAGCCTATGGTAATAGACACACGCCTAACTAAAATGGATACAAACAGTGCAGAGGCCTATGTACTCTTGAACAAAGTGCAGAGGCCTGTGCACTCCTAACCCAGTCCGCACCTAAGTTGTTTAGCTACCACCACCTACACAGGATACTCTCAGGGCGCGTTCGTTAAGGCTGATGTCGATTGCCACGCGGGACCCCGGCGCACTTGGCAAGTCCCTGGCTGCACCGGTCCTAAGCTGGCTGACTGGCCGTACATGGAGATGCGCACCGGCGCTTGAAGCGCAGGCAGGCGTCCCGCCGGTACACGGCGCTGGCCGGCGCTCACTGCGCGTGCAGCAGCGTCTGTGGCACGCGTGCGGCGGGGCGCATAGCCTTGCTGGCCGCCAGCGCGCGCGGCGTCAGACACGCCGGCGGTGCCGACAGCGACACCGCCGCCGCTGCGCGAGGCTCGCCCGGGCCCGCTGGCATGCCGGCGTGCTCGCCCGCGCCGGCCGCCGGCGGGCCAGGCGTGGACGCGCTGGCAGCAGCGGCCGGCAGGTACGCCTGCAGCGCGGCCAGCTGCTCGTACAGCGCCGCTGCGCGCGGCGGCCTGCTGCGCGCGGCACCGCGGCGGGGCTTCAGCGAGGCATTTTCAAAAGGCTCAGCGGCAAGCAAGGCAGTGCTGGAAAGACCTACATGGCGGGCAAGCGCACGCCCTGTAGGTGGCTGCTGTGGCAGCCCTTCTGCGGCAGCAGCGGAGGGCAGCATGACTGCTTCCTGCCTTGCGTCGGCTCCGTCGGGTTCACAACGCATGTAAAAAAAACCATGCAGGCCACCCGCACCCTTCGCAACTATGCAAGGTGGCTTGGTATGAGGTAAACAAGGAGACAGACGCCAAGGAGAGATGTGTGCTCTAGTTCTCCCTCTGACAAGGCACTGGCGCCGATGCAGGCCTGGGCGCCCACTGCTGCGTCACGCGCAGCGTCGCCGCCTCCGCGCACAGCGCGTGAAAAGCCGCGTCCGCGGCGGCCAGGTCGCCCGCGCCGGCGTCGCCGGGCGCCGCGTAGTGGCAGACGCCGTGCTGCTTGCACCAGCGCGCCGCGTCGCCCGCCGCGCCGCTGCCCGGGCCGGGGCTGGCGGCGCCCACGCCCAGCACTGCCAGCGCGAACCCCGCCTGGCCGAACTTTGCCTGCCGCGCCGGGCGGGCGGCGCCAGGTGAAACGGCATGCACCGCGTGGGCGGGCAGCCATTGCATGCCACATGAATGACGGAGTAGCGAGTCAGGGCGCCCGGGCGACTGACAGCCAGACACTGAGCTAAGTGGAGCGCGGAGTTGGAACGCATCGGCCCGGGCAGCAAAGTGACAGGCGTGCAGGCAGGCGTAGCTTGGCCCGGTCGCGGGGCGATGCTCGGGCGTGCGGACGAGCGCACCGCCTTGTGCGCCAACTCCGTGCGCCAGAAGCCCAGGCTGGTGGCCGCGGCGGGCTCGGCGGCCGCGTAGACGAGCAGCGCGCCGGCCGCCCCCTGGAAGAAGCGCGCCGCCAGCGCCCCGGCCGCGCTGCGCCCGCCAACATCCCACAACTGCGCCCCGCGCGCTGCACGGTCAGCGCGAGATGTGAAAGCTGCCGTGGTACACTTGTGTGGTCTGACAGTGGGCGAGCGCTGCTCGAATGAAATCCGCGGCTAGCGGCCTCTGCTCCAGGACTCTCGCAGGCGTGCGCACCTGCAGCACGACCGGCCGCCCGTCCACCACGACCTCTGTGATGAGCAGGTCAGCGGCCACGGTGGGGCTGGTGCTGCTGGGCGGCGTGCGCCTCACAAAGTGCTGGCACAGCCGCGTCTTGCCCACCCTGCACGCGCGCAGGGCAGGCCGCCAAGTCGTCACCGTGTGTGTCCCATAAGAAGCAGGCACCCAGCCAGCCTGGGGCGGATGTGCCAGTGCTCTGCAGCCCCCCACAACTCTTGTTGTGCACACTGTGAGGCACAATGCCAGGTGGGTTTACAACCCCCCGGAAGGCCTGCTGCAGGGACATGTTCGGCTAGCTTGAGGACTTGCCGTATACATATAATATAGTACAGGGACTGTGTTGCAGCACAACCTCAAAGGGGAGCGCGCCCGGAGTCCCCGAGGACGAGAATGGGCAGCAGCATGCCAAGGCAGCTGTGCGAAGGGCTGCGCGGCCCCGCCACGGCCTGGCAACGAACAGGGCCGGCGTTCGTGAGCGCCGCGTGGAGCTGCTGAAGACAGAGAAAGTGCGGCGCAAGGCGCCACTTGCCTCTACAACAGACAGCTGGCCTGGCAGGGCGCGTACAGGCAGTGCAGGCAATGCAGATTACAAGATGGCAGCGGTGATGCGCACCGAGCTGCGCGGCTGTGCTAGCGCATGCAGGCAGCCTTCAGCAATGCCAGCCACCACGCCGAGCGCAACGTAGGGCATGCTCACAAATGCCATGGCTGGCGCGAACATGGTCTCCGCTGCCTGGCCGGTCCTACACGCTCGGGCAGCGTGAGGCCACTGCGGCTTGACCTGTATGTGGTGCCATAAGTCCAGAAGCAGCTGCAAGCGCTCGACCTGCAGAGACACGCATGGAGTGCTGCTTGCTGGTCAGGCCAGCAGTGTATATACAATATATTAGCTCTCTGCACCCTCAAAAATGACCCGGGGATTAGCCCAAGCTTGTTCAGACATCACCATTTCAGAGTGAGACGCTCATTTTGTAGAAGCCTGGGGTGAACAGGCTACTGAACATACGGCCTGTGCGGTGAGGCGGTGCAGACTTCTTGATGCCAGCAAGCCATGATTGGCAGTCTCTCTTTGTCTGGGCAGGAAGAGCAAAAGAGCATTGTTGCATGCTGACGCAGACTGCCACAGTGCCAGTCACAAGCCGGAAATTCTTTCAAAGCGTTCCCTCACAGATTAACCTCGCCTCACTGAGCCCGCAAACAAGACTGCATGACGCCTGTGAAGGCCCTTGAGAACAATATGAACAGGACCAGGATAGCAAAAAGCATGGAACAAGTGCAACACCCTCCCCACCCATTGCTGCCTAACAAGCAAATACCATACATAAGTTGTGACCAGCCTAGCGCAGCCCCTACTGCCCCGCCTCGCAGCGCGCCTGTCTTCGGTGCCGTGCGCGCCCGCTGCGCACCGCAGTGCTCCCCTATGTCTGTCCGGCCCTGTCTGCCGCCAGCTATGTTGTGGCTGTCCAGGCCACGGCGCGAGCGCTGTGCGGCTCACTGCTGACCCTCGCTGCTATCCCGGCGCGCCGGCGCCCAAGGACCCTTGCGGGCTGTGGTAGCGCAAGCAGCCCTGGGCAGCCCATGCGCTGCCTGCGCCGCCAAGTCCACAGGAAAGAAAGCACATGCGCCCGTCCCACGGGTGACGCAAAATGCATGTACCCTGTCTCCCCTCACCACTCACGAACGGCCCACCTCCTGCCTTCCAAGGCCTGGCACCGCATGCTCCGCTGCCTGCAGACCCCAGCACAGACTGTCTGCCCTGCGCCTGCGCGCCTGTCGCCCCTGCCGCAGCCACCGTATCACCGCCAGCATGGCCACGACCACTGCAGCAACCATCGCCTTGCCATGCCCCACACCATCCGCGGCAAGCACGACCAGGCCAGCTCCCCGCAAATATATGCATCACCCTCGTATTTGCCCCAAGCCTACGAAGCCAGCTCTGCTGCATGGCATTCTTGGCTGGCTAGAGCTTCAACAATCGCCCCTTGGCTGGCGGCTGGCTTGCTGGTCTCCTCCGCGCACCCCACTCCCTCCCACATCCCCCTTTCCTCACCGAGCCATGCAATTTATACCCCCTGTCCGCACGCGCTCACACCCGGCCCGGCATGCGACCCACAGTTGTCTGCAGACCGGGCCTCAGTTGGAGCTTGCCCAATGCATTCCTGACCTGCACATGTTCCCTCTCCAGTTGACCAGGATAGCATACCTGCCACTTGGGTGTGCGCGCCCACTTGCTTGCCTGCCCGCACCCAGCCATCCACGCTGTGGCTACTCCATCACAGTGCCGCCTGTACAGCCTCCTCTGTCCAAACCATCTCGAAAAAGCCAAAGCACACATAATACTAGCTAAAGACACCCGGCCACGCCCCGCCGCATGCAGCAGCTATGCCGCTGCCCCCATGCGCCTCTGAGGCGCAGCCTTTGCAGGCTTTGCAAACGGGCCAGCGTGCAGGAACGACTTCCTGTTGTGAGCGCCCACCCACACACACCCACCCTTACACACCATCTCCAGCCACGCCAAACACAGCGCTGCCTCCGCAGTGTTTAAGTCCAGCCCACGCTGGCTGGCGGAGGCCGGCGCGCGCGCGCGCGCGTCTGCGCTTGTCACCCGGCCGCGCCTCACAGCGCGACCTCCAGGATCTTCTCCAGCTGCACCGCGAGCTGGCGGAAGGACGGGCGCCCCGCCGGCGTCACCTCCCAGCACGCCTCCATCAGGCCGCGCCACTCCGGCTCGCACCACGCAGGCACCTGCGCGAGTAAACGACCGATGCAACATGCTCAACAAACACCGTGGACCACAATGCGTCCCGGTAATCCGGGTTCCTCGCATGCACCCTTTGGACTGCTCTATGACACAGACATCCTATCATTCTTGCCCTGCCTTCACTCCTGGGCCTGCAGACTCTCCGCCCCCCCGATGCACCCCGCACCTCCGACTCACACTCGGCGGCCCTGAAAAGGGGCCAGCAGCGCCTGCCGCGCGGCCGCGTCCCGACCCGCGCGGGGAGGGGGGGCGCGCCTCGGGCGCGAGGTTGCCGACCATGAGCCCGGCCAGGATCTGCTGCGGCGTCAGCGCCTGGAAGGGCGTCTCCAGGCACAGCATCTCCCAGAGCACCATGCCCAGCGACCACACGTCCGCCTTCTCGCTCACGCGGTCCGGGTCGCTCACCAGCTCCGGCGCCATGTACGGCAGCGTGCCTCTGCGCCCCGGCGGCCTTTGTTGGTGCACCCCAATCAACTGTTGGCTCACCTTCTAGTTGGCACACAGCGTTTCCTGGCGCCTTGCGACTCCTGGCGAAGCACGCGCTGGCACCATCCCTGCACAAGCCTCGACCAAGAGTTGCAGCCTCCAACACTGCCGGCACCTGCGCAGCGCCGCTCGGCCCCGGCGGCCCTATGGGGGGCTGGGCGGCGCACCGCAGGTCGCGCACGCCCGACACGTAGTTTTTCCACTTGTGCTTGGACAGGCCGAAGTCGGCCACCTTGACCGCCGGCACGCCCAGGCCGGCACCCGGCACGAGCGGCGCGTCCAGCAGCAGGTTGTCGGGCTTGAGGTCAAAGTGCACGATCTTCATCTCGTGCAGGTAGGCCAGGCCGTTGACGGCGTGCAGCGCGAGCTCCGCGCGCTCGCGCAGCGGCAGGAAGTGGATGCCCGAGCGCAGGAACTGCGCGAGGCTGCCGCCGCGCATGAACTCGGTCATGATGCCGATGACGGCCGGGTCCTCGCGGCCGGCGATGACCACGCCGTAGAAGCGCAGCACGTTGGGGTGGTTGAGGCTGGCCAGCATGTCCGCCTCGCGCCAGAACGACGCGCTGTGCCGCTCCACCTTGCCCGGCTGCGCGCGCGAGCAGGGCGCTCGCTGCATTGTTTGCTTTGGCTCACACGGAAGCACCTTAGCCTCACTGGCACTGCTCTGCTCTAGATGACTGTAGGCAAGCGCCGGCCCACATATAAGCAGGTCGTGGTCTCGCTTGACACGCACGCCAGCTGAGCAGCCTCAACACAAAGGGTGGAGCTTGATCAACTTCACAGCGCGCAGCACGCAGCACCCAGGTTGCGCGCGCGCCTTGAGCCACTTGACGGCCACCTTGCCGAAGATGGCGCACGTGGCCAGCGACACCTCGCCGAACGCACCCTCGCCGATGCGCCCCAGCACCTTCACATCATCCTGCGCACCCCGCAAGTTGACCTCAACCCCACCGCGACTTTAGGGACAAGAAAGTTCCCAGCCATCTCCCCCTACAGCACCAGTGAGGCGGTACTCCAGGTACTCCAACGGCGCTGCGCGGCTGGCTGTGAACCACACAGGTGCTGCCAGTTCAGCGCCCGTGCCAGGCGCGCCGACCGGGATGGCTGGGCGCTGCCGCGCGCCTTGGGCACGCGGTGTACGTTGCAGTAAAGCGGGTTAGGGCCGCCGGACGGCACGCGGTCCGTCAGCGGGCAGCCCGACCCGCCCCGCAGCAGCTCCCCCGGCTCCAGCGACATCGCCATTGCTGGCGTGCCTGCCGCCGGGAGCATAAGCCAAGCTTAGGCCGGTCACAGTGGGTGACACCCTCGCAATACACAACAAGCAAGTGAGAGCGGATCTCTGCGCCTGAAATACACATATTTGCGGTCTCTGCCCGGCCTTACCCTACCCGTTCCATGCATGACTCACAGCACGGACAGGCCCGCAGTCCGCTGGTCACAGATGCCCAGCTGCGCTTTGCCGGCTGCCGCTCACTCCGCCCCGTCAGCCACAGCCTACCAACCAGCATACACGCATGTAACAGACAGCAACACCAGAGGAAAGACTCCACCGGCGCGCTGGGCGCGCTGGGCCACCGGCTTGCCCACACGCCCGCCAGCACATGGCTGCTGATCAGCTCGGTCCAACCGCTGCTGTATCCGCACGCAACAGCCTCCCGCACGGCGTGCACAGCGACGAGCGCAGGGCGCGCACCCGGCGGCGTGCCCAGCCGCGGACTCGCCTCCACGCCCTGCAGCGCGTGGCTGACCAGCCCCAGGCCATCCGCAGCCAAATACGGAGATGTGGCTCGGCAGCCGCACCCCGCCCCCGTCAGTACCCGCGCCCGCGCCCCCGACTGCGCCGCCACCCGTGCCGCCCCCGCCGCCTGCCTCGCCTCCGCTGGCAGCTGCCTGACCGCCCTCGCCGCCGCCGCCGCCGCCAAACCCGCCACCAAACTTGCTGCCATCGCCAAAGATGGATATGTGTGAAGGCAGCACGCCCGCCGCGCCCGGCCGCGGCAATGCAGCAACGCCAGCCCCGACGCTGCCCACCACTTGCAGTGCGTCCCCGCGCGGCGTGCCCGCCGGAGCTGCCAGTGACGCCTGTGCCAGCGCCGCCGATGCACCGTCCTCGAGCGCCGCATACCTGCGCGTGGCAGTGTACTTACTGCAAACTCGGATGGCGCGCAGCCACCTAGAGCGTCCTAAACACACACTCAATGACAATTGATATGAGTTGCCTTCCCGAGGATGCGTGCGGCGGCTGTGCACACCACGGGTCCTGCGTCTGGTAAAGGAAGCGGCAGGCGCCCTCCACGCCCTGCACGCCGTGCCGCGTCGCCGCGAGCGAGCGCGCCGAGTCGTTGCAGTCCGACAGCGCGCCGCCGGCGCGCGTGCGCAGCGACACCTTGGCCGCCTGCGCCTCCTGCGCAGCGCGCGCGCAACGGGTCAGCGTGGCCCCTGGCGCCGCCCACAGGTGCGGCGGGCCGCGCTGCACAGCGCCGCAGCTCGAGCTGGGCCAGGCGCGCCTGCCAATGCATCTCCTTGACGGCGTCCTCGGCGGCCGCGGCCTGCTCGCTGTGCACGGCGCCGGGGAAGCGGTGGCCCAGCGCGTGCCCCGCGGTGCCGGCGGACGCGGACGACGCATTGGAGCCGAACGAGGACGCCTGCGCCTCCAGCCCACAGGCGCGGCTCGCCATGCCGCGCGCGCGCACCACCCGCTCCGCGCTGCGCGCAGCACGCAGCGTCAGCGCCTGCCAGCAACCATCACCGCTAGTTGCAGCAGGCAGCTTGCGCCTCACAAGCCCCGCAACCCAAGCGCAGACGCAGCCAAGACCCTTGGCGCACGGTGACAGCCTGTATGCGCTGATGCAGCAGCCCGGCGGTCAAGTGTGGCTGACAGAAGCTGTACAGAGAGTATTTTACTAATGCCGCACTGAGCGTGCAGCCACCTGTCCAGCGCGCACGCCGCGCTGCGCCAAAGGCGACACGGCCGCAGGACGGCACCACGGTGCTGCACAGGCAGTACATGCAACCTTACACTTTGAGCGTGGGACACGCGCGGCGCGCACCCCTGCCACAGCCAGCTGCAAGTGCAGCGCTGCCCCGAGTTGATACGCAGCGTGCAGCCTGCGCCACCACGCGCACGACTACCGAGCGAGCGCTTGTGCGCGCGGGAGCCGGCCCAAACGCCGCGCCGTGCGGGCCCCAAGGCGCCGCACCTGGAGGTGCTGAAGAAGTGCTGCGCGTCCGCCAGCTCCTCAGGCGTCATCGGCTCCTCCGCGGCCGGGAACAGCACCACGCGCAGCCGGAATGTCTTGACCGGCGTGCCCGGCACCTTGAGCGCGCGGAAGAACTCCTCGAACATCTCCTGCGCGCGCGGCAGGCGTCGGTGACGCGCGGCCGGCCGGGGCCGCGAGCAGGCGAGGCGCGCGCAGCGCGCCCCCAAAGGGTCTACAATCCGACGCACTGGCGCCGCGCGGGCGCGGCTGGCGCGCCTGCACGTCCTGGTCGTCGGCGACAGTGATAAGCGAGTCGGGATCCAGCTTCTCGCCGGGCAGCACGTAGCGGATGGACGCCGCGCCGTGCTTCTCGCCGAGCCTCCAGCACAGGTCCGCGTACGTGCAGGCCGGCGAGACGGACTCCAGGTAGCTCTCCGCGCCCGCCAGCCTCCACTGCCCGTTGGCCTGCCCGGCCGGCCAGCGTTTCAGGCACCGCAGCAGCCGGGCCGCCAGGCCTGGGCAGGATGCCGGGCCGGCCGCTTGGGCGCACCAGCACGAAGGTGCCGCCATAGCTGACGCGCAGCCTGACCTTCTCCTCGGCCTGGCTCAGGCTGCCCTCAGAGGACGGCGACAGCGCGCTGGACGCCATCAGTGGGCTGCCTGCTGCGCGTGCGCGCACGTCCAGGCT
>JAABUH010003496.1_pt1 | contig 13437 bp, 15 predicted proteins | sample 5559121 | NCBI WGS metagenome assembly JAABUH01 (sample SAMN10711871, study PRJNA513364) | rock metagenome | isolation source: Antarctica rocks | place: Antarctica: Victoria Land, Battleship Promontory nord | collected 2015-12-28 | reverse complement strand
TCTAAATAGAATGTCATCAATGATTTCGCAGTTCTTTAGTTTAGTGATATGAAATTTGAGCTTGTTTTTATTCATAGCTTGTTTATATTCGCTGCAGAGCTCATCTGTTTGATTGATCATTCATACTTATTGATAAAGATTTGCTTTCGATTCAATAGATAAAACATTGATTCTATTAAAGATCAGAATAGTCTAAAAATGATCTTCAAGACGCTGAGCTGATTCAAAGACGTTCGCTAGAAACATTCTGATTAGAGCATCGACTTTAATGTTTATTTTGCCTGATTTAAAGATGATCTGAAAGTTGAACTTTAATAGAATGTTCAGATAGTTAACTTGTTGTCAACTCAACTGTTTGTTTTTCATGAAGATCTTCAAAGCTTGATGATCAATGAACATCTGAATGAGTAGTTCAGTGCATTTCAGCTTGAGTCATCAGTGTTTGAAGCATTGAATAATGACTAGCAATTTCTTGTCATAGATGTGATAATTGATTTCAGCGAGAATCATGCTTTTGCTGTAGAAGATCATCGAATGAAGAACTTTCTCATCATTATACTGAGATAGTATTTCATCTTTTACATAGTTCGAAGCATCGATCTTCAGAATAGCTTGTTGTTTGAAATCGAAGTGACGAAGTACTGAGATCAAGCTGACTTGGTTCTTTAAATTGTCAAAGACTTGAACACAGATCTTGTTTCAAACAAAAGACATGTTTTTTCCAGTCAGCTGAGTGAACAATTTGACTAGCTTTGAGAAGTTTTTAATGAAACGACGATAGAAGTTAACAAATCTCACGAAGCTCTGAATTTCTTTTAGATTGATCGAAGTGATTCAGCTGACTATAACTGTCACTTTACTAAAGTTCATATGAAGATCTAGTTCTGATACAATGACTTCTAGAAAGACAGTCTCTTCTACATTAAATTCACACTTTCGAATATTCATCTGCAGTTCAGCTTTGCGTAGTCAACTCAATACTAGTTTGACGTGATCTTTATGTTTCTTTCTCATTTTGCTATAAATGAGAATGTCATCTAGATAGACTTGACAAAAGTCGTTCAGAAAGTCTCATAAAACATCATTCATATATTGCTGAAAAGAGATTGATTCATTAGTCAGTTCAAATGATAACATCTTGTATTTATATGCTTTTAAAGCAGTGATAAATGTGATGTAATTCTCGTTATCGAGATGCATTTGAAGTTTGTTGAATGCTGATATGATGTTCAATCTAGTCAGATGCTTGCAACTCACTATTTTATCAATGATCTCATTTATCAACGATAGAAAGTATCTATTTCTTTTGAAAATGACATTTAACTTTCAATAATTCACGCAGAATTGAAGATCTTTATTTGCTTTGAGAATGAATAGAACGAGAAAGAAATAGAGAGTCTGACTAGAAGTGATGAATTTCTTTCACAGATTCTCGTTTAAATACTTCTTTACTTTCAGAAGTTTGACAGAGAACATTCAATAAACTCGATAGCAAGAAAGCATTGAATCACTGATAAGCTCGATTTTATGATCATAAAAGCGATGAAAGAGTAGTTTATTCAATTGAGCTTGATCAAAAACATTTAGAAACTCATGATATTTTGATGACAGCTTCGCTTTAATATCTTTCAAATTCTGAGTTGTTTTATTGATTGAAGAGATGTTTAAAGTGTTCAAATCGCACTGAGTATTGTACGCGATTTCTTTATTGATGTTTATCATGAATAGAGCAAAGACTTTGATCTTGTTTTTCTTTAAATGATTTAACAATGTCTTGAACAAAGCTGCATTTATGCTTTGAATCAAGAATGACTCTTTTCGAATGAATCATTTGAGCATTATAAAGATTTTAGTCTGAGTGATTAAAGAAGATGAAGTTGATCGCGATCAACTTGAGTGCTTTGAATTGAGAGAAATCAAAAAAATCGAAATAGAAGTATTCAATTGATTTGAAAAAACAATGACGTCGTTTCACATATTCAATAATATTTCGTTTTTATTCATTCAGAGCTTACTCAATATGACTTCATGATGATCAATATCAGCTATCAGCATTGATACAGTCAATTTCTTATGACTTTCGATGATGAGATTGAGTAGAATTTTATGAGTGATGATCTTCTTAAATATCTTTTCATCATAATCTTTTATTAGCTTCTCTTTTGTCAATGATATAGATTGAATTCTCAGTTTCTTGCATACTTTATCAACTAGATTAAAATGTATGATCGTGTAGACAACTGAATCACTGTCTATTAAAGAACGAAGGCTGAAAGATTGATTCTGAGAGATGAAATGAGCATCAATTAGAAATGACTTTTCAAAGTAATTTTCTTTCAATAGAATTTCGTCTAGTTTGCACAAAGATATAATCTCTATCTCTTCAATGACTTTTGAAAAGATGACTAGTTTTTTGAATCGAAATTCGAATTGAAATCAAAGCGATCATATTCATTGTTCACTGCATTGATTCTAGTAGATCGATTGAAACACTCTTTAGAGCTATGATCGAATTTATGACATATAAAACAGCTTTCGACTAGAATATCTGCTTCTTTGACGCTAGTTAAAATCGCGTCACGCGACTTTAGCTGATCAGACTTCAAATGATCGACTGACTGAGTGATAACAGTCGCTTTATGAAAGATAGTTTTAGAAAGATCATTAATGCATTTGATCTTGTTCTTGATCTCTCGAATGACTCGCTGATCATTATTCAAATGAATCAGATAGAAATGAATTTCTTTTAAAGAATTAGATTGAACTAGTTGATCTACTCAAATGAATCAAAGATGAGAGTGTATTTTATCTTTCAAATCAGCAATCAGTTGCTTCTCGTGATAGTCTAGATAAAAAGATAGACGTTGAAACTGAGTATAGAATTCACTGAATTTCTTGAATTCTTGAATCAAGTTGTAGTATTCTCTACGAAAGTTAACTTTCTTATTTGAATCATTGAACAACTGAGCTAGCTCTTTCAAAAGATCATCGACGATTCTATAAAGATTGATACAGTCACGTTCGCATCTAGTCTGAGTGATCTCAGCTGCGTCATCAAATAATCTAGAATGTATATAACTCAATTTGACTCGTTCATTAGAAAAGAGATCGATGTTGATCTCTAGTTTATTCTGAATTTTTTCTTATCAGTTCTTTCAAGTAGAGTTCTTTTCATCAGTAAACAGCGAAGAATCAGATATTTTTTGAGATCTAAAACGCTCAAAGTAGATGAAATCAGAAGAAGTGATTTCTTTAGCTTAATGTTTAGTCTTCGACTCTTTGATTTCATCTTCTTGTTGTCTATCTAACTCATAGAGTCAATCTGTTTCTTCATCAAGAGCTAAGCTTCAAGTCTTTCAAATTTCGTAGAACATGAGAGATATTATCATTTCAGCGAATGATCCATCATCTTCATGAATGAATGAGACAGCACTTGATGATTTCGTTGAATCAGCATCAGAGATTTGAGAGAAATGATTTTGAAATTCTTTGAAACACTCTTCAGTAAATGAATGACTAGACATGATGAGATTTGTTTGAAAAGAGAGTTGAATGAATGATGATGCTTAATGATTGAAGAAGAAAGATGTATGAGATGAGATTCAATCTTCAACAAAGAAGATGAGATTTGATTGATTCTTGAGCAAACAACGAAGATTCTTTATCATTGAATCTATCGATCGATTTGATTCTTGAGCAATTCACGAAGATTCTTTATTATGATTCTTGTAATTGAGTGAACTTTGCATACTTAATGAGCAATAAGTAGTTTAGCAATTCAAACAGTCTTGTTGTTGATTTTATTCAATCTTTTAGTGTTGTTCTATCTTTCGATTATCATCGATCATCAGATAAATGAATTTCTTTAAACTCGTTCTGTCTAAACAAGTATGTTGAATGAGTAATGAGATCAGTATTGTGTGATAAACAAATTCTTAATATAATGTCAGAATCATGTCTAAATGATACAATCAATGAAGATCAGAATTGATAGTGCTTGATCTTTAGAGATAGCTATAACTGAATATTAAGAATACAGAAGAAGATTAATACAAAAGCTTCTATTTATGTAATGTTCAGAAACTGCGCTAGACTCGAAAGAAATCTGTTTGTGACATGAAAAGAATGTGATGTAGATGAACAAAATCTTGATGAAAGAAAAGAATGTTGAGAAAGAAAAAAGAAGTTGAGTCATATCTGAATCAAATCTGAGTCAAACCTGACTAGCTCGCTGATTAGCTTTAATCATTACGCAGAGAACTCACTAGCGTTCACTGCGAATTGATTAGAACTTCAGTCTTGTTCAGCTTTATCAGTCTTGATACACTTGTAACAATTGAATACTTCACAAACAGTGAAACAAGCTAAAGCTAGTTTCAATTGAGAACAATAAAAGTTTGCATTCAGAAGTGAGCTTGATGCTCACATCAAAAATGACATCTTTATTCTGAAAATATCTTCGTCGAATCAATGAATACTGTCAACATGTTGAGTAACTATCATTAAGCGAAAATTCAAAGAAAAGATGATCAAATACAAAGCTAGATGAGTGTGTAAGAAGTTTCATCAGAAGCAGAGAATTGTCTATGATGAGATCTTTGCTTCAATGATCAGAGTCACAATCATCAAAATGCTTTTAACATTGATGATCAAATATGATTACAAAGTTGAATAAATGAACATTATCATCGCTTTTCTAGAAGCACATCTAAAAGAGAAGATCTGAATGCAGCAATCATTAAAGTTTAAGCAAAGAAAATCAAATGAAATCTTTTTGATCTGTCATTTAAACAAGACTTTATATGAATTAAAACAGATATTTCAAGAATGATATGTAACTTTGAAAGTTTATCTCATCTTCATCGACTATTAAAGAATAGAAATTGATCATTCAGTGTTCATTCATGATAATGACATCATTATCGTCATCTATGTGAATGATCTGCTTATTCTAGAATCAAATATATTTAATATTCAAGCTCTGAAGCTGCAATTTGCAAAACACTTTCAAATGAAAGATCTTGACTCAATCAAGTGATATTTAGAAATGCACATAACTCATAATAAAGCTGAATGAACTCTTTGAATCAATCAAAGCATTTATATCAAGCGAGTCATCAAGCTTCTGAGCATGAGCAATTGCAGCTCAACTAAAACATCGATGCATCACAGATGTCAGCTCAAGAAAAACGTTTATTGAAAGTCAAAAAAGTGAGTTGAATATTAAGTTATCTCTGAAGAAATAAAGAGCTATCAATCTGTTAGAAGTCAGCATAGAACGAGTCATATGAATGTCATTTAACTAATAGATAAATGCTAAGAAAGAAAAGTATCTACAGAAAAGAACTCAATTCTTATATGTGTGTTTCTCAGCTTTGTGCTAGACTCGATTGAATTGATGTCTTACACATATGATGCAGAGTCTCAATGACATCATCTTTAGCTTGAATGCTCACTAGACTCAATTAGAATGAAATCAAGACGAAGACTATAAAGAATAGATGAAGACTAGAATTGTAACATTATCTTCTCTTCTTGAATATTCATGTTTGCATGAATGTTGTTTCTTAGTGCGCTTTTCTTGAATATTTGATATGAAAGTCATCGATCATCTTTTGAGCGTTCATAAATTCGTCGTCATCAACGTTATATCAGTTGAGATCGTTGTCATAACTCTTTCATTTGACTTGATATTGAAGTCATCTTTGATATTGTTGAAAGTTCAATATATCGTCGATTTTTCATTCATCTTCATCGTTTATCACTATTGATTTCGAAGATTCATTCTTCTGATCAGACAGAGAATCATTAACAACGAAACGAAGAAGCTCTGAATGAAATACATCATGTATATGCATAGTCTTGAATAGTTTCAATTTATAGAATGAATCAACAAGATCAATGATCTGAAAAGAATTAAGCATCTTGTCATTCAATTTTTTGAAGAATCTCGCTGTAATGATGTTTTGTTCATTCAAAAACATTCTTGATTCAATCTTGTAATTGATCTTCTTTCTATGCTTGTTAGCTTGATTCATCATTTGTTTTCATGTTTTGATCAGAGCTTCACGAGCGAAGATCAATGTCTTGTTCATTTATTCAGATATATTCTTGACTCGATCAATTTGCAAGCGTTCACGAGTGCTTTCATACTCGATGATGTCAGAGTCAAAGCTCATACAAGAATGAAAGTTCTTGTTTATGAAGAAGAGAATCAAGAAGATGACTGAGAACAAGACGTTATTGTTGATAAACTCAATCATGAGTAGTCACTTAAATCAGTTGTTCTGCATATATGAACAGAAGAATCGAAGATATCGCTTGACGTTCTGATTGACTCGTTCGCTTTGATCATTGATCTGAGAATAATAAATGATGAACAATTAAAGAAAAATGCTCAGTCGTTTGCAAAGAGACTTTCATAGTATAGAGATAAATTGCAAATCTCGATCAGATACTATGAAGCTTGATAAATCATGAGTTCAATATATTCATTGAATCAGCATTTCAGCTGTCTTTTTGACAGTGATATCTTCATCATCAATGATGCAAGAAATATAATGTCTTTCTTTTGATAATCTGCAGATGATCGTCAGAATAGCGTTGTATTTGCTTGAATCAGATAGATCAATAATGAAGTTCATTGCTATGTCTTGTCATCGCTGTTCAGATATCAATAAAGATTGAAGCAAGTTATTTGATTTATTTCTAGATATCTTTGAACGTTGACAGATATAGCAGTTTCAAATATATCGATCTATCGTTTTTCGCATGAATAATCAATAGTAGTTTCGCTTTATGACTTTCACAGTTCTAAGAATATCAGAATGATCAACTGATGATTGATCATGCATCTCACGAATCAGATTCATTTGTAGAAGCTCGTTGAATAAGACTCATAGCTGACTATCATGATACAAGATTTCATTCTGAATTCGACAATTCTTTAATTTGATATCTTCATATTGTGTCTCGTCTCTTGCTATTGCTTCGCGAAGTAGCGTACAATTCTCGTTAATTTCATTAATCTCAAGAATCTGTTTATAAATTGATTCACTGATGTTCTTCTCTAGATCAGCAATTTTCATTCGATTCAAAGTCAGAATAATGATTCATTAATAGCGAACGTGCTCATCTTCTGAATCTCTGAGCACGACGTCAGCTCGACAAGTTAATGCATCGATCTTGATGTTCTGTTTGTCATACTAATGCATTATTCTGAAGTTGAAATTAGCGAGCTTCTGAACTCAGCGCATCTGACGTCTGCTCAGCTCTTTATCTTTCATTAATGAAGTGAGTGCTTGATGATTGATGAACATCTTGAAAGAAATGTCAGTTAGCTTCAGTTCGAGTCGTCAGTGTTCAAATGCTCAAATGATGATCAGAAGTTCTTTATCATATATCTTGTAGTTGCATTCAGCAGAAAACATGTTCTTGCTATAAAAGACAATTGAATGTAGTACTTCTTCATCATCATATTGAAAGAGAACTTCATCATTGACGTAGTCGAATGAGTCAATTTTGAGAATAGTATTACGAGTTTGATCAAAGTGACGTAGTATAAAAGTCTTGATCATATGTCTCTTCATATGATTGAAGATGATCTGACAGACTTCATTTTATTCAAATATGATCTTCTTTTGAATGAGTTGAATTATTGAATGAACAATCTTCGAAAAGTTCTTGATGAAGCATCGATAGAAATTGCAGAAGTCAATGAAGAACTGCATCTGAGTGTGATTATTGAGTGTAGATCAATCAACGACTGCTTGCACTTTTCGCGAGTTCATCTTCAATTCTTCGATTGATATCAAAAGTTCTAGAAAGATAGTTTTCTAAACATGAAACTCGCACTTGTTGATGTCTATCTGTAGATCAGCTTCTTGTAGTTTATTCAAGATCAATCGTACATGTCGCTTGTGTTTCTTCAAGATCTTGCTGTAAATGATAATGTCATCTAGATAAATCTGACAAAACTGATGTAAATATTCAAACAACACGTCGTTCATATAGTGTTGATAGAACGTCGATTTGTTTGTTAATTCAAAGAGCATTACATGATATTTGTATGAATCAAAGAAGATAATAAAAATAGTCAAATCTTCGCTATCTGAGTGCATATGTGATTTATTGAACGCGACAATGATGTTCAATCAAGTCAGATACTTGCTTTCTTGTATATGAGCGAGAATCTCGTTTATCAATGACAAAGAATAATGATCTCGTTTGATCAAAGCATTGAGCTTTCTGTAATTGACGCAGAAACGCAGACTTTCGTCTTTCTTTTCGATGAACAAGATGAGCGAGACGTATGATGCGAAGCTGAAGAAAATGAACTCTTTGTTTAAATGATCAATCAGGTATTTCTTTATCTTCTGAAGTTTGTAATCAAACATCTGATAAAGTTTGCTTCTAGAGAGCATTTCTTCATCAATCAACTCAATTTTGTGATCATAGAAATGATGAGATGATAGCTGATTGATCATAGCTCGATTGAACATGTCTAGATAGTCATGATACTCGAAGAAAAGCTTGACTTTGATCTTCTCAAGAGTCTTGACGTGTGAAAGCTTATGCAGATTCACTTCTTCAGACTTATTTTCGACTGTAGTTATGAGTCAATCAATTTTCAAGATGATAACAGCAAAGATCTTCACATCTGATTGTTTGACTAACATTCTATAAGTTGCAGCTTTGATCATGACAATGTTCAATGAATCTGACGTTGATTTAGAAATTTTGACGTTAGTTAAAGTCGCGTCACGCGATTTTAACTGTTCAATTAGTTTAACTGACTTCTCATTGAACTGACTGAAAGAGAGTGATTTCTGACTGAATTAAGATGTAACGAAAGTGAAAGATCTCTTCAGTATGTGAGTAAAGATTAAGCTCTTCTGTTTTGTGATTGTTTTATTGCTTAATGATAGAACAATTGATTTCAAACGAGAATTGAAATTCGAAAATCAAAGAGAGTTGATTCGCATATTTATTACTAGATTAATTTTGTTCATTCATGTTTTTTCAAGAATCATTTGATGTTGATTTAATCGAGTGATTAACATAAAAGCGATGCTCATTGTGTAATCTTGAATCGTCAGATTCAAATAGATGACATGAGTAATGAGTTTTTTTACATAATGATCATTAAATTCTCGTATTGACTTCGCTTTGATCAAAGTCAAAGACTTGATTTGCAACTAATCACAAACAATCTGCGCGATCACTTCATCAATGAATGAATAGTCAGCAGCTTTAATGTCAATCAATGACTTCAATGAGTAACTAATTTCATTGCTAGAAAGTACACATTCAGTAGTTAAAGATTCAGAAGCAAAAGAATCATCTGACATGCTCATTATTGAAGAAATTAACACATTTTTCATCACGTCTTTGATGAAAGTCTCTAGTTTTTTGTCTCGCTATTCTTGAAAGAAGACATTTTCTCATTCTCTTTATTCTTCGAAATAACGATTTCATGTAGACGAAGAATGAAAGCTTAAGAAGTCAAAGTATTGATCTTGTTCTGAGAGCAATTCTTGAACAAGTGATTCGAAGTCTTGCAGATGTAACAGATGATAGATGATTTCGCTCAATCAGACTCAGAGATAGAAAAGATGATAGACTTAACATAATCAATTATCAAAGTCATCACTGACAATGAAGTAGCGCGTTTGTCAGATACGACAGTGACTTTGACGATGATAGTGCGACGTTCGCTGTGTAGCTGATAGTTGACTCGCTGTTTATTATTCACATCTTGAAGAAATTTCTTTAGACGAAAAAGCGAAGTAAAGTTCTCTGAACAGATTGATAGAGTGTTCTGCAAGTGATTGTTGATTTTATTCTGAAGATCATTCATTAGAGTGCAATTGTCATAATCGAGATAGCTGAATAGCTTCATAAAGTTGAAGTAAAAGACATTGAAAGACTTGTTTGCTTGTCTCAGAGCGTTGTATTCGCGTTGAAACTTTCAATTCTTATTCAGTTCATCATATATTTCTTTCAAATGATCAAATAGCTCGTAGATTGAAGTGAATGAATTCGAAGAATCAAAACAACGTCGAGCGAAGATATGCTTCGCAGCGTTATCTTCTAATCTAGACATTATGTAAACAATACAGATGATCTCATCATCAAATTGATCAACATTGACAATCAGCTTGTTGTTCATCTTGTTTCTTCAATCTTTTCAACTCGATTCGCTTTCATCAGTGAATATAGATGAATTCGAAAATTTGTAGAATTGATGATGATCATTTGTGAATGATCTGAACGATGATTTGAACGTCTCTCGTCGAGTATGATTCTTGATAAAAGCTTGCAACTCAATATCTTGTTGAGATAAATGATTCATAGTAGATCGAGACTCAGTAGACTGTCGAGATCAAAGCTGTTTCTCTTTGAGTTTTAACATTTTCTCTCGTAGTCAAATGTTAGTCTTTTCTAGAATGTTCATTGTCATGCAATTGATCTCTAGCTGTTTCAGTCTCTGAGTATGTTCAACTTGTAAAACGATTCAGTGCTCATTGCATTTCAAAGTCATGTCTCGTTAATCTCTTAGCTCATCTAACATCTTGATGATCTCGTTCAACTGATCAAGAGCTCACTGACGTAGTTGTTCTTTGATCTTGATGTTTCATGAGATCGCGACATTTTGAGATTCAGCTGATGCATTGAAAGAAAGAAGAAAAACTCATCTATTTGCAGTGCTTCTAAGCAGACGAGTTGTTCAAGATTCGACTGATTCGAAGTTGCATGTCATGATGAGAGATTGAAGATAATGATAGATAGATTGTGATAAATTTGATAAATGTAATTCAAAGAAGTTCTTGTGAATTTTCTGATAAACAAATGAGTACAATATTCGAAGAATCTCTTACGAATAAAAAGTGATACAAATTTGAAGAATTTCTTGCGAATTTCTGAATGAACGAAGTAGATTATTTCGTATCATCTACACATTGATAGCAGAGTAGTTGATTAGCATTTATCTACTGTTAGAGATCAGCATAGAGCGAGTCATATGAGTGTCATTTAACTAATAAATAAATGCTAAGAAAGAAAAGTATCTACAGAAAAGAACTCGATTCTTATATGTGTGTTTCTCAGCTCTGTGCTAGACTTGATTGAGTTGACGTCTTACACATATGATGCAGAGTCTCAATAACATCATCTCTAGCTTGAATGCTCACTAAACTCGATTAGAATGAAATCAAGACGAAGACTAGAAAGAATAGATGAAGACTAGAATCATAACACAATCAATCATCGAAACACTAATGTGAATAGTTTGTCAAACATGATCAGACATAGTCTATGCAGTAGACAAATACAGCAGATATTCAATGAATTCTATCTTTGATCATGATTTAGCTCTCAAACAAATCATTCAATATCTAGTCAATATTGTTGAGCTGAAGCTTTGATATAAATTTTTCAAAGTGAAGAGAGTTGAGAAAGCTGAATTTTTTGAATATATCAATTCAACTTATGCAAATTGCTTGAATTTTCAAAGATTCATCTTCGACTATATGTTTTTTCTATGAAATGAATCAATTAACTGAAGCTTCAAACATCAGCAATGCATTAGCACGTCATCTGCTGAAGCTGAATACATTGATGAATGTAATGCAGTCAAAGAATTGATCTTTTTGATTCAAGCATTGAAAGAGATGAGATATAATGATTCAAATACGAATTCAACTATCATTTTAGCTGACAATCAAGTGACTATAAAAATGAATAGCAATTTCGTCAATCACTCTCGAGCTAAGCACATTGATACATCGTATCACTATGTTCGAAATAAGATAGAAGAGAGAGCAATCAGATTGAAATACATACTCATCGATCAAATGATGATCGATGATCTAATCAAATCTCTGAACTCAGGCAAATTTCTAAGATTTAGATCAGTTATGAGACTAGCTTCAAGAAATGAGGCTATTTCGTCGAGCATGACGTCGACGAGTAAAAGAGCACGATATACATAGAAGATCTGAATAGCTTCACATGAAGCTTCAATTTCTAAGAGGGAGTGTTGGAAACGGGGTACGTATGCACATACGTATGAACATACGTATGCTCATACGTATACCCCGGCGGTTAGTTATTTCCGCTCCGGCCGAAGCGGCTTGGCGCTAGGGGTATTTATCCGTCCTCCCACTTCTTCCTTCATCTGTATGCTCTACCATATATGCTATACCTACTAGATAGCCAATATACCTACATGCACATATTTGCTCTGACCCTCATATACCAATACAAGATGGTCCCAAAGCAGGTCCACCTCCAAGGAGGGTTTCCCTATCCAGTCAACTTGGCCTGGTGGAATGTCTCTAATCAATGTTCCGCTGCTGTTGAGAGGTAGAGCACCAGGTATATGTATCTGATTTATCTCAATCTCTTGCCGTGGGGGTTCTAGTGATTATTTCGGCTTAATGGCGATTTCGTTTATATAGCTAGTGATGGTAGCAGATTTGGACTGCTGTTGAATAGCTAAGGGAGTGCGCACCCAAGTCAGTATTGAGACTTTTTTCGTATGAGATGGCTTGGTGACTAAGGAAGGCAGATAGCAATGAGCGCCATGATCGATTCGATGCATGATTTGGAAGCAACAAAAAATGCTGTGCACGATGGAATAAGAACTGCTCTGCGTAGGTACACTACCATCGAGGTACGCGGTTAGTGATTCTGTCACTGTAGACAATTTTCTTCTGGTGCTCACCATAGCCATATTGTTGATCGTCTTTTTTGTTCTTTGATGTTTCCCAGTACGACGGTAACAGGAGCAGCATCCTTTATGCCCGGCAGTACGTGTAGACCAGCATCGAAATCTATCCTCGGCTGACGCAATACCTTTTTCGAAGATCCTGCTTTGCGTGTAACTTTCGGCGAGGATTTCTGTTATCGTACCTTAAACCTCCGTCACTTGGCGACGACGCAGAGTGGGAATCACGTATGTCACATATATGGTTTTCAACGTTACCTCGTAGGACAGAATCTTTAAGATGATGGACCGAGACGAAGTAGCCGGCCAAGGGTTCATCCTCGTCGACAATCTAATAAAGCACGACTGAGTGCGAGTATCCCGACCGAGCTGGAGGTGGAGAGATTCTCTGTCAGTGCGTTCCCTCAACTGCACTGCCTGGTCAAACTCCCACTTTCGAGCAACCTGTTCATTAAGCCGCTCTCCTGAAATTTTGCTCTAGGGGCTAATGAAATGCCTATTTCAAGTTAATCGCTGGCAGAGGGAAATATTGCAGCGATCCACACGCTCTTTTGGAAATCATCCACTTTCACGAGCATCGTACCCATCACTGCTTCGATTACCTACGTCAAGCGATCATGGGCTCGCGGAATATGACACTAGAACGGGACGCATGGGAGATTCTGCATCATCTATGCAAGGAGGGTCGAGAGTGTGGGCCTTCATTG
>JAABUH010003494.1_pt1 | contig 13440 bp, 13 predicted proteins | sample 5559121 | NCBI WGS metagenome assembly JAABUH01 (sample SAMN10711871, study PRJNA513364) | rock metagenome | isolation source: Antarctica rocks | place: Antarctica: Victoria Land, Battleship Promontory nord | collected 2015-12-28 | reverse complement strand
CCGGGCGTCTTCACCTTCCCGGCCTCGGCCGCTTCTCTGTCCTCCACGCTGACGCTCGACGGCGCCTCGGACCCCACGGGCCAATGGATCTTCCAGATCGCGACCACCTTCAGCACCTCCGTCGGCTCCAAGGTGCTCCTGATCAATGGCGCGCAGGCCGGCAACGTGTATTTCCAGGTCGGATCTTCGGCTACGGTGGCCGGCGCAACGCTGCTGCAGGGGAATTTGCTAGCATATACGTCCATTGCCGTGGGGGCCGGGGCGAGCAACAACGGGACGCTGTGTGCGCTGAATGGCGGCGTGACGCTGATCGATGATGCGTTGGTCGCGGCGACGACGACGACAACGAAGGCGAACTGTCTCTTGGAGGTGGTCTTGGGGCAGTTGATTTGCATTACGCTTTGATGTAGCCCTTCTTATTGAGGTTTTCGGGTCAGAGGGGGACGTGGCTAATTAACAAACGGGAACATGTTCAAGGTCGTTGAAAAGTTTAGGAAAAAAGAAAGTTGTTGTACAAACCTCCATCTATCTCATCCAAAAATCAAGTTCCTGTTCGATTCTGACAACATGCGAATCTCCACCCTTCTTTCTCAGTTTTCACCAAAACTATCTTGGTCGACTTATATCTTTGATATATCTTAATCTGACATTACATTATGCCACCCCGTCAACCCCCCCTCTTCAAACCTCTATTCTCGACTTGTGAGATCTCAAATAAAGCGCATGTGATCGTAAGCAGAAGCGGCGGATGAGCCATAGAATACAAAACCTCGTCCCATGCCTCCCCCTCTTCCCCTACACCAACGAAAACCATCATAACCATCAACCCCGCCCAACACAAACAGAGAACTATAAGATAACCCTCTCCACCACCCCACCACGAAGGAATTTCCGCATCAAAAGCAACGACTGTTTCCCGCAAGATTTACGGTGGTTTTGAAATTCGACGGAGTTGATTTTTCAAGAGAGAGAGAGAGAGAGAAACTGAGATGAGATGAGATGAGATGAAAAAGAAGAATAGATAGTAGAGAGAAGAGTTTAGGTATACTGAAGAAAAGCAGGTACAATTAGATGGGAAATTCAAAGCTTTTCTCTAGATTTGTAAAATAAAATATAATTTTGTTTTGGGGGGGGAAATTGATGTGGTGGGGGGTTTGGTTTGGAGGATGTGGAGATGGGATACCGTTGTATGCAAAACCTGTATCGTTTTTTAGGATTTGCCGAGAGCCCCACCAAAATTAGTGGAAAATCTCCAAAAGTGCAAAATAAGAAAACAGAATTGTAAAATCAACCCCACTGTCCCTCTCCATGCCGTAGCATTAGGAATTGAAGTTATATCCACCTTAAGGCTAGCCCTATCACTGCTGCCACTGCTGTCACTGCTGCCACTGCTGCCAGCCCCAGTATGCCGCCGCCGCTCCCCTCAGCGATGCGGAGTCGTATTCGTATTCATTTCGATCGTTCAGACTTCACTGCCTTCATATCTAAAGTCATCGAAGTTAGCTTGCCTCAGATCAGAAAGATGAGAAGAGCATACATCGTCATCGACACGATCACTGCTTCCGTAGGCGAAAGATCTTCCAAGCTGAGCGACTATCATGCAGAGCAGCTCATTGAATATCTGCATCAACGACTCACTGTCTATCAAGACGAGATGATCTGATTTCTGTTTGACGAGTTCAGCATAGTCATCGATCAAAGCACTGTATTCAGACTGCTAGTCACGCGAAAATGAAGCAAGAAACTCGTCAAACGCACGACAGCTCAGCGAAGTGAGATCTTAAGAGAGAAGTGAAAGCTTCGTCTGACTGACTGAACAGCAGATCAGCTGATGTTTCTAAATGAAAGTGCTGCATGTGAGCGAACAGATAAATCTAGATCAACGCTTGAAGCTTCTCTTATGCTGATTCACTGACTAAACGATCGAAAGTATGACTGAGCTTCTGTCAAAGTTTCTCTACACGTCAGTCAAATGCTCAAGCGATCAAAGAGATGAAGCATACTGTCGACATATACGATAGAGAAATATATGACATGAGAGATGCATCACGACTTCATAATCAAGACTATCTTTCTAGACTTCATGTGAATCAGAGTTCTTTCTCAATGCACTTCAGATGATTCTGAATCTCGCTTCGTCATAATCATGAACAATGCTCGAATTCATCAGTCTGTTGAACTAGATCAGCTTTGTATGAAGTTTGAAGTACTGCTGATCAAGCTGTCATCGTACTCATCTGATTTCAATCTCATAGAAATCTTCTTTGCAGTGCTGAAGATCTGAATTAAGAAAAACATCGATCTGATTCAGTACTACACGAAGTCTAGAGACGAATTTGACGAGTTTCTACGCGATGCAGTGAGATCACAGCGATCACAAATAGAAGATGATTCAGACAATCTGTTTCGACTTGCTGACATAGACTATAATTCATAAATGTAGATAGATAAACTGCTAGAAAAACAGACGCTCAAGCTCAGAAGTAATTGTCATTTTCTGAGACTTTTTCTTGAACATCATTGTCATTGTCAGAGATTGAGCTAGACTAAAGATACTATCAATATAAAAGACTGATATTATTATTACTTGATAGAATTTAGGTACAAGACAATACATCAAATAATGTACAAGACGAAAGACAAAGAGCGAAAGAAAATAACGAGAACTCGACTTCTATATACATGAATTGAGCAGAATCAAAACTAGACAATAGTTTTATTGACTTAAGATTGCAGAACGATTGAGATGATTAAAACAAAATTGCTGAGACTAGATTAAGATGACGATGACTAGATTAATGACTTGATTCATTGAACTGCAAAACAGATTCAATGAATTGAAATTATCTAAAATATTGATGATCTATGTTCTAAATCGAGTTGATGATCTGACATCATGACAGTAGCTTCTCTCTTCAAGACTGAGCTTCTGCAAGACAATGAGAAGAAACAAGATGAGATGAGAAAGAATCGAAGATGAAGACTGAAACGAGATGAGAATTGATGTGAACGCATTTTAATGTAATGAAGCACAGATGAAACTAGAATAGATCTGAGTCACATCTGAATCAGATTCGAGCAAGATGTCTGAAGAGTGAGACGAGATGAGACGAGACGAGACGCATTTTAACATGATGATGCACAGAGAATTGAAATACATCTGAGTTACATCTGAGTCAGATTTAAACGAGATGTCTGAGTCAGATCTAAACAAGATCTGAATCCGACTTAAGCAAGAAAAAGACGAGATGAGACGAGATGCATTTTAACATGATGATGCACGATGAAACTAGAATACATCTGAGTCACATCTGAGTCAAATTTAAACAAGATGTTTGAAACAGATCTAGACAAGATCTGAGTCAGATCTGAGCTGAGTTGAGATGATGAAGATTGAACTTAAAGTTCTTGACATTGATATTGAAACATCACATACGACAGTACATGTGATTCTTCGACGACAGAATTGACGAGATGATATTCATTGAGCATTTACTCACAATTATTCAGAAGATGAAAAGACTCTTAAGTAGAAAAGTGATCTTCTCAATCGATGTAATACTTGAGCAGAGATGAGTTATAGTGTCTATCACGCTTGAAGTTTAGTATGCTGTTTACATATCAGAATCTTTCGTCATTCTTGATGACAACGAGTTCTCAAGATTTCTGACGTTGACTCAAGAGAAGATCACTTGTGATATGATTCAGAAGAATGACATGAAAAATTGAATGAATCTTCATGAATGTTGAAAGATCTAACTCGATGACCAGAGAATTGTTCTCGAAGACACGCTTGATCTTGAAGAAATCAACATTACGATCATCTAACTTGACAACGAGATGAGCGATGCTGAGATTGTAAGCATTCAGTCAGACTTCATCTTCGACGAAGTATTTAGAACAAAAATGACGAGAGAGATTGACATTGAATTCATAGATGATCTGAGCTATAAGCATCTCATCACGTAGATGCTCAGTTAGTTTCTTCATCTTCTTGATGAACTCTTTGACATTGATTAACTTATCTTGAGCTTGAGACGTAAGATTCTTGAGCAGAAACTCAGAAGACTTGAAGTCTAGACGTGAGTTCTGACTCAAATTGATCAAGAAGAATGATGCTAAAGTGATTGATGATGATGTGTTATTGACGACGAATTCAACTTCAGAAAGTCACTTAGCTCAGTCATTCTGCATGTAGTTGACGAAGACTCGAAAATAATGCTTCATGACAGCATTGACTCTCTCGATTTGATCATCAATCTCAGAATAATACGTTGTTGATAATTTAACATCTATCTTCAGCATTTTACACATATGCTTTCAGACATCGAAGATGAATTGTGTGTCTCGATCAGACATGAAGAACTCAAGTAAATCATGATGTTTTCAAACATGAACATAGAAGCAGTTGATAACTTCTTCAACTTTCATAGAAGTAATGAGAACTAAATGTTTTATTTTGATAAGACAATCAACGAAGACTAAAACATATTTATATGTGATACTCATGAAAATACTGAGCGATAAAGAATCTACATAGTTCATGAAGACATCACGTCAACGACGTTCGAGAACTGAGAGAAGACACAATTATTCTTGAGTTCGTTGTCTAAAGAGCTTGAAACGTGTGCACACGTGACAGTTTTGTACAAAGCGTTGAACATACTTATAAATGTTCGATCATCAGTAAACTCAACTGATCAGTTCATAGCTTTTTGCTCTTTCTAAGTGATCATCAACAACATTATTATGAGCGAGCTGAATGATACAAAAACGTAGTTTATCTGAATTGAGCACATACTTTCTTTCTTGAAAGTACAGATGATTCTCGTGTTCTTCACACTCAATTAGAAAGATCTTGTTGTGATGTCGTGCTTTATTGCAAAGCACTTCGATTATCTAAGCTGCGAATTTGTCATTGATTTTGACTTACTCTCACAATGTCTGAATGAGAATGTCAGCAAAATCTTCATCAAGATTCAGAGCGTCTTGATCTAGCTGAGACTTGACGTTTTCAACGTTGAATTCTTCGATTTCTAGATTCATGAAAGCTAAAATTTGCAAGAATGCTGAGATAATTGAAAACAGATGTAACTGAACTGCATCTAAAGCGATGATTTGTGACTGAAGCTTCATGACTTTGATGTCAAAGACATCGAAGATGAAATTCTTAACAATATCAAAGTCTAAAACATGAGTTTTCAGAATTGTCTGATGTTGATATTGATGTTGAGAATCAAATGTATTTTTCTCTTTAGAAAGATCTTCTGAGCGACGTGTCAAAGCATTCAACTTATCATCGATCTTGTTGAAATGATAAGCGATGTGATAGTTGAATCTAGACAGAAACTCACTTCAACGAGCTTGATGATGACTCAACTGCTTAATTGACATGAAATACTCAAGATTTTTGTGATTCATGATCATCTCGACAGAATAGATAGAGTCTTCAAGCTCTGATTGTCATTTCTCGAAAGCGCGAACAATAATCATAAGTTCTTTATCGTAGATCTCGTAGTTACACTCGACTGAATTATGCTTCTTCAAAAAGTAAGTGACTGAATGAAAAATCTCATTCTCATCATATTGAAAGAGAATGTCTTCAAACACATAGTTCAAAGCATTGATTTCTATCACAATCTTGTGATCTGAATTATAGTGACAAAGAATAATCTTGAAAATGAAGACTTTCTTAAGAATGTTGAATGCAATCTGACATTTCTGAAATCAGACAAAGAGTACATCTTTTCTGATGAGACGAGTGAGCGAGATAGTTATTCTACTATAATCATAAATGAATCTTTTATAAAAGTTCGCGAAATCTAGAAAACTTTGAACGTCTTTAACATTGATCAAGATGAATCAGTTGACAATGATGTTTATCTTAAAAAAGTTCATCTTGATCTCTTTGATGATGATTATTAATTCTAAATATGAAACTTGAGTGACGTGAAACTTGCATTTGATTATATTCATCTGAAGATCTGCTTCTTGCAGCTTTTGCAGAATGAGCTTGACATGAATCTTGTGCTCGAGTTCATTGTTGAAATAGATCAAGATGTCATTCAGATAAGCTGTACAGAACTTATTTAAATGTTTGCAAAGAATATTGTTGATGTACTTTTGAAATGAGACAGACTTATTACATAAATCAAAGAGCATGACTAAATACTTGAATAATTCAAATTGAGTGCAAAAAACAATGAGAGCTTCATCTTCTTCTTTGATTCAAAGTCGATTGAATGCAGAGATGATATTCAGCTTGATAAAAATTTTAGCTTGACTTAAATGATTCAGCGTTTCTGAGATCAGAGACAGAGAATATTGATTCTTGACTGTGATAGCGTTCAAATCTTGATAGTTCATGCAGAAGCAAAGTTCTTCTTCAAATTTCTTAATGAAGAGAACAGAAATGATCGTCTGAGAGCGACTGACTTGAATGAAATCTTTGCTCAGATTCTCATTCAGATAACGACGAAGTTCTAGAATTTTATCACGACTCATGTCATACAAAGCGAAGACTGAGAATTGAGCATCTTTCTTAAGATGTATGACATGATCATGAACTCAATGCAAAGACAAGATATCGATGTTCTTCTTGAAAAAGATGTCTAAAAACTCAAAATATCTGAACGATAAAATTATAATTGAATCAACGTTCTTACTTTGTCAATAGACTTCAAGATCTTCTTGTGTCGTGAATGCAATCAAATGAAATTTCTTTTTCATTTGATGAAGATTCAGACAATGATTCTTATCATACATACTGTCTTGAGAGCGAAACAAGAACTGAGCAAGAGTTGAACTGTTTTTTGAACAGACAGTCAAAGTCGCATGACGCGATTTTGATTCATCAGAGTCTAAACTAGAAGACGAGATTGATTCAAGATTCAAGAAGACATCAATTTTCTTTAGAATGACGTTAAACACTTCAATGTCTTTGACATGAGCAGCATGATCAAAGCTTCAAGCTTTCAACTCGACTATGTTAAGTTGTATAAAAGATCGATTGAATTGATCTGCTCAAAAAACAACAGAAGTTCTAAAGAGAAAAGAATTTCAACACTTGATTTTTGATGAGTATTCTTTTTGAATGACTTGAAAAATACAACTAGAAGCTTCTTGTTTCAGATGAGAAACAAGACTGAACGAGATTTGTTTCTTGTGAACGAGCTGAGTATTAGTTGACTTCTCATGAGCGAACGAAGAATTATATTACTTCTTGTGAGCAGATGAAAAACTAAGTTACTTCTTGCAAGTGAACTGAGAATTGAATTGCTTCTTGTGAGCGAACTGAAAACTGAGTTGCTTCTTTCAAGTGAATGAGAAACTAAATTGCTTCTTGCGAGCGAATGAGAAACTGAGTTACTTCTTGCAAGCAAACTGAATGCTGAATTGCTTCTTGTGAGTAATCTGTAGACTGAATTGCTTCTTGTGAACAATCTGTAGATTGAATTGCTTCTTGTGAGTGATTCATGAACTGAGTTGCTTCTTGTGAGTGAATTGAAGACGAGACTGAGAGAAAGCTACTTTGTTAACTTTGAACGAGAAATTTTCTTCTTATTGATTAAGATCATAAATCTTGATGAGAAATGAACAACAATGATTAAGACAGAAGAAGAAAGACAAGATGAGAATATTGTGCTCAAAATTGACATCAATGACGTGACGATGAAGTCATGATAAACTCATGATGATAAGATACTGACTTAATTCAATGACATAGAAGAATAGTCTTTCAATGTATTCATCGAGAATCATTGTGATTTCAACAACATGAGTAATGTCATCGATTAAAGCGACTTGATCATCAAATTCTCGAAGTCTGCGAAAGTGAGTTAATTGATGCAAGAAAAAATGATATTGTTGTGCGAAGAATTTATTCATAAAGACATAAGCAAAAACTTCACTATCAATCAGAGCGAGAGCAAGAACTTTAGATTGAGCTTGACGTAGAATACAGAATACTATCATGTGACTATCTTTGAATGTCGAATTGAATTCAAAGAGTTTCAAGACAGATTTAGCAGAAAACTTTCTATATGATTAAAGTGAGAGTGAAAAGATTGAGACTAGTAGACAAGATGATATATATACAGATCTTTGAGCGTGACTTAGCTCAAAAACTAAACTTTTCTTGCAAACAGCAAGACTTTTTCATCTATATTGATGATGTCATTGTCGTAGATGTTCATGATACGCAGAGTGAAAAGCTTCTTATTTGAGCATTCTTTAGCAATTTTGCTCGAATGTTGCAACTTGCAGTAGTAGCACAGCTTTCACTTGTTGCAGATTTTCTTGATTTCAAAAATGATCAGAATCTTATCTTGAATGATGACAATGACAAAGCTTAGATTCATTGATTCATCGAGAAATAAGAAAGAAAGAGACGAAGATATTGTCAAAACAACAGTCACAGAGATGATGATCTTTGAACTCAAAGAATTACTAGTTGATGCAGAAATGCTCTTGACTTTGACGAGCAAAACAATGATGAAGACGAAGCGAGATTAACGATGCTTAAGCTGCTGAAGCTCTTCGTCAATGTCAGAGAATGCTTGAACTCATTGATGAAAGATGAATGATCGAGTTTCATCAAAGTTTTGTCAGAAAAAGACGATGACTTGAGTGAAATAATTGACATTGCGCTTCAGACAGTCAATCAACGAGAAATCTTTCATCAAAGAACATTCTTTCTTTTGATAAAAGAGATTGTAGTAGTCAATAAAACTATTTGTGTCTTGCTTCAGAGTTTCACGAAGATATAAATGAACATCTTTTGTCCCGAAAGAATTGTTGCAGCAATGACGTAACTTGTGTCATCAATCTGCGAAGATGAAAATGATACAGAGATCATTGATTCAATATTGACTCATTAGATTGTGAGTCTTCTTATCTATGATGAGTCGTGACTCGACATAGATGATCTTGACTCGATGAGAGAAATAATGATCATCGTTCATGTTCATGCGCTGTATCAGACTCTGCTCTCATGCATTCAATTGATCTTTGTCTCTCTCATACTCAGATATGTCAAAAAGCTTCTCGAATCTAAAAGCAATGAAGACAGCGACAGAGTTCGCAGAGAGATGAACGACGAAAGAAGATTGATTATTCAAGATTTGTGCAATGATCTGAGTTATCATCACAAGAAACTGAGAATTCAATTTTATATAGATTGAAGAACTGAGAACGATGAATGAAAATGAAATGATAACATCATGTTGTCGAACTTGATTTTAAAGCTCTTGCATTGCGCGAAAGATCTCGACTGAATTTTTGATCACACTTTGAGCGAACTGTTCAACAGCACGCTCATCATCAATCAAGAGATTGTGAAATGACTTCATTTAAGCGAAAGAATAACTAGATGAGATTTCAATGTATGAAAACGTTGCAGAAAGTGTTGATCTTTCATAATGTCAGAAACTGAGCTAGACTAAAGATACTATCAATATAGAAGACTGATATTATTATTACTTGATAAAATCTAGATACAAGACAATACATTAGATAATGTACAAGACGAAAGACAAAGAGTGAAAGAAAAGAATGAAAGTTCGACTTTTATATACATGAATTGAACAGAATCAAGACTAAACAGTAGTTCTATTAACTTAAGATTGCAGAATGATTGAGATGATCAAAACAGAATTGCTGAGACTAAATTAAGATGATGATGACTAAATTGATGACTTGATTCATTGAACTGCAAAACAGATTCAATGAATCGAGATTATTTAAAATATCAACGATTTATGTTCTAAATCAAGTTGATGATCTGACATCATGACAGTCATATTCTAAATCATCAGAGTACTTCTTCTTCTTCTTCTTATTCTGTTGCTGCTGCTGTTTTCATTTCTGCTTCTGTTTCTACTTCTGCTTCTGTTTCTGCTTCTGAGTCTGATTCTGAGTCTTTATCTGTGACTGTGACACAGACATAGTTCTAATTATTGATTCGACACATAAAGATCTTTGCAGTCTTCAGATATCATATTTGCTGATATCACGAGCTAACTGTATATCAATGTCAGACTGTATATGCATGTTCTTTCAATGAGCTTCAGACTTGTTCTTTCAGAATTGCAGTTTTTGCAGATCATAGTTTCAAACATTCAGCTTGATGTATGCAATCATGAACGCTTCTCTTCTCTTCTTCTTCTGTAAGATATGTCATTGAACATACTTCAGTAGATCATCATCTTCAACAGTGTCATGATTCTAGTCTTGTCAGACTCAGTCTTCTAGTCTTATCAGATCTATTCTCGCTTTGTCATCTTGACTAGTTTCTATTGAGTCTAGCGTCGACTGAGAAACACACATATGTAATCAGCTTCTTTCTCGTAGCTATCTTTCTTTCTTAGCATTTATCTTCTAGTTAAATGACATCTCTATCTGACTCGCTCTAGACAGATCTCTAACATTAGATAAATGCTCATTATCTACTATTCTGCTATCGACGAATAGACGATATGAAACAATCTATTCAGTAAGAAAAATTTGCAAGAAATTCTTCAAATTTGCATCATCATTTTAGATTGCAAGAGATTCTTCGATTCTACACTCATTTTCATCATTCTATTCGCAAGAAATTCTTTGAATAAAGCACTCAATTATTATCTGAAATGCACAAGAAATTCTTTGAATTTTCACTCATCAAAAAACATTAATTCAAAACATCAATCTCTCATTTATTCTTATTTCAACAACTTCTATCTTCTCTCATCATGACATGTGATATCGAGTCAGTTGAGTCTTGAACAACTTGTCTGCTTAGAAGCACTGTCAATAGAAGAGTTTCACTTCTATTTATCAATGCTTCAGTCGAAGCTGAGAAAGCTGTCATCTCATGAAACATAAACATCGAAGAACAACTGTTTCATTGAGTCAGCAATCAATTCGACGAAGTCATCAATATGCTGAATGAGCTTCGAAGTCAGCGAGACTTGACTCTACAACTCAATGAACACTGACTTTTCGTACAAGATGATCACAAAAAGAGAGCGAAACAACTAGAAGTCACTTTTGATAAAAACGATGAGCTAGAGAAAAAGATCAATCAGCTACAAGGCGAGCGATTGAACTTCAGAGCGAAACAACGTCAAGCTGATCGATCTATGTCTCGTCAAGATACTCAGTCAGCTGAACAACGAGTCAATCAGAAAGAAGCTTCGATTCGTTGCTCTGAAGTTGAACGAAGCTCGACTTTTGAAGCTCACTCTCAACGAGAATCTTCTACTCTATCTGATAACGAAAACGAAAACAATCATCAGAAGTTCATCAAGCTTTCGAATTCACTCATCTTCATTGAAACAGATGATTCTATCTGAGAGACATGAAACATCAAAATAGCTGACAAGCTCGATGTCAACGCGAATCATTACTCTACTGAAAAGATTCGTATTGTCTATGTGATTTTCAGACTAGAAGACGATGCTGATCAGCAAATCTATGCAAAGCGTCGTGTTGATGCTTTCTCACTCTATCAATCACTATCAGAGCTACTGAAACATCTGAAAGAAATTTACGAAGATCAGAATCTGATTTGAAAGTGTCGTTGCAAATACGTCGCTCTGAAGCAGCTCAACAAGCTCTTCAGCTCTTTCTATTCAGAATTCACTAGAATATTCAACTTTCTGAACTACGACAATGTCACTCTGATGAACGACATTCAGAATAAAATCAACAATCGTCTTCAGAACGCGTTGTCAGTTTGTTTCATAGAGTTTAGCTCACTTGATAAGCTCAAGATCTTTCTTCAAGATGTGAATAACAAACAACAAGTCAATTATCAGCTACGTGATGAGCAATGAACAGTCAAATCGATAGCAGCTTCGAAAAAACGTTTTGTTTCTTCGTCGACATCAGCTTCAACCTTGATTACTAGCTATGTTCGACTCGCTACTTTTTCCACTCTCGAATCTGAATGATCAAGAATGTCAATCATCTGCTTCAACTGTAAAGTATCGAGTCATCTTTCAAAGAACTGCTCTCATCTGAAGACTAGTACTTCGACATCTCATGCATTCATCTCTCGTCTCAATGAGATCATCATGTCGAAAGAAGAGAAGAAATTATTTACAGAGAAATCGAAGAATGAGACAAAAAACTAGTGACTTTCATCAAAGACGCGATGAAAGATGTGTTAATTTCTTCAACAACGAGCAGCTCAAATGATCTCTTTGCTTTGAAATCTTTGACTACTGAATGTGTACTATCTAGCAATGAAATTAGTTACTCATTAAAGTCATTGATTGACACTGAAGCAGCTGACTATTCATTCATTGATGAATTAATCGCGCAGAATGTTTGTGATCATTTGCAAATTGAATCTTTATCTTTAATCAAGCTCAAATCAATAAGAAGATTCGATGATCATTATGCAAAAAAGCTCATTACTCATGCGATTTATTTGAATCTAACTGTTCAAGATCATATGAAACGTTTCGTCTCTATGCTGATCACTCGATTAGATCAACATCAGATGATTCTTGAAAAAACATGAATGAACAAGATCGAGATGACTATTGATATGAAAGACGATCATCTTCAATTTTCTAGTTTCGAAGCTCATATCAAAGATTCTATCAAAGCTCATTCGACTGTTCTTTCGAGCAAGAAAATCGCGATAGAACAGAAGAGTTCGATTTCTACTCAAATACTAAAGAGATCTACTTCTTCTGTCATCACTCGACTCAGCGAGAAGTCATCTTCATTCAGTAAAATCGTGAAATCATCTAATTCAATCAACTTCGCTTCGTCTTTCGATTCAATGAACATAGCAATGATAGAAACTGCAGCATATAAATCACTAGTCAAATGATCGAATGTGACTACTTTCGCGATCATCGTCACGAAAATCGATCGACTTCTAAAAACAGCTAGAAATAAACTCGAAGATGTAAATCTACAAGAGCTTTCACACGAAGAGATCTTGAAAGAAGTCAAAGCTAAGCTTTCTTCGAAATATCATGACTATCTAGATGTGTTTGATCGAGCGATGACTGATCAACTACTCTCTCATCGTCTCTACGATCATAAAATTGAGTTGATCGACGAGAGAACATCTTCTCAAAGTCGTCTCTATCATATGTCTGACTACAAGCTTCAAAAGATGAAGAATTATCTGATCGAGCATCTGAATAAAGACTTTATATCTTCTAGCTCAGCTTCATACGCTTCGTTCATACTATTCGTCGAAAAGAAAGACGATAGCTTGCGTTTCTGTGTAGACTACAGAAAGCTCAATGCTTTGATCAAACGAAATCGCTACTTCTTATCGCTAATAGACGAAACTCTCGCTCGTATTCAAGATAGCAGATATCTGACTCGATTGAACATCATTGTCGTCTTCAACAAACTGCGTATGCATTCGAGCAGCGAAGATTTGACTATCTTTATCATCTCTTTTGATTTCTACAAATATCACGTGATGTC
>JAABUH010003493.1_pt1 | contig 13447 bp, 8 predicted proteins | sample 5559121 | NCBI WGS metagenome assembly JAABUH01 (sample SAMN10711871, study PRJNA513364) | rock metagenome | isolation source: Antarctica rocks | place: Antarctica: Victoria Land, Battleship Promontory nord | collected 2015-12-28 | reverse complement strand
CACGGCCTTCGCGTGGGCGGGGCTTGGGGAACCGTCGGCAGGTTCTCCACGAATGGGGACCATTAGCTGGCCATCAGTGGGGCTTTCTACATGGCCATGTACAGGGCGTCGTCCTCACCTCGGGTAGAGGTGTCCTAACCCGTGCCCCACGCTTTGATGCGCTCTCGCAATAAAAAGCTTCCCTTATTGAATTGTTGCTTGATTCGTTCGAAAAATAGTCGGTACTGGGCCGGTCGCGGCCAAATCTTAACAACACTTTAACCTGCGGTGCTATATACTGCAAACGGCGATCCTCTCCGACCCTCTCATCCGATCCGCGCTACGACCACAAGGCTATTCGCTATTATCTGGGGGGCAAGCGTTATGTCAATATTCCGCCCGGAGCGATGGCGACACCATGGCCTGCGCGCGCTCGGGACTCTCGCTCTCATTCTGCTCTTTTGTCTCTCCTCCCTCTCGATCAGGGCAGAACCGACGCTGACGCGTGCATCCGGGCCGTGCGACGCACCCATCGCCAACCCGATCGCCTGCGAGAACACGAAGCCGGGCAATCCCTCCAGCCAGTGGGACGTCAGCGGGTCCGGGGACCCGAGCATCCAGGGCTTCGCCACCGACATCAGCGTCAATAGGGGCAACACCGTCTCTTTCAAAATTGACACCGATGCCGCGTCCTACCATCTCGACATCTACCGCATGGGCTACTACGGCGGCATGGGCGCGCGCCTGGTGGCGACGGTAGTCCCATCGGCGACCCTGCCTCAGTCTCAACCGGCCTGTCTCACCGGCAGCGCCACGGGACTCGTCGACTGCGGCAACTGGGCGATGTCGGCGTCGTGGGCCGTCCCGTCGGACGCCACGTCGGGGATCTACTTCGCCAAGCTCGTGCGCGCCGACACCGGGGGAGCCAGTCACATCTTCTTCGTCGTGCGCGACGACAACAGCAACTCTGATCTAATCTTCAAGACATCCGACACCACCTGGCAGGCCTACAACAGCTATGGCGGCGCCAGCTTGTACGTGGATCATGCCTTCGGCCTGCCTAACGGCCACGCCTACAAAGTCAGCTACAACCGTCCGTTCAACGACCGCGACAACAACGACGGACTCGGTCAGAAAAGCTTCGTGTTCAACACCGAGTACCCGATGGTCCGTTGGCTGGAAGCCAATGGCTACAACGTCAGCTACTTTACCAGCGTGGACGCTGACCGCTATGGCAGCCTGATCCGGCAGCATAGGGTGTTTCTCTCGGTCGGTCACGACGAGTACTGGTCGGCGGCCGAGCGCGGCAACGTCCAGGCGGCGCGGGACGCGGGTGTCAACCTCGCCTTCTTTAGTGGCAACGAAGATTTCTGGAAGGTCCGCTGGGAGAACAGCACGGATGGGACGGGTACGCCGTATCGCACTCTGGTCACATACAAAGAGACGCAGGTCGGCACGCGCATCGATCCGCAAGACCCCTTGACCTGGACGGGAACCTGGCGCGACCCGCGCTTCAGCCCGCCGAGCGATGGCGGTCGGCCTGAGAACCAATTGACCGGCACTATCTTCACGGTGAATGGACCCGAGTATGAGGCGCTGACCGTGCCGGCAGACTACAGCAGGATGCGCTTTTGGCGCAACACCGGTATCGCCACCCTCGTGGCCGGCCAAGTTATCACGCTGACGGCCGGGTGCAGCTGTGTCCTGGGCTCCGAGTGGGATGAGGACCTCGACAACGGGTTCCGGCCCGCCGGACTTGTCGATTTGTCGTCGACGACCGCCAGCGTGCCGAGCCACCTCCTCGACTATGGCTGGACATATGGGCCGGGTATCGCCACGCATCACCTGACCTTGTACCGGGCGCCCAGCGGGGCGCTCGTCTTCGGGGCCGGCACGATCCAGTGGCCGTGGGGCCTGGACGGGCACCACGACAGCGAGGCCGACATCTATAACCTCGGACCCTCCACTCCCGAGCCGGCCATGCAGCAGGCCACGGTCAATCTGTTCGCCGATATGGGTGTCCAGCCGACGACGATGCAGCCTGGTTTGGTCCCTGCGACTGAGTCCACCGATACAATCGCCCCGACCTCGAGAGTCGTATTCCCGGCAAATGGCGCGACGATACGGAGCGGCGTCCCGATAACCATCACCGGGGTCGCCGTGGACGCGGGAGGCGGGGTTGTCGGCGGCGTCGAGGTGTCAATCGACGGCGGCACGACCTGGCATCCGGCCACGGGGCGCGAGAATTGGAGCTACAGCTGGACACCTGGCGCTCCAGGGACCGTGACGATTAAGAGCCGCGCGGTCGACGATAGCGGGAACCTGGAGAGCCCCAGACCCGGCACTACCTTTACCATGTCCTGCCCATGCAGTATCTGGAACGGCGCGGCCATCCCCGCCGAGGCATCGCACGGCGACAATAATGCTCTCGAGGTCGGCGTCAAGTTCCGCGCCGATGTGGTCGGCTACGTCACCGGGCTGCGCTTCTACAAAGGGCCAACGAACACCGGCACACACGTCGGACATCTGTGGACCCACGACGGCACGCTCCTCGCCGGCGCGACCTTCACGAATGAAGCAGCCACGGGCTGGCAGCAAGTCAGCTTCGCCACCCCGGTGGCGATCGCCGCCAACACCACGTATGTGGCATCCTACCACACCGACGCGGGGAGCTACGCCGTCAGCCGTCCCTACTTCGCGGCGGCAGGAATAGACAGTGGGCTGTTGCACGCCCTAGCGGACGGGGTTGACGGAGGCAATGGGGTCTACGCCTACGGCGTGAGCGGTTTCCCAAGCGACACCTATCAGTCAACCAACTACTGGGTCGATGTCGTGTACACACCGACCGTCGCCGTCACGGCCACCCCGACGACAACCCCGATGATGACCGCAACCAGCACAGGCACGACGACCGCAACCAGCACGGGCACGACGACCAGCACGCCCACCATAACGCCAACAGTCACCCCAACATCGACACCCAGCGCGACGCCGGCACTGGTACTGACGCCGACCGTGACGCCGACACCCGCGGGCACGGCGACGGCGACACCGGCCCTAACGACCACACCAACGCTAACCCCGCCAACTCTGACGACCACGACCGCCACGCCGACGGCGACCGTAACGCCCGCAATGACGCCCACGCCGACGGCGACTGTAACGCCCGCAATGACGCCCACGCCGACTCCGACCAGCACGCCCACACCGACCGCGACGGGTCTGGCTATGCCTACGCCGACGCTCACCCCGCCGACCCTGCCCGTCACCGCCACGCCGACGACCACGGCAACGGCGACAGAGGTCGCGACCGGCACGAACACCGCGACGGCGACGATCATTCCCACGTTAACCCCACCGAATCTACCGACCGTGGAGACCGCGACGACCACCGCGACTATAACGCCCACGGCGACAACGACATCTACCAACACAGTCACACCCCCGACGCCAACGAGGACGGCGAATGGATTACCCACAGCTACGGCTACTATGTCGCCGACCGCCACGAGCACGCCGTCGGCGCCGGTCGCTGGCACAACGACGGCAACCATGGCCCCAACCGCGACCAGCACCCCCACGCCGACCGCGACCCCGACCCGGACAGGAACCACGACCGCCACGCCCACGACCGTAACGCCCACGCTGACCCCGACGCCGACGGGCATAGCTACCCCGACCGTGACCCCTACGCCCACGATGACGCCCACGGCCACGCCCACGGCCACGCGGACGCCGACCCGCACGCCCACGGCCACGCGGACGCCGACCCGCACGCCAACTAGGACGCCCACGGCGGCCGCGATGGGCACGCCACCGATGATACCCACATCCAGCGCGACGCCGACAATGACTCCGATTCCGACCCCGGTGACCACGCGGGTGGTCGGCTTCGACGACCTCGCCCCTGCGGCGGTCAACGCGCCGCTCAACGGCCAGTACCCCTCCGGCATCGTCGCCTGGGGCACGGGCCAGTGGTACGCCTCCGGACCCTACCCGCCGTTCGCGACCAACAGCGTCAGCTTCGCCGGCCCCGCCCTCGCCAGCGCCTCGTTCGGCATCCTAAATGGGGCCACCCTGAGCCAGCTTGACGCGGGCAACGGCGGGACGGCCGCGACCACGATCACCGCGAGTTGCGCCGGGCAGCCAAGCCGGTCGGTCGCGGTCGCGTCCGGGCAGGTCGCCACGCTGCGCACTGGGTGGGCGGCGCCGTGCAGCCCGGTCACCATCGCCAGCACGAACGGGTGGGACACCAACTTCGACAACCTCACCTTCAGCGGCGGGTCGCCGTAGGAGTCGAGGCCGTGATGACGGGCTGGGGTAGACGCGCTTACGCTCAGGGGCCGGACACAGGCCTTGCGCCGCGTAACTGGTATCCCACTGCAAGCGAGTCGTTGGCCCCCGGGGAATAACCACGAGAGATTGCGATGCCTACCATAGAATTAATGCTTTACCGCAAATATCTTGTCTGGTATCCTGTTCGTGGGACATCGCCTCGTCGCCCCCGCTGTAGCGGATGGAGGCCCTCGCGTGTGCTCTAAGGTCGTATTCATCGTCCTGTTTGCGCTCCTCATGACCGTGCCTATGTCGCCCACCCCTCGAATGGCCACGATTGGCTCCGCATCGACGGCGCGCCAGGGTGACGCGGTCGACAACGCCTCCCTAAACGGCCATCCTGTAGTTCTGGATAGCGACGGCAACCTGCTTTCTTGGGCCGACCAGGGGACCGCCTATAGCCGCGTGATGCAATTGGCCTGGGACTTCATCGAGAATAAGGTGCCGGACACCGACGCGGGAGTCAAAAGCTACCTGACCTATTGCTGCTTCCCGAGCGATCCGCCCTATCGGCCCGAGGGCATACAGTGGTTCCATAATCCGGCCGGGCTTTATGCCATGTTCACCGATTCGCTGCTGTCCTACTATCCCTATTCGGGCGATAATGCGTTGATCCCGATCGTCCAAGAGATGCTGGATTACCAACTCGCCCATGGGACGACGCCATCCACCTGGGATTGGCCGGATGTCCCCTTCGCCAGCGCGCGGAACGGGGATACGACCTACTCCGGGGATGGCGATGCTAGCCGCGATGGGGCCGACGGCATCGAGCCGGACAAAGTCGGCGAGCTTGGATATGCGTACCTACGCTTCTGGGAGTTGACCGGGGAGACAGTCTATCGCGATGCGGCGATCGCGACCGCCGACGCGCTCGCGCGCCATGTGCGCGCCGGCAATGCGACGCAGTCGCCGTGGCCTTTCCGCGTCGATGGGCAAACGGGGGAGATCCGGGAGGATTACTCGTCGAGTGTCGTCGGCCCGGTCCGGCTGTTCGACGAACTGATCCGACTGAACATGGGCGATGTCGCGCGCTACCGCGGGGCGCGCGATACGGCATGGGACTGGGCATTGGCGTATCCCTTGCAGAACAACGAGTGGCACGCCTATTACGAGGACGTTTCGCGCGACCCCGGCCTGACGAACTACAACCAACTAACGGCGATGGAGACGGCGCGCTACATCCTGGACCGCGACGATCCGGGCGCTGTCGACCCGCAATGGCGCACCCACATCCCCGCCCTGATCGATTGGGTAGGCCAACATTTCGGGCGAGGGCCTTTCCGGGGTGCGCTGGGCATCGATGAGCAAACAATCTGCTGCGGGACCTGGTACGGCCTCGGCAGCGATACCGCGCGCTGGGCGTCGATCAACGCGCGGCTGTACGAGCTGACCGGCGACGCGCGCTACAAGGATAACGCCTTCCGCGCCTTCAATCTGGCGACGTATTTCACCTCGGAAGACGGGGTCGTAGCGTCGGTATTGGGCGGCCTGCTGGAGAGCTCGTCCATCAGCGAGTGGTTCAGCGACTCGTACGCGGATTACATCAAACACTTCATGTACGGCATCGGCGCGGTGCCGAAGTGGGCCCCCGCCGGGGAGGACCACCTGGTCCGGTCGTCGTCGGTCGTGCAGTCCATCGCTTACGCGCCCTCGGACATCCGCTACACAACCTTCGACCCTCAGGCGACCGAGGTGTTGCGCCTGTCCTTCACGCCGACGGAAATCACGGAAGACGGCGCCGCGCTGCAGCAAAGCCCGGATGCCGGTCTGCGTCAGGAAGGGTGGGTGTATGACGACGCGACGGGCATCTTGCGCATCCGGCACGACCATGGCTCGAGGATCGTCATAAGCGGTGCCGCGGCGCCGACGCAGACTACCGCGGCGACACAGAGCCCCACGCCCGACCAAGCGACCGTCACCTTGGACGATACGACGATGCCTAGCCCCAGCGGTACTGCCACCGGTACGAGCACACCGACGAGCAGCCCTAGCGCCACCGCCACGGCCACCACAGCGCCGACGAGCAGCCTCACCCCGACGACCACAAACACGGATACGCCGGCGACGGCGCCCGACGCGACGTTCACGGCGACGCCGTCGAGTACACCCACCCCCACCGACAGTTCCACCGCCACCACCACGCCGTTCCCGACCACCGACGGGGGGGATGGCACGTATACGGCTAGCCCTAGCAGCGCCCCAACTACGGCCACAAACACGAATCCGCCAACGAGCACCCCGGTCGCCGGCGCGACAAGCATGTCGACCGCGACCGGGACGGACACCCCCGTGAGCGCGCCGGGCACGCCGAGCACGTCCCCCAGCGCACCCGAGGACACGGCCGTGCACACGTCGACGCCCGCATCCACTCCTACACCGGCGGGCATATCAACGCCCACCACGGCCACGGACGACGCGTCCGGCCCAACGGCTACCCCGGCGCCTCCTCGCGCCTCGGCCGTCGCCCCGCCGGCCACGACCGTCCCCAGCGCGACGATCGCCACTAACCCGGCACCCGGTACGATGGCCCCGGACGCGTCGACCGCTCCCCCCATCGCCCCTCGTCCGGCGACGGCGACGTATGCACGAATGACCGCGGCACAAACGCCGCCCGCCGCGCCGACGCATGAGCCGCGCACCCCAGCTGCCGCGCCCTCTCCCACGGGGACCGCGCGGGCGATGTCCTCTCGCCAGGCCACATCGCAGCGCGGAGCATCGCCCGCGCGCGCACAAATGGGCCAGGCGGCGCCGGTGGGGCTGGCCGCCAACGGGCAAGTGTGGCGCGGGCGCGCGCGGGTCGACCTGGCGCTCTCCGTCACGCTCTCGGCCGGTCGCGCGCACGGCCAGTTGCGCGTGCGTGACGCCGCGGCGCATCTCCTCGTCACCTCCGTGCGCATCGACCGGCCACGCCTGACACGCCACGGGATGCTCGTGGCAGGGACGGCGCGCATGGGACGGCGCACCGTCCCCTTCACGCTGGATCTAGAGGTCACCAACCGCGCGACCACGGTCGTGTTCGCCATCGCGCCGCTGCGCTACCGCCTCGACGGCGCCTTCCACGGCCATCTGGTATGGCAAAGAACAGCGACTAAAGTCGTTGGGGCGACGTGTGTCAAGACACGTCGGTGCCCGTAGTTTGCGATGCGACCGGATGGATTACTGAAAATGGCTTCCAACTCCCCAGGACAACTCCTCGAGTGGGATATGAGTTTTTTTGGCGTGCGCGTCGGGCGCATCGAAGCTACTCGTCTGACAGCTATTGGCATGAGAGTGGCACTCGATTGGGCATCCCGCAATGATATAGAGTGTTTGTATTTCCTCTGCGTCGCCGACGACGACGAGAGCGTCCGGGCTGCCGAAACGCACGGATTCCATTTAGTCGATGTGCGGCTGACGTCCCTGTGGCAGCGCCCCAGGACTATGCAAAGGCTGCCTCAAGGTGAAGAGAGCATTGTGCGGCGATACCGCGACGAGGACAAGGCGGCTATAGAGGATATTGCCGCTGTCGCTTACTCCGATACGCGTTTCTTCTATGATCGACGCTTCGGCGCCGAGCGCGCCGCTGCCTTGTATCGAGAGTGGGCCGCGAAGAGCTGCGATGGCGCGGCCGACGCCGTGCTGGTAGCGGCGGATGAACGCGATGTCAGAGGATTTATCACGTGCCAGCTACAGCCGTCGCACCACGGCCAGATCGGTCTTGCCGGTGTACATAGCGGGGCACGTGGCTCTGGCGTCGGTCAGGCACTGGTTGAGGCGGCGCTAACGTTTTTTATGGACAAGGGTGCGGACAGTGTCCAGGTCGTCACGCAAGGGCGCAATATCGCCGCGCAACGGCTATATCAAAAATGTGGCTTTCGATCGCATTCGCTTCACTTGTGGTATCACAAATGGTTTGGAGTAAACGAGGAATGAGCGCGTACCGCATACCCTTCAATCGACCCTACGTGCAGGGCAACGAGGCGTCCTACATGGCCGAGGCCCTCGCGCAGGGCCATATCTCGGGCGACGGCGCCTTCACCCGCCGCTGTCACGCGCTGATGGAACAGGCTCTGGGCGTGCGCAAGGCCCTGCTCACAACGTCGTGCACCCATGCGCTGGAGATGGCGGCGCTGCTGCTGGATATCGCGCCTGGCGACGAGGTCATCGTCCCCTCGTTCACCTTCGTCTCCACCGTCAACGCCTTCGTCCTGCGCGGCGCCACGCCGGTGTTTATCGACATCCGGCCCGACACGCTCAACATGGACGAGGCGCAGCTCGAGCGGCTGATCACGCCGCGCACCAGGGCCATCGTCCCCGTGCACTACGCCGGGGTGGGCTGCGCGATGGCGACGATCATGGACATCGCCCGCGCGCGCGGCATCGCGGTGGTCGAGGACAACGCGCACGGGCTGTTCGGCCGGTATCGGGGCCAGTACCTCGGGACGTTCGGCGTCCTGGCGACGCAGAGCTTCCACGAGACCAAGAACTTCACGTGCGGCGAGGGCGGCATGCTGCTCATCAACGACCCCGGCCTGGTGGAGCGCGCGGAGATCATCCGCGAGAAGGGCACCAACCGCGGACGCTTCTTCCGCGGCCAGGTAGACAAGTACACGTGGGTCGACATCGGGTCGAGCTACCTGCCGTCCGACCTGCTGGCCGCCTACCTGCTGGCGCAATTAGAGGCGCGCGAGCAGATCCAGGCGAAGCGGCGGCGGATCTGGGAACGCTACCATGATGGGCTGGCCGGCTGGGCGCGCGAGCACGGCGTGGGGCTGCCCGTCGTGCCGGACGATTGCGAGCAGCCTTACCACATGTTCTACCTGCTGCTGCCGTCCATGCAGCGGCGGCAGGCATTGATCGACCACCTCAAGGCGCGCGGCATCCTGAGCGTGTTCCACTACGTGCCGCTGCACCTATCCGACATGGTCAGGCAATGGGGCTATGGGACCGGCGACTGCCCGGTGACGGAGCGGGTCGGAGACACGCTGCTGCGCCTACCCTTCTACAACGATTTGGAGCCGGACGAGCAGGACAGCGTCATCGCCGCGATCCAAACCGCGCCCGCTATCGAGGGCTGATACCGGCATCACCCGCGTCGAGAGGACGGTCGCCGGCCGAACGGAAGCCATGGCGTGCTAACTTATCCGCAAGGGGACGAAACGCCTTTCATGCCGGACAAGATAAAATTGACATCTCCACCGCCGCCATGATAGCATCGTCAAGGCAGGATCGCAGCTAAGAACTGATCGAGGTCCACCCGCTACGATCGTAGAGAGCCGTGGTCATGAGGCCGGCCCCCAGGACGGTTGGGCCGGGCGGACGCACCCCGTTGGGAACGAGACAACAGGGCGTTAAGTTGTGAATGTGAAAGGCTTGCTCCATGCACCTCGCGCAGACGCGTGAGCACGTCCATCGCATCCTCTCGCGTGCCCTCTCTCACACCGGTCGGGCCGAGCCGGCTTTGCGCCGCGCTGCACGCTCCGTGCGCGCACGCCTAAAGCGGCGCGATTCGGTGGTCAATCCCGTTCATGTCCAAGGGTTTACCCTCTACCATCGGGAAAGCTCGCCAGAATGGGCGCACGGGTGGGCGACGGGGAACTACGAGCTTTCCACCGTGCATACCCTGCGCCGCCTCCTGCGTCCCGGCATGACCATGCTGGATGTCGGGGCCAATATCGGCTACCTCTCACTCGTCGCCGCGCGGAGCGTCGGTCCGCGCGGGCACGTCTACGCCTTCGAACCCGATCCGTACAACAGAGTAGTCCTCAAGCGCAACATACGCGCCAACGCGGCTACCTGCATCGAGATTATCCCCATGGCCGCGGGTCGGGTGTCGGAACCGCTGGACCTGCATGTCAAAACCGATGAGAGCGGAGCGCTGTCTACCCTCTACGTTGGGGCGATGTCGGTGCACGGGGGAGATTGGAAGACGGTGCGCGTCGAGGGGACGACGTTGGACGCCTGGGCCGCCGCCCGGGGCTGGCCCACCGTTCACGTCATAAAGCTGGATATCGAGGGTGCGGAAGTGGACGCGCTCTCGGGTGCCAGCGAGGTGCTGCGCCGCAACCCGGAGGTCGTCCTGATCGTGGAGATGGCTCTCGAGAGCCTTGACGCGACGGGGGTGACAGCCGAATCGTTCATTGCCGCATTTCACGCGGCCGGCCTCGAGTACGTCCGCGCTATCACCGATCGAGACCTGGAGCCGGTCGTGGACGCCGCATCCGTCCGGCGTCTCACCGAGGGACATCCAAAACCGACGGTTAATCTGTTCTGCCGCCGCGCGTAGCTGTGTGACCGCAGTGTAGACAGCGTGACCGTGGCGCCGGATAGATAACGCGACGAGGGGTCGCCACGTGCCATGGGCAGGTCAACTGATCCGCGGGTCGGCCCCTTTTGCCTGTGCCTTTGTGGCGACGCGCGCCGCGCGAAGGCACGCTTGATCGCCTTACGGGCCGGTTCCTTGACATAACGGAACGTCAGGATGGACGCCGTGATCGAGATGGCGACGTAGGCCAGGAAATAGGGCTTGGTCTGCGTGACGTACGGATTTCTGGAGATGTAGAAGTGGGTCACGATGTGGCTCAACCAGTCGTTGATAGGGAAGTGCAGGAGATAGAGCGCGTAGCTCGCCTCTCCCAGTAGGACCAGGAGCGGCAAGGAAAAGAACGTGGCGATCGGCCCCTCGTTGAAAGCCACACCGTAGATCAGCAAGGTGAAAAACGGCACGAGCAACACGTTGGTCGGCGTCATCGCCCAGGGGTGCAAGGGGCCGAAAACGGCTAGGACGGCGACGATGGCGGTGGATGCCGCGATCGACAGGGCGCCAGGGCTTGTGAACCATCGCGTGCGTCGTTCGCGTCGATGAGCGCCCCCTTTGAGGAATAGACTGCCGAGCGCGACCCCTATCACAAACTCAGCCAGGCGCACCAACGGATCGAATGGCAAGGTCCTGAGCAGGTACGTGCTGGTATCCCCACCACGTGCCGTGGTCCGCGAAGGGCCGCTGGCCGTCAACAGTGATGACCATGTACAGATATAGGACGAATAGGTAGGCCAGGTACGTGAACGCCATGACGGCACACAACTGCCGTCGCCCGAGGCGGACGATCGGGACTGCTATGAGTGGAAACAGCAGGTAGAAAAACGCTTCGGCGGAGAGGGACCATCCGGGAGCGTTCCACCAGGCTCGAGCACACGGTGTCCACGCCTGCAACAGCACAGGGGTCGTCAGGGCCGTCACAATTCTGGGGGTCGCGCAGACGGTATTTACTCCGCCCCATCCCCGCCAGAAGGGGACGGCGGCGACCGCGAGCGCGAAGAGGTAGGTGGGGTAGACGCGGGCGACGCGCGCGATCCAGAAGTCGCGCCGGTTGATCGCGACCTGTCCTGGTCGCCCCAGATAGGTGTAGGTCAGGATGAAGCCCGATAGGACGAAGAAAAAGCTGACCCCCACAAAGCCTGCGGAAGCAAAATTGTTGGCCAATTTCTTGAACAGGTGCCCGATGCCGTGGCTCTCGCCCGATACGTTGATGTGCAAAAAGTGGTGCATGACAACCATCAGCGCCGCGACGAAGTATAGGCCCGTGAGCGGCTTGATGAACGCCTTTCCCTTGTCGTTGGTCTCCTGCCGCGCCGGTTGCGCTTGCTCGTTCACCGGCCTCTGCGACCGTGCCGCTACAATGACTGGAGTCATACCGTCGTCTACCTCCCCTGAAAAACGTCCCTGGTGTCACGCCGCCGGGGCCTTGGGGGCGAGCGTGACCTCGTAGCCGAGCGCCTTGAGCTGATCAAGGGCGCGCTGCTGCGTCCGGGCGCGGCGGCGCTCATCGAGGTACACTAACTCTTGCTCCTGGTAGATCGTCTCGTGGTTCAAGAGATAGTGGGCGATGCGTAGGATGGTGTGGCCGACCGCGACGGCTGCTTTCCGCTTGCCACACCGTACCACGAGCCGACGGTACTGGCCACGGAGGTAGGTGCGATCCTTCTTCTTGGTGCGGGCCGCCGCGTGCGCCGCCTCCGTCAACGCGCGGCGCAACGCCTTGTTCCCCTCCCGGCGTTTCCCACTCTTGCGCTTGCCCGCGCTCTCATGCACGCCGGGGCACATCCCGGCCCAAGAGGCGAGGTGGCCTGCGGTCGGGAAGCGACTCATGTCCAGGCTCATCTCCGCCACCAGGATCTCCGCCGTCCGGCGTCCGACGCCGGGGATCGTCTCTAGCCGCACTAACGCTGCCTCGTAGGGGCGCAGTCGCGCAGCGATCTCCGCGCTCAGGTGGTCGATCTGCTCATCCAACAGGTCGACGTGCTCCAGGTGCAGCGCGATCAGCATGCGGTGGTGGTCGCTCATGCGTCCCCGCAGCGCCTGCTCCAGCGCCTCCTGTTTGCGCCGCAGCTTGCCACGCGCCAGGTCGGCCATTGCCGTCGCGTCGGCCTCACCGCTGATAAGCGCCGCCAGGATATCCCGACCTGACGTGCCCATGATGTCCGTCGCCACGCCGGCGAGCTTGATGTTGGCGTCCTCCAACACCTTCTGGATGTTGACACTGGCCGAGCGCTCGTCGGTCAGGCTCGTGCGCGTCCGTGTGAGATCGCGCAACTCACGCTGCTCCCGGCTCGGGATGAAGCTCGCGCGCAGCAACCCGTGCTGCAACAGGTCGGCGATCCACTCGGCGTCGCGCACATCCGTCTTCCGCCCAGGCACGGCGTGCATGTGCGCCGCGTTGACCACCAAGAGCGTATAGTGCCCCTCTAACACATGGTAGATCGGCTTCCAGTAGACGCCCGTCGCTTCCATCGCCACATGCGTGCAACGCGCTGCAGTCAGCCAGTCGCGCAACTCCTCAAGCGCGGCCGTGGTCGTGCCGAAGGTTCGGATCTCCTTGCGCTCCGCCGCCCCGTCGGGGTGGAGGAGGCAGGCCACCACCGTCTGCTTATGAACATCCAGCCCGGCGCAACACGTATACAACCGTTCCATCTGTCCTCCTCACGTCGCATAGCCTACAGCATGTCTACGTGGGACGGACGGCCAGGCGGGTCGCGTCCCGTATAGTGGGTAAAAGTGGATAGGAGGTGGACGGAGACGGCCACCGTGTGGTTCTCGTGTAAGGGTTGAAAGTACGCGAGAAGGAGCACGACGATGGCCGACGAGATGAGTATG
>JAABUH010003492.1_pt1 | contig 13450 bp, 16 predicted proteins | sample 5559121 | NCBI WGS metagenome assembly JAABUH01 (sample SAMN10711871, study PRJNA513364) | rock metagenome | isolation source: Antarctica rocks | place: Antarctica: Victoria Land, Battleship Promontory nord | collected 2015-12-28 | reverse complement strand
GGCGGCGAGCAGGTCAGTGACATGAACTTGTTCCAGGCGGCGGGCGAGTCCACGTGCCTTCCGCCGATGGAGAGGTAGGTGGCCTGCTCCGCTGCGACCGCACGCTGGGCGCATGTGAGCGCGGTGCGTCCCGGGCCCTTCTTTGGCGACATCGCCATCACGGATTCGCCGATGGAGAGGTAGGCCGCCTGCTCCGCCTGCGGCCGTGTGCCGGGCGCGTGTGATTGCGGCCTGTGCGTCCTGCGCATACAGTAGGCCTTAAACTCCAGATAGTTGGTTGAAAAGGTGGTTCTTTGTTTGAAGCCACATCAAGTATGCAAGTCATCGGCATGAGCATGCGCTGCACTCATCAGCAATGTCAGCAATGACAGCAATGACGCTATCAAGAGGTCAATTGCTTAGTCATTGCGTAGCTGTGATGCATGCAGCATGACGTAAGCATGCGCAGCCACTGCAAGGACACGGGCACCCAGGCGCGCTTGGCGGCGTGCATGAGTTGTGCAGGCGCATTCTCTCCCCGCGCGGCAAGCAGCACGAAACGCCGTTGCTGCATGACACATCTGCCCGTACCAGATCATATAGACCACAGCTGTGGGACTTTCAGGCCTGGAGTATGCACTGGAAAGAGCTTTCTATCAGTAACACGCTACCCTGCAACACGGTCAACACTTTGCATGCAGCATGACGTAAGCTCAGCGACCAGAGAATTTAGCACAACAAGCGCGCGAGGCTTGCAGGCAATCTGTACATGTTGTCTACGATGACAAATACTCAGGCAAAGTAAAGACTGCTCATTTTTAGTTGTCCCATCAACCGTCTTGGACCTGCCTGCCCTAACCCCTGCATCAGATGTAAACTACAGTCTGGAGAGGCTTGGTAGCATTTATAGGACTCAGATGCGGACTATCAAGCGACTCAGGTTGGCAATGTGCTTCTGCCAACGCATGGTGTAGGCTGTTGTGCCTTTAGAAGCCAGAGCGTCACGAGAACCTGGGGTCCATGCAGTCCTGACCTAAAACAGATGACACATGACAATTGCCAAACACGACAAATACCTCTTCTGATGGTTGCATCTGACAAATGTATGAGTCTGCAATTGGCGCGTGGGGCGAGTGGAGCTGTATGCATGTGTAGAGGAGGAGGCCCTCAATGGGCTCATAAGATGGATAGGGGCTGGAGTTTGCTATAGCAGAGCGCTATGAGAACATGCAGCTTGCGCCGCGCGTGACGTGCAAACGATAAGGCGAGGCTGCGCTCACGCGCAGGTGCCACAGCGCAGTAGATGCTACAATGTGCTGTACGACTAACACAGCACGCAGGCGCACTTACTAAGAGCTGCAGCGCTCAGGTGGCTGCGGTAGCGCATGCGGGTGGAGGATTGCCACCATTGCTGATGCAGCAATGACACAATGGCAATCAGCGCCCCTGCTCCTTAGACCATACACTACATGAGTCAGCTGCCCCATACTTAACCTTACAGCATACAATTCATGCACTAGGCCGCACGTGGCCTGGCAGAGGCTCACATGGGCTGCGCCCAAAAGCAGGGTCAGCAGCATGCGCATGACCCAGGGGCTTGCGCTACCCTGCTTTCCAGTTCAAGCACCATCCTGCACGCCCTCAACATGCGAACGGGCAAGCGCCCAGCGGCGCAGGCTGCGCCAGAGCTCTAGGCCCACCCGGCGTCCACCTCCACCATGTCTGGGGCGGGCGCGGCGGCCTCCCAGAGCGCTGGCGCCCAGTGGTCACCGCCGGCGGCATCGCCCTCCTGGCCGGCCATCATCAGGACGACGGGCTCGTCAGTCACAACGATGCCGCCGAAGGGCTCAAACGACGTTGCAACTGTCGCACCGAGCTCCTCAAACATTGTGACCTGCGCAGTTGCCAGTCGCCGGCCTGCGTCAGGTTTCCGCAACTGGCACGCAGCACCGGGTGCATCCTAAACGCATGACAGGGCTTCACCCAATGGATGCAGCCCTTGAGCTGCTGCGCCTGATGGATTCGCGCGCGCCTTGACAGAGGAGGGCCCAGGGCCGCACCGCGATCACGACACGCCCGTACGCGGTGGCCAGCGCGCGCAGCGCGAGCTCGTCGGCCCACGTCCCTGCCCGTGAAGGCGGGCACACGCCGGCCGGCGCGCACGCGCCCAGCGCCGCCTTGGGCTCGAAGAAAAGAAGGTGCGCGACGGCCAGGGGCTCGGCGGGCGAGCCCGTCAGCGCCATGTGCTCCGCCCAGGCGGTGGGCGAATCTACATGCCGGCCGCCGATGCACAAGTAAGCCGCCTGCTCCGCCTGGCGGCCGCGCGACGGGCGTCTGTGAGCGCATGCGCGCGCGCGGGGCAGACCCTGAGGGTGACCTGAGCCGAGGGACAGAATAGACCTGGGACATGGCTGTGACGCCCTGTGGCAGGTGCCGCGCGCACCGTGCCTGCGCTGAGGGCGAATTGCTCTGCTGGGAAGCAGCCAGCCGCCTGTATGCATTATGCAATGCCAATGTGCGCTGCCTGCAGGTTACAACAGGCCGGTTGGGCCGCACATACCTCCGCGCTGGTGAGCCCCTCGGCCGTCAGCGCCGCGACGAGCGCCGGGATGTCCTGCAGCAGCGTGCGCTCCACCAGCAGCGGTACCCTCAGGATACCGTTGCCGTTGCTCAGCGCGGCAGCCTTGTTAACGTCCGGGCTGCGCGGGCCGGAGCAGGCTCAGGCGCGGGCCGGCATGCAGGCGCAGCAGAGGCGCCCGACATGCAGGACGCATGCATGCCATGCTCACGGTACACATGGGTCGCGCGCACGCTGAGTACAAGACCTCACAGCCTCAGCTCACAGCCCTCTGTTGCTGAGCTGGGAGCGCAGGCACATGCTAGGCGCCCATGCGTGTAGAGCGAGGGCGCGGGTGCAGAGAGAGCGCACCGGTACGCGCCCTGGATGTACGCGGTAACATCCTTCGGCAGCACGCCCGCGGCGTGCGCTGCGAGGAACGCCGTCGTGCAGCGCGCCCGCACCTGCGCGGGGCCACGGTCTGATCCAGCAGGTCTGGTGTATGTCCTGCAGAGACGCGCTGTCCTACCGCACTTGCTCGTGGCTCCTGGCGCAACCAACCCCGCTAGGCATGTCTCAAGCCTAGATAGCACACGCACCTATGCTGCTGCCGGGCAAGCGCAGGCGCAGCGCACCTCCGCCGGCGACTCGCCGAGCCCCGACGCGACGGCAAATGCAGCAAAGCCGCAGCTGCCGTCCGGCGCCACCTCGCCTGCGGGCAGCAGGCGCAGGCTGCGCGGCCCGCTGGGCGCGCCCAGCCACAGCAGGCGCAGCGGCTGGAGCGCCTCGCGCTGCCTGCAGTCCCGCTGAGGCTGGTCAGGGCTGAGCGGCAGAGCCCAAGCAGCAGCGTCCGGCAGGGCAGCGCTGAAGCACTTTCTTGATTTACTCCAGGGTTGATTGCCCACCCAGCACAACTTGCTGCTTACGCGTGTTTGGCAGCTGCATTTGCAGGACAGGCGCAAGCACGCAAGTGAAGCAAGTATGCACAGCGTTGCGACGGATGCGGGCGCACCCCGGCGTGAGGTACTGCGGCCACGCGCTGGCTGGGCTCGGCCTGCTGGGTGCCACGAAGGCGCAAGCGCCGTCGGAGGCGGGGCGCGCAGCGGGGATGACCTTGTTGTCAGCAATGGAGACCGGGTCGCCGCGGCCCTGGGCCGCGGGGTACGCCGCAGCAATCTGCCAGGCGGCCGAGGCCGCGCGCGCCTGCCGCAGGAGGAGCGGCCAGGTCAGGGCTGCAGCCAGCGCGAGCACTGGCCTGGCCCTGAGCGTGTTGGTCACAGGCGCTCGACAGGGACGGCGCGGTTCAGCCGGCGCGGCGCTTGTTGGGAATGAGCTTGCTTGCGCTGAGCTCCGGGGGAGCTCGCGGCCAGCAGGCGGCGGGGCGCACGGCGGGGAGCGCGATGGGCTCGGGCGCCTGCTTCTTCAGCACCGGCTGCACCTGCCGCGCGGCAGCCAGCAAGCTTAGGGGCTATGCAGCCCTGCCTCTCTCAAGAGGCCGTCAGCGCGAGGTACGCATGCTGTGCTCCTGCATGCCGGCAGGAGCGCAGCAGGCGGCATGGGCAGCAGGCTACCTGCAGCGCCGGCGCGCCGGACGCGGTCGGCACGTCCAGCTCCTGCGAGGCGCAGTGCTGGGTGAGCGCGCGCCCCTCGTGAGCGTTTGTGCGCTGTTGCCGGCGTGCCAGGCGACGGGGGGCGCACCTGGCCGCCCGCGGGCTGCTGCAGCGCTGCGCCGGCGCCGTCGAGCGCATCGCCGGCGCTGCGCAGGGTAGCGCCGGCGCTGCGCAGAGCCAGGCCGACGCCGACCTGGACGGCCGCCACGCTGTATGCGGCAAGCAGCAGGCAGCCGCCTGTGCCGACCACGGCCGTGGCGCGAGCGGCATGCGCAGCGGTCGCAATGCACTGCATGGCGTGGTTGGCACCTGCGCGGCCTGACGCGCCTCAGAACTGCCTGCACTTGCATACGCGTATGCGCCCAGGAGCTCACCTCGCACACAGACAATGCCCACGGCACCAGCAATCTTATCAAGGGCAGCTGGGCTCGGAGGGCCGTGAGCATGCCCGTTGGCCGAGTCCCTGCCCCTCTTGCCCGCCCAGCCCGCCCAGGCATGCCGCGAGTGCCCATGAGCTAGGAAGCAGCACTGCGGGGCCACACGGGCTCCAGCCATGCAGTCACGATGCCCGGGGCCGGACCCAAACTCATGGGCACTCGCGGCATGCCTGGGCAGGCCTGGCCAGGCGACAGGGGCAGAGACTCGGCCAGCGGACCGCAATGGCTCACCCAGGCTGGGGCATGTCATCGGCACGGCTGCACAGGTGTTGAGAGGGGGCAGGCAGGCATCTCACAACGGCTCAGGACGCCAAGGGGACAATTGGCCGTGGATGTGTGGGCATGCACCTCACAGGCTACTTGCGGCAGCGTCCCTCCGGCTTCTCCGCCCGGATGGCGGACGATCGCAGCCAACGTGCTGCCTGCAGTCCTCGTCCCAACAGGCGCGGCGGGTTGAGCAGGGCTGCTTATCGGTAGTGTGCTGACGGTGGCGTTGGCTCACCTGTGCTTGCTTGTTATGTGCGTGAAGTCTGGCCTGGTTTTCCGAAAGACGTCTCGAGCCCTGCGAAGGGCGTCCAGGTTATTGGCATCTCACAAAAATGTGCCTGTGTGGCCCCAATTTGTGGGGCCAAACCTCCCTGAGCAGCCCTTCTGCTTGATGATGCTGCGACATTCACTACTGGCCCTGTACCGGCTAATCTTGCATCCCTGGGCTTGTCCTCTGCGTGTGATCTGAGCTGCGACTGCAGGTACACGGAGCAGGGCGCTGATGACACTGGCATAGGCTGAGCCGCGATGGCCAGGAGCATGCGGCCGGGGCGGGCCGCTGCGGGCGCGCTGTGCGCGTTGGCTGTGTGTGTATTGACTGGTGCAGAGGTGCGCCTCGTGTGATTCCGGCAGCGGTGCCTAAATCACCTTCCAACCTTCACAGATCGCTGCCTCCGCCGCACAGATTGTGCACTACCGATGTGCCCACACTGTGATCAGACGTGACACTGAGGCATCACGCCCACCATGCAGGTCTCCACAGACATCCGCGCCACGGAGCGCTATGTGACCGATCTGGCCAGCAGCAGCGGCGACTTTGGCGGCAGGTGCTTGGCCTGATGCCTAGTGAGCACCAGAGCGTCCTGAAAGGTGTGGCGGGCCTGCCGACAGAGACGCTCACTGTCAACACCCAGATCACGCAGAAGCAAGCGTCTCTGCAGGCAGCGGCGCAAACTTCTTCCTGCAAGCGCCGCGCAGGCCCAGGGACGCGTACCTCGGTGCGGCGGCGCTCAAGCAGCTGGGCGCGGAGGTCGACGCGGGCGCGCTCTGCAAGGCGGCCGCGGCGGCGCTGGCGCCTGACGCGCCCGCGCTCGAGGACACATACTACGCCGCGGAGCTACTCGCGCTTGCGGGGTGCGCCGCCGCGCTGTCAGGAGCGGCCTCGTGTGGGTTTCGCAGCGCGCGCCGTTCCCTGTGACCGCCTCGGGCGCAGCAGCGGAGCCCGCGGTGCGCACAAGCGACGTGCCGGCTGCCGCCGCGAAGCTGCACATGGGAGCCCGGCTGCTGCTTCCTTTAGATTTCCCGTGCAAGCTGACCGTGCAGCTGAAGACGCCGCGTGTGAGCCGCATGCGGCTGCACAGGCCGCACACGGCGTGACCCAGCGCGCCTGCAAAGTTCTGGGAGCCTTGCGCCGGCTGCGCACGCTGGCGAGCGCGGCGCCGGCGCACTCCTGCGGGCCGGGTGCCGCCGCCGGAGCCCGCGCACGCCTGTCCTGGCCCGAGCCCCCGTGCTGCACGCGTGCTCCGGGGCCGTGCAGGTGCTCTGACTTAGGGTTAGGGTGATAGGCAACCCTGCACCGGACGCGCGCTCCGGGGCCGCGCAGGTGCTCTGAGCCGGCGGCGGCGGAGGCCGCCGCGCGCACGGCGCGCCGCGCGCTGGCCGCCGCAGCGCCGCCCGGCGTGCCGGAGCTGCGCTGGGCGCTGGGCGCGCTGCGCGCGGCGCGCGCGGCCGCGCCCGCCGCCGACGTCGGCCGCGGCGTGGAGGGCCTGCGCCGGCTGCGCGCCGGCGCCGGCAAGCTGCGGCCGGCGGAGGGCGCGCCGGCCAGCGTGGCTGCCACGGGGCTTGCGCTGCAGGTGCTGCCCCGGCTAGCTGGCAACCGTCTGCACTGCCGTCACGCTCTTACTGGCAGGATCCTGCCGTGCCTGCTCGTGCAGCGGTGGGGGTCAGGGTAGCATGGCGACGTGACGGCGACCGCCAGGACATCGCCGGTGCCCGCTTAAGCGCTCGAGGAGCAGGCCCCCGCCACTATTCTGCCACCAAGCAGGCTTTTGTGCGAGGCTGCCTGCAACTAAGCTCGAATGCATCCATTATCCCATGAACGCGGCCATCGCTGACGGCAGCCGCCTGTTGGGTGCAGGCGATCGCTGACGCGCGGCAAGTCGCTGAGCTGAAGGGGCCCGCGGCCGACGCTGCGCAAACCATCATTGATGCTGCTCCGCAGGTGCGGCCAAGCGCCTGACCAGGCTGCACCGGGTTCAGGGGTGGTGTGTTGCCATTGTGTGTCCCAGTGTGCTTGGTCGTGTGAGATGAGCTTCCCTGACTGTCTTGAGCGTGCGACCTGCTGACCTCACTCGGCCGCGTCACCAGCAGCCATGCATGGGTCTAACATTCCTCCGCACGCAAGCCTAACTGTGAAGTCACAGTACTCAGGTTCAAGCTCGACAATGTGCAACTCAAGCTCAGTAGTGTGAAAAAGTCGTGCGCCGACAGGTGCTGGCGCTTGCAAGCGGCCCCTCCGGCCTGGCCGCGCCGGGCGACGACGACGCGGCGGCCGCCGCCGCCGAGCTGCTGGCCGGCCTCGCTGCCACGTGCCCGCCCGAGGCCTGCAGCCTGGACGTGTCCCAGGTGGGCCCTGCATGGACAGCCTGTACCCTGAGAATACCCTACACCCTGCGCGCCACGCACCCAGACGCTGCGCATGTCTTCCTCCTCGAGCATGCCCTGTCAAGGGCATGGGGTTGACTGCATCCTCGCACTTGCTGTGTGAGCGTGCACATGCTGCCCCGTGGCGACGTCGGTGGCACTGCCACTGACAGCAAGGCAGCGGCAATGTGGTAGCATGCAACCGTAACCCGCGAGGGAAAGCAAATAAAGACATCAGTCGCGCGTTGACTGTTCGCGTGAGCAGCAAGCAACATCACTAGCGCAGAAGCCTCGGCCGCGCCGCGCGCAGCTGGCGGCCGCGGGCCAGGCGCTGGCGCGCGCGCTGCCGGCGGGGCGCCTGGAGGACGCCTGCCATGCGCTGGCCGGCCTGCACGCGCTGACGGCTGGGCCCCTGCCGCGCCCGGTCGTGCTGGCGCTGCCGCGGCCGCGCCTGCCCGCGGCCGAGGCGGTGCGGCGCCCTCTCCCATCTCGGCCAGCCCGGGCAGGGCGAGGCCGGCCTGTCCGGGGGGCACGCTGGTCAAAATTCTGCTGTGTGCGCTGCTGGTTGCCGGGCCCGGACGCGGAGCTGCAAGCCGCATACGCGAGCCCATATGGCAGCCTGACAGAGTGCCACCACGGTGCAGCCGGGCGAAACCGCTGTCAGCCTGTCCCACACAAGCACCAATGAGGACCTACAGGCTGGCATTGCAGGGCGGCGGCCACAGAAACCGCCCCTGACTTTGGGTGGTTCCGAGTCTGCTGCACACTGTGTTCATAGACATCAGTGTGTGTGGTGACGAGAGCTGGCTGAGTGACCCCCGATGCTGCCGCGCAGGGCGCGCTGGAGCTGCGCGCGACCGACGTCATGGGCGGCGCGGCGCCCGACGGCGTGACTGTCTCCGGCACGGTCTCGCGCGGCGGCAAGGCGCTCGCTGGCGCGCCGCTGGCGTTTGCCGCGGCCGGCGGCGGCACGTTCCGCGCCGACGCGCAGCGCCTGGGCCTCACGCCCGGCGTGTACACGTGTGCGCCCGCGCTCCAGCGGCGCTGCCCCGTCGCTATCGAGTGCATTGGGGCATGCAAATGCAGACCTGCATGCTGGGGCATGCAAATGCAGACCTCGCAGCGACTAATTCTCATGCTCCACGTGGAGCCGATGCGCGCTGGGCCGCTCGGGGACGCGCCTTCACTGGCGGCCCCAGTCTCACAGTACGCCGGGCGGACATGCCGGGCGGCTCGGAGCGAGCGCAAACATGCTGGCGGCCTTGATTGCGCTCCACGGCGGCCGCGAGGCCGACGCGCCGCCGCGCGCGCGCAGGCTGAACGCGACGGCCAAGGACGCGTCCGGCGCGCGCGTCGGCGCGGCTGAGCTGCCGCTGGTCGTCACGTCGGGCCTGGCGCTGGGCGAGGCGGCCGTGCGCGTGCGCGGCGGCGACGCGGCCGCGCTCAGCAAGACGCTCGCATTCCCGGCCGCGCTGGAGCGGCCGCTCGCGCTGCCGGCCAGCGCCACGCTCGAGGCGCGTCCAAGCTGCCCCGGCTGGCTGACACAGGCTTTTGTCCTCAAATGCCTGGGTGCGCGAAGGGCGCGCGCGCTCGAGAGCGCGCGCCTGTCGGGGCTCCTGACGCCTCCAGCGCCCTCGTACGCACAGGGGTGCAGGCATGCAGACTTGCAGGCGCCGGCCGGCGCCTCTCACAGCACAGGTCCTGCATGCTTGCGGCCTTCGACCCAACTGGGCAATGCGAACGGAGCTCCTGATATGTGGGGGCTGGTCGCACACTGCCCCGCAACTATAATGCTCCGCAGAGCCACGAGGGCGGCGCCGCCCCGCGGCCGCCGGCACCCCCCGAGGCGGCCAGGCGGCGCGCCCTGACACCGCAGCCTGCGCCCGGTGGCTGCACACCGCCCTCCGCCCTGTCACAACTCCCAAAAGCGCCGCTGCTGCTGCACCCTGCTTCCCGTCTGGCGCATGTCAGGGGCATACCTGCTGGCGCCTGGCCCGCGCACGCGCGGACCGCTGGTGAGCCGCGTCTGCCCGCACGCCGCACGGCGGCGCTGTGTCACGCGCGCGGCCTCAGAGGGCTCGCAGCCGCGCAGCCAGGCACTGCCGCAAACCAACGCGGCGCGCGCGCCCAGGTGTCCTTCGCGGCAAGCTACGAGGGTTCGGGCCTGCACGCGACGCCGCACCAGGCGACGCTGCTGCTGCGGCACCGCGCCGGCGGCGGCACGGCCGTCTTTGCGGACCGCGGCGCCAAGGGCCGCGCGCCGGGCAGCTACGTCATCGAGGCCTCGCCCGCCGCCATCGCCAAGCAGCTGGGCCCGCTGGTGCGCCCGGAGTGGCGCGCAATGGGCGTAGGGTTAGGGCGTAGGGTTAGGGCCGGACCCATGAGCGCCTGCGGTGACTGGGCGGCCGGCGCTCGCGAGCGGTGCTGGCGCAGCGCCGGGCCGTGCTTGCCTGCAGCCCACCGCCGCCTGGTGGTGCTGCCAGAGGGACGCGTGACACTCGAGAGACACTCCAGAGTTTTCAGGATAGATGGGGCCCCTCTGCACCTGTGAGCAGCCCGTGAGCGGGGGCGCCCGCTTGCAGGCGGGCGACTTTGACGTGCAGCTGGTCGTCGGGGACGACGCGGCCGACCGCGCGCTCGCGTGGACGCTGGCGCCGGCGCTCACGCTGCCGCCGGGCGCCGCGGGCGCGGCCGCGGCGCCTGTCGCCCTCGCCGCTGCCAGGTGTCGCGCTCTTTCCGGATGCCAAAAGTGGCGAAGTTGCATAGGGCACCCTCCAGAGCAAACGCACTGACGGCCGGGCTGTTAGTGACTGCCAGACTGATTGCCCGACCTGCCCATGATGACGAGGGTTGCTTGCTGTGCTTGTGTGTCTTTACATATCACTGCCATGCCACTTCACATGTGCCTCAGACAAAGCAACGTATGCGGCACACAAAGTCTTGGGAATGTGCAAGTGCGTGATACTGCTCTCAGCCCCGCGCATGACCCTGCCACGGCGCGCGCGCGCGCAGGTATCTGGCGCCGGAGCCTGAGATCGCGCACGTGTTCCGCGCGCCCGGCCGCCGGCCGCCGGCCGTGCTGTCGGTTGCATTTGCGGCGCTCGCGCTCGCGCCGCTGGCGCTGCTCGCGGTCATGCTGCGCTCGCTGGGCGTCAACCTGCGGGTGCGCGTCACACATGCGGGGAAAGTCATTCACCCATGGGGTTCTCTGTTTCCATGCACGCGTAGGTCATCGGCATCCAGGTGCCAAGCGCTGCTGTGGCCCTGGCGCGACGCCCGGAGCCGGCGGGGCTGAAAAGACCCGGCACCGTCGCCAGGGCCGCTCAGCACTGCCTTGCGCTGCTGGCAGCCGCGCCGCATTCGCAGGGCGCCCCGCGGCCGGGCGCCGGCGCGCCTGCACCATGACCTTTGCTAGACCGGACATGCGTGGTGCATACTTGTGCGAGCGCCGCTGCGCTATGCCTATTCCTCTTTCTGCCATCACTCTAACACACCCTACCTGACCCTACCACAACTTTAAACATGTCTGCCATTGCGCAGGGGTTCCCGCGCGGCGGCCTGGCGGCGGCGAGCACGGCCGCGTTCCACGCGGGCGTCGGCGCCGTGCTGGGCCTGTACGCGCTGTTCTGGCTGCGCCTGCGCCTCACCGACACGCTGCCCGCCCTGGCCGCGCTTGTGCTCTTCACCGGCGCCGCGGGCTACCAGGCGCTGTCCGCGCGCGCGTCCGCGCGGCGCAAGCTGGCGTGACCGCGCCGCCGCGCGGTGCCCCGGTCAGCGCCGCTGCGCGTCTAGCGCCTGGCCGGCCCGGCTCGCAGCTGAGCACGGCGCTTGGCGGCTCCGTTCACGAGCCAACCCTAAGCAGCGCGGGGGGCAGTAGGGCCCGCGCTGCCCTGCACCCTTTGGCGCAGGCGCCGGCCGGCGTACGGGGGGCGCCGCAAGCGTGCCGCTGTGCTGCCGCCCACTGTGGACTGGGTTGGCCGCCGGGCTAGGCGCAGTTCGGGGGCAGCTGCTCATGGGAACTGCCACACGCGCTGGGTTAGCCACCTAGGGGTAAGGCGAGGGGTGCGGGGCACCTGTGGGTGCGCAGAGCAGCACATGCTGCTCTGCATGGCTGCGGCTGTGCACTGAATGCTGAAGTTTACGGGTCTGCTGGACAGTCTACTTCTGTCTGGGCGCCTTTGTAGCGATGCAGGGATGCGCGGGGACCTTGAGGCTCCGGCTTGCGGACAGGCTGGGTGGCTCTCTGCAGGAGGACGTAGGAGTGGCATGGTGCTGTTAAGACCTTTGGTGTCCTGGCCACATTACTCCCTGAGAAGGTTCGCTACTGCCGCTCACGCGGCTGTAGGAGACTGGTCACCTGGGCGCAAAGCTGTGGTCAGCTAAGCGTTAAGCTGCCAAGCCTGTGGCATTACACGCGGACGCCGCTCCGATAAGCGCCTACTTTGGCGGCCGCGCAGCCTTTTCCGCAATGCCCGAGGTGCCGAAGCGCTTGCGCAGCACGCCCAGCACGTCCGCCACCGCCACGCCCTGCGCGCGGCCGCACGGACCGCCTGAGCACGCTTTAAAGCGCCGACCCCGGATAGCCTTCCTTCTCCGGACACGGCAGCCTGCTGCGCAGTGGCCGCTTCAACTGCAGAGCACCTCCAGCTTCAAGAGGGAACCAGGCGCATGATGGCCCCGGTCAAATGACAGGCGGCCGCGCCTGCAGGCTGAGCGGCGTGGACGCCGCGCCTGTCAGGCCTAGGCCCTAACCCTATCACACCCTAGTAGCTAGGCCCCAACCCTACCCTAACCCCAATCCTGCAGCCCCAGCCCCGGGCCGGCGCGTGCCTGCAGGTTGAGCAGCACGAGCGCGTGGTAGAGCAGGTCGGCCGCCTCGGACGCCGCGCGCTCGGCGCCTTCGCCGCCCTCCAGCGCCGCCGCCAGCTCGCCCGCCTCCTCGCGCACCTTGGCGCACGCCAGCGCCGGGTCCGCCAGCAGCTTGGCCGTCCAGGACGGCCTGTCACCTGCCGCGCTTGCGCCTCTGTATGACTGTGGCGCAGAATTGTGGCGCGTACAGCATCGCCAGGCATGGACGGCCTCTCTCGCTCACTCCCACGCCGCCCAAACCTGCGCCCGCACCCTGGCGCACACCGCGGGCAGCGGCCATAGCAAGAGAAGATGCGCGCGGCGCGCAGCGCTGCGGACAGGCTGGAGGCCGAGTGGGAAGCCTCCCGCCTGACTGCCAGTGCGGCCTTTTTGCCTGGGAGAGACACAGCGCATCTAGCAACGCACTGAGCAGTGAGCATCCGGCCACTCGACGCGGCTTGCTGCAGGCCCACGGCTGCATGCGCGGCGTACCAACCGTCCTGCGAGGCCGGGCGGGCAGCGCTGCGCGCGCGCGGCGCGGGGGGGCGCGGACCTGGCGGCGCGCTGCGGCGCTGCTGGATCGTGCGCTCCAGCGCGAGCAGCGTGCTGGCGGGCGCGTGCGCGCGCTCCGCCTGCGCGCCCGCCTCGCGCACCGCACCGCCCGCGCCCGCGCCCGCGCGCACCTCCGAGAACCAGCAGCTGGGCGCGCCCTGCGCGTGCGTGCGCCGCCGGCTCTCAAGAAGGCCCTAGGGGGGCCTATCACTCAGAACCCAGAAGGCCTGCCCTGGCCGCTGCCGGGCGCTGGGCGCTGCGCAGTGGTGTGCTGCAGCGCTGGCCGGGACGAGGCTTGCGCACATCCAGTCCGAGGCCTAGCAGTCTTTCTACACGCGGGTGGGGTGACGAGCAGGGCGGGCTCACACCCGCGCTCTGCAAGCTGGTGCGCACACGGAGCAGCGCGGGGCCGCGGCGGGGCGGCCACGGCGGGGCGCGCCGTGTGGCAGGCGGGGCCGATGGGGTCGCTGAGGTAGACGAGGGAGTCGCGGTCGCAGTCCGGGTGCACGCTGAGCACCCTGATGAAATGGCCGGACGTCTCCCCCTTGCACCAGCGC
>JAABUH010003491.1_pt1 | contig 13450 bp, 16 predicted proteins | sample 5559121 | NCBI WGS metagenome assembly JAABUH01 (sample SAMN10711871, study PRJNA513364) | rock metagenome | isolation source: Antarctica rocks | place: Antarctica: Victoria Land, Battleship Promontory nord | collected 2015-12-28 | reverse complement strand
GGGGAGACCATGATCAGCGGATATACTGGGGAAGCCTTCCGGACAGACATCTTCATTGGCCCTGTCTACTATCAGCGCCTGAGGCACATGGTGTCAGACAAGTTCCAGGTGTGTTATCCCAGATTGTGCTTGTTGCAAGCATCGTGATGGCAGCAGTCTGTCGCCACATATGTTGTCAGCATCGCCACAGCAGAGGTTTGTTACAATGTCTGTGACGCTGATTGGTCAGGATGTCTGCTGCTCTCAGAAAGAGCTGAGTCCTGCAGACACAATGCAGAGCACATGCTGCTGACGCAGCTTGTACTGGACACATTGCTTTCGACAGGGTGCCTTACCAATTTCCTGCCTTTTATCATGGCATGCGATCAAATGGCGGTTACCCTAGACAAACACATGGCCCTTCGCACAGAAGTTGCTGTGCTTACACAACGGCATCTTCAGTATCATAAGGTTCCAGACAACACACGTGGCTCAGTCAATGCAAAGATCATACACACTCTGAAGCAAAGCTGGGTCATACCGCCAATGCATAATCACAACTCACCTTTGCTGCTGAAACCTCCTGCAGCTGAATCCTCCTGCAGCAAGTCACAATGTTGGCTAGAGGGAGCAATGCAAGCATCATATGTTGTTCAGGAAGCTTCTGGTACATGCCTCATGGTACTGCCTCATGGAGCTGCATGCTGTGCTCAGCTGCATGAGCTGCACGCTGTGCTCAGCTGCATGAGCTGCACGCTGTGCTCAGCTGCATGAGCTGCACGCTGTGCTCAGCTAGTTGAGTTGGTGTGTTCAGGTGCGATCCACTGGTCCCGTCAACCCGGTGACTCGCCAGCCCATCAAGGGTCGCAAGTTTGGTGGTGGAATCAGGTTCGGAGAGATGGAGCGCGATGCCCTGCTGGCGCATGGGGCAGCCTACCTGCTGCACGACCGTCTGCATACCTGCAGTGATTACACCGTCATGGAAGTCTGCTCAGCCTGCGGCTCGCTGCTGTCCCCCAACCAATACATTCCCAGTGCTTCCACAGCAGACCTGCCTCGCACTGCTGGAGGTATGTGGATTGTTTACTGTGATATTTGTAGCAGATGCGATGCAAGAAATGATAACCACAGCTGGCATTTGAAGGATGCAAGGCATGGTTGTGTCTGTCCTGTCCTGCATTTGCCATTATAAGAGCTTTTCCACTACGATTCATGTTCTGCTCAGGCGCTGCTTTTGTGCATTTGCGAAGCTTTGCCCCTGTGCCAGTAATCACAGTTGGAAGTTGTGCCGACCTGGCAGCATCCCTTCGATGATGTCCCCTGATCGCTCTTGGTCGGTCTGCAGGCTCAGACAAGAATGTCCAGATCATGTGCCGTGTCTGTGAAACAGGGAAGTATCTGGAGAAGGTTGCTCTACCATATGTTTTTAGGTTTCTCAGTACAGAGCTAGCAGCCATGAACATCAAATGTACACTTTCTGTGCAGCAGTAGCTTCCCTAGATTAGATCAGGCGACCTTGACAATTGATCTTCATAAACTGCAGATCTTGAAAGAATCAGACTTGATCAGTGCTGCAGTTCCTCCCAGGCCCTAGTGTGCAGTCACGGTTCCCGTGGTAGATTGGATCTCAGATACACATTCCTATGCACTGATCTGCAGATCCTGGCAGCATGCCTGGATCCTAGGCAGGCTGATACAATATGCAGGCATGCAAGGTTGCGTCAGGCTGCGCACGGCATTGATACTCGTTCGAAGCCTAGTGTGCAATTATGGTCGAGACGTTTACTTGACGTTCGTGTTTATGGTCTTGCGTCAATTTGCAGTTGTCATACGTCAGGAGGCACTTTTCAAAGACCAGTCAGTGACGTAACGGTTAACCCTTGCTCAGTTGATTAGAGGAGACAGCACTTCAAAGAAGCAGTACAGCATCATCATGATAGGCCCCTGACGTTGACTTGCTACTTCAACTTTCCTCAATTACAGCCCAGCCAGAGGCAAATTGTCAGCAATTTCAGGGACAAATGCTGACATGGCACCATCAAAGACAATTGCAAAACCCCTACCCACATGTGACTGTGCATTTATGGTTCCTTTTACGAACCAAACCTGGAGAGATAAGTGTATAACAGTGATGGCTGTGTAAAGGCAGTAGGCGATGGATGCAATGTTATGCAGCACGTGTTCACAACTGTAATCATAGTATCCAGTCATGCTACCACACTGTGACAGTAGGTTCAAGATGCGGTGTAAAGCATCTTGATGCGCTGATGTGATGATCTGTTTACAGCAGTTGCAGCATGAATCACTCACTAGCACTCACAACACAACACAAATCAAATTAGAGCAGGGAAAGGTTGTGCTAGACACATACACACACGCGTACAACCTGCTACCAAAACACACAGATCAATATAATGGAACACTCAGTGTACACACTTGACTTTTCAAGCTGCCTTGTAAGCTGTCCTTCCTTGACACACAGCAGAAGGACATCACATACCAAACCAATTTCGGGGTCAGAAGTCAAGCATAGTACATCGGCGCTTCAAGCTGCATACCCCAGCTTCCTGTTTGTGTGTACAGCTGTCATAGGCAGACACTTGCTTGCCGGTGGTACCCCTGTCATCAGTTGGCTAAGCCGGCCGTCTCGACCTTACATCTCATGACGCTGTGAACGCTAGGTTTAGAGACAGGCTTCGGAGCTGCTTTGCCGAAAAACTGCGACAGTCGCATCACCCTTACAACCTTACCTGCGTCGTCGTACCGTGCATTATAGAGCTCAAGCAACACATCGAGCGCATACCTTGGCAAAGGATGATTTAAGTCACTTCTTGTGTTCTTCCGGTGTGGCTTCGGCAAACTCCTTCCAGTGCTGCGAGAACTTCGTCATCTTGCCGGGTTCTGCTGTTTGCGTTCTTTCTTTATCGTCAGGCATACTTGCTCCCAAAATTGGAGCAATATTTCCAGGCGTGTACGGCAGCTTCTCCTAATATGTGAGAACTAACTGGTACATGCAATAGACAGTACTGCCTTGGCAACCGCAGGCCGTGATGCGCATGCCGTGAGTGGATAAACGCATCCCCAAGCACTTGGCTACATGACTGTGAATCTGCCAGTAACAGACTCTTTTTTTTATAGTCCATGACTTGAACAGAGGACGTTTACTCGTTGAGACCAACCCAAACTAAGAGCACACTTGTGCTCCGCGTGGTCGGTCAATTACCCTTATTGGATAATCTTTGCCACGACATACATGCATGTAGAGCTTGCCTACAAAACTTGCTTTTTCCTGTGGGCCAAAACATTAAGACCACTCATGATGTCGTTTATTGGCATTCCAATGGTCCCAAGGACACAAGTGTAAGTAGTAGTACAAGAACTGGTTGTAGCGCTTTAGTACTTTATCATCACAGAAACCAACTTGGCTTGAAGCGGCGCAGCATACCCCATAATGATCAGTCCAGTTCATTTCATTGTCTTGAATGCCCTCAACTTTGTAAAGCTGACCTGGCAGACAACGAACCCATGAAACGAAAATTGGGGACAATGAATTTGGTAGTAATCTACCCATATAAGTTGTGATCTCTGAGCACTGCCCGCTTGTCACAGTGCACAATTGCAAGCAGGGCTGCAACAGGCATATAAAAAATCAGTGGTGACGACCACTGCCAAGTGCTGGTTCCATAATGTAGTCATGCATCCACCACATGACCAGAATATACCTGGCAAGCACCTCATGAGTCAACCAGGAGGCAAAAGGATTTGTCACTTTTGGCATAATCCGCATCAAAAAATACTTCAATGTCCTTCCAAATGTGTTTAAGACAATCCAGCGCCCAGCAAGCTGCCCTCGACTTGATGGTTGATAGTGTTGCAGTGCTTGCAGATAAACCTGATATTCGCCAGATAAGTTGTGCTGCTTGGCACCCTTCTGAAGGATCTTCAGATATCTCTCTGAAGGCAATGCTGGCTCAACCTGCAAGTCATACTTATGTTTGGCCATCAGACTGCCAGGACTGGCCAACAACACAAACCAATGACGCGTCAAACCCAATAAAGTGGTGGATGTGCCAAAACCGATACATGCAAACACAATACATTGTCTGCTTCAAGTCCTGTGCAAAGATGTATTGCACCTCTGAACCTATCTTGCCTGTGCATGCAGAGATCAACAATAAGCTGGTCAGCAAGGCAGAATGTGTGGCCTAAGCCCAGGCACTCACATTGTTCGAAGCCACATTGCATGTCCAAAAGCTGAGGCTGCTTAGCATAGTATGCGTACCTGATGATGCCGGGAGTTGGGATGTGTGAGCAGGGTCAAAGCCTGTACAGTCTGACCATTGTACATCTCACATGGAACACTTTCCAGGTAGTATCCATGGTATCCGCTGCCTCCACCACCCTCTGTTCTCACTATTTGTGCCATATCCTCCTGAGTGATCTGATGCACTACACCATGGACTGTGACATACTTGTGCCCATTCTGCAAGGCAGGTTTGCTGGTGCTGGCTTGGGATGCCATTGGATGGCTGCCGTCTAAGTCAAAATCGCTGCTCTCATAGTCACATGAGGCATCTGAGACTGGGCTGGTTCGGCTTCTCTTTGAAGCAGAACGCGCAGGGCCAAAACTGATTGGCAACTCTGGGCTGCCAAAGACGCCGTTCGTGGGAATGCTTGGGCGTGGTGACTCTGGGTCCTGATCAGCAGCAGCATCTGCTTGCCTCTGCTTCTTGGTGGCAATTGCTAGCTGCTGAGCAACAGGCTTGGAAGGGGTGCTGAACATGGTTGCCTTGCCAGCTTCTGCTGTTGCTGCCTTTTGCTGTCTGTGGCTGGCCACTATCAGCGTTGGTGGCTGTGGATGCCACTGCAGAGGCTCTATTGTACCCATGCCTGGTTCCATATATGGCAAGCCAAGGTGCGAAAAAGTCAGCACATATCCCACAACTTGGCATGGATGTGACTGTTTTGGACGAACGTTCCTGCGCTTGGTGAGCACGTCTGGATCCATGTTGGAACCAAAAGAAAAATACCACAGAAGCCCCTTCTCCGCTGCAACATCCCCAGTATCGCTTTGCTTACCGATGGGAACACCAGCCCTGGACAACAGACACAGTGTTGTGATTTCCAACCTCCCATCCCCTTGCCAATGTGCTTTTGAGAAGCTTCAACGACCTGGCAAAACACGGAAAAAGTACCCAACAAGAGGTACTTTCATATCAAGTCAAACAGAGTTTTGACAGCTCGATATATACCGTGACACATTCGCTTGACTGGTCAGAAACACAGAGTATAGTCTCCACGAAAGACACCTGCAGGAACCACAAGGTAAATGCGAGTTTTAGCGGAGGCAAGTCCAATATCGCTGAAGTCGATCTGCTGTCTCGGCGGCTTACAGGAAGACTGGCAGGAAAGTGAAAGGATTCAGTACCAAGGCACAGGCGATCCCCAGCCACGCAAGCTTTGCCGCCACAGCCAGAGCTCCTGCCATGCTGCAACATAAGCGGTCTATCTGAGGTACAAAGCGCCAAAGAGGACACTGCATGTCTACCGTAATCTGAATGCCAAGGGTGATGAGTCACTGCCCTGAAATGCTTGCTGCCTGCTTTGTGTAGGACTGCTCAGTGATGAATTGGACGTGATGTTTTCGCAGTAAAGCATTGCAATCTCTCTCTCTCTCTCTCTCGCTTGCAGGGTCTGCGGCCCATATAAAAATATACCTACAGGTACTTCAGCATGGTCAACTTGCACTGTGTTGTGCCCTACTACTAGTCTATTGCATTCAATAAAGGCCAACCCTATCTATTTGTTTACAGCACAAGCCAAGTGCCACTAGCTGTTTGAAAGTTTGCCTTGCTTGTATGACACACTGCTGTTGCTACAAATTTGCTCAAGCTGCTTGCTGGTGATAATTTGTCAGAAATCTACTCAACAACCAATTAAAACGAGCGCGCACCTGCCCAAGCGTGACAGGACAACCAGACTCACTTATCTGTCTGACCAAATCATCAAAAGCTTCAGGCGAAGGGTGCCCTTGCGCCTGTACCAAACAAGCAAGCATGATAGCGCGGTCAGCAGTATCAGTCCATGTGGTCAACGCCCCATCCACAAAAAGCATGTTATCAGGCAATGCTGCTGCCACAGCACTATCTTCAACAGTACCCTCAGGTTGAGACTCTGACTGCGCCCCTGCTGCCTTGCTGCTACGCTTTCCCCTTGCAGCATTCTTCTGGGGTGGGGACTGCTCAGAAGAGGCTGCTTCAAAGTGTGTACCACTGGTATGGCCTTGAGGCCTGGAACCTTTGGGTGCCCATCTGCCAGCAACATTCTGGCGAGGCCTGAGCTGACGGCCACCACTAGGTGACCCTTGACTGGTGAGCCGGCCCTTGGCAGCATCAGGGGAGGGGGCCTGGATGAAGACACTGGAGCCTGAGCACTGGGGCCGAGAGGGTTTCCTGGGCCTCTTGCGGAAGGATACCGGCGCCTCCTGCTCATGTGGCTCCTGCTGCTGTTGCTGAGAGACATTCTCAGGCCTGCTGCTGGGACTAGCGTTGGCACAGCTTTTGCTCTTGGCAGGTTTGCTGGCAGCAGCGCTGACAGAGGCTTGTCGCTTAGCAGGCTTACCATGACTAGGATCAGCTGAGGCTTGTCTCTTGCCAGCCTTGCTACGACTGGCACTAAGAGATGCTTGCTTTGCAGCCTACAGTGTGTTGTAACAATTTGATTCAGTCAGTGCATATAATGCATGTGTGGTAGAGTATTAGCAGTGAGCAATATGTCAGCATGCCATCTCCAGGCAGCGCAAGTACAAGATCTGCAAGCTGGCAATCTTCTGCATGCAGACAAGATGCTTGTATAATTTTAGCAATTGCTTTCAGGTGTAAGACGTAAACAGGCTTGAAAAGCAGCAGAGCTGTGACAGGCAGTTGCTGACCTGCTGTGCTGCATTGCTTGCATGCCGCTGCCCAGGCTGTTCACGCACTCTACGCCGCTGCCTGTCATGGCTGGCTCTGTCATTGTCTGGGTGCAAGTCATCACAGGCCAGCGAGGTGCGTTCACGTTTACTTTTAGTCTGCCTGGGCGCAGAGTCATCATCAACAAGCAGGGCATGCTTGCTGCTGAGCTTGCGCCCGCTTGTCTGCAAGCCTTTCTTCTTTGCTGAAGCTTGTGATAGCCTGCTTGACCTGGGCACACCATCAGTTGCTGGTTGTGCTGCCTTGGGAAAGCCTAGTCTCGCCAATTGCTGCTCAGAAACTGGTCTGAGCTGTGAAGATTTGGACTTGGACTCAGCCCTTTGAGCAGCTGAGCTGGGTCGAGAAGTGGGCGCCCTCTCACGAGCTGGCTCATCCTCTGAGCTGGACTCAGGCTGAGACATCTCATCCATCTCAAAGGCATCCTCCTCAGAAGAGGACGACTCTGGCTGAGACATCTCGTCCTGTTCAAACTCTGAGGGGGAGAAGTCCTCATCTTCAGAGGAATCTGGCTGAGACATCTCATCCTGCTCAAAATCTTCATTTGCAGGTTGTGCTGGGCTGAGGCCGTCCACCACATGGTGTGTTTGATTGTCAACATCAGCTTCAGATGATACAAAGGTGCTCAGATGTTGTGCACCAAATTGCAGCATCACAGGAGACTGGCAACTACCCAAGTGACTCTGCTGCTGTTGCTGCTGCTGCTGCTGCTGCTGGCTGTCTGGAATGGGAACATGTGTCTCAGGAGTAGAGCCATAAGCAGGGACTGCCGTCAAACTTTGACCAGGCTGTGAAACATTATCAAGCTGGTTGAGACGGGCAGGGGCCTCACACACATGCACAGACTGATGCCCAGACAGGTGCGCTGGCATGAGGTCTGCAGCACCCAGAGCTTGCAGCACCTGTTGGACTGCCAAGTTTTGGGGACAGAGTACATGGGCTAAGAGGGACTGAGGGGGTTGCTGGGGTGAAGGCGCAGGGTGGGGAGTAGCAGCTGCTGTCAAAGGCGCACTGCTGAAAAGCTGCTGAGACAGCAGCTGAACAGCAGGCATGGCAGCATGCTCAGCTCCAAACGACCTGCCAAGCTGGGGGTGCACAGCCTGCGGAGAACCCTGAGTGCTTGGCTGCTGATCTGCAGCTCCATCTGCGTCACCAACATGGGGCATCTGGCGTGGCTGCAGCTCCTGATCACCAGGCAGTGCTGGCTGCTGCTGCTGTTGGTCAGACTGTACAGGATGCAATTGCTCACACTGCTGAGCAGGCACAGGAAGGCCCCTCTGGTCATGATGCTGCTGCTCAGGCACTACGAGTCCAAGCTCCCCTTGCTGCTGCTGCTGCTGCTGCTGCTGCACTGCAGAAGGCCTATGCTGTGCAGCAGTCTGCTGTGCATGTGCGCCTGAGAGGAAGGCGCCATGTGGCTGCACACAGTTATGTGGTGGGTTGGACGCTTTGATCACAGATGGATCTGGCAATACATCCTCAAGCATGGCTTCATGGTGCTGTGCTTCCTGGTAGTCATCCTCCAAGACGGAGGCCTGATTGGCTGCTTCTGCAACAGACTCCTGTGGGAAGCCAGGTGCCAGCATTTGCTGCTCATCATTGCCAGAGTTCAAGCATAGACCCACAGCTGCCGTGGGAGCTTCTTCTTCTGCAAAACGGTGCAGATGTTCTTGCTGACCCACTCCATGCTGACTGTCTGCAAGACCGCGAGTGTGTGCATTCTGTAAAGGCGCAGGGTGCGTCTGCTCTTGCTGCAGTGGATCTGAACCAAAGCCGCCTGGCACATCCAAGCTGTGCCTGTGGCTTTGCATTGCCTGCTGGACCTGATTACTACCCACGACTTGCTGAGTCTGACTGTCTTCGGCAGCTGACGGCTGGTTGCTGAGCAGGCAGGCAGCAAAGGTGTGTTGTTCTGGAAGGTTGGCCCTGGAGTGCTGGCGTGGGGGCCTCTGAGCCGGCCTGGCAACAGGGGCCTGACTGGGTCGATGTGCAACCAGGGGAAATGGTGCAGGTATGCCCTCGGCCACCTCCACCACCTGCTGCCCATGTGCTTGCCCTGCATGTGTTAGCCTGAGTGATGCAGCATGTGCTCAGGCAGCCATTCTACTGAATGCGCAAATGCACTCTACAGCAAAATTATGATGTTTCCTGTGCATGTGAAACCAGCTAAAAGTACATGCAAAACAGTGGAGTTGTACGACAACTTCAGCAAATTGAGGCACAAATTACACAAGAGCATAGCCGCAGCTTGAGTCTGCAAGCGATACAAAAAATTACCTGACTCAATGCTGTCTACATTCGCAGCGTTAGCAGCAGCCAAGTGGCTGTCTGCAACAGCCTGATCAGCCTGATGCGCAACAGCCAAGAAGTGACGAGCGGATGGGCTTAGTGGGACATCATCACCAACGGGACGCCTCCTGCCTGTTCTGCTCGTTTTGGGCGTCTCAGGCTTCCTGCACAACACAACCATTACCTGATTGCGTTGGCATGTTTGCACAGGTTGCTGATTGGCATCATACCAAGTCCAGCATCTAAACATGTGCTGCTGTGTATAATGTCATGCCAGACCCATTATCTGACCATCTGTGAATTACATGCATGCTTTGCCAGTGATGTGGTATTGCATCCAAAGCAGGCTTAAAGGCCTGATTGACAAAGTCAATGACACATGTCACAGGTGCTAAAAATCAGACAATACATTTTCAGAACAGAGCGACTCTGTGCAGAGCATCATTCTTTGAAAGAATTTGTGTGTGAGTGTCACGCCCTTGGACTGATAGGATCCAGTGCCGTCTGGGGCCCTTGAAAACAAGAGGCAGACCTGATCTTTGCAACACGGCCAGCCACAAGGCGCTCATCCTCTTCTCTTGCTTGACTGTTGGCAGGGTCATCAAACAGCAGAAAGACAGGGGGCTGCAGCATGATTCTACGACTGCCTCCGTGCTGCTTCACCCCCTCCTGATATCCACATGCAGGCTGTGTCAAGAAGCTGGACTGCACCACAGCCTTTGCTGCAGTACATGGAAACCAAGCAATCTCAGAAAGGATCTTTATTTTTTTGCTGAAATTCTCCTCTGCAGAATTTATGTTCCATGCATGAGAAGTTTACTATGTACACGTATGTACACCTGCGCACAGACAAACAAGTGCTGTGCAGGTGAAGGCGCAGAGCTTGGGAACAAAGGCAATGGTGATATGCAGGGGGAAACACAGAATAGCATCAAGGCGTGAGCCGTATGCTTGTTTACATGCGATAGCATACTTGCATCAGGAATGACATGCTGTGAAAGCACACTGCAATTCAAGCCAATGCAAAGAGGCTCTCACAGAACCAGTCACATTGCTAGCTACCTGGAATGCTGCCCAGTACCAGGGCCACTTTGCATAAACCAAAGTTTTAGCATTGACCATTGCATCATGCATGCATGCAAAGAGGACTACATTTTGTGTATGGCAAATTGACATACCAGGCTTAGGCTTGGTTGCGTTGGGCCTCTTGCCCCCAAGAGGGTCCCCTACATGTGAAGTCTTGGGCTTGTTGTGCACCACCTCCTCATACATCTGGCGCAGCATCATGCCACTGCGGCTCTGCACTCACAGATAACTTTGATTTTTGAATGCGATCAGGGCTGTGATGAAGGAAGGCTACTGCCATGAAGACAGTGAGTGCTATGCAAGCTGACAACACAGATACAGTTCACACAATCTAAATTGATGTACATTGGCCAGAGACTTGCTTCTTGCATATTTCAGTGGCAGAACAACATGACATGATCTTGAAATGAGGTGTCTGCAAGACCAGCATGCCTTACTAATGCATCGATTGCTCTTCATGCTGTGAACCTACACCGCCATCATATTGCTCTAGAGACACACACACCACAATATAATGCCAGGTCAGCCAACCTGCAGCTTGAGGTGAGGGATGCAGGGCAGCAGGCGCCAGCGGTTGGTGATCTTAGTGCGGTAGTCTTGTGAGGAGTCCCTCAGGCCATGCAGCCTTTCAAGATGGCGCTGCAGCCGCAGGCTCTTCTCCATGCAATCAATGGCTCTGGTGATGATCGCCACTTCTGAAGGTTCCAGAGGCCGTGTCACATACTCTCTGGCTGTCTACCCATGCACAGCATATGGTTATCAGTTTGTTGGCTGAGATGCATGCACTGAGTTTGTGCCTCACGTGCGATGAAAGGATTATACTCCCTGCTATTGCTGGCTTGTGATGATGCATCAATGCGTAGTACAATGTAATGTAATGCGAGGAGCCTTGTGCTGACTTGATATACCATCCATTCGACATGGTTGGCAGCATCTCAGTTGTTGATGGACGCTGCTGTGCTGCAAGCAGCTCATGTCATATGTTGTCTACAGGCAATGCAAAAAATCTGTAAAGGGAATCACAAATCATATGAGGCTGCACAATGCCCATGAGCTGTTGGCAAAGTCAGCAGCTCAAGCAAGAAGCTCACCCTGAGGCAGTTGCCTTCCACCCTGTGACACCTGTTCTTCTGGCGGGTCTGAATCTCCTTGACCGTCTTGACAGGCATCAGGTGGCGGCTGATCAGGTCAAGGTCCAGACCATACTGATACATTCCTGCTGCCACCAGCTCATCCTCTGCCTGGGTCCAGGTCATCTGGGGTGGTAGGGCTTGGAACTGCAAGACCAGCCAAGAGAGCTAGAGGTCTCGCTGCACGTGTGTTGACAGCAATGTGTTGCAAGACATGCCCCTGTGAGGGCATTGATCAGATGCTGGGACAGTTCATACATTGTGACACGCACTGATGGATGCAGGTTTGTCTCTGCAGATGGACAAGCGGGCGGATGGGGGAACTGCCGCACTGGATCCAAGTATGCTAGCTCATAGGTGATCTGCAGTGAGGGGGTGCAGACTGACCCTGGGGAAGAGGTCGGGATCAAAGTAAGGCTTGAAGATGGCCACAGCCTGCTTAACTTCTGCAGGAACAGTGGGTGCAGGCATCCTCTTGTCCTTACTGCCCTGACCACCCTCCCTGCCAGCAGGCTCGCTTGCCACCGCCACCTGCAGAATCATTTTTGTTTTCACCAAACATACCCCCAGCTTTTGAGTTGCGCTAAAACGAGACGCTCAGTATGGGACAGCCTTTCAGCCATGTAGTTGATCAACGTGCAACTCTGCAGCAATTAGGTGCAGGCCCTGATCAGGACTTTTTCCCCAATGGGGACCTGCATGAGGCAAAAAATCGTCGGACTGGTCAGTCAACCTTCTGGCACACAGCAGGTCAACTGGCTTGTCACAGCAAGGTCACTAAGCTCCTTCTGGGCTGCAAAGCACAAAAGTGTACAGCAGCCGAACCTGCTGGAACTGGTCTGTACCTGAGCCATATGTTGCAGGAACTGTGGCAGCAGCTTCATGCACGCAACCTCTGTGATGGAGTGCACAAGGAAGTGTGCAACAGGCTGCCAGGTCACAACAACATTTTGGCCCCTCTCGTCTGCTGCAGCGCCTTGCTCTGTACTGGCTGGGTTGTCCTGCTGTTGACGCTCTAACCCATGGGTTTGGTGAGCCTGACTGGTCACCTCAGCTGGTGGTGGGCTCTCAGCGTCAGCAAGAGGTGGGACGGCCTGGGAAATGGTGGTGCCACTGCCACTGCCACCTGACATTGCGTCAGCTTCCTGGCCAGGTGCCTGCTGCTGCCTGTCAGCTTCTGGCACAGCTGCTGAAAGGCCTGGCAGATGCTTGTTTGCTGCATGCGAAGACGCTGGCATCGCACCTTCGTCAGCAACACCTGAGCCTGACTGCTGTGCCTGGGCTGGATGGCTGCTGTGGTCAGCTCCTGGCAGGCTTGTTGCGCAACCTGGCTCAGCGCGCGGCTGACTTGCATCAGTGGGGTTCACGGCAATTGCAGGGTCCTGGCTCCAGTCCTGTTGTGTGACTGGAGGAGATGCAGGCTTGTCCGGTCCTGCCTCTTGATCTTGAGTGTAAGGCTGAGCAACAGGAGCCAAACCAAGTATCTCTGGTGAGTATGGCATGTCATGCTGCTTGCCTTGGCCTGAGCCACTGCTGCCTTCTTCCAGCAAATGCTTGCTGTGCTCCTGTATGTGTTTGTGTCGCAATGAGTCCAAACTATTACCAGTTCAGTGGCACCAAGCTGCAGCAAAACAACAACACTCCATGCATACATTGCACCAGGCACAATGGCAGACAATGCAAAGACAATGTCTGATAACACCACTTTGATACCTGCTTAGCTTACTACAATGAGCTGTCCCAATGTTAGTAGTCTGTGGGCATACCTGGTAATCATTCAGCAGATCACTGAGCTGTGCAGCTGTGTCCTGGTGACTGCTGTTACATGCTGTCAAGGCATATGTCTGTATCAGCAGCTGACAATGGTAACTCAGCTGACGGTACAATTGCTTGATCTGCTCAGCATCAAATCCCCTGGGACTGAGATCTGGCTCCTGTGGCCACAGATCGCCGGTCAGGGGCGGTCTGAGTCGTACTGCTGGAGCAGGACTGCCATCA
>JAABUH010003489.1_pt1 | contig 13461 bp, 22 predicted proteins | sample 5559121 | NCBI WGS metagenome assembly JAABUH01 (sample SAMN10711871, study PRJNA513364) | rock metagenome | isolation source: Antarctica rocks | place: Antarctica: Victoria Land, Battleship Promontory nord | collected 2015-12-28 | reverse complement strand
CCTCTCTCTTCCTATCCTTCCTCAACTCTTTCCCCTCCCCGCTCTCTCCCTTTGTCGCCTCAGAGCGTCAAGAAAAGCCTGACGTTGCTAGGCCAAATACGGCGAGAACGACGCGGTGGAGAAGGTGGAGGGATGTGAGGCGTGTGAGCGGTGCCGGTGAGTGTTCTTTTCGGCTAAGCACGTCGATTTTTGGGGGAGTTCGGCGGTTTGCGAGTAACCTCGGCTGATGTCATATAGGTCCGACAAGCTTCCCTGTTACCGGGCGAAGCGGGTACAATGAAGCGCTGCTTCTTGTGCTCAAGCGGCAAGTGCTTGTTCACCGCCTCTTTTACGGTCGCTGCCCCTGCGGCGACAAAGTTGGTGGGTGTGAGTGGGAGGTTGGAGGCGTTGGCGACGATGGTGGAGGATGAGAAGGTGAAGGAGGTGGTGAAGGCGTGTGAATGACTTGAAGTCGATGTATTAGCTGGTCTATGCATCGCTTCTCGTCTAGTCTCGTCTAGTCTCGTTGTGCTGAGTTGCTTGTGGTATCGCTCCAGTTGTGCTAGGCTGCATGTTGCGTTCGTCTGAGTGGATAGAGTGAAAATTAGCCCCGTTTCGCCAAAGTTTGCCGACGCTTGCGAATGTCGTTCGAGGGCTTGTCTGGATATCGGCGATGAAACTTATCGATCTTCTCCATAGCCGACGTGACGTTCTCTCTCGGCTCCCAAATCGTATGTTCGTCGGTTCCTTCGTACCCTAGCCATTCAACTAGATACTGTAAGACACCGGTGCGGGGATTGTTCGTCGAGTTGATGATATTGGCCACGGCGAATTGTTCTTCTCCTTCTCTATCTATCTCTACTGGTCCAGGTACTGTGGACGCGTCCAGGATAGACAGGAGCCTTGTACGGGCGAAGCAGGGATACATGGAAGACGTCGTGAATCTCCATGGTCTTGGGAAGTCGTAAATCGATATGCATGGGTCCCGACCCATTCGACAACGGTGTACGGACCCGCATGTTGGATATCCAACTTCTTGCTGGGCTTCGAGGTACGGACGTTCTCCAAAGATAGGAGAACTTTGTGGCCCGGTTGATACTGGGTGCCTTTGGTCCGCTTTGCATCGTAGGCCCTAGCGTAGGCTCGGTTGGCTATGGCGACGTTCGTCGAACCTAGTTGATGTACCTCGGTGATAGACACGGCTATCTTGGATGCTTCTGGTACGTAGGTTTCTTCTCTTGACGAGATTTCCTTGACCCAGCGGGGATGATAGCCGAAGTTCGCATAAAACGGGCTAAGCTTAATTGCACTGTGCTTGGAATTGTTGTAGGCAAATGATGCCTGAGCCAAAAGCGTCGACCAGTCCGTCTTGGTTATAAGAAGTGAAGAGACGCAAGTACTGTTCGAGGACTTGATTGACTCGCTCGGTCTGACCGTCGGTCTGAGGGTGATACGCTGTCAAGCGGTTGAGCTTGATCCCAAGTTTGTCGATGAGCTGTCTCCAGGACGATCCTCGATCGGACACGATACTTTTCGGCAATCCATGTTGAGATTCAACGTGCTGGACGAATAGTTCGGCGAGATTCGGCGCATTGAGGCGAGTTGTTGTAGGTATGAATATTGCCCACTTTGTTTGCCGATCGACAACGACAAGTATCGAATTATGACCATGTGACTATGGCATTTCCTCGATGAAGTCCATGCTGATATCCGCCCAAGGTTGTGTAGGAACCTCTAGGTTTCGGAGGTGTCCGCTGAGTTTTTGATGACTCGATTTTGTCCGTTGACACACTGCACAACCGGAGACATAGGCTTCAACATCCTTCTGGAGTCCAACCCAAACGTAGTCTCGGCTTATCAATTCGGTCGTCTTACTAATTCCAGGATGACCAGCAAGCGGCGAATCATGGCGAGCTCAAAGTATCTTCAGTCAAGCATCGTTGTATTCCGGCAAATAGATCCGACCATCGCGCGCTAGGAGTCCTTGCTTGGTCCACATCGGTAAGACAAGTTGTTGGTTCCTCGAGTGTCGGCAAAGTTTGTCCAAAGCAGGTACTTGTAATCGAACAGAGGCACAGGTGGGATGCTGACAATTCATACAGCATACCTGCATCATCTGCTCACGGATAGGCGGCACCTCGTTGTACTCCGGTAGGACCTGGATGATGTCGTTATCATCCACGAAATAATCTTGGTCTGGAATCGTATCTCGAGGTTGTAGTGAGCGAATGGTAAACTTGGAATTACGTCGGCTTCGTTCAGCAAAACTAGGCGACTTTCCTCGTAATTAGGCAAGGCTTGGACGAAATTGCACTCTGTTCGACTGTTGATCCCTTGCTGGGTGATAGTCGGCTCGACACGATAGAGCATCGGGCATCGTAGCCTACTTCCCGGGACAATAGGTCATCTTGAATTGGAAGGGAGCCAATGTCTCCATCCATCGTGCTTGTCGAGGGCTGTGCTGGCAAGGTTCCATCCAACAAGTGAGGTTGAGATGGTCGGTAATGACCAGAGTAGAGACTTGTAGCAACATGTGTTGGTTTCGAACGATGGCTTCAACCTCAGCCAAGAATTCCTTTTTGCTAGTTGAGTAGTTAATCTGGGCGCCTGTGAAACGTCCAGACTCGATAGCGATCGGATGTTCTCGGCGAGTTTTGGCGTTGATACCGTTTGGCAGGATTACGAACCCCAAGAACGTAAGGGACGTTCCCTCAACTCGCACTCTGAAGCCTTAAGGTAGAGCGACGCACCTCGGAGAAGATCAAAAACTATTGTGGTAAGTCGGCAAAGTTCGTCGAGATTCTCCGCATAGATGAGAATATTGTCGATGTGTATCGTAACTCCGCGACCTAAGACCTCCCTGAAGAATTCGTTCAGGAAGTGTTGAAAGACTGCAGGCGTATTTCAAAGTCCATCACGCACGACGAGTGATTCGTACATCCCATACTGAGTTCGGAAAGCGGTGAGGTGTTTGTAACCCTTGGCTACACGCAGTAGCTGATACGCTCCGACAAGGTCGAGCTTGGCAAGTACTTGGCCTTGGATAACTCGTTCGCGATCTGACTGATCAACGGAAGTGGATAAACGTTGGGGATTGTCGCCTCGTTTAGCCGACGATAGTGGACAACCATTCGAGATCGTCCATCTTTCTTCGGCACGAAGAACATCGGCGACCCATAAAAGGCATTACTTGGGCATATGCGACCTGCTTCGGTTTCTCGCTTGAGGGTGTCGAGCAGGATGATCCTTTGATCCTCGGTAAGTTGATATAGCTTGGCTATGGCTAACTTTGACGATTGTAGTAGGTTGATACGCATATTGTAAAGGTCTCGGCGGCGGCAGGTGTTTCGGTACCTCCCTTCTCGCGGAAGATGTTGAGGTAATCATGTTGTAGACTTGAAACTTGACTTAGGAGCTCGATGGTTTCCTTCTCGTACTCATCGGTATCGAGAGGCTCAATAAACTGCGGCACGGCAGGTTGATAGTCGGATAGTGTAGCTGGGTCCTCGTCATAAGGTCCACAACTACGGCTCGGATTGACTCGGTTCTTGGAACTTCGGCGATGCTCGACGCATCCGTCAAAGTTGATGTTTCTTGGGTTGGACTAGGCGCCCACTTGGTTTGACTCGGTAGGACTATGTTGTTGTGGTACATGCGATCCTCGACGTGACGAGGTAGCTTGAAGCATGACTTGACTCGGCTGTGGACTGGGCGAAACTCGGCTAGGCGCACCGAATGAGATCGTGTGTTTAGCGAGATCGAGGTTGACTCCATGGCAAATCATCCAATTCAATCCTAGGACAATATCGGCGCCGTGAAGCTTGGAGACATAGAGACGTGAATCAATGGGAGATTAGTCGGCGTGTGGTTTTATTCCAATGTCGATGTGATGTGAGAGCAGGCCAGCTGAGGACACATGTCATGTCGGAGGCTTGACCCCTAGATAACCACATAGCCGGGAGCCAGACAGCTCCGGTTAATGACGCCTTTTGCTTAACGGTAGAAGGAAGTGATCTTGCTATATGATATTACCAGTGATTATGTAATATTCTTGACCGAGCTACAGCCTTTGAGGTTTTTCGACGACCAAACTAAGGTCAGCTACATGATCTCGCTTCTTTGAGGAAGGCCGCTTCTTGCTCTCGGCAAAAACATTTAATCGTGTTTAATCTCCAAATATTCAGATTAGCCGCGAGATCTTCAGATTACCAGCCAGATCTTGCATAGGTCCCGAACGGCCTCAATAAGCCCTTATTTTGTTCAGTACAGCCTCTCGAAGTATCCTAGCAACCCTTCGAGGCCAAGCCGAAGTCCCACAAGCTCCTTTGAAGCTTTGACCAATTCAGGTTGAGTGAGAGTAGAACATTGATCAACCTTTCATTTAGGGACACAAACACGCTGACGTCTGGCTCAATACTGATCGATACTACCTTTCTGGTTATCTATCATGTCATACCAGCTCATTTTCGTCTTGCCTTGTTGAGCTTGTCGCTCCCCAGTGCCGTTCGCTGCAGTCTCCTCTACCTTACAGCGGATGGCATCCCGTCGTCCTCACATCGACCTTCCTGTCGGTGTTGTCTCCTCTCTGAGTCGACCACGTCGATGGAGCCGGCCGGTATTTGCTTACTCACCCGTCAACCGGCAAGAACGTTCACCGCCTCGAGATCCGCACACACCGCGAAGACCGATCAATATGGACGAATCCCCTGAAGCCGGCAAAGTGAGGGGTTTTGTTACTCCTGCGAGGAGGACGAGCAGTGGAGGGATGGGTCAGAAGCTTCTGGGAGGACTTTCGCGTAAGTTAAGACAAATTCCCTCCACTCATGACACCTTGCCAAAAGCTGCAGGGCGTCATCAAGGGGCAACCTCCACCATTTATAACGCGGCAAAAAGTGCAGGACTAAATTACGTGGAGGTGGAGGTGGAGGTGGCACATGGTGCGAGGTGGAGGTGGAAGTGGTCTCGAGGATATAATGCATGTACTGACGTCGTACAGCCGCCTGCTCGTCTTCTGCTTGATCTGGTTAGCACCACTCTCGAAAAGCCTACCACATGAATACCGTAGCAAGAACCACCTTGATCTCGAGCATCAAGCCGCAGATCCTGCTCGCCGGTGCGACCGGCTTCATCGGCGGAACCGTTCTCGCCCATCTCCTCGCCTCGCCCTCGCCGGCCCTTCGCAGCGCCACCGTTATCTGCCTCGTTCGCGGTTCCGACCGCGTCGCCACACTCCTTGCGGCCTACGGTGATCGTGTGCATCCGGTCGTATACAAGGATCTCGACGACCTCAAGGCCATCACCGCCGCCGCCACGCAGGCGGACCTCGTCATCAACACCACCCTTGGCTACCATTTGCCCTCCGCCCAGGCATTGATTCGCGGCCTGGCGCAGCGCAAGGTAGTCACGGGACGTGACGTTTGGTTCGTCCAGACCTCGGGCACGTCGAACCTATCGGACCAGCCGATCTCGGGCAAGTATGTGGAGAAGGATCCCGAGCGCGAGTTCGACGACGCCAACGACGATATCTACGGATACGAGAAGATGCGTGACGCGCTTCATCCCTACATCCAACGGACGTGCGAGCTTGGCGTGGTGGACATGGGGCTCGCGCTGGAGGTCAAGACGCTCGTCATCATGAGCCCGACGATCTACGGAGTCGGGACCGGGCTGTTCAACACGATCAGCATCCAGATCCCGTCGTTCATCCGGGGAGTGCTTCAGGAGGGCCACGGCGTCGTGGTCGGCGACGGCAGCCAGGTCAAGGACCGCGTGCACGTGCAGGATGTGGCGGACCTGTACACGCTTGTTGCGGAGGAGGCGGTGGGGGGGGACGGAAGAGCCCTGCCATCGGGCAAGGAGGGCATCATCTTCTCAGCGAACGGCAGGTTCACGTGGAGAAAGGCAGTGCAGGGGGTGGTGGACGCCTGCTGTGACGAAGGCGCGATCACAGACAGGGAGCTGAAGAGCGTTGGGCTGGCCGAGGCGGCGAGGATCTGGTCGTCGTATCTCGAGGAGCAGGACGAGGACATGGTCGAGTTGGGGCTGGCGGGCAATGCCCGGACTTTGGCAAGCGTGGCCAGAAAAATGGGCTGGAAGCCCACCCACGGGGAGGAAGCATGGAGGAAGGGGTTCAAGGACGACGTCAAGGCTGTGCTGGAGGAGAAAAAGTAGCTGACTTAGCGTGTGGCGCTCCCCTGATCAAGCATGGCGGATGAGCGCCTCAGTACATCTCTGTATGAATCGTGCCGAGGTGATGGGCTTAGGGGTTAGGGGTCAGGCTGCTGCGTTGCATTTGTAGCGACCTTATATGCCTTTTCCGACTCGTTCCTTCCTGTCCCTCAAAGCCCGTTGCCCCTTGTCGTTGCTTTCCGGCGCTTCCCAATATGTCCCGTCTCCTTCCGTCATGTTCCACCCTGTTCCTTCACATCCTTCCATCAAGGCATGGTGCTGCTGGTCCCCTCTATCGCGTTCCGGATGGTTCCAGGGCGTACCGCATCAACCCAAACGTCCTGGACCTCGCACGCACCAGCTCCAGACCGACCACCGTGCCGAGGCGGGCCATACACTGTGTCTCCCAGGAGCTTCTGCCAGGACTGGACCTTATCCGCTGTCTCCCGTGACAACAGACCTCCTGACAAATAGACGAGAGGCTTGAAGGCGAAGGTAGATAGCGGGCGGTTGTCTGTGCTTTGCCACCGAGTCGAGGAACCAGAGTGCCTGGCCGGTGCTACTAGGGTATTTGTATTATCTCCTTTGCTCTCAGACTCGATTCTGCGCTTCCTGACGCTTCCTCGCAAGTTTGACCTCCCTCTGAGTTGTCTCCTGGCTCCCTACATCTCAAACATGCCCTCAGCAGCTCCAGACTGATTTGACTCGGCAGTCTTCGCCACCTCAGCGTCCCCAGTCCTTCTTTCCACTTTCCCAGTTCTTCCCAGCTCAACTTTGCCACCAGACCGCCAGGAGAGAATACTAAAGGCCTCAGAATGGCTAGAGAGGCAGGCGCACGGGCCAGGGTTCGTTTCTCTATGGTTTCTAACCACCTGAGCGCCTGTGATGTGATGTGGTCGCCTATGGAATTTCCCTTGGTTGATGTGGTCGTCTTGTGGGCGTCCCTGTCGAGTAAAGAGTAGATTTTGATGTCATAGTCGACTGGTCGGCACATAGCACGTCCTCTGACCTGTAGGTCGTTCCTCCTGCGTCCCTCTTCCGTCCCTGGCTCCATCGTGACCTCTGTAGAGTCCACAGAGGCGAGGGCCCCTCCAAGCGCCCTCTTGACTGCATCATGGCGCTTCACCGTCCATCTGTTCCTCCCACCACAAACCTCATCATGTCCCAGCTCGTTTGGGTCACCACATTGGATCCTGAAGCATTTGTCGTGAGTGGCATCTTTGTAAGCTCTTGGGATGTGGATTCCGTTGCCTCGACTAAGAAACGCCTGGAGCCTGCTCTGGACGCTCCCATGCCTTCTCGGCATCGCCCCTTCCCCCCATTGGTTTTCAAGCTTAGGAGGATTGATGGGAAGCGGCACCAAGGACGCCCTGCAGCTTTGGCGAGGTTTCATGAGTGGAGGGAGTTTTTCTTACATGATCCGATGCCTTTCTCTTGCTCTCTTGAGGGCTAGGGTCAGGAATCCTGAGTCATAGAGGTCCATGCGCAGCCTAGAGACTTGTAGCTAGATCCGAAGCGAGATGTAAACCCCCTCTGGCGGTCTGGTGGCAAATCGAGCTGGGAAGACCTGGGAAAGTGGAAAGAAGGACTGGGGACGCTGAGGTGGCAAAGACTGCTGAGTCAAATCAGTCCTGACTCCAAGAGAGACGCAAAGGACGTAGTCACGTCCTGGGAAGCCAAGAGAGACGCTTAGGAGACCCGTGGATGATAAGGGACGCGATCGGGAAATGACACATGGGTCAGATGGTCTTTGTTTGATGACGACAATCTCCCCTGCATCCACTGTGCTTCCCCTCTACACAAATCCCCACCTCAGGCATAATGGAGTTCTTCCTTGAGAAGAATGCGAGCGGCTGAAGCTTGACAGCACCATACCCCCGGTCAAAAGTGCTCCAGGGCAAGGTCTATCAGGTTGGCATGCAGCCTGTACCAGCTGCTCTGACCGGCCAATGCGCAAGCTCGTAAAAAAAAGACATCGGCGCCGCGCGACGAGTGGCAAAACATGGTGAGGGTGAGGGTGCCTCACGGCGGTTGTATTGCGGAGTTTCGTGTGCTTGCCGGCGCAAACTCTCAACATACTATCTCCTTATGGCCACACATCCTCCTCTTTGTCACAACAAACCATGTCGGATTACACCTCGCTCCAAGATCTCTTGTCGAGACACACCTTCCAACAGAGAGGATTTATGCATCCTCCCACGGCAACCCAAGCTTCCACATCCAACACCACCACCGTTCCAAAACCTGCTCTCGTCGCAGCCTGTCTTCGAGCCGCCGATCCAACCAACCCGACCCCTTCCATCACGTTTGAGTTGTCGGATCAACCCCTCGGATCTCTCTCTCAACTTTTATCCGACACACTCATCCCAAACGCTCCCATCCCTCCCCTCGTTCTCTCCCACCTGACCGGTACCGAGACGACGATCGGGCTTGATACGGCGAGAGACGAAGCCGGACAGTATTCACTCGTCCTCTACGTCTACGCATTCCTCACCACACTCCTCATCAGTGAGGCCACCATCTTCCTTCACCCGCGACCGCCCTTCAGATCATGGCACTCGGCTTCGGCCCCCAACCGTATCAATGATGGCAAGGGGGATTTCGAAGTGAGAGAGCTGGACGAGGATGGATTACCGAGGAGGTCGTCGGTGTTGTGGGAGTACAAGCGGAACCTCGTTCTACTCCTCTATCTCCTTCGGAGGTTCCTTCAAGCCGCGAGGCGGCAAGGGGGTGTACAGTTGACATTGAGCCCAAATGGGGAGACTACTTTGGGAAATTCAGTCACCGAGGAGTTGGATGACCATATCCGTAAGTGGTGTTGCCAAGTGAATTGATCTGACACCCGTCTGGGTGGTGCTGACCCTGCGCCGTGTATCGTGCTCTGACCAGATCCTCCTTGAGATGGACGCCAACGTCCTTCCCACCGTCCTCCTTTCCTCGTGGGATTACTTCCTCCTCTTCCATCGGACCTCTGCGACCCGCATCCTCGTATCCAAGATCGTGCCGCGCGATCGCATCTCTCCAGATCTCGCCGGTCCGACGGGACCCTATCCGACCATCGAACGGGACTGGACCCCACTCATGTTAACATTCGCCCTCCTGCTCCTCGCGGCCGCCCCGGACAAACTCGCAGGATTCGTCCAGCCGAACAGGACCCACCTCACCACGCTGCAAGAACCTTCGACTCCCTCGTCGACCACGAAGCGGAAGAGAAAGCGGGAGTCGCCAACTCAGACCGGAGCGCAATCGGGGTCGGAATCGAGCACCGTCGGGCTACCGGCGGTCATGGATACTCAAGTCTTCGTACGTGTCCTCCCGCCTTCCTCCCTTCCATCCCCCCGCTGAAAGGGGACGGCGTGTGTAGTCTCGAAATGCAACGGATTTTCATCCCCGCTTCGATCAAGTATACCTGCCCCATGACCGTTGCACAAGACACGATCTGTTAAGTCGCGATTGGTCCAGAACATGTTGGGCAACCATCTCGGCCCTCGAATCACCCATCATCGTCTCTAGGGCTCTATCACCTCTCTCATCGTCACCCGGGTCCGCCCACTCGTCTCCCTCGACCAAATCATTGCCGCGACTCGAGATCGGACACTACCTCTCCTCGGGTCGGCTATCCGACACCTTCTCCGCCAACCTCAACTCTCACCACGTCGTGATCAAACTCGTGGATCTCGAATCGTTCACCTCGTCGGGTGAGCCCGACGAGTACGACCTCTGCTCTGCCGTGTATGCCATCTCGAACGAGATGTCTCTCTACTGGACGCATCTTGAGTCTTTGCAGGGAGCCGTGGTACCGAGATTGTTCGAGGTGTGTGTGGGTCAAACGGATGGGATGAGGGATGTGTTTATGATGGTTTTTGAGGATGTGGGAGAGGCGATCTCCGTTGACTGGAAAGGGATTCCGTCGTTTATGCGGTATGTGTTTATGACGAAATCTATTACTCTTGCCTCCCTTCCCGTCCCCTTCTTCTCCGTCTGCTGACGTCAATACAGAACTCTCATAGTCTCCACTTATCAACTCCTCCACAAAGCGGGCGTCGTCCACCGCGACCTCGAGCCACGACATATCCGTACCGGTCTCGACCGGAACGGGGTGAGGTTGATCGACTTTGAAGGAGCGAGGTATGTCGGTCCGCACGTGGGGTTCGAAGAGGAAGACACCGTGAAAGCCTTTTTAGGGCTCTGAGAGTTTGAGAGTTAGAACTGCTGGACAGTCCAAAGGTACCTTCGTGTGACCAAATGAGGTGCCTATCGTTATGGGTTTTTCTGCACGGAGGGGCGATATAGCGGCACCTACAGTACGGCGTCAATGCGGTTATGGAGCAGCTCGAGGTGAGTCGAGAGCTGCACGCTTGATCGTGCTCGCCGACCAGACGAGGTGGGGGACCATAGATGCTGCTATGCATTGAACTTTGTCGTCATTACCAAATGTGCGCCTCACAACTCACCGCCCTTCCCAATCCTTCACCCAGGATATCCCGACGACAACCTTCCTCCGAGCGTTTCACCACGAGCTGATTGAAAGAGCCCTGCAACTTTGTCGGTGAATCGGATGGATCGCTACGTCCCGGGACATAAAAATGGGCTTTTGCAGGTTGGGGGAATGGTCCGGCGTTATTTTTCGACAGGAGACAGGTGGACGTTTGGCGTTGGCCATTGGCTTTACTACATGCTGTTGAGCTCCATCAGCTTATTTCGCGGATCCAGTTAGCCAACTCAACTAGTCTCTTGAGTTGTCACCGTCAGCCAAAGGCAAAACACGAGATAAACAATGTAAAGATCTTCTACTCATTCAAACGTCCTCCTCCACTTGCTTCTAATCAGCTTGAAGCCATCTCGGCCACGGAATGCACCTGCTATCAATGCTGCGTATTCTACAGGACTCGGTGCGGCAGCTCGTACAAAGTCAAATGGACTGTCCGCTACAAGTGTTGTTTGTTAAAAAGCCTTTTAAGCCATTGATCCAGCGTGAATCGGCTCGCGGCGAGAAGGAGGGGTCATCACCTTTACTCCTTCCCCTCTAAGCAGCGATCAACTTTCATGAATAGTATGGACTAAGCACTTGAACGGTCTCAAAACACACCTCGAATGCCTCGCGCGATTGCTCGACGTCCGCCGAGTCCCCCACCGTCGTCTCGATCCCCTCCTCCAGTATCGGTCCGGACCACGGTCCCGTTTCGTTCCCTCTCCTCAGTGATTCCGCGGTCCCGCCAACTTCCATTGACCCACCTCACCCCAGCCTTCGCTTACTTCCTTCCGTACAATAAAGCGACGGGAACGGCGAGGAGGAGGCCACGGGTTTGTCGTGGCTCGTTTGAACGGTCAAGACTGACTCAATCTTGACGCCAAAGTAGGCGAAGTAATTCCGATGCTCACGTCGGAGATCACGCGGTCCAAGAAATACTTCAGCATGATCGTGTAAATACAAGACGTTGGTCAGATCTGTCGGTCTTGCTGGGCGCGAGGAAGACCTTCGAGGAGGACGTCGTCCGTCTGTCAATCCGAATGAGAGCTGCGATGAGACGTACCCAGCGTGGCTTCTGGGACTTTGATAGATACAGCGGATGTTGGGGTACCTCGAACGAATGACGTACCGGCGATGTGATGGGTCGGCCAGTTGAGGAGAGGGACGTGCACCCACGTGGTTTCCCATCACCTCCCACTTGATAGAGCCCAATACCATTCCCGTTGACAACAATGCCCGAGCTAAGGAGATACCCGCCACGGAAGCTAGAGAGCGACCCAATACATCAGCAGAGTACCTTTACTACACTGGATCCAAGGCAAGGGAAGCCTACTCTGCTTCAGAACCGGGTTTTGCCTTCACCTCCGGCCTCAAGGACAATGAGCCAAACACCAACTCAAAAGCACTGCAGAACAACAATGGCAAGGATTGGCTAGATGCGATGGAGTCAGAAATAGTCATCATTGAGGCTCAACGCATGTTATGGTCCAACCAGAGCTCCAACAAGGTGTTGCAGGCTGGGTGATAGAGTGAGCGTGGGTGAGTCGGTAGATGTGGTGTGGTAGAGCGTATGCCAAGGTCAATGGTGAAAACGATCGTTTACTGTTGAATACAATCTCATCAGCCACTTCGTACACCATGTATGGCGGCGGTGGGTGGCCAAGGAGGGAGGAAAGGCGTATGTACTCGACCAGGGATGCTTCTTCATCATGTGAGAGGGCTTGGCGGTGGGTAAAAGCTCGAGAACGGGACTGAGTAACCCCTCTTAGGCGGTTGGAGAGGGTGGTTCTTGAAACGTCAAAATCTTCGGCGATTTGGCGTATAGACGACTGGTCTTCGGGAGGGATGTGTAGCTGAGATGTGTAGCTAGTTATTGCTAGCTCGAGAGGGGTCTCAGGCTGTTGCATGATGAGAACAATCAATTTGATGGTAACGAGGAGAAAGGAAAGTGGAGCTGTCCCATAAAGATCATCCTCGCTACGCCTGACATGGACGGCATGTACGTCGGAAGGGACGACCTTGTTTTCAGTGGTGTCGAAGTGGAATTCCGCGGGGTAAGGAGGATGTTCGCAGGTCCCGAGCTCGCAAGGCTCTAGGGGGTCGACGCTTTCTTCGTCCTCCAGGTCAGGACATCCACAGGAGGTATCCTCGGTAGCCTAGTCATACGTGAGGAGGATTTCCCAATGGTAAATTCGATCTTGAGGGCGGTAGCCGAGAGTGATTTCCCACATTGCTCGGAAGATGGGGGTGTTCCCCTCGGGGGGAAAGCGGGGACTGATGGGGGAAAGCGGGGACTGATGGGGGTGGTTCGGGGACTGTGAGGTATGGATGTGAAATAAGGGACGGCTTCTCTGAGAAATGGAGTGGGAGGAGAGTGGGACCTGGCGGGTGGTGGGGTATGGGTGTCGAGCTTGGGACGGTCTCTGTGAGAAAGTGAGGATACGCTTGGTGTGGAAACCGGGGGTCGCTCAAAGACAACGAGGTAATGGAGGTGAGTGGGAGAACGCTTTCTATGACAAATGGGGTTTTACGCACCGAATGGGATGGAGAGTGGGAACGAAAGTTGATGAAAGCCGTAAGGTATGTATATCTTCTTTGTGACACGAGGTTCATTATTGTTCCCGGAGCTGCTTGGGGAATGTAGTTCAAACACACCACATATGATGATCAAGACGAGGTAATCCCGATTCATTTCACCGAGAAGCGGGACCAAAAAGCTTTATTTACTGGAGTAGGATGACGATCGTTTCCAGGTTCTCGCACAACGGTGTGTCCTTGGAGATGGTATCCGTAGACTGATACCCGCTTGCGGTGGTCCGTGAGAACCAGATTGTCTCGGGGTC
>JAABUH010003486.1_pt1 | contig 13465 bp, 14 predicted proteins | sample 5559121 | NCBI WGS metagenome assembly JAABUH01 (sample SAMN10711871, study PRJNA513364) | rock metagenome | isolation source: Antarctica rocks | place: Antarctica: Victoria Land, Battleship Promontory nord | collected 2015-12-28 | reverse complement strand
GCCCTGACCCTGTTGCAGCACGAACCCACGGCCCGCTGCGGGATCAAAGCGAAACGCCTCAAGGCCGGGTGGGATCACCGCTACTTACTCAAGGTCCTTGCCGGCTGATTTAGATGCAATTGCCCTGTCCTTACCCCCTACCGGGCTCCGAACGCGAACGCCGTGGCGGAGAGATGGGTCCGGTCGGCGCGCGAGGAGTGCTTGGATCACCTGCTCATCTTGAACCAGCGCTACCTCGCACGGGTCTTGACCGACTACGTCGCTTTCTTCAATCAACGCCGACCGCATCAAGGGCTCGACCAACGCTGTCCCGTGCCGCTGACACACGACCCGAGGTCTGGACCTGTCCAGCGGCATGACATCCTCGGCGGCCTCATCCACGACTATGATCGCCAAGCCGCGTAGCGCGCGGTTTTCGCACAGCACGGGCCGCCGCCCCACGCGTCCGAGGCGGTCCAGGTCGAGCGTGCCCTGGCCGCCGACGACGGCCTTGATAGCGGGGTCGGCGAGCGCGGAGAGGCGCGGGGCCAGGCCCGAGGGGATCGAGGAGCGCAGGTCGCGATGCTCGGCGATGAGCCCGAGAAACGGTGTCGTTGGGTCGTGCTGAGGTCGACACGCAAGCGCCGATCCGAGGACGCCATCGTCGGCGGTTGACGGAGACAGCTATGCCGCGGCAAGACGATGGGTGAGGTCGTCCCACGCGCGCATCAAGCGCGGGGCGTGCGGGATGCGCGGGTCGGCTGTCGGCTCACCCAGACGATAGAAGCCGTCCCGCAGGTTGTGCATGAAGCCGTGGCCGTCGCACACCACCTGCGCGCATCCGAGACGCTGGAAGCCGCGCATGCTCCGTGTGCGCCCTTTAAGGTGTTGGTGGTCGCGCTCGATCCCCTGTTGCTCCATCTTGCCCGTGATGTGTTCCGCCTCCGGCACGACCGCCCGTAGCGCGGGCGGGTAGGCCGCCGCCTTGTCCGTGGTGACGCGACGGGGCCGCACGTCAGTCCGCGCGATCGCCCGCGCGAAGAAGGCCGTGGCCGCCGCCGTGTCGCGCGTCTCGCTCACGTAGACGTCGATCACCTGGCCGTGCTCATCAATGGCGCGATAGGCGTAGACCCAGCCGCCCGCCAGCCGGATATAGGTCTCATCGACGGCCCACCGGGTGCCGACGCGATGACGGTGCGAGCGCGCCGCGTCCTTATAGAGCGGGGTGAAGTGCTGCACCCAATCGAAGACGCTCGACGGATCGACGTGGACGCCCCGTTCGGCTAGCAGTTCCACAATATCGGCATACGGCAACCGAAAACGCAGATACCAGCGCACGGCGAGCGCGATGATGTCGTCAGGGAAGCGCTAGCCGCGGAAAGCCGAGGTGGAGCGATCGGTTTGACGGCGGCCGCATGCCCCGCACTGATACATCTGACGGCCCGCGCGGTCGCGCCCGGCCTTGACAAACTGCTCCTTCGCGCACCGCTGGCACCGCATGCTGCTCTCCCTCTCTGCCCTCGTCAGACCACAGCATACCCTATCTCAGCACGCCCCAACGATACCGTGCAAATCGCCGACCGTTTCCACCTCTTAAAGAGTGTGACCCGTTGGCAGCGGAACTGGTCTTGGGGACCGGGAGGCTGCCGCGCTCTGCCGCTGGCAGGGTGACAACTGTTGATCCATCGATGGGTGCGATACCCATCCCTCGTCGTGAACGGAGGAACAGCGCGGCCCCCCGGAGCGAGACTGGTCATCAACCTCCGGCAAGCGGTGGGCCGAACGGGGTACCAGGTCGAATGCCACGATCGTCGGGCCTCAAGCAAAGTCGCCATGGGTAGGAACACGAACGTGCGTCCGAAGCGTCGTCAAGGTGGACTGGCCTACGGGCATTATCGGCCAGGTCCAAAATGGACAGCGGTGTCGGGATGGGGCGGTTTTTTGAGGTCCCATCCGTTCACGCGTACGACACCCGGCGTATAGCACGGACCTACAGCGACACAGCATGGATCGACGGAACGGGGTAACCGTCAGCGGCGCTCTCGGCGGTGGTCGAAACGCGGAGAGGGCAACCGGCCTTATGCCCGCTGGCGGAGGGATTGTCTAGGAAGCCAACGCCCGGCGGAAAGCGCCGGGATATGCCGACGTAGACACGGGATAGCAGAGGGTAGAGGCACGAGTCGCATGGCCGAAACGGAAGCGAGCGCGGCGACGCCGCGCATCGAGGACTGGACGCAGACGCCCTGGCGAAAGCTGGAGCAGCACGTGTACCGCCTGCAAAAGCGCATCTACCGAGCCCAAGCCCGTGGCCACACGAAGGCGGTTCACAGCTTACAACGGCTGCTCATGAAGTCCCGGGCCGCCCGCACGCTCGCGGTGCGGCGCGTGACGCAGGACAACCACGGCAAGAAGACGGCCGGGGTCGATGGGGTCAAAGCCGTCGGCCCGCTGGTCCGCCTCCGGTTCGTGGAGACACTGCGCACGCCGGAGGCCATTACGGCCCGACCGGTCCGACGGGTGTACATCCCCAAACCGGGCAAACCGCACGAGTCTAGACCATTAGGCATCCCTGTGTTGCTCGACCGCGCACACCAAGCCCTGGTCAAACTCGCGCTCGAACCCCAATGGGAAGCCCGCTTCGAGCCGGACAGCTACGGCTTCCGTCCGGGACGCTCCTGCCACGATGCCATCGACGCGCTCTTTAAGCAGGTCGTCTTCGCGCCGAAATATGTGCTCGACGCCGACATCAAGGGCTGCTTCGATAACATCTCCATCACCGCCCTGCTCGCCAAGCTGGACACCATCCCGGCCCTGCGCCGCGCCATCCGGGCGTGGCTCTACGCCGGGGTGCTGGACGAGGGCACGGTGGTCCCGACCACCAGCGGTGTGCCGCAAGGGGGGATTATCTCCCCCCTGCTCACGAATGTGGCCCTCCATGGCCTGCAACAGGCCGTCGAGGGGGCGTACGTGCGCCGCGGCCACACGCCGAAAGGGGATGCGGGCGCGCCGGTGCGCCCGCGCCTCCTGAGGTACGCCGACGATTTCGTCGTGCTCTGCCGCGACCTGGACGGGATCACGGCCGCGCGTGCGGTCGTCGAGCGATGGTTAGGGGACATGGGCTTGCACCTGAGCCCGACGAAGACCCGCGTCACCCATACCCTCGACCCCTACGAGGGGACCGTGGGGCTGGATTTCCTGGGCTTCGCGCTGCGCCAATACCGGGTCGGGCGCACGCGCGCCGGCCGGCTCAAAGGCAAGGTGTCGACCGGGTTCATGGGGCGCATCACGCCGAGCAAGGACGCCGTCAAGCGCCACATCGCGGACCTGAACGCGACGGTGCGCCGCATGCGCACCTCCACCCAGGAGGCGCTCATCGCCGCCCTGAACACCCAGATCCGCGCGTGGTGCCCGTACGACCGTCACGTCCTGTGCGTTGAGGCCTTCAACGACTGCGACCACGCGGTGTACGCGATGCTCCGACGTTGGAGCCGGCGACGCCACCCCAACAAGTCCGCCCGCTGGATTGCCGCCCGCTATTGGCATGAGAGCGACGGGCAACGCTGGTGTTTCCGGGTGCCGGACGGCATCCGCCTCATCAGGCACACCGCGATGCACCAGGAACAGTACATCAAAGTGCGCGGGCTGGCCTCACCGTACGACGGCAACCTCATCTACTGGAGCAGACGCCTGCGCACGCACTGGGCGGCGGGCACACCGATGGCCCGTCTCCTGCGGCGTCAACAGGGGCGCTGCTCCTCCTGTGGGCTGACCTTCCAGGACGGGGACCGCCTGGAGATGCACCACATCGTCCGCCCGGCCGACGGAGGGACGAACCTGGACAGCAACCTCCAAGCGATCCACGTCCACTGCCACGACCAGCTCACCGCCCGACAACAGGTCGAGCGGAACGGGTCTCCACGTCAAGGACTGCCATCGCGAGGAGCCGTGTAACAGGAAACCGTTACGCACGGTTCTGAAGACAAGCCGCCGTCTGCGAGGGCGGCGGCTTAGTCAGTCACATGGCCGATACGGTGGAGCGGGTGCTCAGCCGCGAGCGGCGTGCCCTGCACGAGGCGGCCGACGCCGTTCTCGCACAGGAGTACGAGCGCACGGTGGACAGCACGCCGCCTGTCGATGATGTCTCGCCGGCACCGCCCGCGCCCTGCGTCCCGTCCCGCCCTCCGGCACCGCTCACGCGGGAGACACCTCGGCGAGAGGTGCTGCAGGCCGCGCGCCTAGCGCGCCAGGAGGAGGTCATGGCGTTGCACCGGCAGGGCGTCACCCTGTCGGAGATGGCCCGTCGCTTGCACCTCACTCGGCCCACGGTGCGCAAACTCGTCCGAGCGGAGGTTTGCCCCGAGCCGGCGGCGCGGGCGCACATCCTGAGCCCCTATGAACCGTACCTCTGGCAGCGGTGGACCCAGGGCTGTCGCAATGCCTGCGTGCTGTGGCAGGAGATCCGCGCCCAGGGGTTCCGCGGGTCCTATCCGCATGTGCGGCACGCCGTACGCGGGTGGCGGACGGAACCAGCTCCGCGCGGACGCGCCGCCCACATGCAGATCGCCCCCCCGCCTACCCCAGCGCCGACGCTGCACCGCTTCTCAGCTCGACAGACCACCTGGCTCTTGCTCCGCCCAGCAGACACCCTCGCACCGGCCGAGCGCGCCTTCGTCGCCCAGCTCCTCGCCATGAGCCCGGACGCGCGCCTGCTCCAAGCGCGCGCCCGGGAGTTCTTCACGCTCGTGCGCGCCCGGGACCATGCCGCCTTTGAGCCCTGGCTGCAGTCCGTGGACGGCAGCAACTGCCCCGAACTCCAAGGATTCGCCGAGGGGCTACGTCGGGATCGTGCCGCGGTGGAAGCAGCCCTCCAGATGGCATGGAGCAATGGACAAGTAGAGGGTCAGGTAAACAAGTTGAAAACGACCAAACGCGCCATGTATGGTCGCGCGAGGTTTGATTTGTTGCGTCAGCGTGTGCTACATGCGGCTTGACGCCCCCAGCCCCATGCACCAGAAGTGCCGGAGACCCAGTTTTCGGGCTCTCCGGCACTTTTGATACACGCCGCTATATGGTGGAAGACCCTGCATATTGCGGATGGATGCTTTCAATGTTCTAGATGTAGTGGATTAACTGTCTCTCGTCAGGCACGTTACGGAGTCAGTATGCACCGTCGGAATCCGCAGGTTGACAGGGTTCTCGATCACACAGGCAACAACCGGTAACAAGCCTATTCGGCTGTATCAAAAGTGCCGGAGAGCCTGAATGTATTTGCCAAATACAGCTGCTGACGCTGCAGCCGGCCGATCGGCCCTGGGAAACGTGGGCCGTCCTGCCCATTGCCTGGGTGCTCGCGGTGTGGGCGGCGCGGCGGTTGAGCGTCGGTCGAGAGGTAGCCGACACTGACGCTGCCTCGCGGATCATCGCCGTCGGCCGGTAGGGCCGAGGTGGTATCGGGGCTATCGAGGTGACTATGGGAGCGTGTGAAGGAGGCGTACCCACGCGCCGAGGCCATCGTGCGCGTGCGGCCTGCGGCAGGTACGAAGGACTGGAACGACGTCCTGCGCGCCGTGCCCGGACATGCGGAGGTCCACAGCCAAGGGCAAGAGGACGACCGGGCATCGGGCCGTAGCCGCGGTCGCACACAGGGCCACGACGACCATAGCCACTAGGCTTTCTGGGGGTGGCAACAACTTGTTCAAGGAAAATCACCCGTTAAGGCACAAACATCGCAACGCGCAACACCGGCCTGCCGTCAACATCTTGAAGGGGCAGATAGAGGTGGTGCGTGCGGGGATCGGCGGCGATGACGTGCGCCTCGGTGGCGACGAAGCCTTCGGCTACTTTGCGGACCGTGTGCCCGCGTTCATCGAACACCGACACAATGCCGCTCTCGGTCGCCACGTACAGGCGACGCGCGGACGTATCGAACGCGAGCACGTCCGGCTCGCCCCCCACCGACTGGACGGCCGTCACACGCGCCGAGCGCAGGTCGAACACCAGGAGCGCGGCGTTGCCGTCGCAGGCGATGAAGGCCAGGCGCCGCGGTGCGTCGATGAGCAGGCCGTGGGGGTGCTGGCAGCGCGCGGGGAGCGCATAGCGCGCGACGACCCGTGTCGCCGTCGGGTCGATCGCGGCGAGCTCGTTACGCGTCTGCACAGCGACGACCATGCGGCCCGAGACCGCGTCATACTGCGTGTTGCCGGCCTCGCCGCCGAGCGGGATCGTCGCGGTGCGCCGGTTGGTGCGCGTATCGATCACGGTGTCGGTCCCGCCGGTCTCGTCGGAGACGAAGACGGTACGCGCGACCGGATCGTAGGCCAGGCCATCGGGATAGTCACCACCCGGTATCCGCGCGATGACGCGCAACGTCCGCTCGTCGATGACGGCCACCTGGTTGTCGTCCGTCGCCGAGGCGTAGACCCGGCCGAGCGTGGGCACGGCCAGCACCCCATGGACACCGGCGACGTGTGGGATGTTCGCGACGATCCGCTGTGTCTTGACGTCGAAGACGCTGACAATCCCGGCCCCGAGATGGGCGATGAAGAGCAACTCGGTGCGCTCGTCCAGGCTCTCGTAGTCGAGGCGCGAGGAGCCACCGGCGAGCGGTACATCGGCGATGGTCCGTAACCGGAGCGGGGGGGTGGAGGCGCGGGGCACGGCCCCAGCCAGGAGCAGGAACAGGAGCAGCGCCACCAGGACGCCGGCAAGCCCGCGCGGTAAGATGCCGCGCCGGCGTCCCCACACCGTGCGCGTGTGATCTCTGTTCATCATGTCCCTCCATGACCCGTCACTCCGCCGGGATGGAGTCGGCTCTCGGCGCGTCCTCGAACGAGACCTGCGGCATCGCGCGGTCGAAGAAGATGTTCTTGTGGCTTACGCTCATCGACAGACCAACCGCGATGTCGGACGCGATGACGCCGAGATGCCGCGCGGCTGCCGCGATGCGTGTCTGGCAGCGCGCGTCCACATTGTTCAGGCTGGCGATCTTGGCCGCCGAGCCGACCGCGATTCCCAGGTCAATGCAACGGATCTGGCAGATCGGGCCGGGGAACTCCCAGTCGTCCCTCTCTTCCTTCTCGCGCTGCACCGAGAGGGCCTTGAGGAACTGGGCGCAGGTGGCGTACCCGCAGGCGCCGCAGTCATAGACGGGCGGGTACCACCGGGCCAGGCCAATGAACAGGACCAGGTCCAGCTTCTCGGCTACCTCGGCATCGCGGAACCAGATCGGGTCTTTGAGCCTGGTCCCACGTTCCCGTAGCCAGGCGGCGAGGCGAGCCAACGTGTTGGGGTCCTCGACAATCACTGTCTCGATGAACGGTTTGGCCCCTTTGGCGAGGAGTTGGCCACCGCTCTTGGGGGCGGTCATCGCCGCGATCGCGCAGAGTTCGGCGACGTGATGCACGGCGTTCTTGAAGATGACTTGCTGATCCATGGCGCTGCTCCTCGGGGCGACGCTCCCGTATGGTGGGGGCGTCGCCCCACTTACACCTCGTCGTACACGGACGCCCGGCCACTCCGTGGAAGGAAGACATAGAGCCGCTGCCAGTCCTCGTCGAAGGTGAGCGTGTGCGCGCCGTCTTCGGTCGCGATTTCTTCGACCAGGGTCATCGTCCGTGTATCGAGCACCTGCACGACGCCAGGTGAGCCTATCGCGATGTAGAGGCGCTGACGCGACGCGTTCAGCCACAGCACGTCGGGCGGACCCGCGATCGGGACGGTGTGCAGCACCGCGCCAGAAACGCGGTCCAGCACGGCCAGATCCCCGCTGTCGCAGGCCACGAACAGGTGCCCCGTCACGTCGTCGAGCGCCAGACCGTGCGGCCCCTGCTGCGCCACGGGCAGGGACGGGGCAGGCGTCAACGTGTCCGCAGACAGGACGACGACCCGCGCCGGATCGGCGATGTTGACGAGGAAGCGGTCGCCCTGGCGGTCATACAGGCACCAGCGCGGCCGGCCCGGCAGCTCAACCGCCGTCACGACGCGTCCCGTTTCCGGGTCGAGGAGGCGCGCCCGATTGTCCTGCACGTCGGCCGCGAGCAGGCGTCGGCGACCGGGGTCCCACGCGAGGCCGTTGGGCCGTGCGCCGGCGTCCAGCGTCCGCAGCAGCGCCCCCGACGGGGCCGCCAGCACGAGCACCCGGCCCGCCCCACGCGCGGCGGCGAAGGCGAGATCCGTGTCTGGCGGGCACAGCACGCCGCTGGCCTCCGGGCATCCCGGCGTCGAGGCCACATACGTCCCCGCGCTGCCGTCGATGATGTCCACCTGTCCGAGGGCCGTGTGGGCAAGGAACACCCGGCCGCTCGGCCGGTGGATGTCGGCGTGGTCGAAGCCGCCCGTCGCGTGCGGCGGCAGGTCGATGGCCTGGCGAAACTGGAGCGGCATATCGTCGTCCTCCTCTATCTCTACGCGTGCGCGGCGCCCTTGCCTCTGCGTCCAGTATAGCGCATAATGTAACCGTGGTTACTGCTTCCCTGGGGAAAGGAGGCGTAGAGGAGTGGGCGCGTGCAGACGTGGGTCCTGTTGCACTACAAGATCCCGCGCGAGCCGAGCGCCCCACGCGTCTATGTGTGGCGCAAGCTCAAACGCTTGGGGGCGCTGCTGATGCAGGATGCGGTGTGGGTGCTGCCGGCCACGCCGCGCACACAGGAAGAGTTCCAGTGGCTGGCCGTAGAGATCGGCGAGCAGGGGGGCGAGGCCTCCGTGTGGGAGGCGCGCCTGACCCTGGCTGGGCAGGACGAGGCGCTCGTGCAGCAATTCCTAGCCCAGGTCGAGGGAGAGTACCGGGCGCTGCTGGCCGGCCTGGAGGGCGCGGCCCCCGACCTGGCGGCGCTCTCCCGGCGCTACCAGCAGGCGCGGGGGCAGGACTACTTCCAGTCCGCGCTGGGCCAGCAGGTGCGGGCGGCCTTGCTCATGACGAGGGGAGAACGGGACGCATGAGATGGGTGACCTGGGAGCATGTCGCGGTGGATCGGATGGCCTGCGCCTGGCTCATCCGCCGCTCCATCGACGTCGAGGCGGTGTTCCTGTTCGTGCCGGCGGGCCACAAGCCGCTCTCGGAGGGGGCCGAGCCCTTCGACATCCCGGGCGTCCGCCTCTCGCACCGCCGGGGGCACTCCACCTTCCACACGATGCTGCGGGAGTATGGGCTGACCGATCCCGTCTTGCAGCGCATCGCGCGCATCGTGGACGAGGCCGACGTGGTGCAGGAGGTCGCGGTCGAGCCGGTCGCGCCCGGTCTGGACCTGCTGTGCCGCGGCCTGCGCGCCATCAGCTCCGATGACCGGGTAGCCTTGGATCGCGGCGCCCTGCTCTACGATGCCCTCTATGCGCAACTCGTCGGTGAGGCCGCCGCACCAGTCGCAGAGAAAGGAGCGTAGCGCCGTCCACCCGCTGCCCACCGCCCGTACGACACGCGCCTCGTACCCCCGCCACACCATTGATCGCAGAGTACGTTGAGGAGAACCGTCATGAAGTGGATCACCCGTGAGAACGCCAACGTCGACCGCATCGCCTGCCCGTGGCTGATCAAACGTTTCGTCGATCAGGAGGCCGAGTTCCTCTACGTCCCGGCCGACCAGGTCATGGCTGCGGCTGCGCGCGAGGGCGCGACCCCCTACGACGTGCCCGACGTCGAACTGGGCCATGTGGACGGGCGCTGCTCCTTCGAGTCCATCATGCTCAAGCACGGTCTGATGGGCGACGCGGGCCTGGTCGAGCTTGCCAAGATCGTGCATGCCGCCGACGTGCGGGATGATATCGACACCTCGCCGTATGGTCGCGGGCTCAAGGCCATCGCCTACGGTTTCGCCCAGCTCCATGGCACGGACGACCACAAAAAGATCGCTCTAGAGACGCCTATGTACGACGCGCTGTACGCCTTCTGCCAGCAGCAAGCCGTGAAGCCCACGGCCTGAGGCGCGCATGGCCACGACAGAGACAGGGGCAGCGTCGGCGGTCGTCCACACGGGCGCCACGGATGCGCGGCTGATCATCGCCGCGCGGGGGCTGCGCTCGTTCGGCTATGGCCTGCTCGCCGTGCTGCTGGGCGTGGCCCTGAGCGCGGCGGGCCTCACGCCGGTAGCCATCGGCGCCCTCATCACGGTGTCGCTCGTCGGCGACTTCTGCGGCACATACGTCATCGGTGTCTACGCCGACCGCTGGGGCCGCCGGCGCACGCTCGTCGTCCTGGCGCTACTGATGGCCGTCACCGGGGCTGTCTTCGGGCTGACGGCGGTCTATCCGGTGCTGCTCGTGGCCGCGTTCGTCGGCACCCTGGGCACGTCGGGCTCGGAGACCGCCCCGTTCCTGCCGATTGAGCAGGCCATGCTGCCGCAGACGGGCGCGCCGGAGCAGCACACCGCCTTGTTCGCGCGCTATAACCTCGTCGCGACGTTCGCCGCAGCCGGGGGCGCGCTCGTCGCGGGGCTCCCCGATCTGCTGACGCAGACGGGCGTGCCCCTCGCCACTGGCGTCCGCCTCCTGTTCGGGCTCTACACACTCGTCGCCCTCGTCGTCGTCCTCCTGGTGCGTCGCCTCTCGTCACAGGTAGAGCCGGCGGCGACGGTCCTGCCCGCGCGGAGCGTGGCCACGGGTTGGCAGACGCTGGTCCCACCCCTGGGCCGCTCGCGCGGGATCATCCTGCGCCTGTCGGCGCTCTTCAGCGTGGACGCTCTGGCGGGCGGCCTGACCGTGCAAAGCCTGATGGCGCTCTACTTCCACCTGCGCTTCGGCGTGCCGCTGGTCCCCCTGGCCGCGCTGTTCTTCGGGGCCAACACGCTCTCGGCGCTCTCGTTCCTAGCCGCGGCGCCGCTGGCCCGGCGCGTCGGGCTGCTCAACACGATGGTCTTCACGCACCTGCCCTCCAATGTGCTGCTGGCCCTGGTCGCCGTCATGCCCACCTTCCCGCTGGCCGCCGCCGTGCTGCTCGCGCGCCAGGTGCTCTCGCAGATGGATGTGCCGACGCGCCAGGCCTACACCATGGCCCTCGTCGCGCCAGAGGAGCGCACGGCCGCCGCCAGCGTCACCTCGCTCGCCCGCAGCGCCGGCTTCGCCAGCAGCCCGATCCTCAGCGGGCTGTTGTTGCAGGGGCCGCTGCTCGTGCTCGGGCTGCCGTTCGTGCTGGCGGGCGGGATCAAGGTCGTCTACGATCTCACGCTCTGGGCCGTCTTCCGCCGGGTGGACGCCGCGGAGGTGGGGGACAACGCGCGTGCCTAGCGGCCTCTCACGGAGAAGAACAGTATGCCCACGCTCATCGCCGTCGTCGCCGTCTTCTCGCCAGGACATATCGCCCTGACGGCCGCCGTCACCGGCGTGCTCGGCCTGCTCATCCTGCGCTGGCGTCTGCGCCCGCTGGCCGTGGGAGAATCCATCGTGATCGCGCTCCTCGCCGCCGCGTCGGTGCTCGCGTGGCGCCTGTCCGCCAACATGGCGCCGTTGAATAGCGATGGGCTGCCGGGATTCAGCGCGAACGATTGGCTGTGCCCTGTGGTCACCTATGTGTTCCTGGGTCTCTATGCCGCCGCGCGGCCTCCGACTGACGGCCGGAGATGGGGCCAGGTTCGTGCCCTGCTCACCGTGGTCTCGTTTGTCGTCAATGTCGTCACCATCTGAGATGGAGGCCCATCTGTGTCTTAGAAGCCGATGTAGGCCACGATGCCGATGGCGATGAGGACGACGGCGGTGATGGTGGTCGCGTGGCGCTCCAACCACTCTCCCTTGATCTGATAGCCAGCCAACGTGGCGAGCACGGTCAGCCCGATGAACGTGGCCATGGTCACCACCGCGAACACAACGATGACGCCCACGACGGCGCCCCGACTGACCGCGCTCGCGGCCAGGGCCACGGGGAGGATCGTCAAATCGGGGGACGCGGCGACCCCGAAGGGGACGGCGACGGCGGTCAGGCGACGGGCCAGAGTCTGCTGCGGGGCAGGCGTGGCCTCGTCCGCGTGGTCGTGAGCCTCCTCGTGGTCTTGGTCGTGGCTGTGTCCATGGTTATGGTCGTGATCGTGGCTGTGCCCGTGGCCGGTCAGCCCCCACGCCAGGAACCCGACGCCTGTCAGGACGAGGACCGCGCCCACGATGTGCCCTTGTTGGGTCTCTAGTTGGCGTTGGAATTGGAGGCCGATGGCCGCGATGATGCCCGCGAGCACGACCGAGGCGACGACGTGCCCGGCGGACGCGAGCGCACTCACACGGGCAACGCGGACCAGACTCCAGCGTTGGGTGCGGCCCACGACGGCCAGCGGGACCCAGTGATCCGGCAGGATGGAATGGAGGTGTACGTTGTCACAGCGGATGAGGCTGGCGGAGCGTGGCAGCGCCTCGTTTTGTCACCACGGATGAGGCTGCGTGCCACAGAGAGTGAGGCCAAGGGTCGGTTGTGCCAGAGAGGGTGAGGCCAGCGATCACGGTGAGGCCAGCGATCAGCGCCCCGCGCTCTCTGCTACAAGGGGCGTGGTGACGCAGAGCCTCATTCTTTGTGGCACGCAGCCTCACCCTCAGTGGCACGAGCCTCACTCTCTATGACAACGTACACCTATGTGGCCTACTATAACGAGCGGCGGCCGCATCAAGGCTTGGACCAGGAGTATCCGCTGGTGTTCCCGCCCTCAGGGCACCGTGGGCCGGTCGTGCGGCGCGACGTGCTCGGGGGGCTGCTCCATGATTATGAGCGTCAGGCCGCTTGAGTCCGGCTTCTCGCACCCTACAGGGACACGGAAGGGAGTCGCGTCAGGTTCTTGTAGCCCCCCCTCGGCGGCCTTGACGTGTGACTAATGAGTCACATATAATAGGGGTATGACGGATGACGATCTGGTCTTTAAGGCGCTGGCCGACCCGACGCGGCGGTTCCTGCTCGACCGGCTCTTTGCGCGTGACGGCCGCACGCTCAGCGAGTTGGAGTCCGCGCTGGAGATGACCCGCTTCGGCGTCATGAAGCACCTGCGCGTCCTTGAAGACGCGGGTCTCATCGTCACCCGCCGCTCGGGCCGGGAGAAGCTGCACTATCTCAACCCGGTGCCGATCCGCCTGATCCACGACCGCTGGATCGACAAATACGCCGAGCGCCGGGTCTCGGCGCTCATCGGCCTCAAGACAGAACTGGAGAGCGACCTATGACCACCGCAGCAGCACCCACGACGGTTCCGTTGGGGCCTGCTGAGATGGATGAAAAGCCGTCGGTCGGCACTCCGCTACCCCCCCAGAACACAGCCACACGATGGTTTCCATGCCAAACCGAGGGCTTGGTTGGGCCGAAGTAATCGTCTTGTCCGATGATCGTTCGGCCACAATGCGCCATCTCAGCAGGCCCCAACGGAACCATAACGAACGCTCTGACGCGGGCGCGGGCGCGCTCCCGAAGGAGGTGCAGCGCGCGAGGAGGTGCAGCGCGCGCCCGGTCCGAGCCAGAGCGTTCGTGAATGCGTGAAGAAGAGTGGGGGAGATAGCTATGGGACAGGACGCGCGAGTCGTGGGGCGCCCGCAG
>JAABUH010003484.1_pt1 | contig 13470 bp, 15 predicted proteins | sample 5559121 | NCBI WGS metagenome assembly JAABUH01 (sample SAMN10711871, study PRJNA513364) | rock metagenome | isolation source: Antarctica rocks | place: Antarctica: Victoria Land, Battleship Promontory nord | collected 2015-12-28 | reverse complement strand
GTCCGTGGAGCGCCGGATGCGATGAGAGTCGCACGTCCGGTGCGGAGGGCGGGCCGGGGAAACGGGCCGGGAGTGATCCTGGCACCGCGCCCCGGTCCGACCCCTACATCATGGGAGCCGGGAACCGTTCCGCGATCGGCACTCTCGTCGAGCGGCGCACCCGCTACCTGATCCTGATCCACGACCCGACTGGCCACGCCGACCGCCGCGGCGATGCGGGAGGGCGTCATCGCCGCGCTGGGGCAGCTACCCGTTCCGTTGCGTCGCACGCTGACCTGGGATCAGGGCAAAGAGCTGGCGATGCACCAGCAGATCAGCGCGCGGACTGGCACGCGGGTGTTCTTCTGCGACGCCCACAGCCCATGGCAGCGGGGTAGCAACGAAAACATGAATGGGCTGCTCCGCGACTACTTCCCCAAGGGCACCGACCTGCGCGAGATCACCCCCGAGGAGCTGACGAGGGTCGCCGTTGAGATCAACGACCGGCCTCGCAAGACCCTCGGCTGGGCCCGGACTGCGGTCCTGCTCGCCGACGAGACCGCGACGGCGAGCGCCTGATCTTCGCTCACCCCCAGAAGATGGCCGTCGGATCACGGTCGATCTCCGCGAGCAGCTCCTCAACGCTCGCCGACGCAGCCACACGGTCATAGGCATGGAACTTCAGGTTGCGATCGCGCCAGTACAAAGACCACAACCGCGTGGCTTTCGTGTAACGCAGCCGGGCGATCGGGAACCGTGTCCACTCAGACCCGACCTCTGCCTGCCACGACGGGCGGCACTCCACGATCGTCACATGGCGCTCGGCGACATCAGCATCAACACGAACCTCTTCGCGAACATGCTCAGGAACCCGAGCGCGGCACCACCGCTGCACCCGAGCAACGTCCGTCTCCGGCAAACCCAACACGCCCGCTAGTCTGCCGCCAGAACTCACCGTGTTGCGACGTTCACTGGAATTTGCCATCGGCCCCAAGGGGTCAATATTCGCCCGGCGTTGACACCGCATCAGGGCCATGTCATCAGTGCTGTCCGCGCCAGCGACCATCCCCGCCACCAACGACATCACCTTGCGCCCGGCGTTCGCACCCTTGTCGCTGGGAACACTGAGATGCCCATCAGCCAGAGCCCCCAGCCGGCACCGCTGGGCCAGGGCAACGACCGGCACCAGTCCCGCCGCCGACACGAGATTCGGGTCATCGAACACCGCGCCAGCCACCGGGTGGGTATGAGAGAGTTCCATCCGCGAGATGCCCTTCTTGCTGGTGTGAAAACGGACCTTAGACAGCCCAATCCTCCCAGTCCGCAAGGGCATTTCGTCATTCCGACGCGCTCACCACACCAACCTCATCTGTGGATCGAGGCTAAGGACCCGGCCCCGGCGAGGATCCCCGGCTGGGCGATGAGGATCTTGTCGGCGGCGGAGGATGCCGGACCGTTGACGTCGCTGTAGCGCAGGTAGGACAGTCAGTCGCAGGCCGCCGGATGGGCGCCCGCCGTCGCGGAAGCGAAATCTGCACCTATACCAGTGATTCAGCGACCCCGGTGACCGGCGAGCTGGCGGTGACCTGCTTTTCCACCCGCGCCGGTGAGGCGGTGACGGTGTCGGCGTACGCACTGGGCACGAGTGCCAATCCGGTCGTGAGCAGGCTGACCACCAGGAGGGCTTGGCCTGTCGAACGTCGTCGGCTGTGTCGGTGCATGGGGTTCCTCCGGAATCTGACGGAGTGTCGCACATCACCGAGGTTCGGTCGTGGTGAGGAGCTCGGTGATTCCGCGGTGCCGCCGCGCCCAGGGGCGGCGTGGGATCTCAATAGTTCAACGGCATTGCCGAGCTGGACAACGGGGTGCGCTGTCAGCTGATCCATTGACGGGTTTGTGCGAGCACCCTTTCGCCCTCGAGGTCGGCGAGGGACAGGCCGGCGAACGATACGGCCTGTTCGCTGGTCTGCCAACGGAACCGCGGTGCGTGCGTCGTGGCCGCCTCGACGATGACCGTGGCCGCAGCCTCGGCGGTCTGCGCGTTGGCGAACGTGGCAGCAGTTCGGTCCAAGTAGGACCGCAGCAGGGAGTACGCGTCGTCGTGCGCCTGGGCGTCTCCGCCGGGGTCCGCGCCCGCGACGTTGGCGACGAACTCACTGGCCACCGCCCCGGGTTCGACGACGGTGATGCCGACACCGAACCGCTCGGCGACCGGAGCCAGGAACTGCTTGAACCCTTCGACGGCAAACTTCGCCCCGCAGTATGGGTCGGCGAACGGCTGCCCGACCACACCGCCGACGGTGGTCACGGTCACCACGCGTCCGCGCCCGGCCTGGCGCATCAGCGGCAGTACCAGCTGGGTCAGGGCCACCACCCCGATGTAGTTGACTACGACGTGAAGCGTTGCTCCAGCTCGCGCATCTCGGAAACGCCGATCAGGTCGAGGAAGCCGTCGAAGGATTGAATCGGCGGGGTGTGTTCGGTCGAGGTCCCCGTGCGGCTGATGGTATCCAGTACGCCGCTCATCGCTGCGGTGGCCGCCAACAGGGTGCTGACCGGGAAAATGACGAGGCGGAAGCCCAGCTGCTGGAGCCGCTTCAGTGACAGCGGTGGTGTCTTTCCCCCTTCTACCCAGTTGAACAGCAGAGGGTGACCCGCGAGCTCGGCGGCGACTGTCTCGATGTCCTCGGTGGTGCGGGGCGCCTCGACGAAGAGTACGTCGGCGCCCGCGTCCCGGAAGCGCTTTGCGCGCTGGATCGCAGCCGCGATGCCCTGCGTCTCAGCGACATCGGTTCGCGCGATGATCACAAGGTCCGGGTCGTGCCGCGCGGCAGCAGCGGCGGCAATCTTCGCGCACATGTCCTCGACGCTGACCACCGTTTTTCCACTCATGTGCCCGCAACGCTTGGGAGCCACTTGATCTTCGAGCTGCAAGGCCGCGACGCCGGCTTGTTCGTACTCGCGCACGGTGCGAATGACGTTCACGGGGTTGCCATAGCCGGTGTCGGCGTCGGCGATGACGGGTACATCCACGGCCTGGGCGATGCGGCGGGCGTTGTCCACCATCTCGGTCTGGGTGAGCAGGCCGACGTCAGGTCGACCGAGCAGGGTGGCCGAAGTGCCGAAGCCGGTCATGTACACGGCGTTGAAGCCGCCCTGCTCGACCAGGCGTGCGGAGAGGCCGTCGTAGGCGCCGGGGGCGACAAGCAGGTCGGGGGCGGCGAGCAGCTCACGCAGACGGCGGCGCGGATTCGGGTGTGGACCAACTAAGTTAGCCATGAGCATCCTCTTGATGTAGGTGGAACAGGGCGTCGGCGTTGCTCACGACGTCGGCGTACTTGGCGTCGAGGTCGTACAGGTTGGCCTCGTGGACGTCGGTGGTCCGGTCACCGCATGCCTGTCGTACCACCATCGGCGCGAAGCCGTGCTGGATGGCGTCGGTGGCGCTCGCCCGCACACACCCCGAGGTGGAGAACCCTGTGACCACAACGGTGTCGACGCGCAAGGCAGTCAAGGTAGACGCAAGAGAAGTACCGAAAAACGCCGACGCATAGTGCTTGTCGACAACCAGCTCGCCCGCGACCGGAGTGAGTTCCGTCGCGATGCTTCCCAAGCCCTCGCCGTGGTCTGCGGCGAACACGCCCAACGCCGGAACCTTGCGGCCGAAGTGTCCCGCGTCGGCCAGCCCTGCCGTGTACGCAACCCTGGTGAACACAACGGGGACCCTGCCTACCCGGGCGCCGGTCAGCAGTGCTGCGCAGTTGGCCACCACGCGCGCGCCCTGCTCGCCGACATAGAGCGGGCTGCCTGGCGTGACGTAGGCGCGGACCACGTCGACCAGCAGCAGGGCCGGGCGATGCCCCCAGCCCAGCCTGGCACCGAAGTTGCTCACGTCCACACTGGTCGCTTCGGGGCAGGCAACCCGGTCTCTGCCTCGCAGCGGGCGAGAATGTCTTCCAGCTCGGGACCCCGGTCGAAGACCGACAGCTCGCCGCGGGTGCCGCGGAGCTCGGCGCGCAGGGTATCGGTGGCGGCGGCGTCGATGCTGCCGTCAGGGCCGATGACCACGCCGAAACGTGCTGCGCCCTCGGCGCTGACCAGGCCGCGGCGGACCTCGAGGGCCACGAGTTCGGGTGCTCTTTCCAGCGGGTCCCCCCAGCCGCCACCGCCCCAGGTCACGAAGTGCAAGAGGTCTCCGGGGCGCACCTGGACGTCAAGGCACTTGCTCGGCAGCACCTCGTTGGTGCCGTCGGCCCGCTCAAGCCGCTTTGTGCCCCGCGCACCGGGGGTGCCACCGTTGACCCCCCACGGGTAGGTAAGCCAGCGGTCGTCGTGGATGGTGATCGTCCCGGGCTCGAAGAATCGGTAGGCCACGTCGACCCCGTTCCCGCCCCGGTGCAGCCCTGCCCCGCCGGTGTCCGCGATGGTTTCCCACTTCTCAATGCGCAGCGGATAGTAACTCTCCAGGAACTCGCAGGGGATGTTCGTGAAGCTGGGCCACAGTGAATGTCCATCCGGACCGTCGCCCAGCGGTCGCCCCGGTATACCACCGAAGCCGATGGAGTACAGCTGGAACCACTCACCCTTGCGCTCGCCGGTGCTGTAGTGCCCGGAGTACATGAAGTGCGGCGACGAGGAGAACCCTGCAGCGTTGAGCAGTGCTGGGTTGGTCTGGCCGAGCAGTCCGCCGAAGAGGTCGAACACCCTGCCGATGCCGTGGTTGCGGGCGTTGAGCGCGGCCGGATGTTCCGGCTTCCAGAACGAACGTTCGGGAATCGTGACCTCGACGAGCGGATAGAAGCCGTCGTTCCACAGGATCTGCGGGTCGGCAACGGTGATCATGTAGATACCGAAGAACATCCGGATGAGGTTCTCGTTGATGTAGTAGTTGATCGGCCCCACGGCCTGCGGTGATGATCCCGTGAAGTCCAGGTGCACCGTGTCACCGGTGCGGGTCAGCGAGAGCACCAGCTCGTAAGGTCCGAAGCCGACGCCGTCGTCGCAGATGTAGTCGGTGAAGGACAGCGTGCGACCTTCCTCGAACACCATGTGCAGCAGGGCCTTCATGGCGGTGTAGTTGCGGGCGAGCAGCAGGTCGAGCGCACTGAGGTAGGTCTCGGCGCCGAACCGGGTGCACATCTCCTGGACCCGGCGCCCGGCGGTGCGGCAGGCGGCGACCAGACCGTTGAGGTCCGCGCGGTTCCAGTCCGGCATGCGCACCTGGTTGAGGATGATGCGGAGCGCGTCCTCGTTCGGCTCCCCGGCCCGGTAGAGCTTGAACGGGGGAATCACCACCCCTTCCTCGTAGATCGTGGTGGCGTCGGTGGGCATGGAGGAGGGCGACTTGCCGCCCACGTCGGACATGTGTCCGAACATCGAGCTCCAGCCCACGAGGTGCCCGGACTCGAAGATCGGCATCACCACCAGCCAGTCATTGGCGTGGCTGATGGCCGCCCCGCACGCGTAGGGGTCGGAGGTGAGCAGGACGTCGCCCTCGCCGATCTCGCCGTCGAAGCCGTCTAGGAAGTCGGGGATGGACAGACCGAACTGACCGACGACCATCTTCCCGCTGGGGTCGGCGATGAGGGGGAACTCGTCGTGCTGTTCACGGATGCCGGGGCTGAGCGCGGTGCGGAAAAGCACCTCATCCATCTCGTGGCGCGCGTTGCGCAGCCCGTTCTCGACGAGGTCGAGGGTGACGGGGTCGACCTCGACGCTGCCGAGGTGTTCGGTTGCGGTCTGCAGGATCTGTGCCATGGTTCAGCCCTCCGTCGGGGTGATCACGAGGCTGCCTGAGGCGTGGGTGAACGCCTGGTGCCCGGGTAGGACGAGCGTGGTGGAATCCATCTCGGCGATGATGGCGGGGCCGTGGACCACGTCACCGGCCCGAAGGGCGGAGCGTTCATAGATTCCTGCATCGACATAGGCGCCCTCGACATAGATCGGGGAGGTCGCCGACCGTGCGGCGACCGGGTCGCCCGCACCCTCGTCCAGGACCGTCGGAGTGACGCGGGGGCGAGGTCCGCTGATGCTCACCCGGGCGTTGACGAGCTCGTGGTCGGCAGGTACCAGGAAGCTGAACAGCCGCTGATGGTCAGCGTCGAAGGCGTCGGCCACGGTGGCGAGCGCGGTGTCTGGGTGCTCCAGCCACGCCGGATCGACCTCGACGCCTATCTCGAAGCCCTGACCGAAGAAGCGGACATCGACCTCGAGGCGCATGGTCTGTTCGTCGCTCGGCACGCCCTGGGCCACCATTCGCTCGGACGTGGTGGCGCGCAGCTCGTCGAGAATCTGGGCGAGTTCTGCGCCGGTGAGGTCGGAAAACCGTCGGAGGCAGGTGCGCGCCGACTCATCCCTGGCCGAGGTGGTGGCATCGCCCAGCGCGCAGAGCACCCCCGGGGAGGGAGGCACCACAACGGGCCAGGCGCCGGTCAGCTTCGCCAGGGCGTTGGCGTGCAGGGGCCCGGCACCGCCGAACGCGGTCAGGGCGAAGTCTCGGGGGTCGAAGCCCTGCTGGACGCTGACGAGCCGCAGACCGCCCAGCATGTTCTCGTTGACGATGTCGATGATGCCCGCGGCAGCCGCCTCCGCGCTGGGCAGCCCGACTGCGTCGGCGACTGCCTGCACGGCCGCCCGGGACGCCGCAACGTCGAGGGTGATCTCCCCGCCGGCCAGGGTCGCCGGCAGGTAACCCAGGACCACGTTCGCGTCGGTGACGGTGGCCTCGGTGCCGCCCTTGCCATAGGCAGCCGGCCCCGGCACCGCCCCCGCGGACTGCGGACCAACGCGCAAGGCCTTGGTCAGCTCGGGTACATGCGCGATGGAACCACCGCCGGCCCCGACGGTGCGCACGTCGACCGAGGAGGCGCGCACGGTGAGGTCACCCACCTGCGTTTCCCGGCCGATCCGCGGAACGAGCCCCTGCACGAGAGCGACGTCCGTGGATGTACCGCCCATGTCGAAGGTCATCAGGTCGGTGACGTCGCACTGCTCGGCCACCCACACCGCACCGGTGACTCCGCCGGCAGGACCGGAGAGCAGCATCGTCACCGGGTTGTCCACCGCCGCCTCCGCCGCCGAGAGGCCGCCGTCGGACCGGAGCACCGCGAGGTTTCCGGCGACACCGCTGCCTCGGAGTTGGTCCCGCAGACTGTGCACGTAGTGCGCCACGTGCGGCTGAACGTACCCGTTGGCCACTGTGGTCACGGTGCGCTCGTATTCCCGCATCTCCGGCAGCACCTGGCTGCTCAACGAGACGGCAACCCCGGGGAGCTCCTCGACGGCCAGCTGCGCCACCCGCCGCTCGTGGGCGTCATTGGCGAAGGAATTGATCAGCGAGATCGCGAGCGCCTCGATCCCATTGTCACGCAACGATGCCAGTGCCGCGCGGGTCGCGGCCTCGTCCAGCGCGACCACCTCGGTGCCGTCGCTGGCCATGCGCCCCGGCACTTCCACCGTGTTCTCCAACGCAGCAAGGGGCTCGGGCTTCGGCCAGATGATCCAGCCCGCCAACCCTCCCGGTACGAACGAACGGGCGATCTGCAGCACCTGACGGAAACCCAGGGTGGTGACCAACCCGACTTTCGCGCCCTTGCCCTCGAGGATCGCGTTGGTGGCGACGGTCGTTCCGTGCAGTACCGAGTCGATTCGGCTCCGGTCCACGTCCGCCTTCGCACACACCAGGTCGATGCCGTGCAGCACGCCGGTGGACTGATCATCGGGAGTGGAAGCGGTTTTGGCCCGCCACGTAGCGCCGCTGTCCGAGTCCACCAGGAGCACGTCGGTGAACGTACCCCCCACATCGACACCGAGTCGATAGGTCATCTTGGGTCCTCCTGGACTAGTGCTGGTGTGGAATGATCGAGGAAAGTGCGGGCGGCGAACACGTGGCTGCGCATGACGGACTCGGCCCACTCGCCGTCGCCGTGCTCGAGTGCGTCGCAGATCTCGCGATGATGGTGCTGACTGCGCGCCAAGGCGTGGTCGGAGTACTGGTGAAAGGTCCGCATCACCAGCGGCACGTGGACGACGGTGTGCACCATCGCCGTCAGCTGGGCACTGGCGGACAGCGCAAGCAGGTCATCATGAAATTTGCGGTTCTGAGTGGTCAGGGCATCCAGGTCACGCGGCCCACCGGGTTGGATGGTCTGTTCCATCGTCGCGCACAGTGCTCGCAGCCGCGCGACGTCGGAGGCACTGGCGCGTGCGGCCGCACGACGAGCCCCGAGACCTTCCAACGCGGCCCGCAGCTCAAATGTCTCACCCAGGTCCTCGCGGCTCCATTCGCAGACCCGCGCACCACGATGGGGCAGGTGCTCGACGAGGCCTTCGATGCCCAGCCGTTGCAACGCCTCACGTATCGGGGTGCGACTGATGCCGAACTCCACTGCGAGATCATCCTCACGCAGCCGTATGCCTGGCGAGCGGACACCGGCCAGAATCTCCGACCGAAGCGACGCGTAAGCACGATCTGTGACGGTCATCAGCGTCCCTTCGCTCCACGACATCTTGTATGCAATCGCGGCGACTGTCTAGTGTTTTGTGCGCACACCCTTCACCCGAGCACCTCCAATGCATACAAAACGAATCATTTGGCGTTCTGGGCCGGTCGCCGGCTGGCGCAGAGCTTCGAACCCGGCGAGGACTGCGTCTCGGACCACCGGGCAAACCAGTTCGTCGACGTCCCGGGACTCATCGCGCCGGCCAGCCATCCTGCCGAGCAACCCGCGCCGGGACCTGCTGCCATAGGTTTCGCCGACTGGCAGCGTCACCTGCACTGAAACGCGGCCACCACATGCAGTCCCGGTGCGAGCCAATCCGATCGCGGTGCCGGTGACGAGTGCGCCCTCAGTTCTCTGGATCTCCGATTCCGGGTGGCTTTGCCGATCCCGGAGTTCGCGCCGGTCACGAGGGCCGTCTTGCCGTGCAAGGCACCGGGTGCGGGATCGCCCTGCGCCCAGCTCCCTCGCCGGATCAGGTAGCCGAGGCGGGAGTAGCCCGGGACCACCGAGCAGTCGAGGGCGGTGTCGATCAGTGCGGTCACGGGCGGGCGCAGGATCACCGGAACAGTCTGCCCTGCACGTGCCCTACCAACCGCCTGTCCCAGGGCTGCCCTTCAACGGCCCGACCAGCTCTGCGGTGATCCACCCACCGTAGAAGCCCCCCGGCTGCGGCTGGACCTGCTCACCGTCGACCAGTACCTGCTCGAGCGGGCCGGCGTAGAGGGCGACGCGGTCGGTGAGCTCGGGGTAGCGCGGGTCCGGGGTGGGGTAGCACCAGCCGATGTCGCGCAGTGGCTTCGCCCCGGCACCACCAGGTCGACGTAGCGGGCGGTGCCCTTCCATTCACACATGGTGCGGCGGTCGACGGCAGTGAGGGCCCTCGGCGAACGCGGCGCGCGGCAGGTAGTAGGTAGGAGGGTGACTCGTCTCCAGGACCCGCACTACATCGCGAGTGTCCACCACCGTCAGGGCGGCGTGCCGCACCACCACGCGTAGGTCGACGGTCTCGGCGCGGGGCGGACGGGGATAGTCCCAGACGGACTCCGAAGGCCGGGTCGGCATGCTTCAACAGTAGATGCGCGGTTCACTAGCCCGCGCGGCGACGACACCACGGTGCTGACCAGCGTCACTCACGCGCAGGTCGGGGCAAGCGCTTGAGCTGCAAGACCGCAGCGAGGCTGACCAGCGCGACCGCAATCACACCGAGCTGGACCACGCCGGAGGTAAGCACTCCTACCGGTACGAGGGCGACACTGAGCAGCGCAACGGTCAGGTGTGCCGCGGTTGGCCCGATCCACAGGATGGCGCGGAACGCTGCCTGGCCGAGCAGGGATATGGCGACGCCCGCGGACACGCTGACGGCGAGCGCCGTGTCGAGGGGAAGGGTCGGCGACCGTATCACCGTGTGCATGCCGGCCGCCAGCAGAATCAGGCCTGCGACGTGGAGCAGATGTGCGCAGGAGGACGCCCGGGAGGCCAGCGGTGTCCGACGCTGTGGCGCGGCGTCTTCTATTGCCCGTACCGCGCGAATGTCGTCGCCCACGGCGAAGTAGATCCACCACAACGCGCTGATGAAAACCATGGCGAGGGCGGCGCAACCGGCCACCGCCAGGTGGGTCAGCTGCCCCTGTGCGCCGGCCCCGACGGCGATGATCGTCTCGCCGAGCGCAATGATGATCAGCAGTCCGTGGCGCTCGGCGAAGTGCTCGCTCCGCAAGGCGAACGTCGTTTCCGGCGCCCCGCAACAGTGCTGACGAGCACGAGCACCGCGACGATCCAGCTCAGCCACCCCCGCCGGTGCCCCAGTCCCGCGGCGAGCAGCAACAAGGCCGCGACCGCGTAGTTGACGGGCACAATCCGCCGGATCGCTTGCGCGGACTCACCCTGAGAGGATCGGGAGAACTGCACTGCGTGGACGCTGATCACGACGAGGTAGGCCACCGCGAACAGCCATGCCCCGGCGCCGAACACGTCCGGCACCACGCTGGCCATGGTGAGAAAGCAGGTCATGGCCAGCAGCATCGGGAGCCGGGTTGCTGTGGTGACCGGCGGAACGTTGTTCGCCAACCAAGCGAAGCCGTCGTACATCCACCAGGTGACGAGCAGGACTAACGCTGCTCTGCCGTAACCGAGCCAACCGTGCGAGGAGGTGAGGAGGCTGGTCAGCTGGGTGATCAGGAAGACGAACACGAGGTCGAAGAACAGCTCCAGCATCGTCACCGGTGCTGCACTGTCCGGTGCTGCGATCTTCGCTGTCATCCAACGCATGCGGATATTCTGTAGTGCGTCGCGGGCACCCGTCGGCTGCCGGGTACCGGTGCGGATTGGTCCGTCTGTCTCAGCTGGTGACCCAGGGGGTGGTCAAGGCTTGTACGGCGGCGCCGTCGACGTCGGCGAGCTTGCTAGCCACGAACTGCCGCGCCCAGTCGGAGGTCTGCACCCGGAAGGGTGGTTCCTCCGCGGCGAGCAGGGCAACGATGATGTCGGCGACGTCGGACGCGGGCTGGGCGTTGCCGGCGAACTGGGTGGTGACCCGCGTGAGGTAGGCCCGCAGCGCGCCTGCGTAGGGGCCGGCCGCACCGAGCAGGGCCTCGGGGTCCAAGCGGGCGTTGGTGATGAACTCGCTGGCGACCGCGCCGGGTTCGACGACGCTGACGCCGACGCCGGTGGTGGCCGCGACGGGGGCGAGGGACTCCATGAAGCCCTCGACGGCGAACTTCGCCGCACAGTAGGCCTCGTTGAAGGGTTGCCCGACGACGCCACCGACGCTGGTGACCGTGACCAGGCGCCCGCGTGCTGCCCGAAGATGGGGCAGTACCGCCTGGGTCAGTTGGACGACTCCGAAGTAGTTGACCTCGAGGCAGGCGCGGACAGCGGTGAGGTCGTCGGTCTCGATGGTGCCGACGTGTGCCGCCCCGGCGTTGTTGAGCACCGCGTCCAGGTGCCCCAGATCCGTGCCCACGGACTCGACGCACGTGGCGATGGAGTCAGGGTTGGTGACGTCGAGTGCGCGGACGTCGACGGTGACGCCCGCCGCGTCGGCCGCCGAGCGCAGCGCGCCTGCCTTGCCGGGGTCGCGCATGGTGGCCACCGTCCTCCACCCGGCCTGCGCGGCGGCCACGGCGGTGGCCAGGCCGATGCCCGTGGACGTTCCGGTGATTAGGATGGTGCGCTCCGCGGCGTCGTTGATGGGCTCTGACGTGGTCATGGTGGCTCCTTGGTAGTGGGTGCAGCGTCGCGGTAGGCGGTGATTTTGCGGTCGATGGCGTCGAGGTGCGCCTGGCGTCGCGCAAGGTCGTGGATTACCTCATCGCGGTGGGCGAGCAGCAGGGGTAAGCCGAGTTCGCGACCGGATCCGGCGCGGACCACGTCGGCGCAGGCCTTGATGGCGCGGATGGGCATTCCGGTCGCCCGGAGTCGACTGATGAACTCGACGGCGAGCAGTTGATCCGGACCGTACCGACGTTGACCACTCGCTGTCCGCGGAGTCTGCAACAGCCCGACGCGTTCGTAGTAGCGCAGGGTGTGTGCGTTGATCCCGGTGACTCCTGCCGCGCCACTAACGCTCAGCCAGTCCGCCGGGATGTTCAGGCCCAGTTCTCCTTCTCCCACGCGAGGCAGTCTCCAACTGCGAGTGCGCTCTAAGTCAACACGCACGTTCGACCCGTCTGCTCGCTCTCTCCTGTCGGCGCTCACTCAGCGCTTGAGGATGCTGACGTCGGCCGGATCGGGTTGCTTGGCGGCGGGACCCGCGGGTGACTTCTTGGGCGGAAACGACACAAAGCCGCTGGTGCGCGTACGGAGCCCGGAGAAGAAGAAGTAACCCAACGCCGAGGACACGATCAGCACCCGGTTGGTGCGGATCGAGAGCCCGTAGCGTGCCGCCGACCACAACGACATGCCGGTCGGATCGGTATACAGCACCAGGTTCTCGTGCGGGGTGATGGTGGACTTCCTGCCTGATCTTGCCCTCGTCGGCGGCTAGCGGCTTCTGCTCCTCCGCGGCGGTGTCAGACTCGGCATCCGGCGCGGGGTGGTCGTGGTCGACTTCGGTGGCGGAGCGGATGTGTTCGTCGCCGACCTGCAGACGGGACTGCCCACCGCGGGCCGGTTCGGGCAGCAGCCGCCAGATCGCCCAGGCCAACAACGCCCCGGGTACGGCGAGGATCCAGAAGGCAGGACAACACGGCGGCCGCGTCACCGGACACAAGGAACCCGACCCCGGCGCCGAGCAGTTCCCCGGTCAGGATGAACCCGTAGATCCGCCCCCGCGCGGCGGCGGGGAACAGGTCACCGGTCAACGACGCCACCACCGGACCGGCTGTGGCCACCACCGCACCGAGCCCGACCCGGGTGAGCAGCAGCATCAGGAAGGAATTCGAGGCGCCGCTGAGCACCTCCGCCGCCGACCAGACCCCGATCGCCGCGGTGAGCAGCCTGGTGCGGTTGACCCGGTCGGTCAGCGCCCCAACGGCAGAGTCGCGACCGCCCCGACGGCGGTAGACACCGCCGCCAACAACCCGATGTCGCTGTTGCCGATATGCAACGCCGCTTCCAGTTGCTGGCGGTGGCCCCGATGGTGGCCTTGTCCGCCGAATCCAGCGCGAGCACACACGCCAGCAGGACGATCACCCCTGCGACGGGGCGCGGCATACGGTGCTCAGTCACTGGAGGGTGGCGTGATAGTTGCTGCGTGGCTACTGCACCGGCTCTTCGGCGGCGTGGGCCGCGGGGTTCTGGTCGAGCTCGAAGCCCCAAGGGCTGTGCTGCTGCACCAGGTCGAATCCGTCGGCGGCCCCGGACGCGCCTTCGGTGCCGTAGCTGGCGGCGTCGTGGAAATAGTCGTGGTTGAGTTTCTCATCGCCGGGCAGGGTGCCGGGCGGGAAGTTGGCCTGCAGGGAGTCCAGTGCCGCCTCGAACATCTTCTGGTGCGCGACCTCCCGGCTCATCAGGAAGTTCAGGGTGTCCTTCAGCCCGGCGTCGTCGCATA
>JAABUH010003481.1_pt1 | contig 13474 bp, 10 predicted proteins | sample 5559121 | NCBI WGS metagenome assembly JAABUH01 (sample SAMN10711871, study PRJNA513364) | rock metagenome | isolation source: Antarctica rocks | place: Antarctica: Victoria Land, Battleship Promontory nord | collected 2015-12-28 | reverse complement strand
CTCGTCGTGCCGCAGGGGCTGCCGTGCGTCGTGTCCAGGCCCATGATGGCGTTGACCAGCGGCTCGCTGCAGGCGACGAGCTTAGTCACGGCGAAGAGGCGGCGGAAGCCTTCCCAGAATTGCTCGTAGGTCAGGGTAAATTCGTCCGTCGTCACGGCCTGATAGACGTTGATGCGAAACATCGCGCCGTACGCCCCCGCGACGGCGGCGATGGCGGCCAGCTTGTCCCAGTTGGGGCGCATCATGACGGCGATGACCGAGGTACGCACCCCCAGGTCGCGGCAGCGCTCGAGGCAGCGTATCACGAGATCCCAGTTGCCCTCACCGCGGAAGGCGTCCTGCTCCTCGCGGGTCGCGTAGTCGAGCGAGAGCTCGACCGTGTGGAAATCGCGCAACTCCTCGTCGCTCATCTCCATCACGCTGTACCCGTTCGAGGTCATGGCCAGCTTGACCCCTTGGGCGCGCAGGAGGTCGACCATGGCGTGGTAGTCCGGGTGCAGGGCGTTCTCACCCGTGCCCAGGTTGACCGAGCCGACGTCGACGCTCTCCAGGATGGCGGAGAGGTCCCCGATGGTCAGGCGCGGATTGCCGAGGCCACGGTAGCAGTGCGCGCAACTGAGGTTGCACTCGTTGGTCAGGCCGATGCCGAGGGCGTAGGACACAAGGTCTCCTTATAGCTGGATAGTTGGCTGAGAATTGAAATATGCTAGTAACACGAATAATACGAGGCGGTGCCAGGGCGCCCCGTCCCGATTCACGGCGACTTCCCCGGTATTGTACCCCAGCGTGCATGAATGTGCAGAGGTTTGGCGCTTCCCACGGCGTTCCTGTAAGCTCCTTGTAACATTCCGGCGCCGACACGCGCCGCCATCCCTGGTATCCTGACGCTGTATCGTCGCATTCCGGCCCCTAAGCTATTGGTGTAGGGGGCGACGCATGTAAAATTGGAGAGCACGAGTTTTATGCCGCAAGCCCGAGCCTTAACGCGCGCCACCGGCGCGGCGGTCGCCCTGACCCTTCTCGCCGTCGCCCCCACGGCTATGAGCGCCGACGCCGCGCCGCCGGCGCGTCGCGCCGCCTTCCCCTCGATCCTCAACGTGGCCCTAGTACCGAACCAGAACCAGCAGAAGGTGTTCGCGTCGGTCGGTCCGCTTGGGACCTATCTCAAGCGCGCGCTGGGCGTGACGGTCAATCTGACGGTGCCCGCCAACTACGCCGCCGTGGTCCAGGGCATGGCCAGCGGCCACGTCGACGTCGCCTACTTCGGGGGCCTGACCTACGAGCAGGCCAAGAAATTCGTCCCCTGTGAACCGATCGTGACGGCGGCGCACGGCGGCGTCACGACGTACCATAGCCTCATCATCGTCCCGGCCAACAGCTCTTACCACCTCATCAGCGACCTGGCCGGCCAGAAGAAGATCACCTTCGCCTTTGGCGACCCCGCCTCGACCTCGGGCCACCTCTATCCACTCGTGGGTCTGAACGACGCCGGCATCAATCCCGACAAGGATTTCGCTCACGTCCGCTTCACGGGCAATCATCAGGCGGCGGCGCTGGCCGTCGAGAACGGGGCGGCGCAGGCCGGCGCCGTCGAGGACGACATTCTGGCGCAACTCGAGAAGCAAGGCGTCGTTGACGCGACGACGATCCGCGTGATCTGGGAGTCCGCGTCGATCCCCGGCTATCCCTGGGTGGCGCGCGAGGCGCTCGGCGCGACGACGATCCGCCGTATCGCCACCGCCTTCCTGGGTATCCACGACGCGACGGTGTTCAAGGGCTTCCTCGGCGGCACGGCCACAGCCTTCGTCCCGGCGCGCGACCAGGACTACACCACCGTGCGCGCCTACGCCACGCGCACCGGTTTGGTCGGCGGCCAGTAGGCCGGCGGATCGTCGGATGGTAGCGGTGACGAGCGTATCGAAGGAGATAACGCGGCGCCAGTCGGGGGACGTCGTGTTCGCGCGGGTGGGTAAAGTCTACCGGCGCGGCCACGTCGCGGCGCTGCGGGATGTCTCCTTCACGATCGGGGCGGGCGAGGCCGTGGCTTTTATCGGTCCGAGTGGGGCCGGCAAGACGACGATGCTGCGCCTGCTCAACCGCTTCCTATTGCCGGATACAGGGCGCGTCTTGATCGGAGGGCGTGACCTCGCCACCCTCTCGGGGCGCGAAACGCGGGCGCTGCGCCGCGATACGGGTGTCATCTATCAGCAGCACAATTTGGTGACCCAACTGCGCGTCGTGCATAATGTGCTGGCGGGCCGGCTCGGCTCCTGGTCGACGCTCGGCTCGCTCGGCAGCTTGGTGGCGCCGGCGGCCCCGCGGCGCGAAACGGCGCGGCAAGCGCTGGCCGCCGTGGGGTTGGAAGGGCAGGTCGACGCGATCACGGCGGACTTGAGCGGCGGCCAGCAGCAGCGCGTGGCCATCGCACGCGTGCTCGTCCAGGACCCCACACTTATCCTGGCCGACGAGCCGGTCGCCTCGCTCGACCCGCGGACGGCGTCCGATGTCCTCGAAACTTTGCTACGTCTACAGCGCCAGGGGGGCAAGACGCTACTGGTGAGCATCCATAACGTCGCTCTGGTGCGCCGCCACTTCTCGCGTGTCATCGGCCTGACCGACGGTCGCACCGTGTTTGACGGCCGCCCCGACGACCTCAACGAAACGATTCTGGCCACGATCTACGGCGCCCAGCGCGCCGAGGCCGTCGAGGGATAGAGGGGACGATCATGGACGAGACGGAGTTGGTCCACGCCAGCGTGGCCTCGGTCGTGCGCGCGGGGCGCCGCCCCACCCACGGGCGCTGGCGCTTCCTGCTCGTCGTCCCGCTGCTCATCGCGGTAAAGTGGAGCATCGACGGCACGGGATTCGACGTCGGGCAACTCGTGTCGGGCAGCCAGACCGACTACGTGCGCACGTTCACGGGCCTCCTGCTCCATCCCAACCTCTCGTCCGATTTCCTTGCCGCGTGCGTGGTGGGTGTGCTACAAACGCTACAGATCGCCATCCTCGGCATCGTCTTCGGCGCCATCATGGCCTTTCCCCTGGCCATCCTAGCGACGCGGGGGCTGCTCGGCGCGGGCGGGGAGAGCACGGGATGGCGATATGGCCTGGGCGGCCGCGTCCTCTACGTGGGAGCGCGCACCATCCTCAGCTTTTGGCGCGCCATGCCCGCGCTCATCTGGGCGCTGTTCTTCATCGCCATCGTGGGGTTGGGGGCCTTCCCAGCCGTGCTAGCGCTCTCCATCCACAGCGCGGGCCTGCTGGGCAAGCTCTATGCCGAGGTGATGGAGGCGGTCGACCAGCGCCCGATCGAGGCGTTGCGCGCCACGGGAGCCGGGCGTCTGCAAGTGCTCTGCTACGCCGTCATCCCGCAGTCGTGGTCGGGCTTCGTCTCGCTGACGCTCTATCAGAGCGAGTGCAACATCCGCGACTCCACGATCGTCGGGGTCGTCGGCGCGGTCGGCATCGGCTACTCGCTGTACGAGAACGTGCAGCAGTTCAACTATCACGAGGTCTCGACGCTCATCGCCGTGACCTTCCTGATGGTCGTGGTCGTCGACAACCTCAGCGCGCTGTTGCGGCGCGGTCTGGTAGGGTAGAGTCATGGAAGACGACGGAACTGATACCTCCCATGGCCTGCGCCGCTGGCGCCGCACCGGCTCACGCGAAGTGTATCGCAGCCCTTGGGTGGGGGTGCGCGAGGACAGCATCGTGTTCCCGAACGGGCAGGAGAGCACCTACAGCGTGTTCGAGTTGGGCTGCTGCGTCGGCGTCCTACCCCTGCGCGACGACGGCCGCGTCGCGCTGGTGCGGCAGTACCGCTATATCGGGGATACATTCCCGTGGGAGATGCCCACCGGCAACATCGCCGCCGACGAATCGCCCGAGGATGCCGCCAATCGCGAACTGGTGGAGGAGGCCGGGTATCGCGCGGGGCGTCTGGAGCCCCTGGGCCACGTCCGCACGAGCAAGGCGCACTGCGATGAGATCGCCTACCTGTACGCGGGGAGCGCGCTCACGCCGGCCCTGGCCGCGCCTGACGAGACCGAGGAGATAGAGCGGGGCCTCTTCCTCTTCGACGAGGTGCTGGAGATGGTGCGCGACGGGCGCATCGTGGACAGTATGACCATCATCGCGGTCCTGCGCGTTGCCCTGGGACGATAGCGGCGTGACCGCGATACGAAGGACGATATCGATCAACGCACGATACTGGCATAGAACGACAAACAAAGGAGGCTATCCATGGACGAGCCAATCAGGCTGACGAGTCTCGCGCGCTGCGCCGGTTGAGCCAGCAAGGTCAGCCCGACTGACCTGGCGTACGTGCTACGCTACTTACCCGCGCCAAGCGATCCCAACCTGCTCGTCGGCACGAACACGGCCGATGACGCGGGCGTGTACCGCCTGTCCGCCGATACGGCGCTCGTGCAAACGGTCGACTTCTTCACGCCCGTCGTCGATGAGCCATATTGGTTCGGCGCCATCGCCGCGGCCAACGCCCTCTCCGACGTGTACGCCATGGGCGGGCGTCCCCTCACCGCGCTCAACATCGCGGGCTTCCCTGTCGGCACGCTCCCGCTCGACGCGCTGGCCGAGATCCTGCGCGGCGGGGGCGACAAGGCGCGCGAAGCGGGTGTGACCATCGTCGGCGGGCACACCGTGGACGCCACCGAGCCCACGTATGGGCTCTCCGTGACCGGACTCGTGCATCCCGACAGAATCTTCACGAACGCCGGCGCGCGGGATGGTGACCTGCTCGTGCTCACCAAGCCGCTCGGCTCGGGCATCGCCACCACGGCGATCAAGGGGGGCAAGGCGTCCGCTAGCCTCAAAGACGAGGCCATCGCCCTGATGGCCACGCTCAACCGCGACGCGGCGGAGGCGATGGTCGAGGTCGGGGCGCACGCCGCCACGGACATCACGGGGTTTGGGCTGCTCGGCCACCTCGCCGAGATGGCCGCGGGCAGCGCGCTGGCGGCCACGGTGTCGGCGCGGGCGGTCCCCGTTCTATCGGGTGTCGTAGAACTGGCGGAGCAGGGCGTCGTGCCGGGCGGCACACGGCGCAATCTAGAGTCGCTGAGTGACCAGCTCGTCTTCGACCCTGCCGTGCCCGAGGCCCTGCGCCTCGTGCTGGGCGACGCGCAGACGAGCGGCGGCCTGCTCATCGCCATCGACCCTGAGGGATGCCCCGCCTTGCTCGATGGCTTGCGGCAGCGCGGCGCGACGGGGGCCGTGATCGGCCGGCTGTCCCAGGGAGTGGAGGGGTCGATTACCGTCGAGTTCTAAGGCGCCACTACTCCCGGTTGTCCGCCCATCGTCCCTGTCGCGCCAACCCACGTCGCGCCGCCCTACGCGATCCCCGCCGCGCCTATGACAAGGGCCGGCAGGTCGACCCGGCCGTCATGCTCGTACGCGCGCAGCCGCGTGGTGATCGCGGCGGCGATCCTGTCCCGCTCGGCCGGCGTCAGCGACGCGAGCAGCGCCGTGGCGGACGCAGACATCTCGTGGCGGCCCCGCCAGGCGTCGTCGACCGAGCCGGGCCAACTGAGGGTCACATAGCGCGCGCCCTCCTCGACGTCCTTGAATCCCGCGGCGATGAGGGCGCGACTCAAGGACCCAGCCTCGGCGAATGTGAAGGGGCTGGGACCGCGCGGCGGCGTGGGCGCCGGGGCGGGATAGGGCGTCAGGACCTCGTCGACAAGGGTGAAGTACGGATTCTGATCGCGCGGTCCCCAGACGACAAAGGCGGCGCGGCCACCCTGTTTGAGGACGCGCTGGATCTCCGCGAGCGCCTGCCGATAGTCGGGCACATGGGCGATTCCGAAGCGGCAGGTGACCACGTCGAACGAGGATGACGCGAATGGGAGACGTTGGGCGTCGGCGACCGCGAAGGATATGTTCATCAACCCGTGCGCCACGCCCCGCTCTTGGGCCGCGGCGATCATCGCGGGCGCGATGTCGGTGGCCACGACGTGTCCACGCGGCCCCACGATGTGTGCGAGGGTCAACGCGGGTTCGCCCGGCCCGCTAGCGAGATCAAGCACATGTGCGCCCGCCGCGACGCGCCCTAGCGCCACGATCAGCGTCGTCGCCGCGCGTGTCTGTGTCGCCCATGGCACAGCCCAACGACGCCAGGCTGCCGCGCGCTCCGTCCACTCGTGGTTGGTGGCGCTGTCGGTAGGCCAGTCGTCGGATAAATAAGTGGTCATCGTTATCCTTGCACGAGTGACAGTGTGAAGCACTGCCTACGTTGTTTAACTAACGCGTGTACGGTGTCTCCTGCCGAGGACGGCCGCGTAAGACCGATGGACGTATCGCCCGTGCATGATTTGGACTCAACACGCGCGAGTTATGCGCTGCCATGGCTACTTGCCTCGTCCATGTGTTGGAGAACGGCTGAAGACGGCACCGCGTGTAATATACACGCTGCGCATCGCTGACGGCCGTATCTTGCCGTCGTCAGGGTAGCGCGCAGCCCACTCCAACGCCACTGTATGTCAGCCGTCTACGCATATCTATACATTGAGGCGCATAATCATCTGTTGGCGTGAGTGGTCAACGGATCGTCATAACGGCGGCGAGTCAGTTCGGACAGGTGCGATGATGTTGCTCACCCAACTGTCGCTGTCCCCTGTGCTGATGAGTTGGCGAACGCCTGCTGATCCATTCATGGTGCGCCTTCACGGCAGGTCATGAAAGGGTTGCGCCGAAGGGTAACGCTTGCCCTGTATGATTACGCCACGCATCGCGGCAACACGGACGGCAACGACGGCCTTTACGCGTGGCGTGAGGCGACCCTTGTGGTGGAGCGGGGTGCGCCGGCGCGCGCATGAACTTACAAGACCATGCATAGCCTTACAGTCGACCAAGAGCGCGCGGCGTTGCGATCGGGCGCGTCTGTCGCCCGTCTTCCGTAATTAGTTAGCGATGCTATGCGCATGCTGGACGCCGATCACTTGAATGATGCTTATGTTAATGAAGTGCTACGACACCTGTCCTCATTTGTGGGAACTGCAGATGAGGGTGGTAGGAGTGATTGAGCGCGGACGTACGTATCGGCCAGCACTCCTCCCGCACGGCCACCACCGCGACCTGCCGCCGAGCAACTGCGGGGCGCCCCTCACCGTCCATAGCGAGACGGTCCACCACCGCTGGGTCGATTGGCAGACTGACCGTTACGTGCCGCGCGACGGGCGCGTGGATGATATCATCGGTTACCTCCGGCGCAGGTGCTGCCCTGCACATCATCGCACGATCGGGCCGACCGGGCCGTGTGCGCTGAGGTCAGCGTGTCGGGGTGTACGAGGACGAGCCACACGACCTGCAGGGGGACACGACCGCTGGCGCGGAGTGACGCTGCTGACCGCTACCACCCACCGTGGGCGGATCGTGCGGCCCCGGCCCTGACGAGCGGGATCTCGGCTGTTACATCCCTGGTACAGCGGGGACCCGCAGCGTCGGATCGTTCCAGCGGCTATAGCTCGCTGTACTCTTGACCGCAAACGGTGGCTGTCCCTGGACCAGGGCTTCTGAACCGACCGCGTCGACCTCCACGGGCAGCGTCGTCGTGGCGTTCAGGTACCACAGGCCGTGTACCGTGAGGGTGACCCCGGAGGCTATGCTCTCCGTGAAGGTGTAGACCGCGCAGGGCTGGCCCCCGATGGTCCGGCGGCCGCCCGTCGGCGTCATCACGACACGTATACCAGCCTCTTGCAGCGCCTTCGCCGGATCAGCGTTGGTCAGGGCGGCAAACGCTGACGGGGGGTAGTGGCAGTTCCAGGCGCCGGTGCGGCTCTGGCGCGTACACCCGCGGGTTCCAGACATGACCGTCTCCGACGTGCTCACGGCGCCCTTGGCCGGTGTGGTCACCATCAGCACATACACCTGCGTCGTCGTGCCATGATGCACCCGGATCATCTCCATGTGCGTCCTGGCTACACCGCCCCTCGGCGTCCCGCCTCCCGAGATCGTGCTGTCAACGACTATGCGGTAGGCGGTCGCCGCGCTCATCGCCGTGAGCATGCGCGCGACGATCGGCTGGAGCGCCATCCCCTGCGCGGAGGCCAACCCTGACCCCGTCAGCAGGGTCAGGGCCACGACAGCCGAGGCCAATGATCGTGAGACACGCTGGGTCATCTGTCCGCTCCTTTCTACTCCGCGGTTCTTGTCGTGCCCGTACCAGCCGTGTTTCCGCCACCAGGCTCGGAGGCTGGTGATTGATTAGTTGGACAACGCCATGGGATCGCCGACGGTGAGATAGCACGACGGGGCTGTTTTCTCGCCGATAGTCAGCTTGATGAGGCTGGCGTGGCCAAAGGGCACCACGATTTTGGTCCCGACCTGGCCGTAGGTCTTGGTGAGATCCTTCACCTGTTTGCCGTCGACGGTCAGGAGCAACTCGCAGGCGTCGCCCGCTGTGCCACTGTCAGGGACACCTGCCACGAACGAGAGGGCGACGTAGCCGGGGAACTTATGCGTGACGTAGGACATGGTCGCGCCGTGGGTGTGCAGGAGGATGGCATGGGTGAAGCGCACGCCCGAGACCGTGCCATCGGGTGTGCCCGTCGCATTGTCGGCCTCAAGCGTGTCGCTGAAGTCCTGCAGCGTCAGGGCGCGCGGACCCGCGGCCCGCGCGGGTCGCGCCGCGCCAAGCAGAGTCGCACTAGCCAGCGCGAGCGCCGCGATGATGCGGAGCGAGGTCATGGGCGTGATGGTCGTGATCATGGTCGAGTCCTTTGTGTTCGGTGTGTCTTGGGTCGCCGCGTCACTGGGTCACCTGCCCGGTCCAGGGCGGGTGGTGATCGGTGCGGGACGGTCTGTGTTGTCCTCGTGTTGTCCTCGTATTGCCCTCGTATTGCCCTCGTATTGCCCTGTGGTGTTCTACGTTCTCATGTGAGGTCCGACCGTGGCGCTAGCCGAGGGGGGTGGGTCCGCTGCCTCCGGCGGGCGTGTCGGCGTCAAGCAACGCGCGCAGGTGGGCCAGCAGCGCGTCGAGGTCGGTGAATTGCAGGCGGCGGCCGTCCTGCAACCCCTCCAATCGGGCCGACCAGCGGTGACGATCAGGCCGGTTGCCACGCCAGACCCGTAGCAGATAGGACCGATAGTGCAGCATGCCGTGCCTCCCTCCCCTCGCGTTTCACCCGTCCGCCGGCTGTCCGATGGGGCGGCGCGCGCTCCGCGTGACCGGACTACTGCTACTGTACGCGACGCCTCTTCCGTTTCGTATCGCGCAGCAGGCGGCTCTTTGCCGCCTGTGAGGCTGCCGCGTGCTACACAAGGGGGCAGCACCCTTGTGTGACAACGACGGCGTCGCCGTGGTAGGCTGATGGAAACCGTGGCGCCGCCGAGGAGGCGTTTATGCCGCCTGGACTCCCGCCCGCCACTGCCCATGTGAGCTACAGCCGCCAGTACCGGCGCTGCGGCAAGGCGGATTGCGCGCGGTGCGCTTCTGGTGGCCCCGGCCACGGGCCCTACTGGTACGCCTACTGGCGGGAGGGCGGCCGGATGCGCTCGCGTTACCTCGGAAAGGATGCGCCAGCGGAACTCTCCTCGGTCCCCGCACCGCCGGAGGAGCGGGTCCCCCATCTCACGGCCACTGGTCCCCCGGTCCGCGCGCTGGCGAGCGCCCCAGCCCCCCTGCGGGTGCGAACGCTGGGCGCCTTTGTGGTGTGGCAGGGCGACCAACGTATCCCCGCCACGCGCTGGACCCGGCGTGACGTGCGGGCTCTCTTCACGCTGCTGCTCGGCGCGCCCGGCTATCGCCTGCACCGCGAACAGGCGTGCGACGCGCTCTGGCCGGAGGTGGACCCCGCCGCCGCAGCCCGGCGCCTGCACGCCACCTTGCACCTGCTGCGCGCCGCGCTGGATGTGGCGGGCGCGCCGCGCAGCCATGTACGGCTCATCGACAACGTGCTGGCGCTCGAACTGGACGCCGTGGTGCAGCCCGCGACAGCGTGGCTCGACGCCGCCGTGTTCGACCAGGCGGCAGCGGTGGCGTTGGCTGGCCGGGACCCCACGGCCTGTCGGGCGGCGCTGGAGCATTACGGCGGGGACTGCCTGCCCGACGAGCCGTATGCCGAGTGGGTCGTGAGGCGGCGGGAGGCGTTACACGCGCGGCGCCAGGCGCTGTTGTTGCACCTGGCCCGCCTGAGTGGGGCCGTGGGCGACCTGGAGGAGGCTGAACAGTGTCTGCGGGCGGTGCTGGCGAGCGATGCGTGCCACGAGGACACGGCGGCGACGCTGATGGGCTTGTTGGCCGCGGCAGGCCAACGCAGTGCGGCGCTGCGGGTCTACCAGGCGCTGGCCACCGCCCTGGAAACGGACCTGGAGCTGGCGCCGGGCGACGCGATCGAGGCGCTGCGCGCGCGGCTGTTGGCGCAGGAGGCGGCGCCCCGCGCGGCCGACCGCGTCCCGTCGGCGTCACACCGAACCGAGCCGACCAACCTACCAGTGGCGGCGACGCGTTTCGTGGGACGGCTGTGGGAGCAACGCGAGGTCGCCGAGGTGCTCTCCACCACACGGCTGCTCACCTTGACGGGACCCGGAGGGTGTGGCAAGACCCGATTGGCGCTGGAGGTGGCGGGAGCGGCCGGCGGCGCGTATCCCGATGGCATCTGGCTGGTCGAGCTCGCTGGGCTGGGCGACGCAACGCTGGTCGCGCGGGCCGTCGCCGACGCGCTGGGGGTCCGGGAGCGGCCGGGGCAGGATCTATCGGCCACTGTGTGCGACTTCTTGGAGCCGCGCCAGGTCGTGCTGGTGCTGGATACCTGCGAGCACCTGCGGGACGGCTGCGGCGCGTTGGCGGCGCTCCTACTGCAGAGGTGCGCCGGCGTGCGCCTCCTGGCCACCAGCCGGCACGTCCTGGGCATCGCGGGCGAAACCGTCTGGCGCGTGGCTGGCCTGGCCGTGCCCGATGCGGGGGTGGCGGCCGACCCGGCCGACCCGGCGGACCTGCTGCGGTTCGACGCGGTGCGCTTGCTGGTGGAGCGCGGGCAGGCAGTCCGGCCCACCTTTGTTCTGACGGAGCGCAACGCGCCGGCCGTACTGCGGATCTGCCGGCGGCTCGATGGCCTGCCGTTGGCCCTTGAATTGGCGGCGGCGCGGCTGAGGCATCTGAGGGTGGAGGACGTGGCGGCGCGGCTGGATGACCGCTTCGCGCTGCTGACCGGGGGCAGCCAGACGTCGTTACCGCGGCAGCAGACGTTGCGGGCGACGATGGAGTGGAGCTATGGGCTGCTGACCGTGGCGGAACAGGCGGTGTTGCGGCGCCTCGCCGTGTTCGCGGGGGAATGCACGCTGGAGGCGGCCGCGGCCGTGTGCGTCGGCGCGGGGGTGGACGATGCGGGGGATGTGGGGGTGGTGGACCTGCTCGCCCGCTTGATCGACAAGTCGCTGCTGGCGCTGGAGGAGCGGGATGACATGGGGCGCTACCGCCTCCTGGAGACGGTACGGCAGTACGGGCGGGAACAGTTGGAGGCCGCGGGGGAGGCTGCGGAGGCCCGAGAGCGCCACCTCGACTGGTCCCTGACCCTGGCCGAAGCGGCGGAGCAGGCGTTAACGGGACCGGACCAGGTGCAATGGCTCACGCGGCTGGAGGGAGACCACGACAACCTGCGCGCGGCTCTCACCTGGACGCGGGAGACGGGCCAGCACGCGCGCGGGCTGCGCCTGGCGGCGGCGCTCTGGCGCTTCTGGTACACCCGTGGCTATCTGAGCGAAGGACGGCAGTGGCTGGACGCGTTGCTGACCCTCACCCGACAGAACGGCGATGTGGGAGCCGCCACCGTGCGCGCGACGGCGCTGAATGCCGCAGGCGTATTGGCGCGCGGCCAGGGGGACTATGCGCCCGCGGTCGCGCTCTCGACGGCCAGCCTGCAGTTGTGCCGCGACGAAGGCAACACACAGGGGAGCGCCAATGCGCTCGCCAACCTGGGTAATGTGGCCTGCGATCAGGGCGGGTACGAGCAGGCGATCGTGCTGTTCGAGGAGAGCCTGGCCTTACGCCGGGACAGCGCGGATGCGTGGGGCACGGCCAACGCGCTCAATGCCCTGGGCATCATCGCTCTGGACCAGGGGGACTATGAGCGCGCCGAGGCCCTGCTCTCGGACAGCCTGGCGCTCAAGCGCGCGTGCGGCGATACCCAGGGCATCGCGACGGCGCTCACGAATCTGGGTTGGGTGGCCCTGGAAGTGGGCGACGACCCGCATGCGGTGGTCTTGCTGGAGGAAAGCCTGACGCTCAAGCAGGAACTCGGCGATCCCTGGTCCCTGGCGATCTCCGTCATGAATCTAGCCCATGTGGCGCGCAAGCAACGTGCGTGGGAACAGGCGATCACCCTCTACAGGCGGAGCCTCGCGTTGTATTGGGGGGTGGGCCACAAAGTGGGGGTGGCTATGGCCCTGGAGTACCTGGCCGGGTGCATCTGCATGCGGGGACAACCGCGACGAGCGGGACGGTTGCTCGGCGCGGCCGCGACCCTACGGACCGCCATCGGCGTCCCCATCCTCCTCCCCGATCGCGCCGACCATGAGCGGGCGATGGCGGTGACACGCGGGGCGCTGGGGAACGACGCCTTTGCGGCGGCGTGGACCGGTGGACAGGCCCTCGCGCTGGAGCGCGTCATGGCCGAGGCGCTCGCCGACACCGCGGAACCGGCCACAGCCCCCATCCCACCGTGCTCGTAGGCTCGTCGTGCTGATGCGCTAGCTCCCTCTCCGCGCGTCGCCCCGTATGGGCGGCAGCTCCCCACCATGGCCACTCCGCCGTCGCCGATGCGCGCTATGCGCGCCCACTACGCGCCGAAACGGTTCGCCGACACGCCCTGTCCGCCGTCCTCGCCGCGGCTCTCGCCGGGTGGCGGGTGCGACAGCGTCCTGCATGCTTATGCAATCCTTGCGCTAGCGACGAGGCGCCTGTGTGGCAGCGTTACCGACAGCCCAGGTCACTCACCACGGATCGCCGATGTTGGCCTTGCACCTAATGCACGTAATCCTTGGGCTCGTGCGTTACCAGGAGCCGCGCGTCGGGCGCGCGGCCCTCACGGTGTCGTCGCCGGTGGGGTCGCGCGCTTGGCGGCTTGCAGGCGCTTGGTGGTGGCACCGGTGGCGTAGACGGCGATGCCGTCCACGCGCGGGTCGAGGGCGGCGTAGCCCTCGATGATAGCCGCGTCCTCCGCGTCGGCGGCGAGGGCCTCAGCGACCTTCATCCACGGCTTGCGGGCAACGAAGACGGTGTAGTGGGTGCCGGCGGGCGGCGCGGGCAGGCCCTTGGGCAGGTCCGGCACCTTCTCGTTTGTGAGGGCGACGACGACGGCCTGGCCCTGCTCGACAGCCGTGCCGGGCCGGCCAATGACGGTGATCTTCACGGCGGTAGCCCTCCCTGGTTTGTCCTGCTGTAGCTGCTGTGTCAGCGCGCGATAGGTGTCGTCCGTCCACACGAGCGGCGCGGGGGCCGCGGGGGCGGGCGATGCGGGCG
>JAABUH010003476.1_pt1 | contig 13482 bp, 19 predicted proteins | sample 5559121 | NCBI WGS metagenome assembly JAABUH01 (sample SAMN10711871, study PRJNA513364) | rock metagenome | isolation source: Antarctica rocks | place: Antarctica: Victoria Land, Battleship Promontory nord | collected 2015-12-28 | reverse complement strand
CGCGCTGCGGGCCCAGGTCCGCCGAAAGGAGGAGAAGCAGCGCGAGATCAAGACGCGGCGCCTGATGACCGTCAAGGAGGCGCGCGCACCCCGGCAGCTCGCTGGGCAGCTGCTCCTGATCATTGAAGCGCGCATGGCATGCATGCATGCGCCGTACGGGCGGCCTTCGACGACTGTGAAGGCTGGGGTTCCGGGTGACGGGGTTCGGGTTTACTGTCTCCTTGTCACAGGCTCATGTCAGCATATCTGTGATGGTTGTAGCAAGGCTGCTATGGCGTTAGACGCTGCTATAGCGTGCAAAGCAGCAGATGCATGTAGGCACTGCTGCTGGGTGGGCATGGCAGCAGGGCGTCGGCCGCCTCTGAAGATCCTGCTGCTGGCCTGCAGCTGCGCATGAGCGCTTCCATCGCGGAAAACGACCTGAACAACAAGCTGCGGATGGCGCGCGGGTTCATAGGGAAGGGTCATCGCGTGAGGTTCACAATGCAGGTCCGCTGATGGCACTGCGCCCGCCCGGCTCAGTTGCTGCACCAGGGCCTGGTGCATGCGAGCTTGCGCAGCAGATGCCCAAAGTCTGTTGGTGCTGGACATGTTGGTACTCCTCAACCGACCCATTTTGCAGTAGAATACCTCATGCCGAGTAGAATACCTCATGCCGTGCAGCTTTCGTGCTGGCTGAGTGAGCATGCGGCCCATGGTGTTGGAGCAGGGTGCGCAGAATGGGTGGAAAACAGGCTGGGCAGAGGAGTATGGGACAGGGCTCGCGGCTCAAGCTATTACCGCAGTGCATATCAGCATGGGGAGCGTGTTTGCCGCACGCCTCAGTGTCAGTGTCGAGCGGCACGTCTCGGCGTCCAGGCGCGGCTGGCATGCAGGTGTCCAAGGCCCAGGACGACGCCTGCGAGGCCAAGATGGCCAAGCTGCGCGGCGCGGCTGCCGAGTTTGCGGTCCTCGTGGAGCCCGCACAGCACGAGCGGAAAAAGCCGCGCAACCAGCTGGACCTGTTCCTGGCGCCGCCGGGTGTGGCAGGGGCGGCGGCGCTCGCGGCGCCGCCGCGGCTGGCTGAGACCGAGGACGAGGACTCTGATGAGGAAGCAGACACGTCTGAGGTTGAGGACGACTAGCGCAGCCGCTGGTAGAAAGGCCAGCAGGGCTGTATCTATTGATGCCTGGACTGTTCTCTGCATCTGCAGGCTCCTCAATTAGTCACCTTCCCGCGCTGCACATCACTTCAGCGGCAAAGCGCGCGTGCTGTGAAGGCAACCCTCGCGCCACATGAGAAGATGGGGAATTCTGAAGAGCACATGTGGTGTCAGCCCGCATGTGGTGTCAGCCAAAGCACAGATCCTCCACACCAGGGGTGCTTGCTCCAAGGCGGAGAGAGTGCGAAACTCTCATCCGCTGGCACCAGCCATTGCATGGCGTCTGTGCTAAAGCCTGTTCAAGCTCCTTGGAGGAGCAACCCCGGTTTGTGCTCGCCTGCATACTACATTTGCAATTGCGGTTCTGTCTGATCTGCACGCCTCCTTTATTAGCTGAGTGACAGAAGGAGTTGAGCCACCTGCTCGGTTGGTTGGTGCAAAACAGGGGCCCTGGGAGCCTGGCCACGCCCAGCATGTCCGCTGCGAAGGCGAGCGGCCATCTACCGCAGCTGAGAGCGTACATAAACTCTCCGACCGGCCCAAAGACAACCCACTTCTGGGGCCCCGTGGCCAACTGGGGCTTTGTAGTGGCGGTGCGCGGCGCTCCATCGCTCCAGCCGTTTCACTCACCACACCCACTGGAGTTCGTGACACCTCGACTGCTCTGCGGCAGGGCCTGGCAGACACGAAGAAGCCCCCGGAGATGATCTCGCCGAATATGACCACAGCAATGTGCATATACTCGGCGCTGTTCATGCGGTTTGCGCTCGCCATCCAGCCGCGCAACCTGCTGCTCTTTGCGTGCCACGTCTGCAACGAGGGCGTGCAGCTGAACCAGCTGCGGCGGTGGTACACGTGGCACTCGAGTCAACCGGCAGCCCCAGCACTGCCGGTGCGCTGTGCACTCGCGCGCAAGTGGGTGTTGATTCTTACATTGGTGCCGGAACGCAACTCTGGCTCTGCCCACAGCTGTCTACAGTCACATCACTTCAGCAAACCGCTACAAAATAACTGAAGAAAGTGGCTTGGCAACGCAGGTCGCAACTGCTTGAGCGGCACCAACAAGCGCGGCTGCGAGGCAAAAAAGGAAGTCTGGTTCCCCGCGTGTGCGCAGTCTATACATGCAAGGCACATCAGGCTATATAGTACAATGTGGTGGTACATCACGCGCGCTGGGTACATAGTGGCGCGCTGGTGCCATGCCCGGCGCTTGCGCCCAGGCAGTGCTAGGCTGCCCCAGACGTGTACAGTTTGTTGTCGGCGATGTAGGTCATCACGGCGTCCGGTGTCAGATACCTGATGGGGCAGCCCTACATGCGGAGCGCCTCACCGTTAGCAGAGCCCTACAGCAAATGATGCATTGAATGAAAGAGATCTCGCAATACTTGCAATACTTGCCCAGCTGCGAAAGCGCGTCACTGAGGCTGCTCGCTGAGCGAGCAAACCATCCACGCGTGAGCTACACAGGAAGGAAAATGATGTAAGCAATGCAGCACCACCACCGCTCTTTGAACATTGCATGCTTTCTTCAGGCTATGGGTGACTGCGAATCTGGAGGCCGTGAGCAGCCGTGTGGAGCTGGTAATGAAGCACATGCGCAGCACCCCAGACACAGCGGGCCACCATCCCAGTGCCACAGTAACAAGCTCGTTGCGCATGTTTAAAGCTGACATGCTGAGGGCGGGCGCGGGCGCACCTGCGCGACCAGAGCGCGCAGAGCAGAGCTGCTCAGTGTGCTGGGGAGGGGGTCGGTGACGATCGTGACATGCTCGCGCAGCTCAAACAGGAGCGTGCCCTCCGCGCCCAGGAGCGCCTGCACGTCCGTGCCCTCCCTGCGCAGCCGCACGCCGAACCTTACCACACCACAGACAGCTCTTGACGCCGAGGCGTCTGTCCGTTGACATCGTCGTGCCTCACAAGCTATTTGTGAATTGCGGTACCCTTTCATGCAGTGACACTGCTCTGCCACTGCTCTGCCAACGCATCCGGGCGCTGTGCATAGCCCCTGAATGACCAGGCGGAGCAGGGCTCGGCGCCCCAGCTTCACTCAGAGACGGAGCGCCCCAACAAACTTGGCAAACAGGTGGATGCGCTCAGCAGCAAGAGCGCCGCCTCCGCTTGCCCCCGGCCTCGCAGCGCACGCGACACGCGCAGCGCGCGCCGCCGGCAGCACCGCGCCGGATCCGGGCGCGCGCCTGACGACGCACACGACGCCGTGGTCGCGCAGGATACTGCGCAGGTGGTCTTCGCGCCACACGCCCGGCGCAGCGAACGAGGCCACTACGTCCGCGCCGCACAGCAGCACGCTGCGCACGGGCTCCTCGGCGACCGCAGGCTCGGGCACCGCGCCGCCCGCGGCCCGGCCGCCGCCCGCGCCCTCAGCCCCGGCCTGGCCGCCGGCGGCGGCAGGGGCGCCTGCAGCCGAGCGCACCGCAAAGAGCTGCCGCAGCCGGCTCTGCACCCGCTCCAGGACCCAGAGGCTGCGCTGGTAGCCGGGCTGCGCGGCCTCCCACCTGGTGGGACAGCAGGGTCAGGGTCAGGTCCTCAGCCTGCAGGCTGAGTCCTGCAGCTTCCCTCCCGACTCGGCACTGCCCGTCGCGGCCAGCAAAACAGCCCAGCGGCAAAGACACGTGGCGATACACAAGCGACCAAGGCACAGAGGCGTACATGGCACGCTTGTTGTTTGAGCGGGGAGCGCGCCTGTCCACCATGACTGCCGGCGCGGCGTCGGCGGCGAGCTCGCACATGCGCAGCCGGTGCGCGGCGGGCAGCAGGCCGGGCTTGCCATAGCCGTCGTTGACAGGCGACAGGTACCCTCCCAGCACGTCGTAGCCGGCCTGCAGTGGCAGGGACAGGTCAGCCTGCATGCTTGCATGGTCAGCGCTGCGTGCTGGAACAGTGTCATCGAGAGAGTCAGCGGACTCCACCTGGGCCAGGGCATGCTCCGCCAGGTCGAACATCCGCAGGTGCGCCACAGTGGGCGGGTTGAAGCTGCCGCAGGCCACGAGCACGACCAGCCGGCGGCGCGCATCCCTGGCATCCTTGCAGCCGCGCAGCTTGTCCGTGGGCAGCGGCACGTCGATCGCCGCCGGTGGCTGCTCGCGGCTAAAGAAAACGAGCGCACGCTGCCACATCGAGGACTGTGCGGGGGTCGCGCTCATCGCGGAGGTGGAGCAGGTTGCAAGCCGCAGCGCAACAAGCGCTCACAAGCGCAAGATCAGCAGTACTCAGCGGTATGTCTGTGGACGTGTCAACATCATCAGGCGCATTGCCTTGTGATCGGGATGAATGCCAGACACCCTAGTGCTAGCAAGTCCAGCAGAAGTTACACCTGGGAGCCCGAGCGCAACATTGCTTGCGCCTCAACCGCCTGTTACACATTGCGCAGCATGAAAGCGAGCGCTGTCGCCATGCAGATCTGTTCTGAGACAAGCTACTCGAATGAGGAGCTACGGGCAGAGATAAACCGCCTGAAGCTGGCAGTCCAGCGTGCCTCTTCACCGCCTGGAACTCCTGATGACGAGGGCGCACCGGCGCCCAGTCCAGGGCGCGTTTTGCACTTGCTCAAGCACTTGCAGTGGACGGTTCTCCATACTGCAGGTCGCAGACAAGCTTGCTTACCGCAGGTTTGAGGAGTTCGATGTCAATGCAAGCAACGACGACCTCCCAATGCGACAGCAGCAGGTCCTGGACTTTACCAACGGCGACAGATACGAGGTACGTAGCAGCACCTTCTGGAAACAGTGGTGCAAGCAGCACAGTGCTGAAGCAAGCCCAAGCGCAGGGGGACACGCTGGGCAGCATGCGCCATGGCTGGGGCAAGCACACCTGCACAAACGGCGACTCCTACGCCGGCCGCTGGCGCCTCGGCAAGCGCCACGGCCGCGGCCGCGCCGTGTTCGCGCGCGGCGCCGAGTACGAGGGCCAGTGGCGCGACGACAAGGCCGAAGGGTGCGCCCCGCTCGCTCGCACGCCGAGCAAGTGAAGGGCTGCTGGAGCCCACCCTCGGCGTCCCGTCAAGGTACGAACGTGCTCCGTCAGCCCGCAACCAGCACGTGCAGCGGCATCTGCCACGCAGTCAGCTCGCACTGTCGCCCGCGCTGAACAGCTTCGGCCGCATCAGCTGCATGTCGCTGTCTAAGTCTGGTCACCGCTACAGCCGTCCACACCGCCGGCGTGCGGCAGGCAGGGCTGCGCGCGCTACGAGAACGGCGGCCTGTACGAGGGCGTTTTCAGCGCGGACGCCCGCAGCGGCTGGGGCGTGCACCGCTTCCCCGACAACAGCCGCTACGAGGGCGAGTGGGCGCGCGACCGCATGCACGGCGCGCACCCCGCTCGCCGCTTGCGCTCCCTGCTGCTGCGCCGTGTGGCATACGCCTAGGCTCGTGTTGCCACGTTCCGCATCGTGTACATGCAGACGTGCACGACTTAACAAGACATGCAGACAGCCCTGAGCTGCTGTGACATGCGTGATGCACCCATCCAGAACGCGCAAGTCTGTCAGGCGAGCGGCCCCGCGCAGCGCTCTGGCACCGCAGAAGGCGCCCGGCAACAGGCCGCGCGCCGCATGCGCAGGCAAGGGGCGGCTGACAGGCGCAGACGGCGGCTACTACGAGGGCGCCTGGGAGGCGGGCGAGCGCACGCGCGGCCGCGAGGTGTCCGCCGACGCCGCCTGCGTCTACGACGGCGAGTGGCGCTCGGGGCAGCGGCACGGCCAGGGCGTGCTGCACCAGGCCGGCCTCTCCACCTACACAGGCGCGGATGGCGGCCGCCTGCACGGCAGCGCACGCTGGCAGCGCCAGATGACATTGGCCCCCTTGCCAGTGAGTTATAACGGAGGGGGCTCTCCATGCGCAGGCGCATGGGAGGCGGGGATGCAGCATGGCCAGGGGCGCTGCGCGTGGGCGGACGGCTCTGAATACGAGGGCGCCTGGGCGGAGGGCGCGCGCTGCGGGGCGGGGCGCTTCGCCACGGCCGGCGGCCACGTGCACATGGGCTCGTGGCAGGGCGACGCGCCGCACGGGCTGGGCTTCTGCCGCACCGCGGCCGGCGACCGCTACCGGGGCGGCTGGGCGGCGGGGCAGCGCAGCGGCGTGGGCGCGTGCGCCTACGCCAGCGGCGACCGCTACGAGGGCGCCTGGGCGGCCGATGCGCGCTGCGGCAAGGGCACGTGCCTGTACGCGAGCGGCGATGCGTACCAGGGTGCGCGCATGCGGTGGCACCATGGTCAGGCACGTGCACCTGCCTTTTGGCATCACAGGCAGAGGCCTGGATGAGGAGCACAACGCTGAAGCACGTCCGCACAGCAAAAATATGCTGGCCCGCCCGGATTGGATGGACATCACCAGCTCACATGCTCACAGCATGTCACTTGGTACACATGTGCATGATGCCGCTTGCAACATCCGGCGGCGCGCATGCTGGGCGCGCCGCCAGCAGGCGCTGGGGCCCGCAGGCGACTGGGCGGGCAACAAGCGGCACGGCCACGGCGCCTGCCGCTTCGCGGACGGCACCGTGTTCCGCGGCGAGTGGGAGGCCGACGCGTGGGTGCAGTCGCTGGCCGAGCCGCGCCTGTGCCGCCTGGCGGGGCTGGGCCTCTCGCGCGCGCTCGCCGGCCAGCCGGCCACGTTCCTCATCGAGGCGCGCGCCGCCGGCAGGCCCGCTCGGTCTCAGCCGCTGTTCTGCAGCTGGGCTGCGCGCAGACGCGGGCGTCTTTTCATCGCGACAGTGCGGCATGCCGAGTCGAGCGTGAACTGCTCTGCATCTGGTGTGCATGTGCGGCCGTGGCCATGCCTGTTCCTGCCTGTTCCTGGACAGCCCGAGACCAGCGCTCCTGCCCGCTTCCAACGGCAGTGCGCGCCGTGCGCTAGCTTCTCTGGTGCCCATGGCTTGCACAGTCAAGTACGGACCTGTAGGTTCCAATGGTATCTTCAGATGCACAGCAAGGTAAGTCCATGTTTCTGTGCTCAAAGCATGTGTGCTCTTCCATTAATGAACGCACAAGCGCTTTGCGCTGCAGGCGCGCGACGAGGCGCGCAACCGCCGGCTCTGCGGCGGCGATGTCTTTATGGTGCGGCTTGGAGGGGCCCCGGAACGTTGCCGGCACAGTCGAGGACGGGGGCGATGGCGCCTATACGGCCACGTACTGCACCCAGGCCGCCGGCCAGTACACGCTGCACGTCACCAATGGTGCGTGCCTGGGGCACCCTGATATGCCGCACAACCCGTGAAAAACACTGCTCGCCGTATAGCACCAGCACAACACCACTGTAGCACAGGCCTTCTTATTTGCAGAGGGGTCCTGGAAACAAAGCGTCTTTCGTCTGTCCCCTCCCTCATAAGGTGTGGGTCAGCTCTATGAGCGGAGGCACAGCCTACCCCATACACACTGGTACTGAGTTGAAAAGCCGCATGCCTGACCGCGCCATGCACATGCTGCCTGTCTGAGGATGGCCATGCAGTGCGCTCGGCAGCCAGACGACCTGCGCGCGCATACCCGGTGCAGATGCGGGAGAGCCGGTTGCGGATTCGCCCTACCCCATGCGGGTGCTGCCCGGCCGCCCGGAGCCGGCGCGCTGCACGCTCGCGGGCGCCGGCCGGCGCGCGGCCGTGGCGGCGGCGCCCGCGGAGTTCTGGCTCGAGGCGCGGGACTGCTATGGCAATCGGTGCGCCTGCTGCTGTGTGCTTTGGGCCCAGGGGGCTTGCCGGCCCGGCAGCTGTCTGATGATGTCGCGGCGGGCGTCAGCCGGAAGCAGAGGCTCGGGCGTGTCGCATGCGTGCGCGCCCTGCGGAAGGCGCTTGCCTGGTTTGCCTGATTACCTGCATGCCTGGAGGTTTGCATCGCGTACTGCGAGGACCTGGGCGCGCGCACGAGAGGGCAGGCGCATGCATGCAGAGACGACGCCCGCCGGATGGTGGGCGCTGACCGTAAACCTAACCCTGCACAGATGGTGGGCGCCGCCCCGGCACGCGTGCGCTGCCGGCCGGCCTCAGCTGGGTCCTGAGCCCCCCCGCCCCCCCCCGCTGGCGCCAGGTGCCTGGACGCCGCGCTGGACGCCGCCGCGCCGCTGAGCGTGGCCCTCAGCAGCGGCGCGCACGCGTGCGAGGTCGCCGCGGCGCGCACGGGCGACGGGCGCTGGCTGTGCATGTACACGCCGCCCGCGGCAGGCTTCTACCGGCTGACGCTTGCGCTGCGCGGCGCGCCGGTCGGCGGCAGCCCCTTCTCCGTGCAGGCGGGCGTCCTCATACGCCCTGCGTAAGCTCATTTGCAGGACAGGAGATCAGGCTGGTGGCCGATGGCCTGTTCACACCTACACTGCCCGCCTCATACACAGGAGCGCGCGTGCACGAATGCATGATGGCTTGTCACCTGTTCCGACAGGTAGGTTGCCAGCGGGGCAGACATGTGCCCGGCGCCTGCTCCACCTCGCGCCCCAAGAAGCAACCCAGAGTCTGTTGGCATTTTTAAAACATTCAAACGACGCTGAACATGCTTGCAGGTGGCTGATGGCGCGCAATCAGACGCGCTCGCCGCGCAGCTGGCCGCCGCGGCGGCGCCGGTGCAGGACCGCCTGCGCGGCTGGGGCGAAGCCGCAGCGGAGCAGTTCCGCGCTGACGGCGCCGCTGACGGCTGGGACAGCGACGCGTCCGATGAGGAGACCGCCGAGCAGAAGTACATGCGGGCGCGGCCTGCGGCCCCCGCATCCCCCTGCAACAGCCCCTGCGCCGGCGGGCATGCATGCGCCGCAATTGCGTCTGCGCTGCCTGGCTAGGTGCATCTGCGCTGCCTGGCAAGGGAATGATCTGTATGCAGCTTGGGAGCACTGTGCGCACTCATTGTTCATCCTGACATGCGTGTTTATGTTGCCACTTCAGTGTGCAGCGCAACGCAACAGCACATGCAGCAGAAGCCGCTGGGGCCTGGAGCCCGTGCTAGGGCACCAGCGCACCATCCTCTCTTTGACCGCTCTAAACACTGAACCGCTGGCATGCCATGCGCGGACTCGTGCTACTGCCTGACGCCCTGCCTGCCGCGGGCAGATGCACCCGGACGTGCCCGTGGTGACCGACTTGGCGGACATGTGGAAGGTGTCGCGCTGCCCCGCATGCGCCACGTTTCCACAGGGCCCTGTGCTGACCGCGTATGCCGTCCGCTCCTCCCTGGCGGCATGCTGTCTCACTCGACGCGCGTGTGGTGTCCAGCCGCTTGCGCGCTCGATGCTCGCCTGCACATGCGCCGGGCGTCCCCTGGCGCCCGCACCATCCGGACAGCACCCCATGACTCGACTGATGGGCCGCGGGATGTGGGCGCAGGTGACCAAGCTGCAGAACGAGCGCAAGCAGCGCCTCGCGCGTGAAGAGGCGCGCGCCAAGATGGCCGAGGACACGGCGGCGGCCGCGGCCGCAGCGGGCGATCCCGCCACTGGCGCCGCACGGCCCGCCGTGCGCACCCAGCTGGCCGCGGCAGATGCGCCGGCTGCCGGTGCTGCCATGCTGGCCGTTGCGGGCGACGGGCGAACTGACAGAGAGGCAGCGGCGCCCGCCGTTGCCAGTGCAGAGCCGTAGAGCGTTCTGGTGCTGCGTGTGCGTTCGGGCGTCAATGAGCCCATCCGGAACATGTCCAGGTGCTGCAGCATGTTTTGACTGCCAGCAGTGCCAAGCCCAGCATGGGCATGCGGACGCTTGGCGGGCGCGATGACCAGTCCACGAAGACATGCCCTGTGCATGTCACGTGCCGTGCTGGCATGCGTGGACGGCAATGTGGGCGACGCAAGCATGGTCAGGCTTTGCTGCTCCAGCCGTGCTGGAGATGTCAAGGATCCAGGGCGGTCATCATGTCTGCACTCCATCGCAGCGCGTGCACTTGCTCACAGCTGTACAGCTGTCCTGCGCCTGCAGCACCGCAGGCTTCAGATCAAGCGTTCGGTTGCCGGTTCCAGACGTGCGCACTCACTGTACGGCGTGCACGCTCCCATTGTTCACCTGCCTGAGGCGAGCAGTGCCTGCGTATGTACCTGGCTCCCTGCACTCAGCCACACCAGGCTGCTCACCACCGCTGCCGCGCCTGCAGGCCCGCCCCCTGGCAGCACGCCGAGCACCCGCACACACAGCAGGTTCCAGCGACCCGCATTGCCCCGGCACCCCCCCACAGCAGAGCTGCATTGCTGCGCGTCCCCAGACCGTCAGGCCCTAGCGGCACCCCCCCCCACCCCCCTGCCGGACGCACGAGCTCATGGCCTCACGACGCCCACTTCCGCGGCCTGCGCAGCACCCGCCTGCGCCACGGTGTCCACCGTCGCCGCCGCGCCCAGGCCCTCAGGCGCGGCCCCCGGCGCCGCCGCGCCCGCGCCGCCGCCCGCGGCCTCCGCCATATCCGCATCGCCGCCGGCGCCTGCCGCCGCCGCCGCGCCGCCGCCGCCCGCGTGCCCGCCGTCGGCGGCGCGCTCGCCGGCCGCGGCCGCCTCGCCGTTCGCCTGGGCGGCGGGCGGCGCATCCGCGCCGTTGGTGGTCGGCGCGGGCGCGGCCGCTGGCTCGGGCTCGGACGCGGGCTCGCGCGCCATGCGCTGGAAGGCTTTGCTGAAGAACTTTGCCTCCTTGGCGCTCGCGGCCGCGGACTCCTTGCAGAAGCGCGCGTGCAGCGCGCGCACGTCGCGGTTGCCGGGCTCCGCCTGCGCGCCGCGCGATGCGTCGGCGTGGGGCTGGCGGCAGCGCGCGCCCGGCGAAGGGCGGCCCGGACAAGGCGCCAGCGTGACCTCCACAGAACCCGGGGTGCGGCGGACCGGTGTATCTGGCGTCCTTGCGCTGGTGTCATGGGATATGTCGCAGGCAGGGCAGGTGTGGTATGCGACATGCTTTGCGCGGGCATGAGTACGGCGGCCGGACGGATGTCAGGCTGCTGACAGGGTCAGGCCGGCCGCGTCTGCAGGGGCCTGCGGCAAGCGCAGGCCTTCCCCTGCCGCCGCGCGCGCGCGTCACGACCCCACCAGAGCCCGCCGGCCCCGGGCGCGCACCTGCAGCGCGGCCTTGATGTCGACCTCGGCCTCCACGTAGTCGCCGGCGCCCATGTGCGCCTGCGCGCGCCTGTACAGCGCCTTGGGCTGCCCGGAGCTCTTCTCCAGCACCTGCGGGCGCGCGCGCCCCCCCGTCACCCTCCGCCGCCCGCCACCGCGGTCCGGCCGCGCCACAGCCCTTGCATTTGCCAGCAGCTGCGGCGCATGCGACGCCCGTCACCCTCCGCCGCCCGCCACCGTCGTCCGGCCGCGCCACAGCCCTTGCCAGGCACGGGCGACAGGGCAGGCAGAGTGTGTGCAGTGGCCGGCGAGAGTTGACAAGAGCCTGCATGGACGGGCGCACACAGCTAAACAGGGTCGCAGCACCAGGCACAGGGCCCACGCCCCCCTATGTACAGCCTGCAGGACACATGTCGGCGGGGATGACCGGGAAGCGCGCAAATTGGCGAGCCGGGGGCGCTGCTCCCTGGCGCGCGGCGGGCGCGCCTTGTTGCAGGCGTCGCGCGCCTCGCGCCAGGCGTCCGTCTTCAGGTGCACCGCCGCCAGGTTCAGGTACGCGCTCTTCTTCACCTCCCTCGCCTGCCCGCCCAGCACGCGCGCTCGCGTGGGGAGCTGCAAGCGAGCGCTGCAAACGAGTGCATGCCGCGCCAACCTCAGCGCCGTCTTGGACGTTGCTAACTGATGTGGCTGTTGGTCCGGCTCTGTGTCAACGGCGCACGGCAATGGACTCTGCATGCACATGCTGCTCGGCGCCGGCGGCATGCACATGCTCCTGTTGTTCGCGCGACATGCTCGACATGCGCCGGGCCACGCGCGAGCACCAAGCAAGCGAGCGGCGGGGCCGCAACAGCAGGGCCGCAGCAGCGGGGCCGCAGCAGCAGCAGGATAGGGTGGTACCCTAACCCTAAACATGGGGCAGCGCGCGGCGGCGCGCCTGGCGCTTGAGCTCCTCGGAGAACTTGTCGTCGTAGCTGATGCCGTCAGTGGCCGCCTTGTACTTCTTGGCCGCGCGCGCCCAGCGGCCGGCCTTGAACGCCGCGTTGCCGGCGTCCTTGGCCGCGGCCGCTGCGGCCACCTTCTCCTCGTCACTCATCTCCCACGAGTCCTTGGCCTGCGCGCGGAGCGCGGCCGCGTGAGGCCCCACAGGCGCCTGCAGCAATTTATGTCCATCAGCGCCACAGAGCTCGTCTGCGCGTGGCCAGCTGTTTGTTGTCACATTTGCATTTGCCACAGCTGCTGTTGATTGCTTTGCGAACGATGGTCCATGGCAGCCCTGAAACGTCCGTGCAAAGATTAGCAAAAATAGTGACTACAACAAGCGGCTCAGTGCTCGATGCATAGACGCGCCCGGCTGCACTGTGCCAGCACTCGTCTCTCACGCCCGAGCTTGGACACGCAGGACCACTTGGGTGACGACACAGCGCGGCGTGCTTGCGGCACGCACCTTGGTGAGCGACGCGAGCTCGATGGTGTAGACGAGCGTCGCGCCCGGCGGCACCATGCCCAGCTTCAGCTCCTTCGCCTGTGCACCCCGCCGTGCACGATGTAATTGCATAGCGCTCACCACCGCCCGGCCGGCACCAGGTGCGCCCTCCTCCCGCGCCCTCAGCGTCGACGCACACACACAGAGAACAGGCGCGAGAGTGCCGCAGCATTCCCCACTGCTGGCAGCAGGATGCAGGGTGAAGCCGCCCGCCAGGGCCGGTTGCGGATTGGCAGCAGAGCTTGACAGGCATCGCAGGTGCCTCAAAGCTGCTCGCGGCGGGCGAGCCGCCGGCTGCGCGGCAGTCACATGCTGGCGCCCCACACCTGCTCCCACCAGAGCAGGCTCTGCTGACACATGCGAGGCCTGCAGCCGGCGGCCGCAGCCGCACGGCGGGACAGCGCCTGAGCGCAGGGCCCACGCGCCACCTGGTCCTTAGCAAGACCCACGACCGGCGCCTGCGGCCGCACGGCAGGACAGCGCCCGGGCGCAGGGCCGGCCGCGGCACCTGGTCCTTGAAGCCGTAGGCGGGCGAGAGGGTGAGCTCGGCCTTCTCGCCAGACTTCATGCGCGACACGCCCAGGTCCAGGCCCTCCGGCACCTCCTCTGCGCGCGAGGCGAGCACGCCTCTCTTCCCCAAGCCTGTTCATGTGCGTCTGCGACATCGAGACCACACGCACCCGGGGTGCGGGTTGCGCAGGCGCCGCTGGCAGCCCCGCTGCATGCTGGCTGCCACCGCAGATGATGTCAAGTCAAGGGGGCCGGCCGCGCGCGCGGGCGCGGCGGCGCACCCTCGTCCACCACAAACTCGAGCTCGTCGCCCTCGCCGCGCTCCTCGACCAGGTCG